>OHEJ01000161.1_pt1 | contig 31960 bp, 24 predicted proteins | sample 1567261 | NCBI WGS metagenome assembly OHEJ01 (sample SAMEA3879550, study PRJEB24766) | human gut metagenome | biome: human-associated habitat; feature: feces | place: USA | collected 1985/1987 | reverse complement strand
TCTGGATGATTTGGGGGCCGTATTGGGTCAGCTTTTTGTTGCCTATGCCGGGGATCGCTTTTAGGGCGGGAAGGGTGACGGGTTTGATGCTGGATATGGCGATGAGGGCGCGGTTGGAGAGGATGATGTAGGCCGGGCAGGCGTTTTCTTTTGAGAGCTGGGTGCGCCAGTTGCAGAGCTTTTCGTAAAGGATGGGATCGGCGATATCACTGGAGGAGGAGGCGTTAGCGGATTGATGACCGGATGTGGAGGAGGCGGGCTGATGACCGGATGCGGGGGATGAGGCGGCTGGCTGATGGCCGGCGCCGGCTGCGGATGCTGCAGCGCGGGATGGACGGCTTTTTGTGGGCTGCGCGCTGTCGAGTGCGAGGGTGGCTTTGGCTTTGGCTGAGAGGTAGCTGGCCGGTGCAAAAGATTGGCCGGAGAGGGTTTGCATGACGGCGAGCTTGATGCGGACTATCTCGCTGAGCTCGTTGCGGGCTTCGCGAAGGCGCTTTGCGACAGCTTTATTGTCGGCGGTTTCGGGCGTGCGCACGATGAGGTCGAGGAGCGGACGCAGCTCTTCGCTGAAATAGCGGAATGCTTTGTCGAGGCGCTCCTGAAACAGTGGGGTGCCCGGGATGATGCCGCGGTACTGGACGGCGAAGGCGTGCGCCACTTTTTCGATACGCTCGGCTATCGAGCTGTCGGCTTCTTTGTAGGAGCGGGCTAATATCACATAGTCGCGTGAGAAATACTCTTCGACGATGCGGTGCAGGCGGTTGAAGGCGTTGCGCAACGAGACGGGGGAGAAAAGGCTGTCGAGGCATTCGATGGTGTACTGGGCTTCGAGGTCGGTGAGCTTCGTCTGGTCGGGCAGCAATGACACGTGAGCGGCATTGAAAGAGTCGACGGCCGGGTCGAGTATGATGGCCGATTGCGGTATGGGCCGGTCGAGCACGAGTCCTTCGAGCGAGCGGCAGCGGCTGAGCGCCACGTAGGTCTGTCCGTGGGCAAACGCATTGGTGGCGTCGATGATGGCCTTGTCGAATGTGAGGCCCTGGCTTTTATGTATGGTTATGGCCCAGGCCAGCCGGAGCGGAATCTGGCTGAAAGTGCCGCAGATGGTTTCTTCGACCGTAGCTTTTTCGGTGTCGAGTTTATAGTCGGTGTTTTCCCAGATGGCCCGGCCGACTTCGATCTTATTGCTGGAGCCTATCGGACGGACAATGACCGTGGTGGGGGTAAGGTCTATCACATGGGCCATCATGCCGTTGAAATAGCCTTGCACGGAGTCGTTTTTCAGAAACATCACCTGAGCGCCGACTTTGAGCGTGAGCGTCCGGTCGGTGGGCAGCGAGGTCTCGGGGAAGTCGCCTTCGATTTCGGCTGTGTAGGTCTGCGCGGGAGTGTCGAGGGCATCGAGCTGGCAACGGTTTATCTCGTCGGCGCGACGGTTGTGGGTGGTGAGCCGTATGTAGCCTTGCGAGGCATCGGGGGAGAATGACGGGTCGCAGCGGGAGTTGAGGAGATCGAGCGTGGTGCGGTCGATATGATTAGTGCGGATGCGGTTGAGCAGATCGATGAAGCGGGTGTCGTTCTGACGGTAGACCTGATGCAGCTCGACGGTGAGGTATCCGGCTTCGTTGAGGGCCTTGCTCGAGAAGAAATAGGGCGTGGAATAGACCGTATTCAGCAGTTCCCACTGTTCGGGAGGCACCACGGGCGGGAGCTGCTGGAGGTCGCCGATGAGGAGCAGCTGGACGCCGCCGAAGGGGAGGGTGGGGTTGCGGTGGCGCCGCAGGACATCGTCGACGGCGTCGAGGAGGTCGGCGCGCACCATGCTCACCTCGTCGATCACGAGCAGATCGATGGTGCGTATCAGGCGTAGCTTTTCGCGGCTGAAACGGTCGAACCGCTTGCGGGTGGTGGTTTGTGTGGCACCGGGGATGAAGGGCGAGAGCGCCAGCTGGAAAAACGAATGGATGGTGACACCTCGGGCGTTGATGGCGGCAATGCCGGTGGGCGCAAGCACAATCATGCGTTTCGACGAGTGGCTGCGAAGCGAGTGCAGAAATGTGGTCTTGCCTGTGCCGGCTTTGCCGGTAAGGAAGAGGTTGGCCGATGTGTTTTCGATTATCCGCCGGGCTGTTCGCATTTCGGCGTTTTCGTTGCGGGTGGCTGTGTCGCGGTCGTCGCTGTGGCTGGTGAGCATCATTCGGTTGAGTTAGAAACAGAAAACAAATATACGGATTTAATTCCACAAATGCCTCCGGACGGCAAAAAATATGGCGGTGTGTCGATTTTCTGACACACCGCCATAGGGTGGGGGCTTCAGCAACCGGCTATGGCGCCGGATGCAGGAAAATGATTACTTGTTGAATTTGGCAAATTCGAGATCGGCTTTGGCTTTCTGAGCCAGCGACGGGTCAAGCTTGACGGCTTTCTCGAGGTTGCTGCGAACCATCGACTCGTTGTTGGTGCGAGCACCGAGGATAGCGGTCAGATAGTAGGTTGTGGCGTCGGGGTTGGCGATGGCAGCGAGAGTGTTCTTGGCCGAAGCATAGTCCTTGGTGAGGATCTGTGCGAGAGCGGCGTTGTTGGTCTTGCTTGCGCCGAAAGCTTTGACGGCAGCGGCATTGTCGCCCTGGGTGAGATAGTAAACGCCGAGTGCGTCGCCGAGGTTCTCAAGGCCGGAAGCGTTGCTGAACGAAGCGTTAGCAGCGGAATAGTCTTTGTTGACAAGCGAAAGCAGACCCTTGTTCATGGCCACTTCCTTGCTGGCGGGATTGAGCTGAGCGGCTTTGTTGAAGTTGGTGAGGGCAGTGGTGTAGTCCTGATTCTGATACTGGATGTTGCCGAGGTTGTTATAGCCGCGGTAGTCGTTGGGATATAGGCGAATGACGGTTTCGTAGATCTTCTGCTTGCGGGCGTTGTCGTCGGTGAGTGTAGCGGCATAGAGAAGTTCTTCGACGCTAAGCTTGGAGGGATCGTTGTCGACGAGGTTGTTGATTTCGTCGTTGCTCTTGCCGATGACGTCGATCGAAGCCGTGATGCGTGAATAGCGGAGCTGCGGGAGGATCTCGTCGGCGAGCACTTCGAATACGCTTGCGAGGTTGCGGATTTCGCGTTCACGGATCTCGGGGTCATTGAACTGTTTGAGCACGCTTAGGATTAGGTCTTTGTCCTGAATGTCGCTTGCGGCAACGAGTTTCTGGAAGCCTTCCCAGTCTTCAGCGGTGAAGTTGGCGGTCAGTTCGCCGAATTCGGCGATTTTGTCTTTCTTCAGCTGTTTCTGGAGATAAGACTGTGTGTTGGCTTCACGGTCTTCGGCGAGGCGGGCGTTGAAGTCGAGCGCGCCTTCGGGCGAAGCGTAGGATTCGATGTTGATGGAGTTGATCACGAGGCTGTCGGCATTGTTGGCTGTGCGGAGGCGCTGCTGCAGTTCCATCATTTCAGGAGTTCCGAGCTGGTTGTTGCGCACTACGGCCTGATTGATGAGGAAGCGGATGTCGGCAGAATATTTCTCGTTGATGATGCGCTGGAAGGCGTCAGCGGCAACTGCGGGATCGACGGTAGCTGCATCGGCAAGAGCGGCAGTGGCTACAACGCCATCGGCCACTTTCACGCGCGGGAGCACATATTTCTTATTACCCTGTGCGACATCGAATGTGAGATAAAGTTCGCTGTTCATCATTGCCGGGTTGTAGGCATAATTGACAGGAATTGTCACGACACCGCCATTGTCATAGCTGACCACGGGAGCGTTACCGCGCACTTTCTCGCCCTGAAGGGCCGTGGGGGTGGCGGCGGATTCAGTGCCGGAATAGACGAGCACCGGGGTGATGGTCACCTGTGCATTCTTTTTGAAGAACTTGGCGGGGATGTTGGCTGTAACGACAGCGGGCACATCCTGACCAACCACTTCAAGCGGGTTGGGGTTTGTAGAAAAATAGTCAGATTTAAACTGACCCATCTTGCCGTTGCAGGCCGACATGGCAATCAGTCCGCCGATGGCAAGCGAATAGCACACAAATTTTTTCATGATGTGAGAGTTATATGTATTGAAAAGTTGATGATGAAATCATGTGATGATTCTTATCCGCAAATATAGTCCATTTATTTGGATTATTGTTGCGCCGACCGGCAAAATCTTGGGCGCCGCATGCAAAAAATGAGGCAAAAAGTGAAATGATGCCGAATGGTGACGTTTTTATACTTTGCTTTTGGCGTATTCGGAGGTGTTCTTGGGGCTATTTTTTGTGAGGCCGGAATAAATGTGTAAATTTGCAGAATCGTCGCGCATTCATGGCTGTGGCGGAATCACCAATTACCCCCTATCTGAAAAGGAACATGAGAAAGTGGAAAATCGAAGACAGCGCTGAGTTGTACAACATCAATGGCTGGGGACTGAAATATTTCTCGGTCAACGATAAAGGTCATGTCACGGTGACGCCCCGCGAGGGTTACGCCCCCGTCGATCTCAAGGAAGTGATGGATGAATTGCAGGTGCGTGACGTCACGTCGCCGGTGCTTCTCCGCTTCCCCGATATTCTCGACAACCGCATCGAAAAGATTTCCAACTGCTTCAAGCTGGCGGCTAAGGAATATGACTATCAGGCGCAAAACTTTCTCATCTATCCGATAAAAGTCAATCAGATGCGCCCGGTTGTGGAAGAGCTTGTGAGCCATGGCCGGAAATTCAATATAGGCTTGGAGGCCGGCTCGAAGCCTGAGCTTCATGCCGTGCTTGCCACAAACATTGCCGACAACGCACTTATTATATGTAACGGCTATAAGGATGAAAGCTTCATCGAGCTTGCCCTGCTCGCCCAGAAGATGGGCCGGCGCATTTATCTCGTTGTGGAGAAACTCAACGAGCTCAATCTGATTGCCGAAGTGGCCAAGCGCCTGAAGATCATGCCGAATGTGGGCATCCGCATCAAGCTTTCGTCGTCGGGCTCCGGCAAATGGGAGGAATCGGGCGGCGATCAGTCGAAATTCGGACTCAACTCGAGCGAATTGCTTGAGGCAATCGATTTCCTCACAAAGCACCACATGCAGAGCTGCCTCAAACTCATTCATTTCCACATCGGCAGTCAGGTGACAAAGATACGGCGAATAAAAAACGCGCTCCGCGAAGCCATGCAATTCTATGTGCAGCTGTCGAAACTCGGCTTCGACATTGACTTTGTGGATATCGGCGGCGGCCTCGGCGTGGACTACGACGGCACGCGCAATGCCGCGTCGGAGAGCTCGATGAACTATTCCATTCAGGAATATGCCAACGATGCCGTGTCGGCGCTTGTCGACGCATGCACTAAAAATGAGGTCAAGCAACCCAACATCATTACTGAGAGCGGACGGTCGCTTGCCGCTCACCATTCGGTGCTCGTGTTTGAAGTGCTCGAAACTACCCAGCTGCCCATATGGCATGATGAAGAAGAGCTGCCGGCCGATGCCCACGAGCTGGCCCGTGAGCTTTATGATATATGGGACCGCCTCAATCAGCCCCGTCTCTTCGAAAGCTGGCACGATGCACTGCAGATCCGCGAAGAGGCTCTCGATCTTTTCAACCTCGGGCTCCTTGACCTGCGCACCCGCGCCCAGATTGAGAAACTGTTCTGGTCGGTGGCCCGCGAAGTAGGGGAGATAGCCTCCGGAATGAAACACGCGCCCGAAGAGCTGCGCAAGATTGCCAAAATGATCCCCGCCAAATATTTCTGCAACTTCTCCCTCTTCCAGTCGCTCACCGACTCCTGGGCCATCGATCAGGTGTTCCCGATCATTCCGCTGTCGCGGCTTGACGAGCGCCCCGACCGCACCTGCACCATTCAGGATATCACGTGCGACTCCGACGGTAAGATAGCCAATTTCATCACCAACCACGGCACCTCATCATCGTTGCCCGTCCATTCGGTGCGTCCCGGCGAGCCGTATTATCTCGGCGTTTTCCTCGTGGGCGCCTATCAGGAGATCCTCGGCGACATGCACAACCTGTTCGGCGATACCAATGCCGTGCATATCTCGGTGTATAAAGACCGCTATGAGATTGACCGCGTGATCGATGGCGAAACCGTTGCAGAAGTGCTCGATTATGTGCAGTTCAGCCCGAAGAAACTTGTGCGGAATGTCGAGACATGGGTTACGGCCTCGATGAAAGCCGGCCATATAACACCCGAGGAGGGACGCGAATTCTTGTCCAACTACCGCTCGGGGCTCTACGGCTACACCTATCTTGAAAAGGACTGAGACATTCCGGCACTGATAAGATGAGCGATTCCGAAGCACCGGTTCCTGTGCCGCAGCGCTATTTCATGCAGCTGTCGTACCACGGCGCGCCTTATCATGGATGGCAGATCCAGCCGGGATGCGTCACGGTTCAGTCGGTGATCGAAGATGCCCTGACAAAGGTGATGCGCCGGCCTACGCCTGTCGTGGGAGCCGGGCGTACGGATGCCGGAGTCAATGCCCGCAGTATGATAGCGCATTTCGATGCTCCGTCGCCGATTGCCGACGAACAGGGCTTTGTGCGCGCACTCAATTCGATAGTGGGTCGCGATATAGCCATACAGAAAGTGTGCCCTGTGCATCCCGATGCACACGCCCGCTTCGATGCGACATCGCGCACCTATCACTATTATGTGACCACCGTCAAGACACCATTCTTCCATCCCTTATGCTGGCAGGCACCGCCCAGACTCGATTTCGAAGCGATGAACCGCGCCGCCCTGGAGTTGCTGGCAGTCGACGATTTCACATCTTTTGCAAAGCTGCACACCGATAATAAGACCAATATATGCCATGTGACGGAAGCCGCGTGGCATCCCGTGCCGGGCATCGACGGAGGATATGTTTTCGTCATCACGGCCGACCGTTTCCTGCGCAACATGGTGCGCGCCGTAGTGGGCACGCTCGTCGACGTGGGCCGCGGCAAGCTTACCATTGAAGATTTCCGGCGAATCATCAGCGAGCGCAACCGTTGCTCGGCCGGAACCTCCATGCCCGGGCATGCGTTATACCTCTGGGATGTCACTTATCCCTATATATCTTTCTGATAATCTCACGATGACTTCCGAAGCAATTATTTCAGCCATATCGCGTCGCCTCGGCATTGACAACCTCAATGATATGCAGCGGCAGCTGCTCGCCAGCGACCAGCACGCAATCACACTCATCGCGCCTACCGGCTCGGGAAAAACGCTCGCATTTGCCTGCCGAATGCTCCGTGCCATCGGCCGGCCGCGCAATGCCGTACAGGCCGCTGTCATAGCGCCATCGCGCGAACTTGTCATGCAGATTTTCTCCGTTTTGCGCCCGATAGCCGATGGCTATAAGACCGTCGCGCTCTACGGCGGCCATTCTGTTGAGGATGAGCGCAAGTCGCTCTCGCCTGTCCCCGATATCATCATCGCCACACCGGGACGTCTGCTCGACCATATCCGCCGCGGAAATATCGACGTCGGATCGGTGGATATCCTCGTGCTCGACGAATATGACAAGTCGCTCGAACTCGGCTTCGAGGGCGAAATGAAGCGCATCGTGGCCCGTATCGGCAAACTGAAATGCCTTGTGCTGACATCGGCCACCCGCCTGGCCGAAATGCCCGGCTATCTGCCTCTGAGCAATGCCCTTCAGATGGATTTCACCAAGCATACGGATGCCGGAGCGGGATTGCAGACCGTGGAAGTGGAGAGCTTTTCACGCGACAAACTCGACACGCTGGTGGCCCTGCTGCGTTCGCTAAAACCATCCGACCGATCGATAGTGTTTGTCAATCATCGCGAGAGCGCAGAACGCGTATATGGCCGTCTGCGCTCCGAGCATATCCCCGCCATACTCTATCACGGCGCCCTCGACCAGCGTCAGCGCGAAATGGCCGTGGATCTTTTCGCCAACGGGACGGCTCCGGTGCTTGTGGCCACCGATCTTGCAGCACGCGGGCTTGACATTGAAGGCGTGGAAAATGTGATTCATTATCATCTGCCGGTCAACGAGCAGGCCTGGATCCACCGCAACGGCCGCACGGCGCGTCAGAATGCATCCGGAACGGTGTGGGTCATCGTATCCGAAGCCGACAACCTCCCCGATTATATTCGTGCCGACCGCAGCAGCCAGCCGGCGCCGCAAACCGGTGCCGCAACCGTGGCTGTGGCCACACTCTATATCAGCGCCGGAAAGAAAGAGAAGATCTCGCGCGGCGACGTGGCCGGTTTTGTGGCGGCTTCAGGCGTAACAGCCCCCGGCGAGATAGGCAAGATCGCTGTCCACGACCATTATTCCCTGGTGGCGGTGCCTGCATCCAAAGCCGTTGAGACAGCCGCCGCACTTTCGAAGCTGAAGATCAAGGGCTCGAAGCAGCGCGTGAGCGTGATGAAGCCCTGACGGCGAATGCCTCAATTCGGCCATTTCGGCACAACATGGTTAATAATGTGCAAAACGTTTTGTTTTGACAAAAAATTCATTATGTTTGCATCGTGATAGAGGCATTCTCAGCATAGGATGCTTATAATAATATGAACAAACCAAACTTCACGATATGGCAAAAATAATAGGAGCCGTTGACATCAATGAAGAACGCTGCAAAGGCTGCAATCTCTGCGTTGTGGCCTGCCCGACCGATGTGCTCGGTCTGCAGCCCAAGGAAGTCAACGATCGCGGTTATCATTTCGCTTATGCCGTTGAGCCTGACAAATGCATCGGTTGCGCTTCGTGCGCTCTCGTTTGTCCCGACGGATGCATCGAAGTGTATCGCGTTGTCGAAAAATAAATGTTGAACCCCAATTCATTCACGATTGAATATGAAAGAAGAAGTGAAACTAATGAAGGGCAATGAGGCTATAGCGCATGCCGCCATCCGTTACGGTGTCGACGGCTATTTCGGCTATCCCATTACCCCTCAGAGCGAAGTGCTCGAAACCCTCGAGGCGCTTATGCCATGGGAAACCACCGGCATGGTGGTGCTTCAGGCCGAAAGCGAAGTCGCTTCAATCAATATGGTTTACGGTGGAGCCTCCACCGGTAAGGCAGTCATGACATCATCGTCGAGCCCCGGCATCAGTCTTATGCAGGAAGGCATGTCCTATATAGCTGCCGGCGAGCTGCCGGCACTTGTGGTGAATGTGATGCGCGGCGGCCCCGGCCTTGGTACGATACAGCCGTCGCAGAGCGATTATTTTCAGGCCACCAAAGGCGGCGGTCACGGCGACTATCACTACATCGTGCTGGCACCGTCGACTGTTCAGGAAATGGCTGATTTCGTCGGCCTCGGTTTCGATCTCGCATTCAAATACCGCACTCCCGCCATACTTCTGGCCGACGGCATTGTGGGCCAGATGATGGAAAAGGTGGTGCTTCCCGAGCAGCGTCCGCGCCGCACGCCCGAGCAGATCGCCGAGCAGTGTCCGTGGGCTGTGACCGGACACCCCAAAGGCCGCAAGCCCAACGTGCTCACCACGCTTGAACTCGAAAGCCCCAAGATGGAGGTGAACAATCTCCGTTTCCAGGAGACCTACCGCCGCATCGAGGAAAACGAAGTGCGCTATCAGGAATATTTCACCGACGATGCTGAAGTGATCTTCGTGGCATTCGGTTCGATTGCACGTATATGCTTGAAAGCCATTGAGGATGCCCGCGCCGCCGGCGTGAAGATCGGTCTGATCCGTCCGATCACTCTCTGGCCTTTCCCCACGAAAAAGATTGCCGAACTGAGCCGCAGGGTCAAAGGCATGATGGTCGTGGAGCTGAATGCCGGACAGATGATAGAGGATGTACGCCTGGCTGTTGAAGGCCGCGTGCCCGTCTACCACTACGGCCGCATGGGAGGCTGCATCCCCAATCCGCAGGAAGTACTGCAGGCTATGCAGTCACATTTCCCTGACATGAAATAACCAACACTCACACGAAATCACGATGAAACCCGAAGATATCAAACGAAGCGAAAACAAGGTCTACTCACGGCCTGAGCTTCTCAATGACACCCCGATGCATTATTGCCCGGGCTGTTCCCATGGCGTGGTTCACAAACTTGTGGCCGAAGTGCTAAAAGAAATGGGGGTTGAAAACAACGCCATCGGCGTTGCTCCCGTAGGCTGCGCCGTGTTTGCCTATAATTACATCGATATTGACTGGATTGAAGCTGCCCACGGCCGCGCTCCCGCAGTGGCCACCGGCGCCAAACGCCTCAACCCCGACTGCCTGGTGTTCACCTATCAGGGCGACGGCGACCTTGCCGCCATCGGCACCGCCGAGACTATTCACGCAGCCAACCGCGGCGAAAACATAGCCATCATATTTATCAACAATGCCATCTACGGTATGACCGGCGGACAGATGGCGCCTACGACCCTCGAAGGGCAGAAAACGGCCACGACACCTTATGGCCGCCGCATCGACCTCAACGGCCATCCCCTTAAAATCGGTGATCTGCTGGCTCAGCTCGAAGGCACATGCTATGTGACACGTCAGTCGGTTCACACTCCGGCAGCCGTGCGCAAAGCCAAAGCAGCCATCCGCAAGGCTTTTGAAAACTCGCTCGCCGGGCGCGGCACTTCCGTTGTGGAAATTGTCAGCACATGCAACAGCGGTTGGAAAATGTCGCCCGAAAAAGCCAACCAGTGGATGGTGGAAAACATGTTCCCCTTCTATCCTCTGGGCGATCTGAAAAATGTTGAATAATTAAGCCGACAACAATGAAACAGGAAATTATAGCAGCCGGATTCGGCGGACAGGGTGTCCTTTCGATGGGCAAGATACTCGCCTATGCCGGACTGATCGATGATCTTGAGGTGACATGGATGCCCTCCTACGGTCCAGAACAGCGCGGCGGTACGGCCAATGTCACCGTTGTGCTCTCCGATGCACCCATCAGTTCGCCCGTGCTTGACAGCTATGACACGGCCGTCATCCTCAACCAGCAGAGCCTCGATAAATTTGAATCGAAAGTGAAACCCGGCGGCACGCTCATCTATGATCCTTACGGCATCCATCGTGCTCCCACGCGCACCGATATCAACATCTATCCGGTCAACGCTATGGACGTGGCTCTCGAACTGAAAAATGCCAAGAGCTACAATATGATTATTCTTGGAGCGCTCTTGAAAATCAACCCCATAGTCAGCGTTGATTCGGTGATGACGGGATTGAAGAAAACGCTTCCCGAACGTCACCATCATCTGCTTCCGGCCAACCGCGAGGCCATCATGCGCGGCATGGAGCTCGTGGAGGTGAAGAAATGAAGCACCGTCAGGTATCTGATGATGGCCATTTTGTGCCATTTTGCATCCGGCGAATGAAAAAAACATACGCCGATAGTGGTCAGTTTCTAAAAAAACTCTTACATTTGCACGTAAAATCGTTTCTATCCGTATAATTTATCCAAAAAACAAAACAATTATGGCTTACGTAATCACTGACAAATGCGTTGCTTGCGGAACATGTATTTCCGTATGCCCCGTTGAAGCAATCTCCGAAGGCGATATCTACCACATCGATCCCGACAAATGCATCGAGTGCGGTTCATGCGCTGAAGTTTGCCCCAGCGAAGCTATCATCCCCGGCGAATAATTGCTTTGGATGAGGCGGTTTCATCCGTCGTCCGTCCGGGCATTAACAGCACCGACATTTGATTAAATTTTTGCAAACGGTGTACTTCGGCTTTTTAAGCGAAGCGCGCCGTTTGCTCTTTTTCTCCAAAGCCCTTTTCAAAATTTGGCGCCGATCTTACGCTCTCTGATGCGCCCGAGGTGTTGCTACTTTCCTTCATTGCTTTCCGGCACCTGGCGATGCTATAATGATTTCGCCATGTTGCTGAACGCAGGACTGAACTGCGAAACGGGCAGGGGTGTTTAAAGTTTTTATGACAACAATCTGATAAGACAACAATAATATAAATACATGGATCTGAGCGTTTTATATAATCTGACCTATGGCCTGTATGTGGTCGGCGCATTTAAGGACGGCCGTCCCGTTGGCTGCGTAATCAACACCTGCTTTCAGGTGACAAGCGAGAATCCCACAGTGGCTATATCGCTGAACAAAAACAATTTCACGCTCGAAGCTCTTCGTGAGAACCGTTTGTTCTCGCTGTCGATAGTGGCCGAGGATACCGATCCGATGATTATCGGACGATTCGGATTCTTTTCCAGCCGCGACACTGACAAATACGAGCAGTTCGGCTATCATGTTGTCGGGTTCACACCTTGTGTCAACGGTTCGTTCTCCGGACGTCTTATCCTTGAAATGCAGAAGGAAGTGGACTGCGGCACTCACATGCTGATCATCGCTCGCCTTATCGACACCGTACCCGGCACCGGCACTCCGATGACCTACGCTTACTATCACAAAGTGATAAAAGGACGCGCCCCGAAAAACGCTCCCACCTACCGTGCAGCCGACTGACAGCAAATCGCCGGCCTTCATCCGCTGTTTGCTACATTACACCAAATATGGTGCGTCATAATGGAAATGCGCGGCGTTGATTTCGTAATCCGACTTCGGTTATTTGCTTGAGTAAAAGGCTGAAGCCACATTTTCAGCGCCTTGCAACTATCCATTCTGGCACTCTATAGAAAGCATATCGATAATCTGCTTTATGGCACATCTCCTAAATGTCAGTATGTCATGATGTTCTTTGACCCCAGTTTTGTATATTACGTGTTTTGGCCTAAAATTCGCTCGTAAAATGAAATTTGATCTTGGGGAAGTCGTTCTGTGCCATCTGGAGCACATAGTTGGAGTCGGCTAAGAACACGTCGCGGCCTTCGCGGTCGGTGGCCATAAACTGATGTTTTCGTTTCTTGAATGCGGCGAGGGCTTCATCGTCGTCGCTTTCAATCCAGCAGGCTTTATACATCGACAGCGGTTCCCAACGGCACTGTGCGCCATATTCATGGAGCAGTCGATACTGGATAACCTCAAACTGAAGCTGACCTACGGTGCCGATAATTTTACGGCCGTTGAACTGGTTGGTAAACAGCTGAGCCACACCTTCGTCCATAAGTTGCTGGATGCCTTTGTCGAGTTGCTTCGACTTCATGGGATCGGTGTTTTCGATGTATTTGAACATCTCGGGAGAGAAGCTTGGCAATCCCTTGAAATGAAGGGTTTCGCCCGAGGTGATGGTGTCGCCGATTTTGAAATTTCCGGTGTCGGGGATGCCCACGATGTCTCCGGGGAATGCTTCGTCGACGATGTTCTTTTTTTGAGCCATGAATGCCGTAGGCGCGGAAAATTTCAGCACTTTGCCCGAGCGGATATGCTTGTAGGGCGCATTGCGCTCAAATTTCCCGGAACAGATTTTGACGAATGCAATGCACGACCTGTGGTTGGGATCCATATTGGCATGAATCTTGAACACGAATCCTGAAAATGCTTCTTCGTCGGGCTTTACGATACGCTCTTCCGTTGCCACGGGGCGAGGGGAGGGGGCTATCTTCACGAAACAGTCGAGAAGCTCTTTGACGCCAAATGTGTTGAGCGCCGACCCGAAAAACACAGGAGCCAGCTTGCCTTCAAGATATTCATTGACATCAAATTCGGGATAGACACCTTCAATCAGCTCTATATCGTCGCGGAGCTTTTTTGCATCGGCATCGCCGACGGAAGCGTCGATTTGCGGATCGTTGATATCGGTGATCTCCACACGTTCCGACACGCGCTGCTTGTTGGGCGTGAAGAGGTCGAGCGTATTTTCATAGATATTGTACACGCCTTTGAATTTCGCTCCTATATTTATAGGCCAGGAGAGGGGGCGGACACTGATTTTAAGTTCGGATTCAAGTTCGTCGAGGATATCAAACGGATCGCGTCCCTCACGGTCGAGCTTATTGACGAATATGATCACGGGGGTGTTGCGCATTCGGCACACCTCCATGAGCTTACGTGTCTGCTGTTCAACGCCTTTTGCAACGTCGACAACGATGATCACGCTGTCGACAGCCGTCAGCGTGCGGTAGGTGTCTTCAGCAAAGTCCTGATGGCCGGGCGTGTCGAGGATGTTGATTTTATAGTCTCCGTAATTGAATCCCATCACTGATGTAGCCACCGAGATGCCCCTCTGCTTTTCTATTTCCATCCAGTCGCTCGTAGCTGTCTTTTTTATCTTATTGGATTTTACAGCTCCGGCTATGTGAATGGCGCCGCCGAAAAGAAGCAGCTTCTCCGTAAGCGTCGTTTTGCCGGCGTCGGGGTGTGAGATGATGGCAAAGGTGCGTCGTTTGGTTATTTCGTCAGTGATCTGTGACATTGTTGGGGCAGGTGATTATTCTTCGGTTTCGGCCAGTTTGGCAATGCAATATTCAAGGCTCGTTTCCCAATAGGGGATGGTGATGCCGTAGATGGTTTTGATTTTTGATTTGTCAAGAACGCTATAGTAAGGACGCGTTGCGGCAGTGGGGTAGTCGTCGGAAGTGACAGGTGTGACGCAGCATGTGTCGATGCCGGCGATGCGGTGGATGGCTTTGGCAAAATCATACCACGAAATGACGCCTTCATTAGCGAAGTGGAATATGCCGGGCACCCACTGACGGGCTGTCAGCACGCTGTAGATGGCATCTGCGAGATCGCCTGCATAGGTGGGGGTGCCTACCTGATCGAACACCACTCTCAGATTGCTCTTTTTACGGCCGAGCTTGAGCATCGTTTTCACGAAATTATGGCCGTGAATGGAGTAAAGCCATGCCGTGCGGATGATGACTGCGTCAGGGCAGAGCGAAAGCAGCGCCATTTCGCCTTTGCGTTTCGATGTGCCGTAGGCCGACATGGGGTTCGGCTTATCGGATTCGATGTAAGGGCGGTAGGATTTGCCGTCGAACACATAGTCGGTTGAGATATGAATCACTTTCACGTCGTGGCGTGAAGCGGCTGCGGCGATATTCTGCACGGCATCGGCATTGATGCGGTAGCATAGCGTCTGGTCGCTTTCCGCTTTATCGACAGCGGTGTAGGCCGCACAGTTGATCACGTGGGTGAATTCATTCTTATCAAAAAAATCGCTGACCGCTTTTGCGTCGGTGATGTCGAGGTTATCGACATCAGTGTAAACGGTCACGCCGGGACAATGCTGCTCCAGCACACGATGCATTTCTTTGCCTAATTGACCGTTTGCTCCGGTTACTAAAATGTTCATGTTGTTGACGGTTTCAAAATCGATGCAAAATTAACGATAAAAAATGAGATTCATGTCTTTTGCAGGAACGATAATAATAAAAACAATGATATAAAATTCTAAATGATTGTTATTCAAAACTATCGACGGACGGCGGCCGCACATGTGCCGAACAGACGATTTAACAAATATTGTTGGACCGGCGCGCATCACGGCTATTGCTAATTTAATGAAAAATGACTACCTTTGCGCGGAATTTTATATAGCAGCAATTTATGAATGAAACCAATGCCGATGTAGATTTACTCATCGAAACCTCGTGGGAGGTGTGCAACAAAGTTGGCGGCATCTATACAGTGCTGTCTACCAAAGCAAAAAGTCTGCAAAAGTTATACAAGGATAAGGTCATTTTCATAGGTCCCGACGTTTGGTCAGCCGAAAATCCGTCGCCATTCTTCCTCGAGACAGCCTCAGTGCTCAAGTCATGGAAAGCGAGTGTGAAGTTTCCCGAGGGTGTTTCAGTTCGCACAGGCCGCTGGAATGTTCCGGGCAAACCTATTGCCATTCTGGTGAAATTTGACGGGATGTATGCTTCAAAGAATGAATTCTACGGCTGCATGTGGGATCTCTATGGTGTGGATTCGCTTCACGCCTATGGCGACTACGACGAAGCATGCGCATTCTCACATGCCTCCGGACTGGTGATCGAGAGTCTTTACCGCTTCCTCGGCCTCGAAGGAAAGCATGTCATAGCCCATTTTGATGAATGGACAACAGGCATGGGACTTCTCTACACCAAATGGAAGCTCCCCGAAGTGGCTACCGTGTTCACCACTCATGCCACATCGATAGGCCGAAGCATCTGCGGCAACGGCAAACCGCTCTATGACTATCTCCCAGGATATAACGGCGATCAGATGGCGCAGGAGCTCAACATGCAGTCAAAACATTCTCTTGAAAAGACGGCAGCGCTACAGGCCGATTGCTTCACCACGGTCAGCGACATCACTGCAAGAGAGTGCACGCAGCTGCTCGGACGCACTCCCGATGTGGTGACCCCCAACGGTTTTGAGCCCAATTTCGTGCCGGCAAAAACAAAATTCAAAGCCTGCCGGCATGCCGCGCGTCTCACGCTTCTCGACGTAGCTTCCTCACTCACCGGCATTCACTTCAACGACGATACATTTATAGTATGCACTTCAGGCCGGTGTGAATACCGCAACAAGGGCATCGATCTTTTCCTCGATGCTGTACGTCAGATCGACAGCTTTAACCCCTGCCGGAAAGTGCTCGCTTTTGTCATGGTGCCCGCATGGAGCGGCGATGCTCGCGACGACCTTAAGAATGCATTGGCCTCGCATCGCGTTGAGCGCCTCGACAATCCCGTCATAACCCACTCTCTCCACAATCCCGACACCGATCCGATAATCAACCGCATACACTCCATCGGATTCAGAAATGATGATGAAGGCAGCGCCACTGTAATATATGTGCCATGCTACCTCAACGGCGACGACGGCATATTTAATCTCTCCTACTATCAGTTGCTTATCGGCATGGATGCTACCGTATTCCCGTCGTACTACGAGCCCTGGGGCTATACACCGCTTGAAAGTATAGCATTCGGCGTCCCGACGCTTACCACATCGCTCAGCGGATTCGGACAGTGGATACTTCAGCATTTCGAGGACAGCTTCAGCGATTCGGGCGTTTCAGTAGCCGAGCGCAACGACGGCAACTATCCGGCCGTTGTCGACAGCATTGCCCGCTCGCTTAAATTCCTCACATGCTGCGACGAACTCACCGCTAAGGAAATCAGCGCAAAAGCAATGGCCACTGCCTCCAAAGCCAACTGGAGCCTGTTTATCAGCCATTACCTTAAAGCCTACTCGATCGCTTTAGCCAACGAACAGAAACGCATTGCCAACAATTAACAATTATATATATATTGATCAGATAATCCAATAATAAAGAAGATATGAAAATTAAAGTTAGTCAGACGAATGCTCCTATCTTTCACGACACTACCGTGATTGCCGAGCTTCCCTTACGCTTGAAACCACTTGATGTGATTTCTCACAACCTCTGGTGGGTGTGGAACAGTGAGGCTAAAGCCCTTTTCCGCGACATCAATCCTGACCTTTGGCGTTCAACCGGTGAAAACCCCGTCATGGTGCTCCAGCGCATAAGCTCCGAGCGTCTTGCCGAGATCATGAACGACGATGAGATGATGGGACGCATCGACAAGGTGTATGCATCCTTTAAAGAATATATGAGCAAGCCGATGCGCAAGGATGTTCCTTCAGTATCGTATTTCTCTATGGAATATGGTCTCTGCAACTGCCTGAAGATCTATTCGGGCGGCCTTGGCGTGCTTGCCGGCGACTATATCAAAGAGGCTTCCGACAGCTGCGTGGATATGACCGCCGTCGGCTTCCTTTATCGCTATGGCTACTTCACACAGTCGCTCTCCGTCGACGGTCAGCAGGTGGCCAATTACGAGCCCCAGAACTTCAACCAGCTCCCCATCGAGCAGGTCAACGACTCGGAAGGCAACCCGATTATTCTTGAAGTGCCTTATCCCGGACGCATCATCTATTCACACGTATGGCGCGTGAATGTAGGCCGTATCAAACTCTATCTGCTCGACACCGATTTCGACATGAACAGCGAGTTTGACCGTCAGATTACTCACAAACTCTATGGCGGCGACTGGGAAAACCGCCTGAAACAGGAATACCTTCTTGGCATCGGCGGCGTGCTCATGCTTAAGAAACTTGGCGTTAACTCCACGCTCTATCACTGCAACGAAGGCCATGCCGCCCTTCTCAATCTGCAGCGTCTTGTCGATTATGTTCAGGGCAAAGGCCTCGACTTCCAGCAGGCTCTTGAGCTGGTTCGCGCTTCCTCACTTTACACCGTACACACTCCTGTTCCTGCCGGCCATGACTATTTCGACGAAGATCTCTTCGGGAAATATATGTATGAATTCCCTGAAAAACTGGGCATCAGCTGGGCCGACCTTATGAACATGGGCCGCGAGAATCCCGACACGAACGAACGCTTCTCCATGAGTGTTTTCGCTCTCAACACCTGTCAGGAAGCCAACGGCGTCAGCTGGCTTCACGGCGAAGTTTCAAAAAAAATGTTCGCCGGCATCTGGAAAGGCTATTCATGGGAAGAAAGCCACGTAGGCTACGTGACCAACGGTGTGCACATGCCCACATGGGCCGCCTCGGAATGGAAAGAATTCTATGCCAAGAATCTTGGCGCTGAAATGTTTGATCACCAGAGCGATCCTGCCTATTGGGCAAACATCTTCAATGTCGACGACGAATCTATCTGGAACATGCGTTTGAAGATGAAAAACAAATTCATCAACTTCATCAAACGCGACTTTAAAGAAAAATGGCTTGCAAATCAGGGCGATCCCTCAGCCGTGATGAAAATCATCGAGAAGATGAGCCCCAACGCTCTGATCATCGGCTTCGCCCGCCGATTCGCAACATATAAACGCGCACATCTGCTCTTTACCGATCTCGACCGTCTGGCCCGTATCGTCAACAACGAGCAGTTCCCCGTTCAGTTCGTGTTCTCCGGCAAGGCACACCCCGCCGACGGAGCCGGACAGGGTCTGATCAAGCGCATCATGGAGATCTCCCGCATGCCGCAATTCCTCGGCAAGATCATCTTCCTTGAGGACTACAACATGGTGGTTGCCAAACGCCTCGTTACCGGCGTCGACATCTGGCTTAACACTCCCACCCGTCCGCTCGAGGCTTCCGGAACATCGGGCGAAAAGGCCGAAATGAACGGCGTGCTCAACTTCTCCGTGCTCGACGGCTGGTGGTACGAAGGCTATCGTTTTGACGAAAAAGCCGGCTGGGCTCTCACCGACAAACGCACCTACACCGATCAGGCTCAGCAGGATCGCCTCGACGCCGCTACGATCTACTCGATGCTCGAAACCGAGATCATTCCGCTCTACTTCGCCAAGAATTCCAAAGGTTACTCGCCCGAATGGATCCAGTATATCAAGGGCTCGATCGGACATATCGCTCCTCATTTCACAATGAAGCGCATGATCGACGACTATATCAACCGCTTCTACGATCCCGAATCGAAACGCTTCCACGCTCTCGAAGCCAACAATTATGCTCTCGCTAAAGAGATCGTTGACTGGAAATACAAATTCGTCGATGCATGGGACGGCGTGAAAGTGCTTGATTTCAAGACAGAAGGCCCGAAGAGTTCGACAACCGGCAACACATTTACGGTTGAAGCTAAGGTCGACACCAACGGCCTCGGCCGCAGCGTCGGTCTTGAATATGTGTCATACCGCGTTGAAAACGGCGTAGAACATCTCTTTGAGGTGAAACCCTTCAAGGTTGTAGCTGACGACAACGGTGTCCTGACATATAAGCTCGACTACAAGATTTCTGATGCCGGTGTGTTCCGTTATGGATTCCGCCTCTATCCGGTAAATCCCAATCTGCCTCACCGTCAGGACTTCGCCTACGTGCGCTGGATCTGATATCCCCTGACAGCAGCATAACCTCTAAGCTCCGGCATCCCCCCCCTCGATGCCGGAGCTTTTTGTCAGTTTGTAGGTTGCAACGGTTATTCATCCGGAAATTTTTAAAAAGGCGATTATTTTTCACTATCTTTGTAAAGAAACAGATCCAACTATTAAGACATGATCATTGAGCTGACGAACAATCTGCGAAAACTCACGGCTTCTCTCGGCGAAGCAAAGCACCGGAAAGCATCAGGCCTTTTCAAAGCCGAGGGCACAAAATGTGTTCTTGATACAATCAGCCATTTCCGGTGCCGCTATCTTATCGCCACCGACAAGTGGCTTGCGCTGCATGGCTCCGCTGTCACGGCGGAATCCGTCGTTAAAGCTACGGCACGTGACATGGAGCGGATGTCGTCGCTCTCCACGGCCCCTGATGTTATCGCCGTCTATGAGATACCGGTGCACACTCCTGATTTCGGCGCTTTTGCATCGCAGCTCTGTCTGGCTCTCGACTGCATTCAGGATCCCGGCAACCTAGGCACCATCATACGCACGGCCGATTGGTTCGGCGTGCGCAACATCATCTGAAGCCATACGACGGCCGATGTCTACAATCCTAAAGTTGTGCAGGCTACCATGGGCGCCATATCGCGTGTCGCCCTTCACTATTGCGACCTTGCCGAGACCCTGTCACTGTTCAAGACCGACAGCAATGTACGGCTTTTCGGCACATTTCTCGGAGGCGACAATATCTATCACACCCAGCTGCCCGCCAACGGCATTATCGTGATGGGCAATGAAGGCAAAGGGATATCCCCCGAAGTGGCCGGACTGATTGACGATCGGCTCCTTATACCATCCTATCCTTCAGGTCAGCCCACGTCAGAATCGCTCAACGTTGCAATAGCAACAGCTATAACGCTTTCAGAATTCCGCCGTAACCAAATCCTTTAACCATCCCCCCTAATATGACAAAAGTTAAATCAATGTGGTTTTGCACACAATGCGGCGCCGACTCGCCTAAATGGCAGGGCCGTTGCCCGGCATGTGGCGCATGGAACACCATGGTTGAAGAAAAGATAAGCGCCAAATCGTCGAAAAGCGTAACGCTCTCGGCAAAAATCCGCACCCGCCCGCAGAAAATCTCCGAGATAGAAGTTGCCGACGAGCCCCGCATCAAGATGCCGAGCAAGGAGCTCAACCGAGTGCTTGGCGGCGGCTTGGTGGCCGGATCACTCGTGCTTATCGGCGGCGAGCCCGGCATCGGCAAGTCGACGCTCGTATTGCAGAACATCCTGTCCATCCGCTCCCGCAAGATCCTCTACATATCCGGCGAGGAGAGTGCCACTCAGCTGAAAATGCGTGCCGACCGCATCGGCCGCGTCTGCGACAACGTGCTTATTGCCTGTGAGACATCTCTCGAAAATATCATAAGCTGCATCGAGGAGACGGCTCCCGAACTGGTGGTTGTCGATTCCATCCAGACCATTGCTTCCGATGATATCGAGTCGTCGGCCGGCAGCGTCAGCCAGGTGCGCGAATGTTCGGCACGTCTGCTCAAATATGCCAAAGAAACGGGCGTGCCCGTGATCCTTATCGGTCACATCAACAAGGAAGGCAGCATCGCCGGCCCGAAAGTGCTCGAACATATTGTCGATGCCGTTCTGCAGTTTGAGGGCGACCGTCACTATATGTACCGCATTCTGCGTTCCATAAAAAACCGCTTTGGAAGCACAAACGAGCTCGGTATATATGAAATGGGGCAGAAAGGGTTGCGCGAGGTGACTAATCCCTCGGAAATGCTGCTGACCCACAATGCCGAAGAGGAGCTCTCGGGCCGTGCCATCGGCATCACCCTTGAAGGCGTCAGACCATTCCTGATAGAAGCACAGGCTCTTGTCAGCACAGCCGCCTACGGGACGCCGCAACGCACCGTCACCGGTTTCGATTCGAAACGCATGAACATGCTGCTGGCTGTACTTGAGAAACGTGTTGGCTTCAAGCTCGCACAGAAAGATGTGTTCCTCAACATCGCCGGCGGCCTGAAAGTCAACGACACAGCCCTCGATCTGCCTGTAATCTGCGCGATCCTCTCATCAAACGTCGACATGGCCATCCCGGCCGGCACATGCATGTGCGGCGAAGTCGGGCTCTCGGGCGAGATACGTCAGGTGACACGCATCGAGCCGCGGATCTCGGAGGCTGAAAAGCTCGGCATGACATCGATCATCATCCCTGCCAACAATCTGAAAGGCATCGACACCTCCGGCCGCACCATCAAAATCAACGAAGTCTCAAAAGTTGAGGAAGCCTTCCGCCTCCTCTTCGCCTGAGCTAAGTCAGAGCCACCCGTATTAATTAATGCGTCACCTTATCTCATTAAGGAGGTCGGGCGGTGGAAAAATTGAGGGAAAGGCTTCGATGTTTAGAGTTAATTCAGTAGCTTTGCAGCCGAAAATAACAATATAACTGATTTGCCGTGGCAAGGAAAAGAAAAGAGCTTCCTCTTCTGAAGGATGTTGAGATAACAGATGTGGCTGCCGAAGGGCAGAGTCTGGCGAGAGTCAATGAAATGGTGGTGTTTATCCCGTTTGGCGCTCCCGGCGACATAGCCGATGTGAAGATCGACCGCAAGAAACGCAATTATGCCGAAGGACACATCGAAGCCATCACCCGTCCGTCGGATCTGCGCTGCCAACCGCGCTGCGAGCATTTCACCGTGTGCGGCGGCTGCCGCTGGCAACACCTGCCTTACGATTTTCAGCTCAAATGCAAGCAGAAGCAGGTGACGGATGCGCTGCAGCGTATCGCCAAGGTCGAGCTTCCGGAGATATCCCCCATAAAAGGCTCGGCGAATATCTGGGAATACCGCAACAAGATGGAATACACTTTCTCAAACAAAAAGTGGCTGACATTCGACCAGTTGCGGTCGGGTGAGGAATTTCCCGACAGGGATGCCGCCGGTTTCCACATCCCCGGTGCGTTCGACAAGGTGCTCGACATCAGCAAATGCCATCTTCAGGATGATCTCGGCAACCGCATACGCCTGTTTATAAAGCAGTTCGGCAAAGAGCATGGCTATTCATTCTACGATCTCCGCAATCAGAACGGCTTCCTGCGCACGCTCATGATACGCATCGCTTCAACCGGAGAGGTGATGGTGGTGATGGTGTTCGGCGAGGATGACGCCGTGAAAATTAATGAACTGCTCACCGCCGTCAAAGAGCGGTTTCCCGAAATCACATCGCTTCTGTATGTTGTCAATCAGAAAGTTAATGACACGATAGCCGATCAGGAAGTGAAAGTGTTTGCCGGACGGAGCTATATTATTGAAGAGATGGAGGGCCTGCGTTTCAGGGTAGGGGCAAAGTCATTTTATCAGACCAACTCGCGGCAAGCCTATGAACTCTACAAGGTGGCCCGCGAATTTGCCGAGCTCACCGGCGACGAACTGGTGTATGACCTGTATACCGGCACCGGCACAATAGCTAATTTCGTTGCTCGTCAGGCCCGTAAGGTGATAGGCATTGAATATGTAGAGGATGCAATTGCCGATGCCCGAGTCAATTCCGAAGCCAACGGAATAGACAACACGCTCTTCTTCGCCGGCGATATGAAAGATGTGCTCACCGACGGTTTTATCGAAAGCCATGGCCGCCCCGACGTTATGATTGTCGATCCGCCGCGCGCCGGTATGCATGCCGATGTGGTGAATGTCATTCTCAACGCATCGCCCCGCCGCATTGTGTATGTAAGCTGCAATCCGGCCACTCAGGCTCGCGATCTGGCTTTGCTCGATGCGCGTTATCGCGTCGATGCCGTACAGCCGGTCGACATGTTCCCTCACACGCAACATGTTGAAAACGTGGTGAAGCTGACGCTCCGCGACAAATAACCATACTGAGTACGCTAAAAATAGCCGAGTTATTCAAACGGAGGAAGATCCTCGGCAGTGGCAAGGCTTGAATTATAATAGCGGGGATCGTCGGTCACCTCGCGCCCGATGTAAGGCGGCAGCGTCACCGGCTCATCGGGATTCGTCATCTCTATCTCAGCCATTATAAGGCCCTCATGCCTTCCGTGAAACACGTCGATTTCCCAACGGCCGTCGACATAGCGTGTCTTCGCGATCTCGCCCGTGCATTCACAGCGATCCATTATATCGGCGGCATCGGATTTCGGAATCTCATATTCCCATTCGTCACGCTCGGCGCCTTTGTTACGGTTTTTCACCGTGATAAATGCCCGGTTTCCGGCCACACGCAGACGCACGGTAGCATCGGGGCTGTCGTTAAGATAGGCCTGCCTGATATCCTTGTGAGGCATGTTCAAGGGCAGGGCGCCGCGGTCGGTAACTAAAAATTTACGTTCGATCTCCTTTGCCATCGTTTCATCAAATATTTCTTGCAAAATTAGTCAAGATGGCGGCTATATTACTCTATTTTGAAAAAAAATTGAAAAATAGGGCAACAACAATTACCTTTGCACCATTATATATATGTGAAAGCCGGCTTTGGGTTCCGGCGCTTATCGCAAATTCATTACAATGATCGAACGTATTATAATTATAGAAAATGCAGATCCGGCGTCGTTTTACGGCGTTAATAACAACAATATCGCATTGATCCGCAACCTTTATCCCAAGCTACGCATTGCAGCGCGCGGCTCGGTCATAAAGGTGATCGGCGATGATGCTGAAACAGAAGATTTTGAAAAGAAAATTCACGAGCTCGAAAAATATTGTGTAAAATACAACACCCTGACTGAGGATGTGATCCTCGATGTGGTGCGCGGGCATGAACCGCGTGACCGCGCAAACGATGGCGTGATCATCTTCGGAATCAATGGCAAACCGATTTCGGCACGCACGCCCAATCAGCAGAAACTCGTCGACGCTTTTTCAAAAAACGATCTTACATTTGCCCTCGGACCGGCCGGCACGGGCAAAACCTACATTGCTATCGCACTGGCAGTCAGAGCTCTTAAAAACAAGGAAGCCCGAAAAATCATTCTGTCACGTCCGGCTGTCGAAGCCGGAGAGAAACTCGGCTTTCTGCCGGGCGACATGAAAGATAAAATCGATCCTTATCTTCAGCCCCTTTACGATGCTCTCGAAGATATGATTCCTGCGGCAAAACTTAAGGAATATATGGACGCGAAGGTGATACAGATAGCCCCGCTCGCATTCATGCGCGGACGCACCCTCAACGATGCCATCATTGTCCTCGACGAAGCCCAGAATACTACTACTCATCAGATTAAGATGTTTCTCACGCGTCTTGGCATGAATGCCAAAATGATTGTAACGGGCGATGCCACACAGATCGACCTACCGCGTTCCACCACCTCGGGCCTTCTGCATGCACTTCGCGTTCTGAAAGGCGTCGATGGAATAGGGATGGTGGAATTCTGCAAAAAAGACATCGTGCGTCACGCTCTTGTCCAGCGAATAGTGGAGGCGTATGAGAAGTACGACGAAGCTGTTCCCGCAAATTCCGACAGCTCCGAAAACTGTCAGCCGACGGATGCCGACGATAATCGCCAGTCATGATCCGTAATTTGTTGAAAGCCGTATTTATAGTTGCAGCTATTGCTGTGTCGTCAGTGCTCGCTAAGGGCGCCAACGGGTTTGACGTGTCCGGGGTCGTTGTCGATTCCGCGTCCAATGATCCGGTGCCGTTTGCTTCCGTAAAGCTCATGAAATCGGGCAGGGGAAAGGTTTCTGACAAAAAAGGCCGGTTCACCATTAAGTCCGTGCAGCCCGGTGACTCGCTGATCGTCACGGCTATGGGCTATTCCACTGCTAAAATTGCTGCAAGCTCAGGCAATCGGCTCATCATACCCATAGCCCCCGACGGATTGCAGCTTAAAGAGGTGATAGTCAGACCGCGCAAGGAAAAATACAGCAAGAAAAACAATCCGGCTGTCGATTTTGTGAACAGCATCCGCAACCGCAGCGGCATGAACGATCCGCGGCGCAACGATTTCTACAGCTTCGATAAATATGAGCGCATTACCATTGCGCTCAACGATATCAGCCCGGATAACGATAAAAACATCATTCTGAAGAAGTTCGGACTGCTGAAAGAATACATCGACACGTCGGAAGTGTCAGGCTCGCCGATCATCAACATCAGCATGCGCGAGAAATTCTCCACCAATTATTACCGCAAGGAGCCTAAATCAGAGAAGGAGTTTATCGACGGTGTGAGTCAGCGCGGACTTGACGACTTCCTCGACGAAGAAAACATGCGCATCCTTTATGAGGATTTCTTCAATGATATAGATCTTTACCAGAACGATATTTATCTGTTGCACAATAAATTCGTGAGCCCGTTGGGCCGGCTGGCCCCCGATTTCTATAAGTTTTACCTCACCGACACCGTTGATGTCGGCGGCGAACAGTGCATCGAGCTGTCGTTTGTTCCCCACAACGCGCAGTCATTCGGCTTCACCGGCAAGATCTATGTGCCGCAAGGCGATTCAACCATGTTCATCCGCAAGGTGGTGATGAATGTGCCTCGCGACATCAATCTCAATTTCATCAAAAACATTTACATAAATCAGGAATTTCAGCGTGCGCCGGACGGATCGCGGTTGCTTATGCGCGACGACCTCATTGCTGAAGTTCAGGTTATGCCGGGCACGCAAGGGCTCTATTTCCGACGAAACACGGCCTACTCCAATCATTCGTTTGATCCGAATAAAGAGTGGTATGTCTATGAAATTCCCGGCAAATCGATGAAAAATACCGGTGCCATCGACCGCGATTCGATCTACTGGGATTCACGACGCTACATCCCGCTGCGCCGGGGTGAAGCTGCGATCGGTCCAATGTCGGCACAGATCCGCAAAGTGCCGTTCTATTACTGGACCGAAAAAGTAGTCAAACTTTTCGCCACCGGCTACATCAATACTGCCCCGGGGTCAAAAAGCAAATTCGACATCGGGCCTGTCAACACCACTGTCAGCCACAATTCCGTTGAGGGTTACCGCTTCCGTTTGGGCGGCATGACCACCGCCAATCTGAGTCCGCGTCTTTTCGCCCGTGGCTACGGGGCCTATGGCCTCCGCGACCACCGGTGGAAATATGGTGCCGAACTCGAATATTCATTCCACGACAAGCGTTACCATCCGCGCGAATTCCCCATCCATGCCCTGCGCCTGACGGCATCCTACGACATGGATCAGCTCGGTCAGCACTACGCTTTTACGAATCCTGACAATATGTTCCTTTCGTTTAAGCGCCACGAAGACCGACTGATGACATATCGCCGGATTGAGAAACTTGAATATATCCTTGAACTGGAAAACAACTTTTCGCTGAATGCCGATATCGAACACTGTCGGCAAGAGCCTTCGGCCTGCACTCCCTTCATCGACGGCAACGGTCAGCGATTCGGTCACTACGACATAACGTCGATGTCGGTCTCTTTACGCTATGCTCCCGGTGAAAAGTTCTATCAGACTAAAACTGCCCGTATCCCTATCGCGCCCGAAAAGCCGGTGGTCATGCTCAGTCATAAATATGCTCCAAAAGGATTCGCCGGCAACCGTTTTGCCGTAAGTGTCACAGAGCTAAGCCTGTCGCAGCGCTTCTGGTTCTCAGCGTTCGGCTATCTCGACGCAATGGTTAAAGGCGGTCATCTCTGGACACAGAGCCCATATCCCAACCTTCTGATCCCCAACGCCAACCTGTCATATACCATTCAGCCTGAGAGCTTCGCACTGATGGATCCAATGGAATTTATCAACGATTCCTACGCCCATTTCGACCTGACTTACTGGGCCAACGGTGCCATTTTCAATTACATACCGCTTTTGCGTAAGCTCAAGCTCCGTGAAGTTTTCGCCGTGCGTGGGCTGTGGGGTCATCTCAGCCGTAAGAACCGTCCCGAGCTCAATCCGGAGCAATTCCGTTTCCCCGACGGTGCCCGCGCCGAGTTGATGACGGCTAAACCTTATGTCGAAGCATCGGTCGGCATTGACAATATCTTTAAGATTTTGCGTGTCGACTACGTGTGGCGCCTCACTTATCGCGAAGGCCGTGCGTCATCAGCCAAAGGGGGCGTTCGCATCGCTCTTCATTTCACATTCTGACGCAATATCAAAAAGATTGATTCCGACGATGCAAGCATCGAAAAAATGAGCTATATTTGCATCCGGTTTACACACAGCGACACTCGATATGTTACTCTTATATTATCTTCGCGATATGATTCAGCTTGTCCTCGCGCCCGTAAAAGGCTGGGAGGACATATCGGCTGACGGCCTCGATGCGCGTCAGCTCCTTGTCAAGGGGCTCATCCCGTTCGTCGCCATCGTCTCGCTGTCGGTCTTCGTGCGCCTGATTTACAACCCCGACATTTCGGTCATCGTGCTTATTCAGCAGGTAGTCATAAGTTTCATAAAGTATTTCGTAACATATTTTATCGCCACTTTTGCCTTCACCCTTTACTTGCCCGGAGTGACCGATGGCGAGCTGAGCATGACCAAATGCCATACATTTATAATCTACGGCACCGGCCTGCTCGCACTTTGCGGATTCATACAGAACCTGATGCCGGTTGATATGGCTCTTGTCCTGGTTCTGCCGATATATGTCTTTTATATCCTGTGGCGCGGGTTGCGATATCTTAATATAAGTTTTAATGGCATTGGAACATTCATGTTGATCACTCTGTTTGCTGTGGTAGTGCCACCATATGTCATACAGTATTTTTTCAACCTCATTCTTCCTTCATGACTGTTATCAGTCAGTCCGTTGTAATATGAAACAATCCGAAGTCAATATAAAAAACCGGCGTGCGACATTTGATTATGCCATAACCGAAACTTTCACGGCCGGCATAGTGCTTACAGGTACCGAAATCAAATCGTTAAGGCAGGGCAAAGGGAGCCTCGTCGACACATTCTGCTATGTTGCCAATGGCGGTGTGTGGATAAAAAACATGTACATTGCCGAATATTTCTACGGTACATACAATAACCATGCCGAGCGCCGCGACCGCAAGCTTCTTCTGAACAAGAAAGAGATAGCGCGACTGGCTAAATGCGGCAAAGAAACCGGTATGACCATCGTGCCTCTGCGTGTGTTTATCAACGACCGAGGCTTGGCAAAAATGGTTATCGGCATCGGTCGCGGTAAAAAGGAATATGATAAGCGCCAGGCCATCAAAGAGCGTGAGGATAAGCGCTCAATAGCCCGTATGTTTGAAAAATGACATGTTAAGAGCCGGTTCGGCAATAAGTGTTAACGGCCGAGGCGAATGTAGCTTTTGTCCCGCCAAATAAATCTTCTATGGCATAATGTTGGTGAGGGTCAGAAGTATCGGAGCATGAAAAGTATCGCGGCAAGATAAGTCATTGCCCGTGCCGAGGACAGACAGCGCTCATAGTTACGGCATAATCGCCGATAGTTTTCGAGCCACGAGTTTGTGCGTTCCACCACCCAACGGCCTGACAGAGGGCGAAATTCCGCCGTGCCGAAATTACATCGAATCGCATATTGCGGGCGCTTTTCGCCCTGTTCGTCAGTCGTGTACATCCAGTACACTCCTTCCTCTCAGGCCAAAAATCATTCCGCACTATGCGACCCTGCCGTTAACATTTATTGTCGAACCGGCTCTTATGATATATCTCTGCCGTTCTTTTAACATTTCATAATAAGGACAACTCACTGCTTTCCCGCGCCAATTTATTACCTTTGCCGCAGAACTAACAATCAGCTGTTTTACCCCGACCCGAATGTCCGAATCCACCACAGATAAGTCAAGCGGCAACGGCGGCGCCGCGCCTGCCGGATCGCCCTCGCCGCGACGCAGGGTATGGTCGATACTCTTCAGGATCCTCCTGCCTCTGGTCATCACCGTCGGCCTCTGCTGGAAGCTATTCTCCGATGTCGACTATCACGAGATGATCAGCATCATCACGCACAACTGCAACTACTGGTGGATCCTCCTGGCCCTCGTCATCAGCATCTTCTCCCACATCTTCAGGGCCATGCGCTGGAGCATCCAGCTCCGGGCCATCGACGTCAGGCCGCCGCTCTTCTATGTGGTGCTCAGCATCTTCGGCACCTATGCCGTCAACCTCGTTTTCCCGCGCCTCGGCGAACTGTGGCGCACCGGCTACATCTCGCAGCGCCAGCACGCGCCTTTCGATGCCGTCTTTGGCTCTATGGTGGCCGACCGTCTGGCCGACACGGTCACCGTGGCGCTGATCACGCTCCTCACGTTCATCTTCGCCGGACAGCCGCTGGTGCGCTTCGTCACCGAGAATGCCGACAGCGCCACCGTCACCCGGCTCACCGCGCTCCTCTCCTCGCCCTGGCTCTACGTCGGCTGCATCGCCGCTTTCGCCCTCGCCGCATGGCTCATCTACCGCTTCCGCAACGCACGTCCCATAGCCGCCGTTATCCGCTTCTGCCGCGGCCTCTGGCACGGATTCGCCGCTATCGCCACAATGCACGGCCGGCTACGATGGCTCATACTCACCGTATGCATCTGGGGTTGCTATTTCATGCAGCTCTACGTCGCTTTCTTCGCTTTCCCGGCCACCGCACAGGTCGTGGCTCAGGATGGCGTCTCCGCCGTCATGGTGTGCTTCGTGCTTTCGAGTATCTCCATGATCATCCCCTCCAACGGCGGTATCGGTCCCTGGCAGCTCGCCATCATCTTCGGCCTCGGCATCTACGCCACCGGAATCCCGCAGCTCACCGAGGCTTATGCCACCTCATTTGCCAATCTCGTGATGGGCGCGCAGACGCTCCTCCTTATCCTCCTCGGCATCTTCACATTCATCTGCATCGCCATCGACCGCCGGCGCTCCCGTAGATAAATCAACGACACCTCAACCGCATGTTCCTCGACGACGACTATCCCGACTATTTCCTCGACGACGGCTCCGAGCCCGGATCCGCCGCCCCGCAGGAGCGTAAAGAGCCCGCTACGGCACCCCGCCGGCCGGAGTCGGAGCGTACCGACCGCCCCGACCGACCTATGCGCGCCGGAGAGACCATATCGTTTGCCGACGACATCCCGCCGCGCCGCTCCGACATCCCCGCTTCGACCGCCCGTCACGACGGCGACAACCGCCTGCTCACCGGCCGCGGACGCCGTTCGCTCGGCTGCGGATGCCTTGTAGTCCTCGCCATCGCAGCGGTCATAGCCTATTTCCGCTATCTCTCGCCGTGTGTCGACGATGCCGTCATGGAAGTGTGCGTCACCCACATCGAGAAGCGCGGCGTCTTCTTCAAAACCTACGAGGCCGAAATCGTCGTCCCCGAAACCTCCGCCACCCGCCGCGACGACACCCCCTATACCCGTCCGTCGGCCGTCACCGTCAGCGACCCCGCCGTAGCCGAGCGCCTGAGCGCTTTGCAGGCCACTGGCCGACCGGTGCGCCTCCGCTACCGCCGCTACTACGGCACCCTTCCCTGGCGCGGCGAGTCGAAAACCGTGGTCACCGGCTTTGCCGACTGACACGCCTCGTCCACTTCTGCGCCACCTCCTTCCGAATTTCTTTTTTGCATCACCCGAAAATTCTCATTAAATTTGCGTTTCAATCGTTAATCCTTTCCCCACCATGTCAGAAATAAAATGCATCGGCATTCTCACTTCCGGAGGCGACGCCCCCGGCATGAACGCCGCTATCCGCGCCGTCACCCGTTCGGCTATCTTCAGCGGGTTCAAAGTCAAAGGCATCTACCGTGGCTACCGCGGACTTATCTCCGACGAGATCACCGAGTTCAAAACGCAGAATGTGTCCAACATCATCCAGATGGGCGGCACTATACTCAAGACTGCACGCTGTCCTGAATTCCAGACTCCCGAGGGCCGCCAGCTCGCCTACGATAATATCCGCCGCCACGAAATCGACGCCCTCGTGGTCATCGGCGGCGACGGTTCGCTCACCGGCGCGCGCATTTTCGCCAACGAGTTCAACTTCCCCATCATCGGCCTGCCCGGTACCATCGACAACGACCTCTACGGCACCGACTCAACCATTGGCTACGACACCGCGCTCAACACCATCATGCAGTGTGTCGACAAAATCCGCGACACCGCCACCAGCCACGAGCGCCTCTTCTTCATCGAGGTGATGGGCCGCGACGCCGGCTTCCTCGCTCTCAACGGCGCCATCGCTTCCGGTGCCGAAGCCGCCATCATCCCCGAGATATCCACCGAAGTCGACCAGTTGGCCGAACTCATCCAGAACGGTTTCCGCAAGAGCAAAAACTCTTCCATCGTCCTCGTGGCCGAAAGCCCCGTCACCGGCGGCGCCATGGGCATGGCTCAGCGTGTGAAAAACGAATATCCCGGCTACGACGTGCGCGTATCCATCCTTGGTCACCT
>OHEJ01000158.1_pt1 | contig 32343 bp, 27 predicted proteins | sample 1567261 | NCBI WGS metagenome assembly OHEJ01 (sample SAMEA3879550, study PRJEB24766) | human gut metagenome | biome: human-associated habitat; feature: feces | place: USA | collected 1985/1987 | reverse complement strand
CCCCTGCGCTCCATGCCCCGGAACCATGTCATCTGCCGTTTGGCAAACTGATGGATGGCAATCTCGAGGGCGTAAATCATCTCCTGCCGCGTCATGGCGCCGGTGAGGTAGAGGGTTACGAATTTGTATTCGAGGCCATAGTATATGAGATCGTCGGGCGCGATGCCTGAATCGAGCAGACCTTTCACCTCGTCGATCATGCCGCTGTCGATGCGCTGCCGCAGGCGTGCCGAGATGCGGTCGCGGCGGCTCTGGCGGTCGATATCGACGCCTACAACCACCGCATCATTCCGCGGGTGGGGCTTTGCGGCCTCGGCCAGATGAGGGTTGGCTTCGTAGAATGTGGCTATCTCGATGGCTCTTACAGCGCGTTGCGCCGTGTCGACGTCGGTGACGTTGTGTAGCTTTTTCATCGAGGCGAGGATCGCCGTGAGCTCTTCGAGCGTTTTGCCTGCGAGCGACCTCCGCAGATCGGGATTTTCGGGCACGGGCGGAAGCGAGATACCTTTAAGAATAGATTCGACGTAAAGGCCTGTGCCGCCGCAGAGTAAGGGCAGCCGTCCGCGGCTGTTGATGCCTTTGATGGCCGCTTCGGCGTCGCGGAGATATTCAAAGAGATTGTATTTGTAGCCTGCCGGCGCGATGTCGATCATGTGGACAGGCACGTCGTCGCCATATTCTTCCATGTCTTTTCCGGTGCCGAGGTCCATGCCGCGGTAGATCTGGCGGGAGTCGGCGCTGACAATCTCAGCTCCGAACCGGCGTGCGCAGTCGACGGCTCTCGATGTTTTGCCGGAAGCTGTAGGGCCGGTGATGACAAGTAGTGACACGGTGAAAAAATGTGTGATGAAATGGTTTAACGAATGTCAGGATCCGACGCCGTTGATGTATTTGCGCCAGAAATATCTCAGGGCGTGGAAGGGCGTATCCTGATTGTTGTCGGAAATGTAGAGCCAGTGGGGATCGTCGTAGTCGATATCCCAGCTGTGGATGTCGCATATGCGGAAGGTCGGGCGGTAGTTTTTGATCTTGTAGCGCCGATGTCCTTTGGAGTCATAGGTCTTCCAGGCCATTGCTATCGTGTGGAGACGGATGACCTCCGCCGACATCAGCGGGGCGAGGCGGTGGGTGTTGATCATGGTGGCCATTTCGTTGAGCGTAAGCCATCGGCAGGTGGGGAAGCGTTTCTCCAGCTGCTCTTTCTGTGCGTCGTCAAGAAAGCAGAGATAGTGGAGTATGTTGCAGTCGGCGTTACCGACGAGGTTGGCATACATGAACCGTATGTCGGGGTTGCTGACGCCGGAATAGTTGGAGAAATATTGTTCGGCCTGTTGCTGCGTGAGCTTTTCTACGCGCCTGATGTAGATGCTCAGCGGGGTGTCGGATTTGTCGTCGAGCGATATGCGCTTGTCGGTGTCGGTTTCCGGCGGGCATACACCGATATAGTTGTCCCAGATGACGATGCAACGGACGAGAGTGTAGGCGCCGTGGCGCTCAAGGCTTCCCTCGATGTTTTGCTTATAGTAGCCCCAGATGGCGATATAACGCACGCCGAGGTAGATGGCGGCGAAGATCCACAGGAGCAGCGGGATGATGAAGAAGACGAATTTGTCTGGCAGGCTGAGATCGGTGTTGACGTAAAGCAGAGCGTAATAAGACCAGCCTACTACTGTCGGAACGGCGGAGATCCATAAGAGCATGCCAACCTGATGCATTCCCACCTGCGTGTAGATCATGCCGAGAAAGCCACGTTCGGCCGGAGTGCCGTTACGCCGCTGGCAGTCGCGGCAGAAACTGCCGTGATGCCGATGAAGGTACGTGATGCCGGCAATGATTGTGGCGATGGGCGACGTGATAAGAACGCAAATGAAAGGGATGTCGCGGTTGATCTTAGACATATCGAAGAGCCGTTCGGCAAGCGATGTGTTGTAGAGGAAGTTGACCATTATCATCACCAGACCGGTCCAGAAGAGCACTCGTGTGACAACGAACGGCAGGATGTAGCACGACGGGATGCGGAGCTCGCGGTTGCGGCGGATGCGGTAGAAGAGCAGCGCCATGAAACCGAAGGCTATGAAGGGCAGAAAGAGCGGTTTGACCCAGAGCGACAGAATCACGAGCAGGGTGATGGCTCCGCTGCCTTCAAGCCAGTTGATCCATAGCCTGAATATGCCCCATCCATAGTCTAAGATTCGTTGCTTCATCGGTAAGTGATTCTGATGTGGCTGAGTGAGGTTTGGTTACATGTTGGTTTCGAGGAAACTGAGCATGCGGGCATAGACAACCTGACGGGAGTTGCAGCCGTTTATCGAATGGTTCATGTTGGGGAACAATACCACATCGGCCCATCTGCCGGCGGCTTCGGCTTCAGCGGAATACTGCATGGTGTTGAACATGTGGACGTTGTCGTCGGCCGTGCCGGTCATGATCAGTAGCGGACAGCGGCGGTTGCGGATATAGGTCATTGTCGAGGCCTGTTTATAGCCGTCGGGGTTTTGCTGGGGCGTGAGCATATAACGCTCGGCATAGACGGTGTCGTAGTAGCGCCAGTCGGTGACGGGAGCCACGGCGACGGCTGCGGCGTAGGGTGCGTCGGTCTGCGACGAAGCCATTATCGATTCATAGCCGCCGTAGCTCCAACCGTAGATGGCTATGCGCTGCGGGTCGGCGTAGGGGAGCGCTGCGGCATAGCGGGCGGCTGCTATCTGGTCGATGGATTCGTAATGGCCGAGCTGCTTGTAGACAACATCGGAGAAGGCGCGTCCGCGTCCGCCGGTGCCGCGTCCGTCAACGCACACCACAAGATAGCCTGCGCGGGCAAAATAGTTCTCGGCACCGATGCTCCAGCGGTCGAGCACTTCCTGCGAGCCGGGGCCGCTGTACTGTGTCATGATGACGGGGTAGCGGCGTGAGGAGTCAAACCCTGATGGCTTGATCATGAAGCCGTTGAGTGTGTAGCCGTCGCTCTGCATGGTGAAGAATTCGGGCTTCGGGGCTGATGCCCAGTTGGCGGCATAGGCTTTGTTGTCGACGAGCGTGCGCACTTCTTTGCCCGATGCCGTGCGGAGGGTGTAGACGGGCGCTGTGGCGGCATTGTTGTAGTTGAGCACGAAATAGTCCATCGACGGGCTCCAGCATGATGCGGAGGCTGTGCCTTTTTCGGGCGAGAGCATCGTCACGCGGCCTTTGGCATCGATGCGGCACACTGTGCGGTTGACGGGACCCGTAGAGTCCGACCGGAAATAATGGCATCCGCTGGCGGCGTCGTAGCCGTAGTAGGCGTCAACGTCGAAGTCGCCCGATGTGATCTGGCGCTGAAGCGTGCCGTTGTAGCTATATGCATAAAGATGCTGAAATCCTGTGCGGCAGGAGCTTACCACGAAGAAGTCGGGAAGGAAGCGGATATCTTCATAGGTCTGCGGATCGAGCCATGCATTCCATTGTTCGACGAGAACCGAGCGTACGGTGGTAGAGCGCGGGTTGACGCTGTAGAGCTCCATGCGGGTCTGGTCGCGGTTGAGCGTCGTCACCATAAGGCGGTCGGGCGTCGGGCCGTACTGGATGCGCGGGATATATTCGGTCTGAGTGCCGGGAAGGGCTATCTGCTTGGTCTTACGTGTTTCCACATCATAGGAGTGGACGGTCACTTTGGAGTTGGGCTGTCCGGCAACGGGATATTTGTAGGAGAACTCGCCGGGATAGAGGGCATACTGCTGCTGACGGTCGCATGAGCCTTCGTAGAGCTGAAAGGCGAATGTGGGCACGTCGCTTTCGTCGTATCGGAGAAAGCAGAGGGTGAGATTGTCAGGGGCCCACGTCATGGAGCATGTGGTGGTGAATTCTTCCTCGTAGGTCCAGTCGGGGACGCCGTTGATGACGGCGTTTTTCTTGCCGTCCTTTGTCACGGCGACTTCCGAGCCGTAGTCGAGTTTCTTTATGTAGATGTTGTTGTCGGCAACAAAAGCAACCATTCGTCCGTCGGGTGAGAAGAGGGGCGACTGCTGGCGGGGATGCTCGGTGGAAAGCGGCTTGAGGAGCCGACTGCGGATTTCGTAGACATAATATGCGGCGTCGGTCGAGCGGCGGTAGATGCTGCGGCTGTCGGTCCAGACGAGGATCTTCGAGCCGTCGGGGCTCATCGTGAAGCCTTCGATGCTCCCGAGGGTCGTTTCGCGTGTGTGACCCAGGTCGAGCACTTTTTCAATCTCTTTGCCCGACTTGATGTCGTGGCGCTCGACGGCTTTTGCGTCGGCCGAAAGGGTGAGGTATGTCGCGGCGTTCTTGTCAAACTGCCAGGGCTCGGGACTGTCGGGAAGTCGTTCGTCGCCCACGTATCGTTCGATTTCGGGATAGTCGCTGACTGACAGTGATTTTGCCGATGCCGTTGCGGCTGCGGATAGTGTCAGTAATGCTGATATGATGCAAACTTTGATGTTCATACCTATTAAAATCCGTATTTGAGGTGAAATGTTTGGTCGGGTAATGAAATGTTGAATTGATAATGATCGCAATCAGAAGAGTGACAACTGCTTATCGTCGTCGCGTGTGGTGCGCCGTGCCGGAGGCTCTTTGTAGCCGAAATCTTCTTCAACTTCGGGATCCTTCTTCACGGGCATCGGGTCGGGAGCGATGAACCAGTCGGTGCTGTCCATGAGTTCGTCGATTGCCGATATCTTGACGGTGCCGTTTTCGGGGGCCGGGGCAGCCGGTTCGGTGTCGGCGGCGGGTGTCTCTGCAGGGTTTTTAGGCTGCTGTTCGGCGGCAGCCGGCTGGCTGACAGTGGTTTCAGCCTCCTGACGGTCCGGCTTATGGCCGTGTTTGTTCTTAGGCTTGCGGCCGGGACGCTTTTTGAGCGGGGCGTCGGTGGCGTTGAGCAATTCGGTGAGGCGTTTCACTTCGTCGCGCAGCGATTGCTCTGTCTCTGAGGCTGTTTCGGTGCTCTGCTGCGTTGAGTTGCGGAGCGCTTCGAGCTCTTCTGTGAGCGCATCACGTGCTTTGACGGCTTCTGCGAGCTTGGCGTTGAGCGATCTTGTCTCAGCGGCGAGCTGGCTGTTTTTTGCCGAGAGGTCGCTGATCTTTTTGTCCTTACGCTCTTTCACTTCCTCAAACATCTTGATGCGCTCTTCAATCTCGGCGATGGCTTTTTGCTGTTCGTCGGATGTTTTGTCGGTATCTGCTTCCTCGCGCAGGTCGCTGATAGTGCGGTTGAGTGCGGCAATTTCAGCCTCGGCTTTTTTCTTCTCGTCGCAGAGGCCGTTGATGCGGTCCTGCAGACGCACGTTTTCTTCGGCTATCCGCTGCAGGTCGGCTTCGGAGTTGCTGTCGGCGGAAGCGCGTACGTTGGCCACACGGAGCTTGTTGAGCATGCTGCGATTTTCGAGCTGCATCTGTTCGCGCTCGGCTTCGAGCTTGCTCACCTGGTTTTCGAGGTCGTTGACACGCTCTTTCAGCGCGCGTTTCTGGCGGGCGGCGCTCAGCTGGGCGCTTTGAAATTCCTCGCGCTGCTGCTTGAGTGAGTGATATTCCGATTTCAGACGGTCGATGTCGCCTGTCATCTTGCGTTTTTCTTCTTCCCAGAGGAGCTCGCCGCGGCGGCGTGCGTTGTCTGTCTCCAGCTGTAGTTTGTCTTTGAGCGATTTGTCGATGCGCTCGAGCAGATATGCGCGCTGCGACTCGACACTGAGGCACTGGCGCACGAAGTCGGGCTGCGATGCGTTGAAAAGCTCGATTACGGCGTCGAACACTTCGCCCGGCAGCTCGGCCGATGGCGGAAGCGGCATTTCGGCCGCCGGCGCTGAGGTCTCTGCGGCGGGTACCGACGGGCTGACGGGCTCATCCTTACGGCTTTTTGCCGGCGTTTCGCGTTTGGGGCTCTCGTCGAAATTGTCGTCGAGTGTGTCATCGAGTTCGTCATCGTACTCGTCGGGAAACCCCAGTGCTTTTTTGAAAGATGACAGTATGGACATTGTGATATATTATGTTTCGGAGTTGATATTGGAGTTCTGACTGTAGCCCGGTTTTGCAACAACGCCCTGGCCTTTCTTGCCGTCGATGCCGATAGCGAGCGGCGCGTCGAAGGTGACCACTCTGACGGCTTCCGACTCGTAGCTGGCCGGCATCGCATTGAGGTAGTCGAATGAGCAGTAGCCATGTCCGGCGCCGGAGTCGATGGTGAAATAGCCGACGCCAAACGATGTGAGGTTCTGGAAGAAATGCGTGCCTTGGCTCGGCTCTATGCGGTAGTTGCCCAGAGCCGACTCTACGATGAGGCGGGCGTTGGCTATCTGGGGCCATTTGACGGGAATGCCGAGCGCGGGATCGCTCGAGCCCCAGCGGCCGGGGCCGATGAGGATATACTGGATGCCGCGGGCGGTGAGGTCGCGGTTGATCTTTTCTATCTCGCGGGATGTGAGTGAGTTGTTTGACGATGAGAAGTGCTCGGGACGGACGTAAACGATCGTTTTCACGCCTTCGATCGATCCGTGGCCCAGGGCTGTGTCGCTGCGGAGGATGAGATCGTCGTCGCTGAGCGCCAGAAGATGCTCGTCGACAAGGTCCTTGCGGTCGACTATCGGCCTGATCTGCAGCCAGTAGATGCGGCCTTTCGATTCGCTGTTGCTGTGATCGAGCATGCCGGCAAATTCAATCTCCACAGGGCGGCTCATCTCGTGTTGGCCGTTGGTGAGCATGAAGTCGACGGCTTTGGCCAGGGGGAACACGTCGTGCTTGAGGATATTGTTGAAGGTGACCACACGGCGTCCTTCACCGAGGTCGTTGTCGCGTAGCACGTTGTCGCGGAAATCGAATGTCGACACCATGTAGCGCAGCGATCCGGAGGCGGCGATGTCCTGCACCGATTTTTTCACGATGTTGAAGCCGTCGTCGACGCGGAAGGTTTCGGGCGAGCTCATGTCGAGGGCATACATTCGCGTCTGCGTGTCGCGGAGCGCGAGTGACAGCTCCGATGTCTGGAGCGCGCAGTCGGGGTGGCGCGGCGAGAAGCGGAGGCTGATGCCGCCGTCCACGATGTATTTGCCAAGACCTACGGCCACTTCGGCCACGCCGTCTTCGGCCTGTTCACGTCCGATGGGATAATAGTTGAGCGAACGCCCTACGCCGGAGAACGAGGGGTAGAACAGCGATTCGTGCTGCTCGCCCACCACCTCCTGGATGATGACGGCCATCTTTTCCTGGTCGATGACGTTGGATGTGGCGGTCATGTAGGCTTTGCTGTCGGCGTAGAACACTGATGCATAGACGCTTTTGATGGCATCGCTGATCATCCGGAGCATGGCCTGCTTGTCGGGGACGTTGGGAATCATGTATGTAGAATAGATTCCGGCAAACGGCTGATAGTGTGAGTCTTCGAGCAGGCTGGAGCTGCGGATGGCCAGCGGTTTGTCGACCACCTCAAAGAGCGCGATGAAATCGTCGGTGAGGCGGGCCGGAAGGCGTGCTTCCAGAAACCGCTTGAGTATCTCGGAATCGTCGGCATTGCTCAGCGCCACGGGATAGAGGTTGTTGGCGGCCATGAACTCGTCGAAGATGTCGGTGCAGAGCACAACGGTGCGCGGGATTGAGATAGTGACGCCGTTGAAGTTGTCACATATCGGGTTGCGTTTGATGATCTGGTCAATGAAGGCAAGGCCGCGTCCTTTGCCGCCGAGCGAACCTTGCCCGATGCGGGCGAAGTTGGAGTAGTGGTCGAAGCGGTCTTTGCGGAACACGGCCACGACGCCACGGTTTTTCATCTTGCGGTATTTCACGATGAGGTCGAAAAATAGCTTTCTGACGGCGGGAACCTCGTCGAGAGTGTAGAAGCGGTGGCCTTTGATCACGTCGGCGATAGGGAACAGCGCGCGTGAATAGAGCCAGCGCGATATGTCGTTTGACGAAGCGTGATGCAGAAGCGCGGTGCCGGGGATGTCGAAGATGTGGTATTGCAGATCTTTGAGCGAGCGGATGCGGATTTCCTTGCCGGTTTCGGGATCGGTCATCACGAAGTCGCCGAAGCTGAACTGCTCGGCAATGGCGGCACTGAGGTCAACGGGCAGCTTTTTGGAATTTTTGTCAAGGAACACGCATCGCAGCTCTTCGGCTCTGGCGCGGTTTTCGGCTTCGGACGATTCGATGATGATGGGAAGGTAGGGGTTGTCCTTCCTCAACTCCTCGGCCAGCGCGAATCCGGCTTTCTGATCCTTACGGCCTTCATGCTTGAAGGATACGTCGCTGATCACGCCGAGCAGGTTGCGGCCATAACGCTCGTAGAGATCGAGCGCTTCTTCATAGTCGCGGGCCAGCATCACTTTTGGACGGCCGCGCATGCGGAGCATCTGTTCATGCTCGTTGAGGGCTTCGGTGGATGACTCAAACGACTGCTTGAGAAGATTTTTGTAGATGTGTGGGAGCACGGAGGAATAGAACCGCACGGAGTCCTCCACCACGAGTATCATCTGAACGCCCACCTCGTTGATGTCTTTGTCGGCGTTGAGCTTGTCCTCAAGCAGTTTGATGATGGCAAGCAGAAGATCTACGTTGCCGAGCCAGCTGAACACGTAGTCGATGCCGGTGAAGTCTTCATTGGCCAGACGGCGCGACACCTCTTTGGAGAAGGGCGTCAGCACCACGATGGGCAGGTTGGGCTTCTCCTCTTTGATGGCGCGCGCACCGCTGAAGGTTTCGCTGATATCCATGCCGGGCATCATGATCACGAGTCCGAAATGTTTCTCGCGGATTTTCTCCATGGCTTGCTCAACGGTGCTCACTTGCGTCACTCGGGGCGGCGAACTGAGGTTGAGGGCCACGTATTCAAAATAGAGCTGTTCTTCAATGCGGCCGTCCTCCTCCATCATGAATGCATCGTAGGGTGAGGCGACAAGAAGCACGTTGAAGATTCTCCGCTGCATCAGATCCTGAAACGCAGTGTCTTTGAGATATAGCTGGCTGAGGGCGTCTTCGTTCATGACTTTGTGTAAATAACTAACAAAGGTACATAATTTTATTGAACCGGACGCATCTTATAGGGTAAACTGTCGAAAAATTCTGTGGCAAAGAGGTGAAATATCTCGGAAAAATGGTGTGAGAGTGATGACTGAGGCGCAAAATGCATATCACCCCCGCAAAACTGATCGCGGAGGTGATTGTGAGGTATATGCGGCTTTGCCGCGGATTATTCCATCGCCGTGATGAAGCGCTCGGCGTCGAGGGCGGCGCGGCATCCGCTGCCGGCGGCTGTGATGGCCTGGCGGTAGTTGGGGTCGGCGACATCGCCGGCGGCAAATACGCCCGTCACGTTGGTGGCGGTAGAGTGACCCGAAGTGACGATGTAGCCTTGCTCGTCGAGGTCGATTATTCCCTTGAAAATGTCGGTGTTGGGCTTGTGGCCGATAGCGAGGAAAAAGCCGTCGATGGCGAGGTCGAAATGCTGCTCGGTCTCGGTGCCTTTGTTTTCAACGAGGTGAGCGCCTTCGAGGAATTCTTCGCCGTAAAGGCCGGCGGTGTTGGTGTTGAAAAGCACGGAGATGTTGGGCTTGTCGAGCACACGGCGCTGCATCACTTTCGATGCGCGCAGATAGTCTTTGCGCACGATCATAAACACCTCTGCGGCTATGTTGCTGAGATACAGCGCTTCTTCGCATGCGGTGTCGCCGCCGCCCACAACCGCCACACGTTTCTTGCGGTAAAAAAAGCCGTCGCATGTGGCGCATGCCGATACGCCGAGACCCATGTATTTCTGTTCGTCGGGCAAGCCGAGGAAGCGTGCCGTGGCTCCTGTGGAGATGATCACCGTGTCGGCTTCAATTTCGGAGCCGTCGTCGGCCGTGGCTTTCAGCGGGCGCGATGTGAAATCAACTTTCGTGATGATGCCCGGACGCACGTCGGCGCCGAAGCGGATTGCCTGGCGGCGAATGTCCTCCATGAGCTGCGTGCCTGTGGTGCCGTCGGGATAGCCGGGGAAGTTTTCAACTTCGGTGGTGATGGTGAGCTGGCCGCCCGGCTGATGGCCTTCGAAAAGTACGGGCTGCAGGTTGGCGCGTGAGGTGTAGAGTGCTGCGGTGTATCCGGCCGGTCCGGAGCCTATGATAAGGCATTTTGTTTTGATCTGTGTCATTGATTATGAGGCTTTAAAGTGTTTGCATGAGTGTGTGGGGGAGTGTCTGTGATCAGCGCAGGTCCACTATTTCGGCCCCCGGATAGCTTGCTTTGGGGAAGCGGAAGGTGGTGACTGGAAGATGTTGACCTGTCGTGAGCGATGATATTTTGATGGTGGCGCTCTGTCCCGAAGCCATCTTAAGCGATATTTCCGTGGGCATGCCGGTCGATGTGCTGATTGTTACGGTGGCCGAGCGGATGTCGCTTTTCGAAGATTTGGCCGTCAGCGATATCTTTTTCGTGGCGCCGGCCGCCGACAGCGTTTTGGCGTTGTAGTTCTGCCGGAATGAGTTGATGATGACAAACGGGTTGACCTGCTGGAGCTCGTCGGCTGTAGGCTCGGTGATGTTGACTTCGTTGTCGGCTTTCACGTACACCCACTGGGTGGTGCCGTCATACCATATGGTCATGTCGCCCGATGTCATGACGAATTTGTCGCCCGCAAGCGTGAGCGTTCCGGATGCGGTGCCGGTGCCGGAGCCGGGTGATGATAGCGAGTAAGAGGCTTTTATGGATTTTGCCGTGCGTATTTTCTGCGCAGCCTTGTCGAGAACCGACGCCGCATTGTCGGCTGCGAAAGCCGGAATGGCGGCTGCCACGACGAGCAGCAGTGTAAGGAGTGTCTTGCTTTTCATATCAGAGATATAACATTGAGTTGACGGGGATGGTTTGGATGTGTGGTCATTCAACCATCCGTTCGAAAGAATACATGTCAATAAGCACCGAACGCGGTTTGCCGGCTCCGGTGCTCGGTCCGAGCACGCCGGCATTGACGAGCTGGTCGATGATCTTGCCGGCTCGCGGATAGCCGATGTTGAATTTTCGCTGTAGCAGCGAAGCAGAGCCCATGCCGGCGTCGATGATGGCGCGTCCGGCGTCGGCGAAGAGCGGGTCGCGGTCGCCGACAGCTCCGCTGACATCGCCATTGGCTGCGCCCGACGGCATATCGGGGAGCTCGTAGGCGGTCGGATAGCCTATCTGGTCGGAGATGGAGTGGCAGATGGCCTCGACTTCATCGGTGTCGATAAAGGCACACTGCACACGGTCAATCACGCCGTCGCGTGATATGAGCATGTCGCCTCGGCCAATAAGCTGTTCGGCTCCGGGGCGGTCGAGGATGGTGCGTGAGTCATTCATCTGTGTCACGCGGAAAGCCATTCGGCCGGGGAAGTTGGCCTTTATGGTGCCGGTGATGACGTTGACGCTCGGACGCTGCGTGGCGAGTATCATGTGGATGCCCACGGCTCTCGCTTTTGCGGCGATACGCGATATCGGGCTTTCGATCTCTTTGCCGGCGGTGAGGATGAGGTCGGCGAATTCGTCGATAATCACCACGATGTAAGGGAGATAGCGGTGACCTTTTTCGGGGTTCAGACGGCGGGAGATGAATTTCTGATTGTATTCCTTGATTCCGCGCATGCCGGCCTGCGACAGCAGGGCATAGCGGTTGTCCATCTCGAGGCAAAGGGAGTTGAGCGTGGCCACAACTTTTGTCGGATCGGTGATGATGGCGCTCTCCTCGTCGGGCAGTTTGGCGAGATAGTGGTGCTCGATGCATTTGTAGAGGCTGAATTCGACCATCTTCGGGTCGACGAGCACGAATTTCAGCTCGGCAGGATGCTTCTTATAGAGCAGCGACGCTATGATAGTGTTGAGTCCTACCGACTTACCCATGCCGGTGGCGCCGGCCACGAGGAGGTGGGGCATCTTGGCGAGATCGCACACAAACACATCGTTTTCAATCGTCAGACCCAGAGCCATCGGCAGCGCGGCAGTCGACTCATGGTAGGCTTTCGAGGAGAGGATGGCGCGAATACCGACTGTCTGCGGCTTTTTGTTGGGCACTTCCATGCCTATCGTGCCCTTGCCGGGCATCGGGGCGATGATTCGGATGCCGATGGCCGAAAGGCTCAAGGCCATATCGTCGCCCAGGTGTTTGATTGTGGCTATGCGTGTACCCTTCTGTGGCACAATCTCATAAAGCGTGATCGTGGGGCCGACGGTGGCTTTGATGCTCTCGATTTTGATGCCGTAGGAATCGAGGGTGCTGATGATGCGGTTGTTGTTTTCTTCCTGCTCTTCCTCGCTGAGCGTGTAGGCGTTTTCGCGATGATGCAGCAGGTCGATCGACGGGAAGCGGTAGCGGCTCAGTTCGGCCGTCGGATCGTATGCTTCGATGTCGACGTTGTCGGCTTCCTCGATCTCGGTTTTTTGAATCTCGACATCAGCTACGGCGGGTCGCTCGGCTTTTTCGGCAGTGTCGGCAGTGTCGTCGGTAGCGGCCGGTGTCTCTATATCGGCGAGATCGGGCATTACGAAAGGAGGCACCTCGGGCTTTGCCGGCTCGGGCTTTTCTGTGGCCTGGTCGGCATGCTGGGGAGCGGGCTTTTCCGTATTGTGGGTTTCGGGAGTGGTGTAAACCGGTATGGCGGACGGTGTGGCTGTAGCAGCGGCCGGCTGTGGCTGCTGACTGAAGGCTTCGGCCGCGGGCGCAGCCTCGGCGGTAGGTTCCTTTGCGGCCGGTGTGCTTGCGGTCTCGGCTTTATCACGGGCTGTGGCGGCGCGGACGGCGGCCATGGACGAGCGGTAGCGTTCGGAAAGCATCTGCCGCTGTCCGGAGATGACGGCGCGCAAATGCCGCAGGCCGTTGCGCAGCGGCGAGGCGAAGATGAGCACAAGCGCCACAGCCATCAGTATGCTCAAAGCTCCGGCGCCCCACACCGAGGCGTTGGTGATCAGCATCTCGTTGAGATAGTAGCCGTGCTCTCCGCCCCAGAACTCAGGACTGACAGTGTTGAAGGTGACGAATCCGAGTATGATCGAAACGGCTATGGCCGACACGAGCGATTTGAAGGTGAGCTGCCAGAATTTAAACCGGTGGAGCTTGACGAGCGAAATGCCGAGCGCCGCGATATAGAACACTATGATGAATCCGCCGAGGCCGAACCAGCGGTAGATCAGCAGATGCGAGAGCATGGCGCCTACCCATCCGGTGGCGTTTTCGGCATCCTGCGGGTGGGCGGCGATCTCGCCTGCCGTGCTGTTCTGCACCAGGCTCTGGTCGGCCGCGCCGGTTGAAAGATAGGAGATGGACGCCACGAGCATATATCCGGCAAGCAGTATCAGCACCACGCCGAAGAATATGCGCAGACGTCCGTCGGCAAAGAAACGCGAAAGGGTCACGACGGTCTTATGCTTGTCGAGGTCGATGGTGTCGGCATCGGGTGTGTCGCTTTCACTGCCGGACCCGGATGTGCGGGGAGTTGACGCGCGCCGGCGCGTCGGCTCGGTCTGCTCCTTGGGAGCTTCCTCAGCCGCCGTACCGGCATAGTTTCTGCCGGCAGGTTCGGCTGCCGGTGTGTGTTCCTGCAGCGAAACCGGACTTCCGGCGCTGTAGCTTATTGTAGGCCGGCTGCCCGTGGTGGTATTGCGTTTGATCTTGTCGTCGCTCATGCGCAGCTCCGACAGATCGTAATCTCCGGGTGTAATTTCAAAAGAATCCATTGTCATTTGGGAAAGAGGTGGATGATATTGGTAAAGGAGAGATGTGTGATGACTGATTTTCTTACAGGCGCCGCAGGCCGGCTATGGTTTCAATCGGGTCGGCCGACTTGAAGATGTAGTTGCCCGACACGAGTATGTCGGCGCCCGCTCTGACAACGTCGGCGCCGGTTTCGAGGTTGATGCCGCCGTCCACTTCGATTTTCGCTTTCGACCCTGTGCGGTCGATGAGGCTGCGCAGACGGGCCACTTTTTCAACCGCTCCCGGGATGAACGACTGGCCTCCGAATCCCGGATTGACCGACATGATGAGCACAAGGTCGACATCGGTGATCACATCTTCGAGCATGCACACCGGGGTGGCCGGATTGAGCGAGACGCCGGCTTTCATGCCCGCTTCGTGGATGTGGCTCACCACGCGGTGAAGGTGGGTGCAGGCTTCCTGATGGACGGTCATGATGTCGGAGCCGCAGTCGCGAACCTGACCGACGTAACGGTCGGGGTCGACGATCATCAGGTGCACGTCGAGCGGCTTGTCGGTGAGCTTGCGCATATATTTCATCACGGGAAAGCCGAACGAGATGTTGGGGACGAACACGCCGTCCATGACGTCGACGTGCAGCATGTCGGCTTCGGAGCGGTTGAGCATCTCCATGTCCCTGTCGAGTGCTCCGAGATTGGCCGAAAGGAGCGAAGGTGATATGATGGTCATAGCGTTTGTGATTTTTTTCGTGGTTTGAAGGCGTTGTAAAGAATGAATATCACGCACAGGATGCCGATGGCCAGGCCTGCGTAGGTGAGGTATTGGTTGTAGTATTCAACTTGCTGATAGAGCTGTTCGCGCGTCACAAGTGTGCCGAGCCAGTAGCCAAGAGCGGCCAGCACGGAGTTCCACACGAAAGCTCCCAGCCCGGTGTAGATGACGAATTTGCCGAGATTCATGCGCGACAGGCCTGCCGGTATCGAGATGAGCTGCCTGACGGCGGGGATGAGACGGCCTATGAAGGTCGATATGGCGCCGTGACGGTCGAAATAGCGTTCGGCTTTGTCAACTTTCGCTCTGTCAATCAGGCACGCATGCCCCACCCGCGAGTCGGCGAAACGGTAGACTATCGGACGGCCTATCCACACCGACAGCCCGTAGTTGATCAGTGCGCCCACAATGGCGCCGGCCGTGGCGATGACAAGCACAAGTGTGATGCTCACTTCGTGCGACGTGCAGGCAAGATATGCGGCAGGCGGTACGATCACTTCCGACGGAAACGGTATGAATGAGCTTTCTACGGTCATCAGCGTGAACACCAGTAGATACACCGTCATGGCGTCGGCCGACAGGAAGTGCTTGATAATCATTTCCGGATCAAAGAAAATGCCGCCCAGTATCATCGAGTCAATCATTGGTCAGTTCGTTTTGTTTGCTGTAAGCAAAGTTAAGGCTTTTTTTTCAATAATGCGATATTCCGCGGCTATAGAGATGAAATCAATATCAAACCGCCGCGCAAAGTCGCGTGAAGTCGCGCATGCAGCCGGCATAAATGGTGTCACACAATGCCTTCGGCTTGAAACATCGTGCTGTAAAAGGCGGCTTTTTTATCCAGTGCCATAGGGTAGGCGCGGCTCGTCGACGGCATGCGGTAGATGTTGAGCCGGCGGCCGTCGTAAAGACACGTTATGCACTGCCCCATCTTCGGAACAGGAGTGCCGGTAAGAGAGGCGATGACACCGGCCGCTTTCTCGCCGGTGGTCGCAATGGCATGGCAGTAAGGCATCTTAGACAGAAGCGCTTTCAGGTCCACGGGACTGACGATCTCAAGAAATTTGTCGGAGGCGTTGTCTTTGAGCCGCCTCACTTCGGCGCCTGTGTCGTTAAGGGCAATGCCCTTGTCGCTGAGCATCTGCTTGATGGCGGGAAGCATGAACTGACCGGTGGCGCTGTCGATGAAATAATCGCGCGAGCGGTGGAATATCAGCCCCATGATGCGCCAGAAATCGTTGATCTTGTTGGGGTAGTAAAAGTCCATGCTCCATCTCACCGGCTTCGGCGGGAATGTGCCCATGATCAGGATTTTCGCATCGGCGGGGATGAACGGTTCCCACGGGTGTTTTTCAATAGGGGAGGGTTGGTCGGTCATGATAAAATAATGAAAGTGGCCGGATTGTGTTCCGGCCACTGATATGTTGCTGAATGCTGTTGTCTGTTTCAGATCAGCCTTTTACACGGCTGATGTAAGAACCGTCGCGGGTGTCCACTTCGATCATGTCGCCTTCGTTGACAAACAGGGGCACGCGGATTTCGGCACCGGTCTCAAGTGTGGCGGGTTTGAGAGTGTTTGTGGCGGTATCGCCTTTCAGACCGGGCTCAGTGTAGGTGATCTTGAGGATGGTCTTGATGGGCATCTCGGCATAGAGGACGGTGTCCGACGAAGCATCGGTGACAACTTCCACGGTGTCGCCTTCTTTCATGAAGGGGGCGCCGGTCACGAGCTCTTTGTTGATGGGTATCTGCTCGAATGTCTCGTTGTTCATGAAGATATCGTCACCTCCGTCGGCGTAGAGATACTGGAAGGGACGGCGTTCAACACGCACGTCTTCGAGCTTTTCACCGATATTGAAGCGGCGTTCGAGCACGCGGCCGTCGACTACGTCTTTGAGCTTTGTGCGCATGAATGTGTTGCCTTTGCCGGGCTTTACGTGGAGGAATTCCACGCAGAAGTACAGACGGCCGTCCATGCGGATGCATGTGCCGTTTTTGATGTCTTGAGCGTTGATCATAAGTTTCTTTACGTGATTATTTTGACCGCAAAATTACAAAAAATATATTGATTTTGCCGTCATAGGGCCGAAAATTATTTTCGTGCATTGTAATGCGCTGTCACTCAGGATTGTATTCGATGACGGAGATCGACCCGGTCATTGCGCCGTAGGCATTGAAGGCAAGGGAATCGAGCTCGTCTTCGCCGGCACGCACAATGACAGGCGCTATCCAGCTCACCCACTGGCTGATGGTGTCGGTGCAGTAGCGGTTGTGCGCTATGCCGCCGGTGAGGATTATGGCGTCGACTTTGCCGCGCAGAGCCACGGCGCGTTCGCCTATCACTTTGGCGATGTCGTAGAGCATGGACCGGAGCACTGTGCTGTAAGGCTCCTCGCCTTGGGATGCGCGCTGTGCGATGTCGGCCACGTCGGTTGTCCCCAGCAGAGCCGCGAGGCCGCCTTTTCCGTTGAGCTTCTGCTTCATCTCACGCAGGGTGTAGCGGCCGCTGTAGCACATCTCCACGAGCTGATCGGCCGGAATGGTGCCTGCCCGCTCGGGACTGAACGGGCCGTCGCCGTTGAGTGCGTTGTTGACATCGATCACTCGCCCGTTGCAATGGGCGCCGATGGAAATACCGCCGCCGAGATGCACGAGGATGAGGTTCATGTCCTCATACTGACGCCCCTGCGACCAGGCATAGCGCCGGGCCACGGCTTTGGTGTTGAGGGCATGAAACACCGAGCGGCGCCGGATTTCCGGTATGCCTGTCAGGCGGGCCTCGGGCATCATCTCGTCGACCACTTCGGGATCGGCGATGAAGGCTTTGCATCCGGCTTCGCGCGATATGTGGCGGGCTATGAGCGCTCCGAGGTTGCAGGCGTGTTCGAGATCGGCGTTGCGCAGATCGTCGACGATTCTGTCGGTCACTTCATAAACGCCTGAGGGCGTGGGTTTCAGCAATCCTCCGCGCGCTATCACCACATCGAAGTCTGTTGGTATGCCGTTTTCGGCAAGCGCCTGACGGGTGGCCTCGATGCGCATAGGCAGCTGGTCGAACACATGTGAATAATGGCTCAGCTCGCCGGCCGGATGCTGGCGTGTCGATTTCCATATTAGTTCGCGGTCGTTGTAGACTGCCCATTTGGTGGAGGTGGAGCCGGGATTGATGACAAGGATTTTCATGGTGTAGGGTCTATGACTGTGACATGCATGCGAGGGCGAGGCTGTAGAACTTCGACTCGGCCGTGTCGGCACGCGACGGTATCACTATCGGGGCATTGGCGCCGCAGATGATGCCTGCCATCGTGGCGCGTCCGAAAAGCGAGATGCTTTTGTAGAATGTGTTGGCGGCCACGAGGTCGGGGAAGATGAGCAGGTCGGCGTCGCCGTTGACAGCCGACTGGATGTGCTTGATTTGAGCGCTGTGCAGATCGCAGGCCGATTTCACGTCCATCGGTCCGCCTACGATGGCTTCGCCATAGCGTCCGTCGGCGGCCATCTTCATCAGCTGCTCATAATATAATGTGTTGGCGAATTTCGGATTGATTTTTTCGGTGAAGTGGATCAGCGCCACGTGCGGCCTGTCGATGCCGAGATTGTGGAGCAGAGCAACGTCGTAGGTGATCATGGCGTCGAGCTGACGGAGGTCGGGGAGGGGTATCACGGCCGCGTCGGAGAAGAAGAGCAGTTTGTGGTAGGCGGGGATCTGGGCGGCCGTGATGTGGGTGAGCACACGTCCTTCCTCAAGCAGCCCGTGCTCTTTGTTGAGCACGGCGTGCAGCAGGTTGTCGGTGTTTATCGCTCCTTTCATCACCACATCGCAGCGGCCTTCGCGCACTTCCGCCACGGCTATCCGCGCGGCATTGTCGGGGCTGTCGGCAATGATTATTGATACTCCCGGATCGCCCGACGCCGCAAGGCGTGAGGCCCAGTCGGATGGCTGATCGAGCACGAGCGTGAATCGGGCAAGATCCATCTGGAGGCATCGGTCCACTACCTGCATGGTGTGGATGTCGGACGGACATACTACGGCCACACGTTTTTTCGGCCGCAAGAGTTGGAGCTGCTGCTTGAGTTCCTCGAACGAGTGAAGTGCTTCTGCCATGATTTCAGTTATGAGATTTTTCGCAAATATCTGCAATTATCGCATCAGGTGCAAATAATAATTTGTTAATATAGATTAAACAAACCGACTTTTACAGATGTTTTAAAGGCATATTTAGATTACTGACGGCTTAGACCTGTGGCAAAGTGACAAAAATCAGCGACATAAAATCAATGTTGACGGCGTGGGCCGCCAGAATGGCGCAATGGCGCAAGGAGCACATCGCCGACACGCCGTTTATGTTCATTGTGGTGGTCGTTGTCGGTCTTATGTCTGGCGCGTGCGCCTATCTGCTCAAACATATGGTGGCGTGGGTTTCGCATCTGCTCACTTCCGGACTCAATGCCGCCGGATGCAACTGGATCCTGCTGCTGATACCGATTGGCGGTCTGGTGCTTACGGGGCTGGTCACGCGCTATGTGATGCGCATGAAGCTGTCGCACGGCGTCAGGCTGCTGCGACAGCAGTTGCGCCGCCACGACTACCGCATATCGCCTGCCCGCATCCCTTATCCCATGCTTGCGAGCACTATAACGCTTGGCGCCGGCGGCTCGGCGGGCAGTGAGGGTCCTATCGCGTGTACGGGTGCCGCTATCGGCGGCAATATGGGTCGCTGGTTCGGCTTCCCGCCTCACATGGTGATGATCATGATCGGTTGCGGTGCCGGTGCCGGTATCGCAGGCATTTTCAAGGCTCCTCTTGGCGGCGCGCTGTTCACGCTCGAGGTGATGCGTCTGCCAATGAGCACAATACCGGTGCTCGCGCTTCTGGTCTGTACGGTCACGGCGGGCATGACCGCCTACGCGCTCGGCGGATTCACGCTCGATTTGTCGATGGAAGAGGCGTCGGCGGCGTTCGACATCTCGATGCTGCCGTTTGTTATAGCGCTCGCATTGCTGTGCGGGGGATATTCGCTCTATTACAGCTATATAATGAAGGTGGTCGAACATCTGCTCGCTCGTTTACGCCGTCCGTTGATTCGCAATATTGCCGGCGGTGCAATGCTTGGTCTGGCGATTTTCCTGTTCCCGTCGCTTTACGGCGAGGGGTATGGTGTGATAGGTCAGGTGCTTAACGGCCGACTGGCTGCCGTGACGGCCGACGGCCCGTTTGCCGATGCCGGCGGCGGTATATGGCTGCTGACATCTGTGTCGTTGGGCACGGTGGCTTTGAAATGTTTCGCCACATCGGCCACCAACAATGGCGGTGGCGTGAGCGGCGATTTCGCTCCCACTCTGTTTGCAGGATGCATGCTCGGATTGTTCTTTGTCGCTGTGGTGAAAGCGCTGTGGCATGTCGATCTCCCTGTCGGCTTCTTCGCGCTGATGGGTATGGCGGGTGTGATGTCGGGAGTGATCCGTGCACCTCTCATGGCTTTATTGCTTGCAGTGGAAATGGTGGGTGCTTATGCAAGCTTTTTCCCGCTGATGGTGGTCACCACATTGTCGTTCGGCATCGTAAGGCTCTTTACGTCCGATGATTACTATTCAGGTCATATAGACCGGCCTAACGGCATCTTGTCGAAAATAGTCAAGCGCTGACGGCACTGTCTGTCGCGGTCGTGACGGCATGATCAGCGGTCAGCGGCGTGCCCGTGCCGAGCGTGTGCGCTTTTTTGATTTGCGGTGATGGCGTTTGGTGTAAGAGCCGTGTTTCTTTTTCGATGATTTGATCGATTTGGATTTCGACGGATTGTGGGTCAGTCCGAGGTAAGCCGATCTGACTTTTGATGTGAAATCGAAACTTTCGGCACACGGGCGCCCTTCGTCGTTGAGGCTGTGGGCGAAGAGCCATTCATAGGATTCAGGCATGTAGAAGAAACGTGCGGGCTGTGAGTGGTTCATGCCCGGAACGCGGTCGTAGATCAGTCGGGGCGTCGTCGGCTCGGCAAGGCGCATGGCGCTCACCACTTTGTCGCTTTCATTCACCGACACTGCGCGGTCGGCCGTGCCGTGAACAATCCAGAGCGGCACCTGGTTGAGGGCGGAGAGATTTTTCGAGGTGCCGCCTCCGCAGAAGGCCATGGCTGCGGCGATACGGTCGGGGTAGGCGGCTGCCACATCGATGGTGCCGTAGCCTCCGAGGCTCATGCCGAGGACGTAGACGCGCGTCGAGTCAACATTGCCGTTGTTCATCACCCAGTCGACAATATTCATCACTTTGCGCGGGTTCCACGATCCGCCCGGATTTTGCGGCGCTATGACGTAGGCGTCGATATCGCGGCCGCGCTCTATGGCGTCGATCGTTCCGTAGCGGCGCACGCGGTTGAGGTCGTTGCCGCAGAGACTTGCTCCGTGAAGAAACACTACGAGCGGCTTCGGCGTGTCGACGCTGACAGAGTCGGGCTCATAGAGCCAGAAATTGTAACCTTCGTCAACAACGCCGCGCTTGGCCGTGACGCTCTTGGCCGAGATATTGGATGCGAACAGTGCTACGAATGCTGAGAGAATGAGGAGCCGGAGTTTCATTTGAGTGTGATTTTGTAGATGGTTTTGCCGCGTGATCCTACAACGATGCTGTTGCCGGAAACAACGGGTGATGATTCAAAGTTGGCGCCCACCGGTGCGCGGTGGATGATTTTGCCGTCGGTGCCGTTGATGAGGTAGACGTTGCCGGCACAATCGGCTGTGACTATATAGAAGTTGCCGTCGGGGTCGGTGAATCCGACGGGCGACGACCAGGCGTAGTAGCGGAGCGGTGTTGAGTAAACGGTTTTTCCGGAGGCGCGGTCCATGGCCACGAACGATCCGTTGGAGCCGTCGGTGTTATGCACGCAGTTGGTGAAGATCATGCCGGAGCATTTGCCGCGTCCGGGCAGGGCAGTGGCATAATAGCCGCCGTCGAAGTGCTTTTCGTTGATGTCTTTGCGCTGCGCCGGCGTGCGGTTGCTCCATATCTCTTTGCCTGTGAGGGCGTCGAGCTTGACGAATGTGGCTTCGCTGACCCCTTCGTGCTCCACTTCGCATCCGGTGTAGATATAGGCGCGCCCCGATTCTTCAGTCACCACGGGCGTGGCGTCGGTGTCGTCGGGCAGTTTGTAGCGCCACACAGGCCGCAGGGTGGAGAGATTGACGCAGATCACATTGCCGGCATTGTCGGCAATGTAGCCATAGTTGCGGTACACCGACATCGACGATTCGAAGCCTGATGCCGTGCCGCCGACGGTGTAGCGCAATGCCGAATGAAGTGTGAGCGTGCCTTTGCCTATCAGAAACTTATAGAGCGTGCCGTTCTCGCCGGGGCGGAACAGAAACTGGCCGACTCTGACGGGCGAAGAGTCGTAGCTGTGCCATTTGCGCATGGCTTTCGGGTCGGGACCGAAGCGGTGGCTGATGGCCATTTTGTCGAGGTCGATGACGAGAGCCGACACCTCGGAGTGTGCCGAGAGCCCTTGCCCCACGTAGAGATTGCCATTGAGCGTCGGGTCGAGCGACACGGTGCCTTTTATCGGATTGCCGGTATTGATGGCTTTGCGCGAGACTTTGCCGGTGTTGAAGTCAATGAAATAGACGCGGCCGGAAAGCGATCCCACGATTATCTCGGATCTCGAAGCCGGATTCCCCGCTTCGGCAAACCGTTTCAGGCAGGAGTCGGGCCAGTCTACGAGCAGGGGCTGCCCGGTCCAGCCGGTGCCTCCGCCCCACGAGCCGTACTCGGTGGGAGTGAAGTCTTCGTCGGTGTCAAACTGCCATTCCACCTCAAACGTTGTTGGCGTTTTCGTGAGTTTGCCGCCGAAATCGGCATCGCGAAGCGCTCCCTTTCTGAAGGTGAAAGCCCCAGGGGTGTCGGTGTAGAGGTCGCTGATCGATTCCAGACGTCCGTCGACGCCGGTCTTGGCCACCTCGACGGTGTATTTCAATGCCGATGCCGATGCGAAAACCGTGTCGGGAAGCCATTCTATGACTCCGGATTCGTCGCTCTTGGCCGTAGTGCTGTCGCTCTTGGCCGCCGGCGTGGTGCCGTGGCCGCAGCCTGCAAGGCACGCGGCAGTCAAAGCTGAAAAGATTATTTTGGGGAATCGCAAGGGCATGTGTCGGTTTTCATGTTTCTCAAAACGATTGCAAAATTACTCATTAATATGGTCATTACCAAACATAAAGCCCGCGCGTCGCCCGATAGTTATAAACATTTAATAAACATTTAAGCCTCTTTGCAATAAAATTTAGGTAATTTTGTATCTTCAAATCATCGGCTGTGGCCGTAAGGTCGGCAAGCGTGGGAATAAGTAATTATGGCAGTTTCTTCAACGGTGAAAATAGATATGCTGAGCGGGTCTTTGTTCAAGAAGATCCTCGTCTTTTCGCTGCCTCTTGTGGCAAGCGGAGTGCTTCAGCAGTCGTTCAATGCTGTCGATGTGGTGGTGGTCGGGCGCTATTGCTCGCATCAGGCACTGGCGGCAGTGGGAAGCAACGGCGCCATAATCAACATTCTCATCAATCTTTTCATCGGCATCTCCATCGGCTCGAATGTGGTTATAGCCAATTATATAGGCCGCAAAAACGAATCGGGAATACGTAAGGCTGTGGCCACCTCGATGGCCATTGCCGTGGGTAGCGGTGTGCTCTTGCTTGTGCTCGGTTCGATTCTTGCGCGTCCGTTGCTCGAACTGATGAACACCCCGCCCGATGTCATCGATCTCGCCACGCAGTATCTGCAATTGTTTTTCCTCGGCATGCCGTTCATGATGGTCTACAATTTCGGCTCGGCGATAATGCGAAGCATGGGCGACACACGCCGCCCGTTCTACAGCCTTGTGGTGGCCGGCATAGTCAATACGCTGCTCAATCTCGTGCTTGTGATCCGGTTCGATATGGGCGTGGCCGGAGTGGCTATAGCCACGGTGGTGGCCAACATCATCAACGCCGCGTTCATCACCTTCTGGCTGCTCCGTGAGGACGACCCTTTCCGCCTGTCGCTGCGCAAGGTGCGGCTGCATGCCACACAGATGCGGCAGATGCTGCAGATCGGCGTGCCGGCCGGACTGCAGGGCATGGTGTTTTCGATAGCCAACATCTTCATCCAGTCGGCCATCAACCGTGGCCGGCTCGGCGGCAGCGCTCAACTATGAGGTCTATTGCTATTTTATAATGGTGGCATTCTGCCAGGCGGCTACGGCTTTTGTCAGTCAGAACTATGGCGCCGGGCTCTACGACCGTTGCCGGCGCGCTTTCCGGCTCTGCATGATCATGAGCGTTGTAGGTGTCGGTCTGGCTAATCTGCTCATCGTGTGGCAGGACCGCTTCTTTCTCGGCATATTTTCATCGGATCCCACGGTGGTCGACTACGGCATCACGCGACTGCATTACGTGCTGCTGTTGCAGTTTATGGCGTCGAGCTATGAGATCAGTGGCTCGGCATTGCGCGGCCTGGGCTATTCGATGACGCCGATGGTGCTTACGGTGTTCGGCACATGCGTGCTCAGGCTCGTGTGGATCTATACGGTTTGCGCTTCTGTCACCGATTTCAGCCTGCTGCTGTCGGTCTACCCCATAAGCTGGGCCATAACGGGGGCTGCGGTCTACATTGCCTACCGCAGAATCTCAACGCGTCTGTTCAACGACCGCCTGCGTAAAATAGCCTGATTTGTAAGGGGAGGGGTGGGTGCTTAAAGCCGGTTGGCATATATTATCGAACCGGCTATTATTATCGAACCGGCTCTTAAAGCCGGAACGGAATGGTGAGCCGATAGAGCACCGGCACTTTCTCATTGCCTATTCTGCCGCTTTCCCAGCGGGGCATGTTGCTGATGATGCGTGCCGCTTCCAAGCCGAGACTGTGGCACGGAGCACGGAGAATGGTGATATTGTTGATCGAGCCGTCGGTATCGATGATGAAAGAGCATATCACTCGACCCTGGATTCCTTGCTCATAAGCGTCGCGCGGATACACGCGTTCGCTGTTGATGTAGCTGTTAAGCGCTGTCTCACCGTTGGGGAAATTAGGATAGACATCCACGAAATCGAGCAGGTATGCACAAACAGGCTGCTGTTCGCCGGGACGGATGAATCCCACCGTCCGCGAATATTGTGCCGTGACGGCCAACGATGAAAAAAGCAGGGCTGAAAGGGCAATTGTCAGTCGTAATTGCAAAATTCTTTTCATGAATGTGTGCTCCTATGCAGTGATAATTAGTTGGTTTTGATGGGGCAAAAATATAACCTGCCTATGAATCGCGCAAATCACTCACTTCTTTTTTGAGAATGATTATTATTGTTTTATTTTTGTTGACAAATTCCCAATCCAAATTAACTATAATTTAGTAATCCCGCATCCCGCATCCTGCATTATTAATTGTGCATCGTGCATTAAAAAAATCCAAATAGGGTATAATATCAATAATTCCTCGCCGTTTATAATAAAATGTGCCTGACACACATCTTAACCGCAATGATTAAAATCAAGAATCTACGCATAGTTTCGCTGGCCGCTATGATGGCCGTTGCAACATCGGCAATCGCTTCCGACAGCTCGCCGGCTTACAACTTTCTGAATATCCCCTCGTCGGCCCGCGTCTATGGCCTCGGCGGCGTCAACATCTCGAATATCGACGACGATATCAATAGTGTCGATCAGAACCCGGCGCTCCTCGGCCCTGAATTCGACATGCAGATCGGCGTCAATTACATGCGTTATATTGCCGATGCCAACTTTGCCGGCGTCAAATTCGGAACCCGCGCTTCGGATCACGGAGCTTGGGCCGTCGGATTGCAATATTACGGCTACGGCTCAATTACAGGAACTGATGAGATAGGAAACCTCACCGGCGATTTCTCGCCTAAGGACCTTAATATCCACGGTCTCTATTCGCATGATATCACCGACCGTCTGCGCGGTGGCATCGCCCTGAAATTCCTCTACAGCTCCTATGGCGACTTCTCGGCATTTGCCGTGGCCACCGACCTGGGCATCAACTACTACGATCCCGACCGGGATCTTTCGCTCTCGGCCGTCATCGCCAATCTCGGCGGTCAGGTAAAGCGCTTCCAGGACCGCTACGACCGTCTGCCCGTCGATCTGCGGCTCGGCTGGACGCAGTCGTTCGGCTCGCTCCCTATCCGATTCTCTATCACGGCATGGAACCTGACCAAATGGAAGATGCCCTATTACGAAACCGGCGACGGCACTACTGACGATGACTTCGAAATCAAATCGTCGTTCGCCTCAAATCTTTTCCGCCACCTCGTCTTCGCCGCCGACTTCGTGCCCTCGGAGAAATTTCACATCGGCATCGGCTACAATTATAAGACACGCACCGACATGAGCACCTATTCACGCAATTTCCTTTCGGGATTTTCTATCGGTGCCGGCCTCAATGTCAGCTCGTTTAAGTTCGGCATCGCCTATGCCCAGCCTCACAGCGGAGCCTCCACTTTCATGTTAAACATCTCAACCAACCTCACCGAGCTTTTGCAATAACCAAGCCCGTGTCGTTCAATTATATTATGGATCAGAAGAAACCGTTAATCACCATTGCCGTCGACGGCTACTCGTCGTCGGGCAAAAGCACTATGGCCCGTCAGCTGGCCAAAACCATCGGTTACAAATACATCGATTCAGGCGCCATGTATCGCGCCGTCACGCTCTATGCCATGCGCCACGGCATGATCCTTCCCGATCAGAGCGTCGATGTGGAAGCCCTCACGGCGGCTCTGCCTCAGGTGAAGGTGACGTTCGGCCGCGACGGCGACACTCAGTTCACCATGCTCAACGGCGAAAACGTTGAGAGCGAGATCCGCTCGATGGCCGTGAGCAATTGCGTCTCGGCCGTGGCCGCCATCCCGGCAGTGCGCCATGCGCTCGTGGCCATGCAGCAGCAGATGGGACGCGAAAAAGGCATCGTCATGGATGGCCGCGACATCGGCACTACGGTGTTCCCCGACGCCGAGATGAAAGTGTTTGTCAATGCATCGGCCCAGACACGTGCTCAACGCCGCTTCTCGGAGCTGATCGAAAAAGGCGCTGCCACCACCTTCGAAGAAGTGCTCGCCAATGTGATCAACCGCGACCATATCGATGAGACTCGTGAAGAGAGCCCATTGCGTCGCGCCGACGATGCCGTCGTGCTCGACAATTCCACCATGGCCATCGCCGACCAGAACAAGTGGATGCTGGATCTCTACGAAAAGATTGTGAATGACCTCTGACCATCCGACACTTACTGTGACGCCAATCATTGAAATAGACAGCGATTCGGGTTTCTGCTTCGGAGTGACTTCGGCCATTTCAAAGGCTGAGGCCGAGCTCGTGGCCGACATGCCGCTCTATTGCCTGGGCGACATAGTGCACAATTCCGATGAGGTGGACCGTCTGCGCCAGAAGGGTCTTATAACAATATCCCACGAGGAACTGGCCGGACTTCATGATGTCAAGGTGCTATTGCGCGCCCATGGCGAACCGCCGTCTACCTACGCCACGGCCCGCCGTAACAACATCGAGGTCATCGACGCGACATGCCCCGTCGTGCTCACGCTCCAGCGGCGCATCAAAGCCCGCTACGACACGCCTCAGCCGCCGCAGATTGTGATTTATGGAAAAGCCGGACACGCGGAGGTGAACGGCCTTGTCGGACAGACCGACGGCAATGCCATCGTGGTCGAGGACTCCGACACGCTCGCCGCCATCGACTTCTCGCGCCCGATAGCCGTGTATTCGCAGACCACCATGCCCCTCGACGGTTACCGCTCGATGTGCGCAAGGATAAAATCGATGGCCAAGACCCCCGACGCCGTGGAATGTCACGACACCATCTGCCGCCGGGTGGCCAACCGTGTCGACGGCCTCCGGCGCTTCGCCGCCGACCACGATGTGGTGCTCTTTGTCAGCGGCAAGAAAAGCAGCAACGGCCGCGTGCTTTTTGAACGATGCCACGATGCCAACGTCCGCAGCCATCTCATAGCCAACGCATCCGAGATTCAGCCGCAGTGGTTCGACGGCGCCCGGAGTGTGGGTATCTGCGGAGCCACCTCTACACCACGCTGGTTGATGGAAGATGTGAAGTCGGCTGTCATGACGTTACTGCCGGATATTAATCAGCCGCAAAACTGAAACATGGACAATTTCGTTGCAATCGACGTTGAAACAGCCAACCAGTATCCCACAAGCGTCTGTGCGGTGGGCGCGGTGAAGGTGATCGACGGCGCGATTGCGGCAACCTATTACACTCTTGTCCGTCCCACCCCCAATTTCTATATCACCCGATTCACGGAGGAGGTTCACGGACTGAGCCGTGCCGACACCGACGCCGCTCCGACCTTTTCAGCCATAATGCCCGGATTGCGGCAGTTTATCGGCGATCTGCCGCTCGTGGCTCACAACGCGCGTTTCGACGCCGGATGCCTGCGCTCTTCGGCCCGCGCTTACGGCATCGATTTCCCCGATCAGCCGTTCTACTGCACGCTCGAAGCCTCGCGCCGTCTCATCCCGAAGTCGCTTTGCGCCTCGCACAGCCTGCCTTATGTCGCCGATTTCCTCGGCATTCCGTTCACCAACCATCACAATGCCCTGGCTGATGCCGAGGTATGTGCCAAAATAGCTATGACCATCCTATGATACAGATTCTTTTACACCGCCGCGCCGTCGCCACGCTGCTCTTCTCAGTGGCGCTTGTCGTGCTCTCGTGCAGCAGCAACGACTATGCCGATGCCTACGACGCCACGGCGTCAACAGGAGCCCGCGCCGAACAGCAGCCCAAGCCTTCGCCCGCGTCGTCTCAGTCTGTGCCGTCCACTGCGCCGGAGCAGCCTGCCGCACAACCGGCGCCCGATGCAGCCGCCGACGCCGCTGAGGACGGCGACTTCGACAAAGCCTACGATCTCGGATTCCGCGCCGCCTCGCGCATGCTCTCGCGTTGCCGTACCGACAATGAGATCCGCAATGAACTGCTCGACCTGCGTGCACGTGAATATGCCATCCGCTCGCAGGTAGGGTCGGGCGCAGCCGACGCATACATCAAGGGCATCCACACATGCATCGAACAGCAGTCCGACACGCTCGCCGCAACACTTTTTCAATAAATCGTAACCCACTGACAGCCAGCCGAAAAGCAAATAAAATTGAATAATAAAAAAGATTTTGCTATCTTTGTAGGTCAAAAGCTTTTAAGCGATCATTAATTTTTTAAAACATAAAAAGATATGAGTCTAAACATCATTGTGCTCGCCAAGCAGGTGCCTGATACCCGCAACGTGGGCAAAGATGCTATGAAGGAGGACGGTACAATCAACCGTGCCGCGCTCCCGGCCATCTTCAATCCCGAGGACCTGAATGCACTCGAGCAGGCGCTCCGCCTAAAAGATGCCAACCCCGGATCAACAGTGACCATTCTCACCATGGGCCTGCCGCGTGCTGCCGAAGTGATTCGTGAAGCAATGTTCCGTGGCGCCGACGGCGGCATCGTGCTCACCGACAGAGTGCTCGGCGGTGCCGATACACTGGCCACTTCTTATTCTCTTGCTCAGGCAGTTAAGAAATTCGGCAACTACGACATCATTCTCGGCGGTCGTCAGGCTATCGACGGCGATACCGCACAGGTGGGTCCGCAGATAGCCGAAAAGCTTGGCCTTCCGCAGGTCACCTACGCAGAGGAAATCCTCGACCTCAAGGACGGTCATGTCACAGTGAAACGCCGTCTCGAAAACGGTTTCGAAGTGGTGAAATCGCCGCTGCCCTGCGTTGTCACTGTCAACGGTTCGGCTGCCGAATGCCGCCCGCGCAACGCCATGCTCCTTCAGAAATACAAATATGCAGCCTCGACTTCGGAAAAAGCCAAACTTCCCGAGAAGCAGCAGGCTCTTCTGGAAAAACGGCCCTATCTCAATATTGCCGAATGGGGCGCCGCTTTCGTCGACGCTGATCCTGCGCAGATCGGCATGCCCGGTTCGCCTACTAAAGTCAAGGCCATCGAAAACGTGGTGTTCACCGCCAAGGAATCACGCTGTCTCGACAACGACGACCAGCAGATTGAAGGCCTCATCAAAGAACTCATAACCAACCACACCATCGGCTAATCATCCATCAATCTTAAAAATCATGACAGACCAGAACAACCTGATAGTATATTGCGAGTTTGAGGACGGCAAAGTGGCCGACGTCAGCCTCGAACTGCTCACCAAGGGCCGTAAGCTCGCTTCCGAGCTTGGCGTGAAACTGGAAGCCGTGGTGATTGGCGACAATCTCGACGGTGTTGAAAACCAGCTCTTCCCCTATGGCGCCGACGTAGTCTATAAAGTAGCCGACAAACGGCTCTATCCTTACACCTCCAATCCGCATGCCGCAGTGCTCATCAATCTCTTCCGCGAGATCAAGCCTCAGGTGTGCCTCATGGGTGCCACTTGCATCGGCCGCGACCTCGGCCCCCGCGTTTCGTCCTGCCTCCACAGCGGTCTTACCGCCGACTGCACATCGCTCGAAATAGGCCCCCACACCGATCCCAAGACCGGTAAAGAATACGAAAACCTCCTCTATCAGATCCGTCCGGCTTTCGGCGGCAACATCGTTGCCACGATCGTCAACCCCGAGTGTCGTCCCCAGATGGCTACCGTTCGCGAGGGCGTGATGAAAAAAGAGATCTTCGATCCCGAGCATAAAGGCGAAGTGATCGATCTCGATGCCAAAAAATATGTTTCCGACGAGGATTTCGTAGTTGAAATCATCGACCGTCAGATCGAGAAATCAAAAATCAACATCAAAAACGCTCCCATCATTGTTGCCGGCGGCTACGGCATGGGTTCGAAAGAAAACTTCGAGCTCCTCTACAAACTCGCCGAGGCTCTCGGTGGCGAAGTAGGCGCATCACGCGCTGCTGTCGATGCCGGTTTCTGCGAACATGCACGTCAGATCGGCCAGACCGGTGTCACCGTCCGACCGAAACTCTACATAGCTTGCGGCATCTCCGGTCAGATCCAGCATATCGCCGGCATGCAGGACAGCTCGATCATCATCTCCATCAACAACGATCCCGACGCCCCGATCAATACCATCGCCGACTTCGTGATCAACGGCAATGCCGAGGACGTGATCCCCAAACTCATTAAATATTACAAAAAGAACTCTAAGTAAATCCCATAGCCATGGCTAATTTCTATAATGACAATCCCGATCTGAAGCATCATCTCACGCACCCCCTGATGCAGAAGATCGTTGAACTCAAAGAACGCAACTTTGCCGACGCAGAAAAATATGACTATGCGCCCCTCGATTTTGAGGACGCTATGGATTCCTACGACAAAGTGCTCGAAATCGTAGGTGAAATTTGCGGCGGAAAGATAGCCGAAAACGCCGAAGATGTCGATCATCAGGGTCCCCACGTTGAAAACAACCGCGTGGTTTATGCCGACGGCACAAAGGAAAACCTCGACCTCTGCCGCAAGGCCGGCCTCATGGGCATGGCAATGCCGCGCCGTCTGGGCGGTCTCAACTTCCCGATCACCCCTTACATCATGGCCGCCGACATCGTCAGCCGCGCTGACACCGGTTTTGAAAACCTCTGGGGCCTTCAGGACTGCGCCGAGACCATCTACGAGTTTGCCAGCGAAGACCAGAAACAGCGCTTCATTCCACGCGTATGCAAAGGCGAGACGATGTCGATGGACCTCACCGAACCCGATGCCGGTTCCGACCTCCAGAGCGTGATGCTCAAAGCCACCGAACAACCCGACGGCACATGGCGCCTCAACGGTGTGAAACGTTTCATCACCAACGGCGACAGCGACATCCATCTCGTGCTCGCACGTTCGGAAGAAGGAACAAAGGACGGACGCGGACTGTCGATGTTTATCTACGACAAGCGCGACGGCGGTGTCAACGTGCGCCGCATCGAAAACAAGATGGGCATCAAAGGATCCCCCACTTGCGAGCTCACATACAAAAACGCCAAAGCCGAGCTTTGCGGATCACGCCGTCTGGGCCTTATCAAATATGTGATGGCCCTCATGAACGGTGCCCGCCTCGGCATCGCCGCTCAGAGCGTGGGCGTCAGCGAACGCGCCTACCGCGAAGCTCTCGCTTATGCCAAGGAACGCAAACAGTTCGGCAAAGCCATCATCGAATTCCCGGCCGTCTATGAAATGCTCGCCGTGATGAAGGCCAAACTCGATGCCAGCCGCGCACTCCTTTATGAGACAGCACGTTTCGTTGACGTCTACAAAATCTATGAGGATATCGCCAAAGAGCGCACCCTCACTCCCGAGGAACGCAAAGAGATGAAGGCTTACACAAAGCTCGCCGACGCTTGCACGCCGCTCGCCAAAGGGCTTGGCAGCGAATACTGCAACCAGAACGCCTACGACGCTATTCAGATCCACGGCGGTTCGGGCTTCATGAAGGACTATGCCTGCGAACGCGTTTACCGCGACGCCCGCATCACTTCCATCTATGAAGGCACAACGCAGCTTCAGGTCGTGGCTGCTATCCGCCACGTCACCACCGGCACTTATCTCGGCATGATCCGCGACTATGAGGCTATCGAAGTGAAGGAATCGCTCCAGCCCCTCCGAAAAGTGCTCGCCGATCTCACCGCCCGCTATGAGGCTGCCGTCGCTTCGGTGCTTGAAGTGAAAGATCAGACCTACACCGACTTCATGGCACGACGCATGGTTGAAATGGCCGGCAACATCATCATGAGCCACCTGCTCATCCTCGATGCCAACCGCAACGAGGCCTTCACCAAATCGGCCGAGGTCTACAGCAAGATGGCACAGGCTGAAGTGACTAAACACGCCGACTTCATCGCCAACTTCACTCCCGCTCAGCTCGACGCCTACAAAGCTTAGAGCCTACTCCACAAAATTTGTTAACGTCAGGGCGGCGTATTTTCGAGTGAATTTCTTGAGTT
>OHEJ01000144.1_pt1 | contig 33686 bp, 27 predicted proteins | sample 1567261 | NCBI WGS metagenome assembly OHEJ01 (sample SAMEA3879550, study PRJEB24766) | human gut metagenome | biome: human-associated habitat; feature: feces | place: USA | collected 1985/1987 | reverse complement strand
TATGCCCGGATCGCGCTGCAATTTACGGTTATAGCCTTTATTTCCCAAAAGGAAGCTGCACAGCGCCGGAGTGACGGTCAGAGCTACGACTGTCGAAGCGGCAAGTGCCGTTATGAACGATATGCCGAGCGGGATTAGCATGCGTCCGCCGATGCCGTCGAGGAAGAAAAGCGGCATGAAGCTGGCAGCAATAATGAGCGTGGAATTAATGATGGGCAAACGCACTTCACGCGATGCCTCAAAGACTACTTCACGTGTGGTCAGCCGGTCATCCTCAGGCAGTTGGGCGTTAATACGCAAACGGCGGTAGACATTCTCCACATCCACGATGGCATCGTCGACAAGCGAACCGATGGCTATGGCTATGCCGCCGAGGCTCATGGTGTTGATAGTCAACCCGAAGGCGTTTAGAAGCAGTATGGTGACAATGATGGATATCGGGAGTGCGACCACGGAGATGAGCGTAGTGCGGAAATTCATCAGGAAAACGAACAGCACTATGATGACGAACAGCGCGCCCTCCAGCAGCGACGTCTGGAGATTGGAAATTGAATTGTCGATGAAATCGCTCTGCCGGAATATGTCGGTGGATATATTTATTCCGGCGGGGAGCGACTGCTTCAGTTCATTTAGCGTAGTCTCGATGCCGTCCGTGAGATCGATGGTGCTTGTCGACGGCTGCTTTGCCACCGTCAGAAGCACTGCCGGTTTTGTGCGCTCGGATGCAGTGCCGAGCTTCGGCGATTCGGTGCCCATGGTGACGTCGGCAACATCGGCAATCGTTACGACGCCCCGCTCGTCGGAGCGGATAACGCTTTTGGCCAGTTGCTCAGTGGCGGCGGTGTGCATATCCACCGTTATGAGATATTCGTTGCCATAGTCGTAGAGCACACCGCCGGAGCGGTTGCTGTTGATGCCTTCAACCGCCTGGCGCACTTCGTCGAGCGATACACCGAGATGCTTCATGCGGTCCTGCGACAGCCGGATCTGGTATTCGGCCACATCACCGCCGATCACTGACACCTGCGCCACGCCGCCGAGGGCAAGCAGGCGCGGAGTTATGATACGGTCGGCCACAGAGCGTAGCTGCGTCATCGAAACACTGTCGGATGTCGAGGTGAGACCGATGATCATTATCTCTCCGAGAATCGACGACTGCGGTCCGAGAATGGGAGTGCCGGTTCCCGGCGGCAGCTGACCCTCGACGGATGCCAGCTTTTCTGAAACGATCTGGCGCGCTACATAGGGGTCGGCGTCCCAGTTGAATTCGACCCACACGATGGAGAAGCCGGTAGCGGATGACGACCGTACCCGTCTGACGTCTGTGGCCCCGTTAAGGGCTGTTTCGATTGGATAGGTCACCATCTTTTCGACCTCTTCCGGTGTCATGCCGGGAGCTTCGGTCATGACGGCGACAGTGGGTGCGTTCAGATCGGGGAAGATATCGATGTCGGAGCGCATCATCGTGATGCAACCCCAGAGCATCAGGATGCCGGTTATGACCAGCACCACGACCCGGTTTTGCAGCGAGAATCTTATGATTTTGTTAAGCATGGCCGTGATCAGTGATTGTGTGAATGACCTTCAGGGATGGCATTGGCCGTTTCGGCCAGCCGAACCATTGTTGCTCCCTTTGTGACTACAATATCACCGTCAGCGAGTCCGCTTGTGACCTGCGTCAGGGTGCCGTTGCTCTCTCCTTTTTCTATCCGGCGTTTCTCATAGGAGTGATCGCCCGATTTGACATACACGAAATAGTTGCCAATCTGCTCGACGATAGCCTCGTCGGGGACGGCAATGGTCTTCTTCTCAGAAGATAATAACAGGCAGACATCCGCGAAATCACCGGCGGCCATCCTTCCGTCGCTTACAAATGAGAAATACACCGGGATGTATCCGGCCTCAGCGGCAATCGCGTCCGCGGCATTGGCTGCGGCCTTTTTGCCGCCGAGAGAGTCGAGGCTGATCCAGCGGTCGGAATAAGATGGGCGGATGTTGGCGTTTTCGATGTCGGCGATGCGGCTGCGGTATTTTTCGGGCAGATCCACACGCAGCAAAAGGGTGGAGCTGCGGCTGATTGTAGCGATCGGGGTGCCTGCTTCGACATAGTCTCCGGTTTTGACCGCAAGCGATGTGATGATGCCGCTGATCGGGGAAACGGCCAAGTTTGACGATGCCGCAGGGGAGTAAGAAGCTAAGGCTGACTGATAAGCTGCCACGGCAGCATCATATTCTCGGCGGGTTACGATCTTCTCGTCGAGCAATGGCTTCAGTCTGTCCACCTCACTTTTGGCCGCATTGACAGCTGCTCGCGCCGCGGCGTTGGGGTTGCCGCCCGAAACGGATTCGGGCGACAGTGTGGCGATACGGGTGCCCCGGCTCACCTCTGAGCCGACATTTATATTACCGGCAATTCTGATGATGCCGGGACCGGGGGCCACTACGGTGGCCTCACCGGCCGACGAATTCATGATGCGTCCCGAAACCTTGATCACATCATTGAAATCCTGCTGGCCGACTGTCTCTGTCATCAGGCCGAATTTTTGAGCATCGTCGGGTTCGATGACAATTTCACCTTCATGTTTTGCCGACCCGTTTTTGGATTCTTGGTTATGACTGTCAGAGCACGAAAAGATTATTGTCGCTGCAAGCAACATTGTTCCGACATGATATATTATTGGATACATTTTTTCTTGACAATTTAGGGGATTATTATTACAACCAAACTAAAGGCGGATTTTATCGACTGCCGCGCTATTTCAGAATGGCGAACCCCTGTTGTCAATTGTAGGAAAAATGATTTTACGCGGCAACGCTACGCCGCTGCCATTCGCCTGCGCTACGCATCCGATTGCCGAAGAATGGCGGTCATTGGCCAAAATATCAGCGCAGAATGAATGATGGAGATGCTGAATGAATGTTGAAATTAATTGCGTTGCGGCCGAGACTTTAGCACAGACAGAACCTGATATATGCAATCCGCAGTCGTCATTGCAGGAATGGCTGTGATTATCGCGTTGGGAGCTATGGTGCCGATGAGCGGAATGGCAGCCCTCGATGCTTCTCCATCCCGATAAATCTATATCGTTTACCGACAGCGCAATGCACGCATCACCGTTGCAGTCATGATGATGAAATTGCAGAACCCCGGCCACGCACATAACGGTTATGAGCGCGCAGCCAATCCAACGGAATATGAGGCGGGTGCGAATCATTTCACTGCAAAGTTACACAAATTTTGCTGCAACACGAATGCGATTTTGGCTCGGAGGCCTATTTTTGGTTTTTTGAGGACTGCGGACCGAAAAGCAGATCGCGGTCTATAGCAATGGCTTCAGCGGCTTTGTCTGGGGGAATGAATAGCCAGTTAAGCTCGACTGTCGGCTGCAAAAGCCCTTGGTGCTCAATGGTTTTCATGAGATAAAAGCGGAGATCCTTGTCGGTGGAAGAGACGACGCGCGCTTTTAAGTCAGCAGGCGATATACCGGCGCCGAGAGTGAGATGATCACCACCGCCGCCGGCACGGTAAGAGTTGACGGCTACGGTGTAGGTGGAGTCGGGATTGAACGGTTTGCCTGACGATAACGATATAATATTGATTTTCCCGCCTTTAGGCTTGGTGATGTCGACGGTGTAAATGATACCGCTGGCCGAATCGAAATTGTAGGAGGGATTTTTCAGACGGTTTTCATTCGGCGTCGGGCGGTCAGAGGCAAACCGTATAAGATGCGGATTGGTATCGCTGATGCAGTCGGTCCAGAGAGAATAAGAAAACTCGAGGTAGTCCTTAATCTCCCGGCCTGTCATGCGGAGCGTGCACAGGAAGTTTTCGTATTTATAAAGCGTGAACATATCGGCCACACGCATCTCTCCGGCCGCTATCACACCGTCGTTGGTTAGCGGTGCCGCCATTGAAATGTCGGCGCCGGAGATGTCGAGCTGCAGGTTGTGCAGAAGTGTCATGAAAGCCGATGGACCGAAAAAGGCATCGCGGGTGGTGATCGAGTCCGTGATGTCGGCAATCTTCCGGCTCACGAATCGGGTCACATCTTTCTGACGGGCGGCAAAATGATCCATAAATGCTTGCGACGGTTCAATGTCGGTAATGTCATCAATGCGCCCGCTGACTCGGAATTGTCCGGGCGCGGTCTCCGTTATATTGAGCACGCCAACGTTCATCGCGTTATTGGCCGGATTGAGCACGCTGACTTTATGACCGGCGGGGTTGACGACGGTGTCGCAAAACAACTGATGGTCGTGACCCATCAGCACGGCGTCAAAGCCTTCGGTTTCGCGTGCCACCACAAGCGATTCATTCTCGCGATAGCCGGAGGTGGATTTCGATGCATCGTGCCCGGAATGAAACAGACCGATGATGATGTCGGGATTCTCAGCTTCACGGACTATTTTCACCCATTTGCGGGCGGTTTCCTGCATTGGCAGAAATTCCAGGCCGCTCCATAGGTTTTCGGGCAGCCAAGCCGGAATGGCAGGAGTTAACAACCCTATCACTGCAATCTTCATCCCGCCACGGTTTATGACGGTGTATGGAGTGAAATAGGGCAGCCCGGTCTTCTTGTCAATGACATTTGCTCCGAGGATAGGGGTCGACGTCTGCCGTTTCCATTTATCATACACGGCATGACCGGTTTCAATGTCGTGATTGCCTACGGTGGCGGCATCGTAACGCATGAAATCATATATGGCTGAAGCGATATTGACCGCGGCGGTGTCGATGTAATTATAGTAATAGGCCGTCGGCTGTCCTTGCAGTATGTCACCGTTGTCGAGCAAGAGCAGATTTTCGGCGCCGAGAGAATCACGCAGCGATTCAACATAAGAGGCTACACGCGCCATGCTTCCTTTGGCAGGCTGCAGCCGTATGAAATCATACGGGAAGAAATTGCCGTGGACATCGGTTGTGTAGACAACCGTGAGATGCCGCAGCGAATCGCGGTCAGTCGGTTTGTGTGCCGAAAGCGTGCATAGTGAAGTCATGAGCAAGAATAGTGAAAGCAATCGTTTTGCTGTCATAATCGCAGGTGGTTTCAACATCATCAGTGGCCGGTGAAGATACATTGGATTTTGCCGATTTTCAACTGACCTTCGAGTTTCAGCGGTATCTTATCCCTGTCGGTCGAAAGCCATGCCTTGATGGGATCGGAAGTGTTCTTTTCGGCGCCGGATGTAAAAGTGAATGTAACTTTATAGGTGCTTTGCTTTTTGCCGTTGATCTTGATGGTTTCGAGACCGTTGTAGGTGATGCGCAATGTCTCTTTCCGCTTGCCGGAGAATATGCTGACAGTAGTCACTTTCCCGGGCTTCATGTTGCTGAGGTCAAGATCGCGAAGATAGTAAAACGATGAAAGAAGATCGACGGCATCACCTTCCGTTTTGAGCGAGTGTTCCGACTTCGAGACCGTCTTGTCTTTCTTGCCTCGCCGCAGATTAGTGCACCGGGCTGAAGTGACGCGGCCGCTGATGGAGAATCTTACAATATCAGAAGCGTATCGACCGCCCTCATGGGCTATGCGGTTGTATAATGTCGGCAGGTGGGTGGTAGCGGAGAACGTAGAGATCAGAGTGTCGCGGACCGAGAAAAAATGATCGGCCCAAGGCTCAGTGCGGGCGCACATTATCGCCTGGTACTGTCCATGACCATGATCATAGAGCTTGAAACTGGCACGGCCGGCCTGTTTGTTCACCAGTCCCCAACGATAAATCACCTTATAATTAAGGGTTTCGAGCGGAGTGGCGGCAAGAAGAGGGATGCTGCAAAACAGCGTGAGAAAGAGTAGGGCGGAGAGAAGAGTCTTTCTGATCATTTTCGAATGTTTAGTTCAAGGAAAGGCAGGGCGTCGCGTGTTGACTGCTCGATGCGTTTGTTGCGCCAGCATTTACGGCACACTGCGATGTAGCGATCGTCGCCGCCGATCTCCACCTGGGCGCCTTCTTCAACGAAATCGCCTTTGGTGTCGATGCGGGCATTAATGATTGTCTTCCGGCCGCAGTTGCATGTCGATTTAATCTCATCGATAGTGTCGGCGATCTCAAAAAGACGGCGGGAGCCTTCGAAGAGATGACTCTGGAAATCGGTGCGGAGGCCGTAGCACACGACATTGCAGCCGAAATCGTCGACAATACGCGCAAGCTGATCGACCTGTTCGGCCGTCAGGAACTGAGCTTCATCAACGAGAATCCAGTCAATGATCACCATGTTTTCTTCGAAAAGTTCCTGTGCCAGCTCATAGATGTTTGTGTCGTGATAGATCCAGCGGCATTCACGTTCAATGCCTATCCGCGACCGTATGACATTCTTGCCATCGCGGTTGTCTATGATGGGTTTGAGGCACACATAACGCATTCCGCGCTCTTCGAAGTTGTAGGCCTGAGTGAGCAGGAGCGCTGTTTTCGCCGAGCCCATAGTGCCATAACGGAAATATAGTTTTCCCTTTCGGTTCATTTTGTTTCTGGGTGATGGTTTGACTTATACAAAGATAGGAAAAAACGTTGAGATAATCGCATTATGCCGCATGCAATTTATAAAAATTATGCTATCTGCATGAATGAACCGGAGGGATGCGTCGTCCGGTATAACGCACTGATATGCAACTTTTATCCTCTGGTGTGACGGGATAAAGAGCCGAACGGCGAATGCCCGGAATCCACAGAATGTCAGCACTTTTCATCAGCAAAGGGATGCGTTTTTTGTCAGTGACGGATATTTTGGAATTGGAAAAGATGTCGCTCAGTTTTTTTGTAGCCTTCATCCCGAACGGTTGCATCCGGTCGCCGGTCTGCCATGTGCGGGTTGACAACGGCGCGCCATCTACGACGGCAAGATCGAAATAGGCAGTGCAGGGGTCGGCGTAATCCATCTCTGCGGTGGATATCTGTTTCACTTCAAAACAGTCGTCGAAGTCGTCAGGCAATGAACCGCCAGATTCTTCGAATATCAGGATTCCACGATCGATAGTCCATGCATTTTCGCCGGAAAAGAATCGCGCCCCCGATGATGATGCTGAAGCTATGATATTATCGGCCTGGGTACGTGTCAGCCCTTCGTTTCTGAACCATTCAAAAATAAGCAGTGCCGGCAGCGGCTCCTTAGTGATCAGAGCCTGCAGGTCAATGAGATTTTCATGAATGTAGACGTGGCGCTTTTCTTCGATAGCCTGGCGGTAGAAAGCTTCATTCTCACGCAGTTTGTCGAGTGTCGAAGTCATGCCGGCTGCTGCATCCGGAAATGTTTCATCGATAACAGGCCTCAGGATATTGCGGATGCGGTTGCGGTTGAAATCGCATAAGAGATTAGAGCTGTCGGTGATATAGCCTAAGTTGGCACGCTCAAGATAACTTTCAATTTCGCGGCGAGTGATGTTCAGCATCGGGCGAACGATATGTCGGTCATTGCAGAAAATCATGCCCCGGGCACCGACGATGCCTGTACCGCGCATGATGTTGAGAAGCATTGTTTCGATATTGTCGTCGGCATTGTGTCCTACGGCAATAGCCTGAGCGCTAATATTTTCAAAAAGAGATTCGAACCATCGGTAACGAATTTCGCGGCAAGCCATCTCGACTGACACGCCCTTGTTGGCTTCTCTGTAGGCCGCCACATCACAATGCTGAATGAGACACTCAACACCAAGCCGGCAGCATATCTCGGCGACATGGCGTTCGTCGCGATCGCTTTCCTCGCCGCGCAGATGATAGTTGCAGTGAGCGGCGATGCAGTTATAGCCAAGAGCCGTGAGGGCATGCAACAATGCTACTGAATCGGCTCCGCCGCTGAGCGCCACCACCACTGGTCGGTCGCTGGCGTCGAGCAACCGGTGGCGGCTGATGTTTGCCGCTACGGCGGTCAGGAATGTATCATTCATTGGCTTTCGATTTGATGTAATAGCGGCATACGGCGGTAAGTCCGCACTTATTGCAATCCGGGCGCCGGGCCTTGCACACATATCGTCCGTGAAGAATGAGCCAGTGGTGGGCTTTCGGGATGAGAAGTTCTGGGATGTGCTTTGTGAGTGTTTTTTCGGTCTGGAGCGGGTTCTTGCTGCCGGTGGTGAGGCCGATCCTTTCGCTGACGCGGAACACGTGAGTGTCTACGGCCATCGCGGCTTTGCCGAAAATCACAGAGAGAATCACATTGGCCGTTTTGCGTCCCACGCCCGGCAGCGTCAAAAGATCGTCGATCTCCGACGGGACAACACCGCCGAAACGTTCGACGAGAGTCTGAGCCATTCCCGAGAGATTGCGTGCCTTGTTGTTGGGATAAGAGACGCTGCGGATGAAAGAGAAGATATCATCGGTCGTAGCCCGTGCGAGATCTGCGGCTGTGGGATAGGCTTCAAACAGGGGCGGGGTGACGATGTTCACTCGTTTGTCGGTGCACTGGGCGGAAAGGATGACAGCGACAAGCAACTGATAGGGATTTTCGTAGTGCAGCTCTGTTTCAGCGATAGGCATAGCCTGCTGAAACCATTCGATCACTTTTCCATAACGTTCGGCAATTCTCATGATTAAAATAATGAATGCAGGGGGTCAGTTGATTATTCGGTCGGTGGCGTAGAGTCCTGCAGCGCATGCGGCGATGCCGCCGACAACGCTGAGCAGTACGTAGGCGACGGCCTCTGCAACGTTTCCGCTCCGTATCATCAGCACGGGGTGTAGCGAAAAGGCTGAGAAGGTGGTGAAGCCGCCGAGCAGACCGGTGACGAGTGTCCGGTAAACGAGGCCTGACGTGGCATTGGCCTTGTCCATCAACGACCACAGGATGCCTATCAAAAGGCATCCTGTGATATTGATAAATAGTGTGTTGTAAGTCTTATCGGGAAGGATAGTGATCTGATCGGCTCCATAACGGCCCACGCAGCCAACAGCACCTCCGATGGCAACAAGAGCTAATTCCAACAGGCCGGTCATGATGCTGATGATCAGAGAGCGCTCTGGAACTGCTCGAGGAAACGACGGTCGTTTTCAGAGAACATGCGCAGGTCTTTCACCTGATATTTCAGGTTGGTGATGCGCTCGATACCCATGCCGAGGGCGAAACCGCTGTAGATTTTCGAGTCGATGCCGCAAGCGTCAAGCACGTTGGGGTCAACCATGCCGCAGCCGAGAATCTCCACCCAGCCGGTGTGCTTGCAGAATGAGCATCCCTTTCCGCCGCAGAGGTTGCAGGAGATGTCCATTTCAGCCGAGGGTTCGGTGAAGGGGAAGTAGCTCGGACGCAGACGGATCTTTGTCTCAGGTCCGAACATCTCACGCGCGAAATAGAGAAGTGTCTGCTTGAGGTCGGCAAACGAAACGTTTTTGTCGACATAGAGAGCCTCTACCTGATGGAAGAAACAGTGGGCTCGGGCCGAGATGGCTTCATTGCGGTAGACACGTCCGGGGCAGATGATGCGGATAGGCGGCTGTGTGTGCTCCATTACGCGCGACTGCACCGACGAGGTGTGGGTGCGGAGAAGCACATCGGGATTGCGCTTGATGAAGAATGTGTCCTGCATGTCGCGGGCCGGATGGTCGGCGGCGAAGTTGAGTGACGAGAACACATGCCAGTCGTCCTCGATCTCGGGGCCTTCGGCAACGGTGAAGCCGAGGCGTGAAAAAATCGAGACTATTTCATTGCGGACAATGGACAGCGGATGGCGCGAACCGAGAGGCATCACGGCCGGAGTGCGTGAGAGATCGACAGCGGCATCGTCGCTGTCGGAATCGGAGAGGCGTTCTCGCAGCGTGTTGATTTTTTCGGTGACAAGTGCCTTAAGTTCATTAAGTGCCTGACCGATAGTCTTTTTCTGATCGGCCGGTACGGTGCGGAAATCGTTGAAAAGCAACGAAATCACTCCTTTTTTACTAAGATATTTGATGCGCAGCGCGTCAACTTCGGCATCGGTCGATGCCGTGAGTGCAGCAATTTCAGCTTTAAGATTGTTGATTTTTTCAATCATTGACTTATCTTCTTGAAAATATGGGCGTTGATTTGCCCTGTTATCATTCGTTTGCTTTGTTGAATTCCGACATGGCCTGCTCGACATCACGTACGAGATCCTCGTCCTGCTGATCGCGGCTTACGATCGTGCCGTCGGGAGCTATAAGGATAATGCAGGGGATGCCGGAAATGCCGTAGAGATCGGTGGGGATTGTCTGCGCATTGACGATGACATCCCAGGGAATCTGGTGATCTTCAATGGCTTTTTGCGTGTTCTGCGGTTCGTCCCAGACAGCTACGCCGAGGAAATTAAGGCCCTTGCCGTTGTATTTCTCATAGAGCTTCTTGATCACACTGATCTCGCGGATGCAGGGTCCGCACCAGCTGGCCCAGAAATCGACGAGCGTATAGTGGTCATTGCCGAGGAAATCGCTGAGCTTCTGTGTCTTGCCATCGTTTGTAATGGCAAAGTCTTTATATTTATGACCTACCGATGTTTCGTCCTTGACAACAAGGTGCTGACGGATGCTTTTGACACGCTGTGAATCCTTAAACTTGGGATATTTTGCCAGGGCTGCGTCGAGTTCGGCGAGATCGTAGTTCTGTGCGTTTGAGATGAAGAGCAGATAGCCGAGAGCGTTGTCGATATTGGCCGTCATCGTAGAGTCCAATATTGCGTCGTAGCGTTTGCTGAGGATCTCGGCGCGTTCGGCCGATGTGGAATCCTGGGGGAGGGCGCGGAATTCAGTCACGATGGCGCCGAGTTTGTTCTGCATCTCTTCAAGAGAGCTGTTGAGACTGCCGTTGCTTTCAAACTTGCGTTCGGCAGGAGTGACATTGATCTTAGCAGGCTCGATGAAGATATCGCCAATGCGCTGACCTTCGACAAGAAGACGTGCATAATATGGCGTGGTGACACTTTTATTAAACTTTGCGACACCGTTGTCGACAAGCGCGCTGTCGACTTTCGCACCGCTGTCGTAGTCGGTAAGATAGACATATATGCCGTCGTCGTCCGGTGAAAGATTGACGGATAAAGTGCAATTTGCGGGTTGGGTGGCATTGGCGCATGATGCTGCAGCAAGCGCCATGATAGATCCGAAAAATAAGGTGTTATTCATTTTTGGTTAATGGTTTGATTCATGAATCCGGATGCAAATTTACTCACTTCTTTTTGAAAATCGTGTGTTTTTGCCCACGAAATAATGTAGGGTTGACGATTATTCATTAATTTTGTCGGGTGAAAATAAAAAAATCCGGCATTCATTATGGATAATAAAGCTACCTTAAACGAATACATCCTCCAGTCAATCACATCGAATTGGGAACTCCCCGCGCTGACAGATTTCGAAGGCGTTTCATATAATTATAAAGACGTGGCCCGTAAAATCACGAAGCTGCACATAATCTTTGAACGCTGCGGACTGAAGCCGGGCGACAAGATTGCCATCTGCGGGCGTAATTCGGCCCAGTGGTCGGTAGCTTTTCTGGGAGCCCTGACTTACGGAGCGGTTGCCGTGCCTATCCTCAATGAGTTTAAACCGGACACGATTCATCATTTGGTCAATCACAGTGAGTCGAAGTTGCTTTTCACGGATAACAGTATATGGGAGAACCTCGACTCGGATTCGATGGCTGATCTTATAGGCGCCTTCAACCTCCACAACTTCTCCCTGTTTATCTCACGCGATGAAATGCTTACTGATGCACGCAACAGACTCAATGAGCTGTTCGGCAAGAAATTTCCCGAGCGTTTTACGTCGGCTGATTTTAAAGTTGTCGTGCCGACAGATCCGGATGAAGTGATGATGATTAACTACACGTCGGGATCCACCGGCTTTTCCAAAGGCGTAATGCTCACCTGCCGCAATCTGTGGTCGAACGTGCAGTTCACTATCGACGGAATCAAGTTTCTGGTTCCGGGCGATAACATAGTGAGCATGCTTCCACTTGCCCATATGTATGGTCTTGTGGTCGAACTGCTGCATCCGTTTGTCAAGGGTTGCCACATCCATTTCCTCACACGCATGCCTTCGCCGCGTGTGATCATGGATGCTTTTGCCCGCGTAAGGCCAAAGCTCATTGTGTCAGTGCCTCTTATTATTGAAAAGATCATCAAGACAAAGGTGTTCCCGCTTCTCGATAAGCCGTTGATGAAGATATTGATGCATGTGCCGTTCGTTGACGACCGTCTTCTTTCACGAATCAAGCAGCAGCTGACGGCTACGTTCGGCGGCAATCTTCAGGAGATGATCATTGGCGGCGCCGCTCTGAATAAGGATGTCGCAGTGTTCTTGCGTAAGATCGATTTCCCGTTCACCGTAGGTTATGGCATGACGGAATGTGCTCCGCTTATTTCTTATGCTCCCTGGCAGGAAGCCCGCAAGAATTCATGCGGACGTATTGTCGACCGCATGATCGGCCGTGTCGAGAATCCGGATCCCGAAACAAAAGCCGGCGTGATCTGGGTGAAAGGCGACAATGTGATGAAGGGCTATTTCAAGAATCCCGAGGCTACAGCCGCTTGCATGGACAACAACGGATGGCTTTGCACCGGTGATATCGGCGTGATCGACGCCGACAATTTCATCTACCTCCGCGGCCGTGATAAAAATATGATTCTCGGACCTTCGGGACAGAATATCTATCCCGAGGAAATCGAGCAGATCCTCAACAACTTGCCTTACGTGAGTGAATCGATCGTGATATCCGACGGCGGCAAGCTCGTAGCTCTCATATATCCTGATTATGATCTCGCAGGCAAGGAGGGCATGAGCGTTTCCGACATTGATGCCGTAATGGCTGAGAATATCGAGGTGCTGAATAAAGAAGTGCCGGCCTATTCAAAAGTGACCCGGCACAAACTCATGAGCGAAGAATTTGAAAAAACGCCCAAGCGCTCAATCAAACGCTATCTTTACAAACTGGACTGATCAGGCCGTACAAGCCTGACTGATCCGGTTCTTTGCGGAAAGAGGCAGATGTGTCGTCAGAACACATAGCCTATTGAAACATTGAACCAGCCCCCGCTGTATTGTTTCATCAGAAGGAATTTGCTTTCAAACGCCAGACGGAGTGTGGGCGTGGCGAAATATTCGATGCCCGCGCCGAAATTGAGGCCGAAACGGCTTGTGCGCTGCGATGAGTCATCATTGTTTTCATCCAGTTCTTCAACGGGGCCTTCGTCGTTATGGCTGGTGAATGTCGAGTAATTCAATCCGGCGATAGGATAGAAATTGACACGACCCGTCGTTCCGTCGAGAGCGATAGGCATTTCAGTGTCGAAATTAAATGAAAAAGCGTCGATGCCTTTGTGGCGGAAGGCATAATCCACTTTCGGAGCGAAACGGAAATGCTCCGTGAAACGATACGAGAAATACAGTCCGGCAGTGGCCGTGGTGTTGCGTGTCGTAAAACCGCCCCGCAGGCCTACGCTTTTTTGTCCGCGCCACGACTGGGCAGACGCATCGGGAGAAGCAAATGTAACCATAAGCGTAATTGCTGCGACGATAAGTGAAAATATCCGCTTTTTCATGTGACGATTCTATTATCAGTTAATGTGAGAATGTTAATTTTAATTGTTAACGCAAAAATAATTCTTTCTGTTTAAATTATGCTATAGGTTTGATGGAAATGCGTAATTTTGTGGAAAATTAACAACGAATATGACAAACGGTTTTCTCAGGATAGCGTCCGTAGCGCCGCAACATCGCGTTGCCGACGTGGCATACAACGTCGACCGCATAATTGAATCTCTCGTCGAGCTTGATAGCAAGAAGGTCGAACTGGCGGTCTACCCCGAGCTCTGCATCACTGGATACACCTGCGGCGATCTTTTCCACAACGCCACGCTTTTAAATGCAGCTGCCGCGGGGCTGCAGCACATCCGTGAGGCTGTCAGCGAGCTTAACATTCATGCCATAGTCGGGCTCCCCGTGCGCAAGGCTGGCGGTGCAGTATATAATTGTGCCGCATTCATACGAAACAATGAATGCGACATCATTGAAAAAACATATCTGCCTTCATATAACGAGTTTTATGAGCGGCGCTGGTTTTCTCCCTCAGCCACGCCGCGGACGCCGCGATTTTTTACAAGCCACGGTGTGAAAATAGGCATAGAGATATGCGAAGACCTGTGGGTGCCCGTTCCGCCGTCGTGCAATGATGCCATGGCGGGTGCTCAGGTGATATGCAACCTTTCGGCGTCGGACGACCTTATCGGCAAGCATGACTATCTCATGTCGCTTATCCGCCAGCAGTCGGCCCGGTGCATGTGCGGCTATGTCTATTCATCGGCCGGATTCGGAGAATCGACTACCGATCTCGTTTTCCTGCCCAAAACCATCATAGCCGAGTGTGGAACGCTGCTGTGCGAAAACGACAGGCTCGATTATCTGTCGGCCCCCGCTGTCATTGCAGATATTGATATCGACGCGATCGACCGAGACCGCGAGCACACGACCACCTTTGCCGATTGTGCGCGCAACAACGGATGCCTGTCGGGCGACACCCCCGTATGCGCTGAAGAGGAGATGTGGGATGAAGATTTCGAGCCTGATTATCGCCGTGTCAATCCCACACCGTTTATCCCTTCCGACAACCGGATCCTGGATGACCGCGCACGGGAGATATCGACCATTCAGCAATGCGGCCTCGCACGGCGTCTGCGTGCCGTAGGAAGCAACCGCCTGGTCGTTGGCATATCCGGCGGCCTCGATTCCACGCTCGCGCTGCTTGTGGCCGTTGAAACGGTGAAGAGCCTCGGCGGTGATGCCAAAGATGTGATCGGCGTGACAATGCCCGGGTTCGGTACCACCGACCGCACCTACGACAACGCGCTCCAACTCATGCGGCTGCTCGGCGTCACGGTTCGTGAAATATCCATTGCCGCCGCTGTGACCGGCCACTTCAAGGATATAGGACATGACCCCTCGGTTCACGATGTGACTTATGAAAATTCACAGGCCCGCGAACGCACCCAGATACTGATGGACGTGGCCAACGCTACCGGATCTCTGGTCCTTGGCACGGGCGACCTGTCGGAACTTGCGCTCGGATGGGCAACATACAACGGCGACCACATGTCGATGTATGGCGTTAATGCCGGCGTGCCCAAAACGCTCGTGCGGTATCTCGTGCGCTGGTATGCGACCAAATCGGATGATGCGGCTCTGAGAGCTACACTTGAAGACATCATGGCAACACCTATAAGTCCGGAGCTTACGCCTGCCGACAACAACGGCAATATTCAGCAAAAAACGGAGGAACTGGTAGGCCCGTATGAGCTTCACGATTTCTTCCTGTATTATATGCTCCGGTATGGTTTCGCGCCCCGAAAAGTGTTTATGCTTGCCCGTAAAGCTTTTGCCGGACGGTTCGGTGCGCCCACGATATTGCATTGGATGCGTGAGTTTTACCGCAGATTTTTCAATCAGCAGTTTAAACGTTCATGCCTCCCCGACGGCCCTAAAGTCGGAAGCGTATGCCTCTCGCCCCGCGGCGACTGGCGAATGCCGTCCGACGCTTCATCGGCTGTGTGGCTGAATGAAATCGACGGTATGATCGCCCGTCTCGTGTGACATGCCGGATTCTGCCGGCATTGCCGCAGAAAAGAAAAATTGGAACAAAACACTAAAAATGGCCCGAGATTTTGTCGAAGGCCGTTTTTTTTGTATCTTTGTAAAAACAGCAACAATTTTGCTATAAAATCTTTATCATTTTAATCAACCATTAACCGAAATTTCAATACTTGATGATTAATCATTCTGTTCTATTTATCCCTATAATCGCAGCCGGCGTTATCGCCACTGCATGTGGCTCATCAGGTGATGCGTCTCAATCTCCCGCCGACACCACCAACTATGCCGCACTTGTCAACCCGATGATCGGTACGGATTTCACTGGCAACACTTATCCCGGCGCTCAGGCACCGTTCGGCATGGTGCAGCTGAGCCCCGATAACGGTTTGCCCGGATGGGACCGTATCGCAGGATATTTCTATCCCGACAGCACCATAGCCGGATTCAGCCACACCCACCTCTCCGGAACCGGAGCCGGCGACCTCTACGACATATCGTTTATGCCGGTGACACTTCCGTATAACGAGGCCGAACAACCGCTCGGGATCTATTCGAAATTCTCACACGATGACGAAGAAGCTTCCGCCGGTTACTACCGCGTGCTTCTGAAAGACTACAATATCAATGTCGAGCTTACGGCAACCGAGCGAACGGGAATCCAGCGCTACACCTTCCCCGGAGGTGATGCCGCCGTGTTCCTGAATCTCCGCAAAGCCACTAACTGGGACGCTACTGTCGACACCCGCATCAACATCGTTGATTCCGTGACCGTCGAGGGCTATCGCTTTTCAACCGGCTGGGCCCGCGATCAGCGTGTCTATTTCCGCACCCGCTTCTCCAAGCCATGGAAAAGCGTGACGATAGATTCCGCCGTGATCGATGCAAAGGATCCCGAAGCGCTTTCAATGGTGGCACGTTTCGACTTCTCCACTACCAAGGGTGAGCAGATAACCGTGTCGACAGCCATCTCAAGCGTCAATGAAGCCGGAGCGGCTGCCAATCTTGCAGCGGAAGCACCGACCGACGATTTCGACAAATATCTCGCACAGACACGCGAGGCCTGGAACCGCGAGCTCGGCAAGATAAAAGTGAAAGGCGACGACCGCGACCAGATCGTATGTTTCTATACCGCTTTATATCATAATATGATAGCTCCGACCATCTACTCCGATGTCAATGGCGGCTACCGCGGCCCGGATAAAAAGACGCATACGGCAAACGGCTGGACCAACTATTCCACCTTCTCGCTCTGGGACACTTTCCGTGCGTCGCATCCGCTTTACACACTCACTCAACCGGCCCGTGTAAACGACATGATCAAATCGTTCCTTGCATTCTATGATCAGAACGGACGTCTGCCTGTGTGGAACTTCCAGGGCGGCGAAACCGACATGATGATCGGCTACCACGCGGTGCCTGTCATTGTCGACGCATATCTTAAAGGTATCGGCAATTTCGACGCCAATAAAGCTCTCGACGCATGCATCGCCACCGCCAACATCGACGATTACCGCGGCATAGGCCTCTACAAGAAGCTGGGATATGTGCCTTACAATGTGGTCGACCCTTATAACGCCGACAACTGGGCGCTTTCGCGCACGCTTGAATACGCCTATGACGATTACTGCATTGCCCGTATGGCGGAGAAGCTCGGACGCAAGGATGTGGCCGATGAGTTCTACAAACGTTCGCAGAACTACCGCAATGTGTTCAACCCCGCGAACCGCTTCATGCAGCCGCGCGACGACAAAGGCAACTGGCAGCCCAATTTCTCTCCCGACGACTACACGCCCAACATCTGTGAAAGCAACGGCTGGCAATATTTCTGGTCGGTGCAGCAGGATATTCCCGGTCTTATGGAGCTTACCGGCGGGAAAAAGGCTTTCGCACAACGCCTCGACAGCATGTTCACCTACACCCCCGGCCCGGGTCACGAACTTCCGATTTTCAGCACCGGAATGATCGGACAATATGCTCACGGCAACGAGCCCGGACACCATGTGATCTATCTCTACAACTATGTCGATCAGCCATGGAAAACGGCTGAATATCTTCGCAAAGTGATGGATGAATTCTACACAAATACGCCCGCCGGACTCTGCGGCAACGAAGATCTCGGACAGATGTCGGCATGGTATGTGTTCTCTGCCATGGGACTGTATCCTGTCGATCCCGTCAGCGGAGTATATGAAATAGGTGCGCCCACATTCAAAGAGGTCACACTTGATCTCGCCAACGGAAAGCAGTTTAAAGTGCTTGCCCCCGGCGTATCGAAGACAAATAAATATGTGAAGTCGGTGAAGCTCGACGGCCAGCCTTACAGAAGCAGTTCGATCAGCCATGAACGGATCATGCAGGGCGCCACTCTCGAATTTGAGATGACTTCGCAGCCGGGCATTTGCTGGTTCGATGCGAAAAAATGAAAGGCAGCTATTGCGCATCCGACAAAAATAATGTAATTTTGAATTAACAAACATAGCCAAAGGTACAACAATATGAATATTAAAGACGATTTTAGAAAATTTGCAGTAAACCATGTCGGCCTTAACGGTCTGGCATTTGACCAATACACCTCGAAAGCATCTTCAGCCATCCAGTCAAGCTATATTTCTCCGACAATCATCGAAGAACGTCAGCTCAATGTGGCACAGATGGATGTTTTCTCCCGACTGATGATGGACCGTGTGATTTTCCTGGGCACCGATGTCAACGACTATACCGCCAACGTCATTCAGGCTCAGCTTCTTTATCTCGACTCAACCGATCCCGGAAAAGATATCAGCATCTACATCAACTCGCCCGGCGGATCGGTATATGCGGGCCTCGGGATATACGACACTATGGAATATATCTCAAGCGATGTCTCGACAATATGTACCGGCATGGCCGCTTCGATGGCTGCCGTGCTCCTTGTAGCCGGCGCGAAAGGCAAGCGTTTCGCTTTGCGTCATTCACGCGTCATGATCCACCAGCCTATGGGTGGAGCTCAGGGCCAGGCTTCGGATATCGAAATCACCGCACGCGAGATTCTCAAACTCAAAAATGAATTATACACCATCATTTCCGATCACTCGGGCCAGCCGCTTGAAAAAGTTGAGCGCGACTCTGACCGTGACTATTGGATGACCGCATTTGAAGCCAAAGAATACGGTATGATTGACGATGTGCTGATCAAGGCTAAAAAATAAATATTCGGCAAAAGATGGGTTATATTTAATTCCCCTGAATTAGTATGGCAAAGAAAAGAAACGGAAACAATGACAGCGAAGAGATCCGTTGCTCGTTCTGCGGACGGCCGGCGTCGGAAGATGAGATAATGGTTCCGAGCGGCTATGACGACGTCTTCATTTGTTCCTCATGCGTTGATCAGATCCATGAAGCCGTGAAGAATTTCAAGATCGAACACGGCATTCCGACACATTCCGGGGATAAATCCGGCAGTCAGTCCGCAGAAAAGGCGGATCATGCCGGAAACATCCCGAAGCCTCAGGAGATATGCGCGTTCCTTGATAATTATGTTATCGGTCAGGATGTGGCCAAACGTTATCTCTCAGTTGCAGTCTACAATCACTATAAACGTCTCGCACAGGACAAATCCGACGATGTCGATATCGAAAAGAGCAATATCATTCTTGTAGGCCCTACCGGCACCGGCAAGACTTTATTGGCCAAGACGATAGCGCGGCTGCTCGACGTGCCGTTCACGATAGTTGACGCAACGGTGCTTACCGAAGCCGGCTATGTGGGCGAAGATATCGAAAGCCTGCTCACACGTCTGCTTCAGGCTGCCGACTACGACGTAGCGAAAGCCGAACGCGGCATCGTCTTCATTGACGAGATCGACAAGATTGCCCGTAAGGGCGACAATCCCTCCATCACGCGTGATGTGAGCGGCGAGGGCGTTCAGCAGGGCCTCCTGAAACTTCTCGAAGGCTCGATAGTCAACGTTCCGCCGCAGGGCGGCCGCAAACACCCCGAGCAGCGTATGATTGCCGTTGATACCAAAAACATCCTTTTTATATGCGGTGGTGCTTTCGACGGTATCGAACGAAAGATCGCACAGCGACTCAACTCACACACTGTAGGCTACAGCAACACGGCGCGCAAAGGCGTTGACCGCGATAACTTCCTGCAATATGTGGCTCCTCAGGATCTCAAGTCGTTCGGACTGATCCCTGAAATCATAGGCCGTCTGCCGATCCTTACGCATCTCGAGCCTCTCGATCGCGATGCTCTGCGCCGGGTGCTCACCGAGCCTAAGAACGCCATCGTGCGACAGTATGAAAAACTGTTCAAAATGGATGGCGTCGAACTTGTGTTCACGCCTGAAGCTCTCGACCTGATTGTCGATAAGGCTATTGAATATAAGCTCGGAGCTCGCGGCCTGCGCTCGATTGTTGAGACCGTGATGATGGATGCCATGTTCAACATCCCGTCGTCGGATATAAAAAAATTCGAAGTTACTGCCAAATATGCTCTGCAGAAACTCACCGAAGCCAATTTTGAAGTCAACAACGTTTAATACAATTCTATTGTCACTATAAACCGTCAACACCTTTCTCCAGATTATGACCACAAATAAGGTGCTCACTGATGCACTAAAAAAACATTTCGGTTTTGACACCTTCAAAGGCAACCAGGAGGCTATCATCACAAGTCTCTACGAAGGAAACGACACCTTCGTGCTGATGCCCACCGGAGGCGGTAAATCTTTGTGCTATCAGCTCCCGTCGCTCTTGATGGAGGGCACCGCCATTGTGATTTCGCCCCTGATAGCGTTGATGAAAAATCAGGTGGATGCAATGCGCAATTTCAGTGAGGACGACGGTGTGGCTCATTTTCTCAATTCATCTCTCAATAAGGCAGCTGTCGACCGTGTAAAATCCGACATCGTTTCCGGTGTCACAAAATTGCTTTACGTGGCTCCGGAATCGCTGACCAAGGAGGACTATATTGAATTTCTCAAAACGGTGCCCATATCATTCTATGCAGTCGACGAAGCTCACTGCATCTCGGAATGGGGACACGATTTCCGGCCTGAATACCGGCGCATCCGTCCTATCATCAATGAAATAGGCAAACGCCCGTTGATCGCTTTGACGGCCACGGCTACGCCAAAGGTGCAGCACGATATCCAGAAAAATCTGGCGATGCTCGATGCCAATGTGTTCAAATCGTCGTTCAACCGCCCCAATCTCTATTATGAGATCCGGCCCAAAACATCGCAGATCGACCGCGATATCATAAAGTTCATTAAAAACATGGAGGGCAAGTCGGGCATTATTTATTGCCTCAGCCGTAAAAAGGTCGAGGAACTTGCCGAATTGCTTGTTGTCAACAACATCAAAGCTCTGCCTTACCATGCGGGAATGGACGGTGCAACGCGTTCAGCCAACCAGGATGCGTTTCTCTATGAGAAAGTCGATGTGATTGTCGCCACGATAGCCTTCGGCATGGGCATCGACAAGCCCGATGTGCGGTTTGTCATCCATTACGATATGCCCAAATCGCTTGAAGGCTACTATCAGGAGACCGGACGTGCAGGCCGTGACGGCGGTGAAGGTCTTTGCATAACCTATTATGCGGCAAAAGACCTTCAGAAAATGGAGAAGTTCATTCAGAATAAGCCTGTTACCGAACAGGAAATAGGCCGTCAGCTCCTTCTCGAAACGGCAAGCTATGCCGAATCGAGCATCTGCCGGCGTCTTTCGCTGCTGCATTATTTCGGAGAGAAATATGATGTTGAAAATTGTGGTAACTGTGACAATTGTCTGAAACCCAAGCAAAAAGTGGAAGCTAAAGATGATTTGTGTGCGGTGCTGGAAACAATTATCGCACTTAAAGAAAAATTTAAAGCTGATTATGTTATAGATGTGATGCGCGGACGCGTCACTGCCGATGTCAAATCCTATCAGCACGAAGATCTGGAGGTATTCGGATGCGAACCGAAGGCCGACGCCCGGCATCTTGGGGCGGTAATCCGTCAGGCTGTGATGGCCGGTTACATCGACCGCGACATCGAACAGTATGGCCTGCTCAAAGTTACCCCCAAAGGACAGGAGTTCCTTAACCATCCTTCATCATTTAAAATTGTTGAAGATACGGAATTTTCTGAAGAACCCGAGCCTGAAGTGGTGAAGGGTGGTGCCGGATGTGCCGCTGATCCCGAACTGTATTCCATACTCAAGGATCTGCGCAAGACCATTGCGAAGACTCACAAGCTCCCACCCTATGTCATATTCCAGGATCCCTCGCTGGAAGCTATGGCCACCACATATCCTATAACTATCGAGGAGTTGGCCAACATCTCCGGCGTTGGCATCGGCAAAGCTAAAAGATATGGCGAAGAATTTGTCAAACTGATCCGCCGCCATGTCGAAGAAAATGAGATTGAGCGCCCTGAAGACATGGTTGTGCGCACAGTCGCCAACAAAAGCAAGGTGAAGATCGCCATTATCCATGCCATCGACCGCAAGATTCCTCTCGATGAAATCGCCCGCTCGCGTGGCCTCGAAATCGACGAACTGCTTGACGACATCGAGGCTATCGTCAACTCCGGCACCAAAATCAATCTCAATTACTATATCGACGATCTGCTTGACAGCGAGCAGCAGGAAGATATATTCGACTATTTTAAAGAGAGCGAGAGCGGTGACTTAAATGATGCCTATAAGGAACTTGGCAACGAATATTCCGAGGACGAAATCCGTCTGATGCGCATAAAGTTCATATCGGAAATGGGCTATTGATTCCGTCACACAAACAGTTTCGCACAATGGAGAGCATAATCAAATACTCAGGCGTAGAGCTTCATCGCAATGACGTTGTGGTGCTGAAAAACGTCAACCTTAATGTTTCGGCCGGCGAGATGGTATATCTGACCGGCAAAGTGGGCAGCGGTAAAAGTTCGCTGCTTAAATCGTTCTACTCTGAAATCCCTATTGCGGCCGGCAGCGCCGAAGTGCTTGGATATGACCTCGTTTCGATCAAACGGAAAAACGTTCCCGATCTTCGACGGGAAATAGGCATCGTGTTCCAGGATTTCCGCCTTCTCTCCGACCGCAGCGTCTACGACAATCTCCTTTTCGTGCTCAATGCCACTGGGTGGAAGGACAAGGCAGAGCGCAACGAACGCATCGAGCAGGTGCTTCGTGAAGTAGGCATGCTCAATAAGAGCTATAAGATGCCTCACGAACTCTCCGGCGGTGAACAGCAGCGCATTGTCATGGCCCGTGCTATGCTTAACAGTCCGCGGATAATTCTTGCCGACGAACCTACCGGCAACCTCGATCCGGAGACTGGATCACTGATCATGCAGCGGTTTAAGGAAATAGCCGAGGCAGGCACTGCCGTTATCGTGGCAACTCATAATCTTTCTCTCGTGGAGCAATTCCCGTCAAGGATCATTAAGTGCGAAAACCGTCACATCTCCGAGTGACGCAATCAATGACGGTGGACTTGCGTCTGCACTGAGGTTCTCAATGGTTTTCAACATATGACAGGGATGTATTCCGGCAATTTTGATGTCGGAAACTGTTTTTTGAAATAAAAGTTGTAAATTCGCAGAAAATATACATTTGCACATAGGCTAAATATTAGGATAAAGATGAAAGTAATGAAATTTGGGGGCACATCGGTCGGATCTGCCTCACGGATTAAAAACGTTGCCGATTTAGTTAAATCGCGCGGACGTAATATCATTGTGCTAAGTGCAATGTCCGGCACAACCAACACTTTGGTTTCCATCGCCGATTACTATTACAAAAGCAATATCCCGGGAGCGATGGAAACCATCAACGCCCTCGGTCAGAAATATGCGGCCACTATTGAAGAGCTTTTCGAAAAAGAAACCAGCAAGGAATCCGCACATAAAGCTATTGATGAGACACTGACGCTTCTAAGATACAAAAGCAAGCAGTCGCCCTTCACCGCAGTCGATGAAAAAGAGGTGCTCTCTCGTGGCGAACTGATGTCGACGGCCCTGATGGCACTTTACCTGCAGGAGCAGGGAATCAATGTGGCGCTTTTGCCTGCGCTCGAATTCATGCGCACCAACGTCAACGGCGAACCCGACACGGAATTTCTGAGCACACATTTGCGTGAAATGATGAACGGGCACAGTGATGCTGAAATCTTTCTTACCCAAGGCTTTATATGCATGAATTCCGACGGCGGAATTGATAATCTCCAGCGCGGCGGCAGCGATTACACCGCATCGCTAATCGGAGCCGCAATCGGAGCCGATGAAATTGAAATATGGACCGACATCGACGGAATGCATAATAACGATCCGCGTTATGTCGAAGGGACAGCACCCGTGAAACAGCTCCATTTTGATGAAGCTGCCGAGCTTGCCTACTTCGGCGCTAAGATCCTGCATCCCACATGCGTACTTCCGGCCAAGCTCAACAACATCCCTGTGCGCCTGCTCAACACTATGGATCCCGAAGCCGAAGGCACCTTGATTTTCAATGCCCGTCCGGACCACACCATTAAAGCGGTTGCTGCGAAGGACAACATCACGGCAATAAAAATCAAAAGCGGCCGTATGCTTCTTGCCTACGGTTTCCTGCGTAAGGTGTTTGAGATATTTGAGAATTACCGCACTCCGATTGACATGATCGTCACCTCCGAGGTGGGCGTTTCGGTCACGATCGACAATGAGAAGAATCTTGATGCTATTGTCGATGACCTCCGTAAATTCGGCACCGTTACCGTCGACAGGGACATGGTTATAATCTGTGTGGTAGGCGATCTCGAATGGCAAAACAGAGGGTTTGAAGCGAATGTTGTCAATGCGTTGAAAGATATCCCTGTGCGCATGATTTCCTACGGCGGAAGCAATTACAATATCTCCCTGCTCGTGCGCAAATCCGACAAGATAAAGGCTCTCAACCTTTTGAGCCGGGGTCTGTTTAATAATTAAACTTCTTGATTCAGCCCATGTTTCCCGTCGAAAAATTCAGCAAGATACCCACGCCTTTCTATTACTACGACCTCGCTTTGCTCAACGAAACACTAACGGCAGTCGAAGCGGCGTCGCCGGATCCCGCATTTAAGGTGCATTATGCCGTAAAGGCCAATAGCAATGAACGGATTCTTCGTATGATTGCCGATCGCGGATTCGGCGCTGACACTGTGAGCGGCGGAGAAATTGTAAGAGCAATTGAATGTGGCTTTAAGCCTGAACATATCGTGTTTGCAGGTGTCGGCAAGACCGACGCGGAGATCTCCGAGGCTATACGGCTTGGAATAGGATGCTTCAATGTAGAATCGGCCGAGGAGCTGGATGTTATCATCGAACATGCTTCACGCCTTGGCAAAGTGGCGCGTGTAGCCCTTCGTGTCAACCCCGAAATCGATGCACACACACATCACTTTATCACCACCGGTCTGGCCGAAAACAAGTTCGGCATCGCAATGCCGATGCTTGATGATCTGCTGCACCGGTGTGCCGAAAGCGAATGGATCGATTTTCGCGGTCTGCATTTTCATATCGGCTCGCAGATCACCATCGGCGAACCGTACATCGAACTCTGCCATCGCATCAACCGCCTGACGGCCAATATTGAATCGACGGGTATCGAAATCCCGACCATTAATGTAGGCGGCGGCCTCGGAATCAATTACGATGATCCTGATGCAGACCCCATACCTGATTTCCAAAGCTATTTTGATATCTTCCGGCAGAACCTGCGGCTCAGGCCCGGTCAGGAACTCCATTTCGAGCTCGGACGGTCAGTTGTGGGCCAGTGCGGTTCGCTGATCAGCCGTGTGCTTTACGTGAAGAAGGGCCTTGAGAAACAGTTTGTGATCATCGACGCCGGTTTTACCGATCTCATACGCCCTGCGTTGTATCAGGCTCACCATAAGATAGAAAATATCTCTTCTGATGCTGCTGCGACGCATCGCTATGACGTTGTCGGCCCCATCTGTGAGTCGTCCGACACGTTTGGCATGAATGAGCTCTTGCCGCACACACACCGTGGCGACCTGATGGCTCTGCGCTCGGCCGGAGCTTATGGCGAAGTGATGGCGTCGCAATACAATTGCCGCCCGTTGCCACCGTCATATTTCTCGGAATAGCGGTGCTTGGTCTATGCTGTTGCGGAGGATTCTTATGTGTTCGGGTGTCGTGCCGCAGCATCCGCCAATGATGCCCGGCTTCCTGTCTCCCATCATTCTCATTATTGCCTCGACAAACGATTCCGGACTTTCCGGATAATTCCCGTCTTTATCCGGGATTCCGGCACTTGGATAGCAGACAATAGGGTAGGGCGAAGCGCCGGCAAGCAGGTCTATCGTGCGGTTCAATCCGCGTGGGCCGCAACAGCAGTTCAGCCCGAAAGCGGCAAGTCTGATATTGCGTTCAACTGTTTCAAGGAATTCTTCAGGCTTTTCTCCGGAAGCCATGCGTCCGCTTTCGTTATCGACTGTCACCGAAATGATTAAAGAAGTATCGCCGCCGTGCTTGTCTATCGATCGGCCTACGCCCTCGATGATAGCTCTCGCAGTCATCGGATCATAAATCGTTTCAATAATCAGCAGATCAACGCCTCCATCAATCAAAGCATCGGCCTGATGTTCATAAGCATTGCCGATTTCTTCGGGTTCCGGGATTGTTGCATCATTCACTGACAATGAGAATTCCGAAGGCCCGATTGAACCGGCAACAAAACGCGGCAACTCCTGTGTGGAGAATCTGTCGGCCTCGGCGCGGGCGATGCGGGCTGCGAGAAGATTCATCTCATTGGCATACTCCGACGTGTGATAGCGCCGTTGCGACAGCTCATTGGCATTAAATGTGTTAGTCTCGATGACGTCGGCACCGGCTTCAAGATACTGCAGATGGATTGAAGAGATGATTTCGGGTGCCGTAATGTTTAGTATATCATAGTTTCCCGAAAGTGAAACCGGGTGGTTTTTCAGTCGTGCTCCGCGATATTGCTCTTCCGAAAGCGCGAGACGCCGGATCATCGTCGCCATTGATCCGTCCAATAAAAGACGTCGTTGTGAAACTATGTCGCGGAATGATGCCATATTCTGTGCAAAAATAGCGATTAATCAGATAAAAACTTCGTATATTTGTATTTATAATCAAACCTGAAGTTGATGATTACTTCGATAAAAGACTTTAACCTTCACTCTTGCAACACATTTCGCATAAATGCCCAGTGCGCAGAGTTTATAGAATATACATCGGCCGACGACCTTCCCGCTGTGATGCAAATGGTTGGTAACCGACCATATATCAACATCGGGGGCGGAAGCAATATGCTTTTCACCGACGATTTTGACGGCGTGGTGCTTCATTCCCGTATCCTTGACATAACATCCGATTATGTCGACAATGATAAGGTGCTACTCAGAGTAGGATCCGGCGTTTGCTTTGACGATCTGATTCAACAGTGCGCACAGTCGGGTCTGTGGGGCATAGAAAATCTCTCGGGAATTCCAGGTGAGGCCGGTGCGGCCGCTGTGCAGAATGTGGGCGCTTACGGCGTCGAGGCTTGCGATGTGCTTCAAAAAATTGAATGTTACGATGCACGCTGTGGCCGGTTTGTCGAATTCGCGAAAGATGAATGTGACTATGGCTATCGTCATTCAATGTTCAAATCACCCGATAATCACAACCGATATATCATTACCCATATCGTCATTTCGCTGTCAGGCAAACCCATACCACAGATCGGCTACAAAAGTTTGCGCGAAGCAATCGTCGATACTCCAGTCGTTTCACCCATGACGGTGCGCGATGCAGTCCTCGCTGTACGTGCCGCCAAGCTCCCTTCGGTTGAAGAATATGGCAGCGCAGGCAGCTTCTTCAAAAATCCGATTGTGGATAGAGCTGTCTTCGACAGGATTTGTAGGCAGGTAAGCGAAGAAAGCGGCGCCGCCGTCAGCGTGCCGCACTATGATCTCGGCTCACAGGTGAAGATCCCGGCAGCCTGGCTCATCGAGCAGTGCGGACTGAAAGGTTACGTAGCCGGGGATGTCGCCGTGTGGCATCTGCAGCCCCTTGTGATAATAAACAAGACGGGACGGGCAACGGCTGATGAGATTCTGCAACTTGAACATACAATTATCGCTAAAGTGAATGATCGATTCGGCATAACACTTTCGCCCGAAGTAGAGCACATTGGTAAAACAACATCTAACATCAACACTCCCAAATAAAGCATCATGAGTACATTTATTATAGAGGGCGGCAACAGGTTGCATGGCGAAATCGAGCCTCAGGGCGCTAAAAATGAGGCGCTTCAGGTGATTAGCGCTGTGTTGCTTACCGACCAGGAAGTCCACATCACCAACATCCCGGAAATCCTCGACGTGCGAAACCTTATCGACTTGCTCAAGGGCATGGGAGTTAAGGTGACGCGCAACGGTAAAGGCGATTTCACATTCTGTGCGGCGGATATCGACACGGAATATGTGTCGAGCAAAAGCTTTATAGATAAATCGGCTGCTCTCCGTGGCTCTGTACTTGTTGTCGGACCGCTGCTTGCACGTTTCGGCACTGCTTATTTTGCAAAGCCTGGCGGCGACAAGATTGGCCGACGGAAAGTCGACACCCACATACTGGGCTTTGAAAAGCTTGGCGCATCGGTGGAATATGATGCCGACAAAAAGGCTTACCGTCTTTCAATTCCGAACGGCAAGAAATTGCGCGGAGCTTATATGCTGCTCGATGAAGCCTCTGTGACCGGCACCGCCAACATCATTATGGCATCGACCAAGGCCGAGGGAGTGACCACAATTTACAATGCTGCGTGCGAGCCTTACATTCAGCAACTCTGCCGGATGCTTTGCTCGATGGGCGTGAAGATCGAAGGCCTTGGCTCCAACCTGCTCACCATCCACAGCTGCGACTCGATTCGCGGAACGGAACACCGTATTCTTCCCGATATGATTGAGGTGGGCAGTTTCATCGGCATGGCAGCTCTCAACCAGAGCGAGATCACGATCAAAAATGTGGCTTACGATGAGCTGGGCATAATCCCCGACAGCTTCCGCCGCCTTGGCATCAACCTTGAACGCCACGGTGACGACATTTTTGTCCCGGCTCAGGATTGCTATGAGATAGAAACCGCGCTCGACGGCTCGATCCTTAATGTCGCCGATGCACCGTGGCCCGGACTGACCCCCGACCTGCTGAGCGTGATGCTCGTCGTCGCAACACAATGCCGCGGCAGCGTGCTCATCCATCAGAAGATGTTTGAAAGCCGCCTTTTCTTCGTTGACCATCTGATAGATATGGGCGCCCAGATTATGCTGTGCGATCCGCACAGGGCTGTAGTCATCGGTCTTGATCATAAACTGCCGCTTCGAGCCAACAAAATGCTGTCGCCCGATATTCGTGCGGGCATCGCCATGCTTCTTGCTGCGATGTCGGCAAAAGGGGTCAGCGAAATTGGCAATATCAACCAGATTGACCGCGGATATGAAAATATCGACCAGCGACTTAATGCCCTCGGCGCCCGCATCACACGACGCGAAGATATCTGAGCACTGCTTGTCAAACGGCCTGCACTTCAGACAATTGTATAATAACGACTAAAGCATTATGGTGTTTCAAAATTGCAAGATTTTGGCACGCCATCTTAATGTGCGTCAGAATGGGTAATTCGCAAGGTGCTGAGGATGAAACTGAAGGGAATTGGTTTTAGTAACTGACCGAAGCCGAATTCCGAAAGCAACGCCGCATATTGCCCATCAGGATACACCTTCACTGTGTCATCTTATCAGATGGGAATGACAATCATCGGGATATCGGAATGGAAGAGGATTCTGTGTGCTATCCCGGGATTGAAAAGGCGTGCAAAGATGTTTTTCTTCTTGTTGGGAACAGCGATAAGTTTCACAGGCATATCGCGCGTAATGCGTGAGAAATCATCCTCAATCGAGCTGATCGAAAGCGTGTCGATAGCAAAATGGTGGGCGGGATAATGCTCCCGGCAATAAGCTCCGAGCCGGCTGAGCGAATCGGAATCGCTGTCGCTGCTTTGTTTTTTGCCGGGAATCTTCACAAGCACCATGTTGAGATGTTCAACCGGCAGAATCCGGAACAGTGCGTCGATAGCAAGAATATCTTCCTGATCAAAATTGCTGAAAAACACAATGTCGGTGATGTCGCTCACGCTGCTGATGCTTACCGTATCAGGCACGGTGAACACAGGGAAACGGCATGTGTCAAGGACTTCAGCCGTCACACTTCCGACAAGCTCTCGCTCTTTGGTGCCGGCGCCGCGGGTTCCCATAACTATGAGTATAGGCAAATGCTCTTTGGCATACTGAACAATGCTTTCTTCCGGTATTCCCTCAATGATTTCCGTGGAGAATTTTACGGCCGGGATGCTCCCTGCCTTTATTCTATCAAGAATCCTGTCGGTGAAATTTTTCATTTGCCGCTGGGCTTCCTCTTCAACAAAAGCACGTTCGTCAGAGTCGGAATTCTTTGAATCAAACGTCAGCATGTCCGACAGCTGCACTCTGTTGGAGTAAACCGGATCGACATAGGAATACAGCAACACAATCGAGGCATTGTGAATTGCCGCAAGGCGGAATGCCATATTGCAAGCCCGCTCGGAATAGTCGGAGAAATCGACAGGCACAAGAATGATCGGCTGGTTGGCATCGCAGGTCGATTTGCAGCCGTTGAAAATTTCCTGATTTTCAATTATGCGCAATGCGATGGGCAGATCGGATTCGTGAATGCGCACCCTGACACCTGAGGCAATGACCGGATTGGTGAGATTGACATTCTGAAGCATCACTTCAAGTCCTTCTCGCTCAAGAAGCGATTTTAAGGCCATCGCACGGTCAAACGTATGAATCGCTACTGTAATAAAACGGTCGTCCACTTTTGTTTATCTTTTTGTGCCTGTGATTAAAGACGGGCTTTTGCCTCGGGTTTCAACTATAGCTGGTGCTTGTTAAATAGGATCACTGCTTTAGTGAGCAGGAAAAGGGAGAGGAGGGGAGAGAGGAGAATGAGTGCTGATTAGTCTTTTTCCTGACCCTTGATGATTTCAAGAGCCATATCGTAGATTGTGGTGTCGTCGAGCACTACGATACCGCCGTCGGGACCCGGTTCGATGTGAACGCCTACATTTTTACCAAATTCATAGTTGCTGCCGCCGAAATAATTGCGGACGGTCTGTACGGTTATATTTAATTTATCGGCAATCTGGTGAGTAGCGCCATCGGGAAGGCTGTCTTTAATGCGACGAAGCTCGTTGAAGGTGATAGTTTTAGCCATAATTTTATTATTTATAATTAATAAATGATATTAGAGTCAGTTTCATTGTGCTATAAAAATAGGCCTATATTTTCACATATCCAAATTTTGTAAGCAAAAATTAATTTTAAGGCACTATTTTTTCTATATCGCTGTCGTTTATCCATGCCCGGTGCTTGTTGTCGACGGCCACTTCATGCCATATTTGGGAGGTCGAATCAGCCGATTGCGACATCGAACGCAGGATCCTGACTTTAGTCCCTTCGTGGAGCAGCATGGCTTCTTCCTCGTGGGATGACGGGGTGCGCGGAACCGTGCTTAAAACGGCGGCCTCAGCCGTGACGATAGCATAGCCGTTGTCGGTGGCATTGGATTTCGCTCGGAATGAAAACACAATGGCAACAATAGCGAGAAGCAGTGTGCATATACCGCCAAAGAATCCTATCTTACGCAAGATGATGGCCGATGCGAATACATAGAGGAGGGCTGCCCCTATCGTGAGCACGAAGAAGAAGAAAGCCGTCCAGGCCCACATGTTGCTGCTTGCAAAATTGACTACGGAATTAAACGTGTTGTAGAGAAACGAACCGGTCTCACCTTTTTTGTCGACGATGCGGGCGTTGACAAATTCAAGATTGGCCTTGGCATCTTCATTCGACGGATCGATGCGCAATGCCCGCTCGTAGGCAAGGATTGCCTGAGCGACATCGCCCGACCGATACCGCGCGTTGCCGATGTTGTAATAAAGATCCGACGATTTACCTTCTTTATTTGCCGCCTGCATGTAAAGGCTGCACGCTTCGGCATACCGCTCTGCCTTGTAGGCTTTTTCAGCTCTGTCGGTAAGCGCCGATGCGGCAAGGCTGAATGTCGCTGCCGCTATAGTGATTATTAAAAGTAGATAGCGTTTCATTGATGTGATTTATCTTCTTTGAGCAGTTTTCTGGAGTCGTGATTTCTCGAGATTGTTGATCGCCGTTGTGGCTTCGTCGTAGACAGCCTTAATCTGCGAATCAGAGCCGGAGGGTGTGTAACGAGCCATCTCGCATTTGTCAAGCAGAGCAATGATCGAATTGCACATCTCGTCGGATACGCCGCGCTCTGAAAGCTGACGGGCAATGGTGTCACGCGATAGATCGGCAACCGGAATGGCAAGCTTGTCGCTCATATAACCCCATAGAGCACGAAGCGTCTCTTCGTAGAACTTTTCGGGATCATGCGCCGTCATGAATTTATGCGCAAGCTGCAGGCGGCGGCGTGCTACCTTGTTGGCCTTCGACATGCGCATGCCGGTGACATCGGCTGCACGGCGTCCGGTCCTAGCGGCCATTATCAGCACAACAATAAATGCGGCCAGCAAAATCAGATATGCCATCCAGTACCAGCTTTCGCTTATAATAAAGGTGTGGCCTTTTGTCAATCCAAGATCGCCTGTCTTGATAAACAGGATATCAGTGTTTTTAGCCGAAACGTCCTGTTTCTCTCCTCCTCCGGATGAAACGCCCTTCAGCACTTTCACGTCAAATTCCTTGCCCGGAATTGTCACATATTCTTTGCTCTGCGGGTTGAAGTAAACGAAATCGGGAACCCTCACCTTGTAAGTGCCCACATCCTTGGGGACAAACGTAAGCTCAGTGCGGGAATATCCCCTCACATTATCTCCTGCCACCTTTGCATCCACATTGTGCTGCGGTGTGTAAAGCTCAAACTCCGACGGGAAGTCGATTTCGGGATCAGCAAGATATTTTATGTTGCCCGAACCGTTGACAAGATAAGTCAGAGTGGCCGGCTCATTGGTGCGGAACGAGTTGGTCGACATTTTCATATCGACGGTAAACTGACCCACGGCGCCCGTAAACCCGGCAGGCTTCGGCGTGGGAAGCGGTAACACATTGACGGAAGCGCTGTTGGAATTAACCCTGATTTTACGGCTCCTGGCCTCCGGTATGCTGTAGAAACCGGCATTGATCATGTCATACTGCACTACATCAAGATCATAAGATCCAGATACGATCGTCAGCTTGCCGGCTTTCTGCGGAAACAGGATGCATTTTTTTATCACCGCAGTCATATATTCCTGACCGTTGTAAACCTCGCGCGAGTTCATCGGAGTCTGGATAGGCAGATCATCAACGAGGAACCCGCTGAAAGTAGGCTGCGTGATGGTCATGAACTGATCGATGGAATATTTGGTGTAGAGCTTGATCGTACACTCTATCGCTTCCTGTTCGTAGGTCGACGAACGGCTTGTGGCGATGCGGATAAACACATCATTAGCCCCTACAGGGCGGTCGGAAGTCTGCGTCTCGATATCGTCAATTGTCGTCTGTCGTGACGAAGGGGGCGCCTGTTTGTTCGACGCTGCGACGATAGTGATACTCGTTGGTTTGGTCGTGTAACGTTTGCCCTCGGCCGTAATAGAGGCTGCCGATATGGTGTAGGTTCCTTCTTTATCTGCTCTATAGGAATAGGTGAATTCAGTGGCGAATGATGATGAGGATTTTCCGTTGATATTCTGGTAGCTCTGGCTCTCCATTGTCGTAGGCCCGTAGATAAGCGTACAGCCGTTGATCTGCGGCGCCTTGAGTGCTGTTTTTGATGCTCGGGCATTCTTCAACACGTAGGTGACATGGAATTTATCGCCAACCGACACTCGGCCGGGAGCATTTACTGAAAATGACACCTGAGCAAGTGCTGCGAAACCGCAGACAATTACCGCAAGCAGAGTCGTTGAAATTCGTCTTATCATTTTTTCAGTGATTGATTGTTAGTTATGCCTGTTACCAGGGATGGAGAGTGATGCGGCGCGTCGTCCGGTCATCTTTCTTACGTTCGACCTTCTTGCGAGTCCGTTCTTCCTCTTTGGCAGCCGAATTAAGGATCTTATCAGCCATTTCGTCGCTCATCTGAGGCTGGGCGTTGGCCGGTT
>OHEJ01000139.1_pt1 | contig 33890 bp, 31 predicted proteins | sample 1567261 | NCBI WGS metagenome assembly OHEJ01 (sample SAMEA3879550, study PRJEB24766) | human gut metagenome | biome: human-associated habitat; feature: feces | place: USA | collected 1985/1987 | reverse complement strand
TCCATCAGAATTTTTTCCCAATAACATATAATCTACTGCATATTCGTTTCCCAATTTCTGTTCTGGAAATAAATACGCATCATGGTGTCCAAAATTATAATCAAGAAATATCGAACCAGGAATAAACCATTTACGATTCTGTTTTATATACTGTTGTATTTCCTGCTCATTCTTAGCCTTATAAATCACATCATGATATTGATCTGCTTCATCATCAAAATCAAGCTTTTTATATTCCAATAAATGCAAGTAATTATTCGGAAACAATGACCTTCTATGCCAAATAAACTCTCTTACTGATTCATCCGGGTGTGAAAATCGTGGAAATTCCCTATTATTTTTCACACCTTTTCGATTTTCTATTTTTTCTTCTAATTCAAAAGCTACTCGCTCTTCGTCATTTAAGAATATTGTGTAATCTCGTTCTTGCAATGTCATATAATAAACTCTCTTTCTAAATAAAAGCAAAAGTATTTTTTACATTTTAGCCAGTAAATCCACTTTCAATGCTTTCTTACCTTCTTGTGTCACTTCCACACCTTGGAATTTCGCATAATTTACCTTTACACCATCATCCAAGTCAATCTCAATTCTCTGATTAGCTACATGAGCAATTGCTTCATCATATATCTTCATCTCTGCAAGCTGTTTAGTGTACTTTGTTACCGCCTTTGTAGCTTTCGATTTTTCTGATGCTGATGTTGCATTATCAATCGTATACTGGGCACTCTGCATTGCAGTTTCTACATATTTCTGTGCTTTATGCAAGTAATCAGTTCTTACTCTGCCAACTGTGTCAGCATCATAACGGTGCATGTAAATAAGTGCCTTAAAGCCATTCTGCTTGCCACTATCAAACAGCCAGTAAATAGGACGCTTACCGGAACCTGTAACAGAATAAGTATTACAATGATCCTTGAAGAAATCATTTAAGAAATAATTTCTGATTACTTCTCTGCTTGTGTTTCCTTTGTTACCAAGTGCTTTAGCAATAAAATCAAGGTTAGTTTCTAATGATTTTTCACCAAATACAGTTTTTACCCATTCACAAAATCTTGAAACAATATCATCCGAGAAATATTCTTCATCACAAATTGGAATGATGTTATCTTTATCAGGAACAAATGTTGAATAAATACTCTCGTCCCATTTACCACCAGCATAAACTAAGCCCTCTTTATTAAGAGAATACCGACCAAACATACAACCTACAGCATAAGAAATCAGACTCTTAATATCTCGCTGTAAATCTGCCTTACGGACTGTGACATCTTTATCTTCTACCTCTGGTGTTAATTCATACTGTAAGCCATAAATAGCAATAAAAATACGATTCAGCTCTTCCTCATTTGCTTTGAGCTGATTGAAACGCTCATTGCATTCATTTTCCCAGCAAGTGTAACATTCTGCTAAATCAATGTCTGTTAAATCATCAAAAATGACTCTATTATGCGAAATGATGCTGACTAAAGGGTTCCTGTTAAATGACCATGATACTTCAAATTGATCCCAGTCCTGCTTTGAAATCTTTTCGTTATTAATTACAATATTATTTATAGTATCTTTTTGATTCATATCAATCACAATCGGTAGCTTACCTATATCACCTAATTCATAATTTAATGTAGGTGATAACATTTGTAATATAGAATCTGCTACCTTGGAATTACAAAAACCAAGTATATACCGTCTAATATCAACTGGCACATAAATGGTCATTCCCGCTTCTGATGAAATATGCCCAGCCTCTTTGTGTCTAAAACTTATCTTTGAGCTCGATATTTTCGTCCACGTTATAATATCTTTAAAATAGAAATCGCTTCCTTGTGGTCTAGAACGTAATTTACCATTCTCATCTGTAAAGTTTTTTATTTCATATCCATCATTTTCCCAATTAACTACATAATCATTATTTCCATACCATTTTCTATACATTCCACCTTTGTTATATGGAACCCATTTTATACCATTCTCTATAACATTTTCTGAATCAATTGCATCAAATTGAAATTTTGCTCTTTCAACTTCAAACCATAACCTTGTGAATCTACTAGTATCACCTGTAATAAGACCTTGAGCGATCTGTCCTAATTCTGAAAGTTTCTTTTCTTGAAATGCATCTATTATAGTATTTGTTGCCCAATACGCAATTGGTGTCCCTGGGATTTTAGCATACTGCTCTGCCTTTTGTTCAAAGTAATATCCACATAAATGATTTTCTATAGCTTCTATTACCTTGTTTTTTTGAACTTCCATTCCTCCTCGGAAATCAGTCAATCTAATATAATTGCCGTTTTTATATATATATTTATTTCTAAAAACAAATGTACATATAGGAACCGTGGCTTCTTCAAATGCAGAATATTCAAATTGAATAAGACTTTCTATTATTTTTTCGTTAATTAACAGCTGTCTCATTTTTTCGTAACTCTGAATAAACATCCATACATATGGGGTTAAAAATGCACAAAATCCGCATGTAATTACCATTTGTGATGCTTTGACCACAAATGCAGAAAACAAATCACTCTTAAAGTCAAAATAATTATCTTTCAAATACATGTTCAGATTATCGTCCATCTTGCCTATGCCAGCATACGGAGGATTAGTCGCAACTACCTCATACTTCTGTGCCATCACCTTGCCAATTCTAATCAATCGTTTCAACTGCTCTGCTGTCTCATCCAACCCATATGTATCAAAAGAAATCTGGCTTTCTGTATCTGTATTCTCTACAAATTTTTCTAACAGCTCCCAATCATAATCTTCCACATTAAGCAAAGAACCATATTCTTTTGCATCATTCAATGTATTAAGAAGTCTTTCCATCTGCATTAACGCTGTTTTTTTCTCTTCTTCTCCCAATCCTGCTCCAAAATATTTAAGCTGATCGCGATTAATGCCATTACTCTCCTGTACAGCATATACATTCGTTTCTATACCTCTTGTCAGGATTCTTCTATCATACTGTCTTGCTTTCATCAATACTGCAAAATAACTCAACTGTGCAGCTCTGTCATCTATATCAAGTCCGTATATATTGTTTTGTATAATGCTCTGTGCAGCATCTCTCTGTGACCATCCTGCATTTTCATATATTTGCATAAATACATCAAATGCATACACCAGAATATGTCCTGAACCCATACAAGGATCAATAAGCTTTATATCTTCTGGCTTTAAAGTTGCATACTCTGCCTTTATCTTATTAAGTTCCTGCTGTACGGACTCTTCCTGCTCTGCCTCATCCAGATAGTATTTCCATTTGCTTTTTAGTTCATCATCCGGATGTCCTTCTACCCACATTCTGCCAAGGCTGTTTTCGACCATATATCGTACAATCCAGTCCGGAGTAAAAAGCTGGGTAACTGCCGGTACTTCTTCTTTTGTGATTTTGGTTTTCTTGGCAAATGCTTTATTTTTAGGCTCTGTATTGTAATACTGATATAACCAGCCTAGGATTTCTACCTGTCCTGCTGCCTTACCATCCTCATCAACAGTTGTGATGTTAAAATCTTTTTCATCGATACTATCTACAAGCATACGAATCACATCATCTTCATTTGTGAATGAGATGTTAAGAAGCATTTCTGTATAGTCTTCTGTCTCTTCAAAAAGTCCCGGCAACACTTCATGAAGCAGATTACACTGCTTCATAAAGAGCATTCTGAATAAAGCATCAAGCCTGTTATTCATCTTGGCATCAATGATTTCTTCTCGCTCTTTATCTGTAAAATTCCAGTCAATATCAGGAGCCATAGTTACCACATCAGGCTCATTTTTTCCTTCTTTTTCAGAAGAAAGCACACGAACTCTTACAGGATACATATAGTCATTCACTTCCATAAAACGGATAGCACAGATTCTGTTAAACCATGTATATGCCACTTCTTCCACTACCGCTTCAAAGCCTCTTGCATGAATCTGGTCTACCAGTTTTCGTCTCTGCTCACACTGTTTTGTATTAAGTGTTACCTCTGTTCCTGCTGCTGTCTTGTATACCTCAAAATCAGCACCTTTTGTGATTGCTTCACTGCAATTATCCGGTGTAATTCCAAGCATACCGGCCTTATCCGTAACGGATGCTATCAGCTTATTTCTTGCATCTATTGCAAATTTCTTAATTGCATTTTTGTTCATGTGATATATCCTCCGATCAAGCTTATCAGCTCAATGTAATTATTGTGTCTTCTTCCAGTTCATTCATCAATTTCTGCTTCATCTCGGCAAGGAACTTATCAATATCCTGTTCGGTCTCAATCGAATATGTTCTAGCCCCTGCCACATTGCTGATGGAAACATTCTTACGTCTCTTTGTCTTTATTTTGGTTGGTACCGGAGTAGGTTCAATCGGCTCTTTACCGGGTACTATCGGTGTAACAGGTGATTCCGGTGCTGGCTGATGTGCTCTCTCATATTCATCTATCTCATCCAGACACTTGATTTTTAAAGTATCACTTTCCAGCTTGATGTTCTTGATTGTTGCTATATCATTTGATTTTTTCAGCTTATCCCAAATTTCTTCAAATTTCTGATTAACGCGAGGACGGAGCACTTCTGTAAATGGCTTGGTATCCAATACTTCTTTTACTTTAAGGAAGTCATCATGTACTAACGGTTCCATGATTGCCGCTTCCTTTTCAAGCAATCCTATGTGAAGTTCTCCAAATTTCTTATTCAGTTCCGGCAATCTCTGAATCTTACCAAAAGGCTTGCTGTCCTTCACGATAGCCTCTATCTCTTCGACTACTTTTAACAGCTCCTGATCACTTACATAAGTCTTACTGTTTCCAAAATATGTAAGATTCTTTACTGCATCTTCAAAAATCTTTCTCTGATCTCCCTTAAAGAAATCAAATACAGGTGCAGTATCTTCTGCATCATCAAGCAAATCATCTCTCTTCTTATCTACTGTCTTGAAAAACTCTGTAGGGTCATTGATATCAAGGATTTCTGCAAGTCTCTTTCTTGCCTCTTCCATCAGTTGCTTACAAGGATATTTCGGATTGATTCTATACTCTACAAGGATGTCATCGTATACTTCAACTTTATCCTTTGCCCTGTTCTTGAAGCTGCTCATAATTTTGTCATCATCATCACTGGATACAGTAAATCCGAAGTAATCCTTCATAACTTCTTTTGCAGAACGAATCTGTCCGTCCGTTGCTCTTTCTCTGATGTCTATCAGGAGTTTCTCTACATATTCACGCTTTGTAATATATCTGACCAGTTCCTCCGAATTCGTTGAAAGTAATGACAGGCTCTGGCTGTTAAGAGTAAGAGACACTCTTCCCAGCTTGAACAACATTGCAACAAGCCACTGCACATCCTTTGGATCAAATCCGTAAGGTGCCGCACCAAACTTATCCTGTAATGACTTAAGGGATGTCTTCATATGTCTGGCATTATTTAATCCGATTACCTGTACCACTTCCTCTAAAGCAAGCTTATTCGGTGTGGTATCACTTGTGCCAAGGAAGCTCATCTGACCATCGCTATGTTTAAAGATAGCGCTGATATCTGAAAGCTCCGGTGCTGTCTCCATATAGGTGAGCTTATTGTATTTCATTGCTACGAGCTTACCGAGTGCTTCATTGATTCTTGTTGCCGGCTCCTTAGCCGAAATAGTTGCCTTATCACCATTTACATAGATGTCTGCATTCTTTAATGCATCCTCAATAAAGATTCGGATTCTGTCCTTCTTCTCAATACGCTCATCCTCTTTTGCCCTGCGGATGCTGTCAAAGCTGCCTCTGGCTCCGGACGCATTTTTATTAAGGAATTTATATATCTTGATGGATTCTGTAATCTCATCAAGAAATGTACTGTCATTTGGCAGTTTCACAATCACACTGCTTTCCTGTGCTGAAAGCAGACGAAGTGCAGAGTCAGCATAATCTCCACCATAAGGTGTAATAACGGTCACTCCAATATCATTAGACTGATTACCCTTGAAGAATCGATCATCCACCTTCTGGTTGAATGGGAATAAGTAACGGCTGCTATAACGATATTTCTTCTCTGTATAGATTTCCTCGAAGATAACTGTAGAAGCCTCTCCGATGATTTCTCCCATCTCTACTGACTCATTGTTGATGGCATTATTGATTTCCTGCTCCTCATTTGTCAGGAAGATGTATATTTCACCATTCTTCTGTACAAGTGTCTCTTTAATCAATTTCTTTAATGATTCTTCAATCTTAGAACGGACTTCAATTCTGTCATCATCAATATTTGAAATCATAAGTGTAGTCAGGTTGTCCACATTTGCCTTGATTTCCTTGACATATTTAATCATAAAGAGAACTTTCAAAAGCTCTACATCGAACTCATCCAGCTTACTGTTATTCTCTGCATCTGAGATTACTTGACTGTGCTGGTGGTCAATAAACTTATGCAATGGATCATAGAAGAAGCTAAACGGAACCAATACCCCCTCTTCTTTGTTCATTACTCTGATTGCCGACTCCTGAAACAGTGCAAGCATAGAACGTGACTGATCAGACAGATGCTTTCCACTTGCGCCATGTGTTCTGACCGCAGTAAGAACCTGTCCCAAAAGATTGAACTGATATGGTATGAACGGATAGCAGTCTGCAAAATCCGCCTTATCTGCATACAGCTTCTTGTCCGCTGTATCCGCTGTAAATGTAATAAGATTCTTGATAATTGATTCCTTCTGCTCATAGAGAAGTCTAAGCGTCTGTGTTGCTGTCTCATTCTTTGCAAGCACACGCTTACGAATTACTTCATCAACATTGGATGCCGAAAGAGAAAGTCTCGTATCAAAACGTCCCTGAATCTTAGAGAAGTCATTTCCCTTTGTCTTTGTAATAGAGTCAATATCCTCCTGGCTCGTTACGATAACCCATGCCTTACCTTTGCAGGCTGTTCCAAGGTCTTCCACGATTGTCTGGAGATTGAGCATAAGCTGTGTATCATCTGCAATATACTGACCGATTTCATCCACTAAGAAGATAACGTGATGGTTTGGACCTTTCTTTGCACAATACTCCTGCACGAGTGATACGAACTTTTCGATGCTAAGGTCATAGTTACCCTTTGCATTCTTGCACCAGTTGCGAGCAGCTTCCTCACTCATAAAGTCCATCTCAACTAATGTCTTTACTACTTTATCCTGAATAACAGCAAATGCCTGTCTCTTTTTCTCCCAAGGTGCACCTGCATTCGCCTCGAACTTCTCTTTGAACTCTTCAAATCTGCCCTCGTTATCCAACTGACGTTCAAATTCTGCGAGATAAGGTATTGAACCACAATATCCCTGCATCTCGTTAAACACCTTCATAAACACTTCTACGATAGTCTCCTTGCCGGAGCCTACCTTTGCAGAACCCTTTGAATCAATATTGAAAAGCATGACGTCTGACTCAATTTTTCCAGCCTTTGTCATCTCTGCAATAAGCATCGGATCTTCTATTTTTTTACCATCTGTAAAATACTCAATAGCTCTTTTACCTTCTACTGTGCTGTTTTTTAACAAATAAGACAGTATTTTAAGAAAGTGAGATTTACCACTTCCAAAAAATCCGGAAATCCAGACACCCATCTTATCCGTATATCCATCTACACCCTTTTCATAATTGTTGAAGAAATCCCTGAAATGCTTCAGAAGTTCTTTGGTCACTACATATTCATCTAATTCCTGATATACATTTTCTTCATCCGACTGACCTACTTTAATAACACCCTTGATATCACGGTCAATCTGCTTTTCAAACATATTTTTAATCTGCATTGTATTTCCTCCTCTACACCAGACGGAATGCCCTGTAATAGTTGTGTGAATCCATCGTTCCAAATAATTTCAAATCCTGTCCGCTATACTCTCCCGGATAGAAAAGCACTACCGGCACACTGTCAAGTACCTGATGCAGGTTATTTAAGATGTTGTGGCTTGCTATTATCGGATGGCACTTGCCTACTCCGGTAAGAAATACCACACTGTCTGTCAAATCTTCCTGCAATATTCTTGATATGATTAGATTCAATTCATTTGTCTCATCCAGTCCCAATGTTTCTACAAGGCTGTCTGCCATCTCAAAAAATCCATTCTCTTTTTCCAAATCAAAGAATGCTTCCAGATACCCTTCCTCCTGCAATATCTCAATCATAAGATGAAACAGGTCAAACTCAACTATTCTGAAATCTTTGTTTCCGTTGTTTATTCTATCCTTGAGGTATGCTATATGATTTCTCACATACAGTTCCTCTCTTGGATTATAATCGAATATATAATATCCGACTTCATTTCCAAGTCCTTTATTCTCTCTAAACGACTTATCTGATATTTTGTCTTCTATCTGATTCAGTCTATCATCCAAACTTAACTTTGCCATGCTCAGACTCCTTTAACAGCATTGATATATGCATCCATCCCATTACTGTGAAGTAGTTCCTCTATACGATAATTAACAAGAGCGTGTCTGATTACCCTTGTCTTAGTTGATTCAATCAATCCCGCATCTGCAAGATTCTTCATATAACAGCTCTTGAGTTTCTTAATTCCTGATTCTGACCAGCCTGCTACTTCCTCACTTTGAGCTGCCTTATCGTCAAAGAATCCATTTATATCTCTATCTTCTATCGTCTTCTCTCCAAGTATTACCTTGCCACGATACACCTCATATACAAATTCAAAAAAGAGCTTATCTGTATTCATAATTGCAATCAGTGTCAGCAGCTTTGCATTCTCATTATCCACCTTAACCAAAAGCTCTACTGCTCCATCAGGCAATGACGAAAGCCGATTATAAACATAATTGAATGTTCTCCGTAATCTGGTCTCATTTCTAAGCCGATAAAGATTCTCACCAATTACCTTATCCTGTACTTCATCCTTCGACATTCCTGCTGCCATAAGTTCTGCTGTCTGTTTCGTCTCTACAAATGCAAATACCTGAGACACCATGCCTGCACTATAATTCATTGTTTCCACCATCCTTATTCTTTTCATAGTGGATAATATCACCAAAATCGCAGTCTAACTCATCACAGATTTTCTCCAAAATATTCATAGAGACCTTCTCACCCTTTGTCATCTTGGCAATGGTACTGCTGCTTATTCCAAGATTATTAATTAAGTCTATTTTTTTCTTGTTCTTGTCAATCAATAATTTCCACAATCCGTTATATGATACTGGCATATATGCTACCTCTTAGTTTTCTACCATATATGCATTATTCTATCAACAGAATTATGAATAAATACTTCGATATATCGAACTTTATTTTTGATATATCTCGTTCTTTTTGTTCGGTGTGGCTTATGTTGGCTTATGTTTTTATCTTATGTTTGGCTTTTGTTTGTCCAAATATTTAAAAGGCAGAGTGCCTATCCCGCACTCTGCTCATTATTTAATCATCCAGATACAGTTCCATCGCCTTATATGCATTTAATGTATTTGTATCAGCATCATTGAAAGTACTTGAATATGTCTCCAAACTGCCAGAAGGATCTGTTGCACAGTTGGTAAGTGATATATAAGCATTATATAAATCTGTTATGGCATCGTATGCATCCTTGTATTCATCTGGTGGATTCTTCAATTTTTTCATCAGTGCATTGACCGCATCCTGATTATCTTCAATACTGCTTATCTTGCTGCTGAAGCTCGAATCAGCATACAAATTACCTAACGCATCGTTAAAATCAGATACAAAATATCCTTCGGGACAAGTATACTTATCTGTTTTATCATCCTTTTCCTCGAAGATAGCGTTATACCATACCTGCTTAATCAGATTTGCACTTGACTCAGCATCACTTGCACCTGTCAGCATTGTGACGGTAGCTAATTCCAAATTATCAGAATACTCTTCAACACGTTGTGTATATTCCTTAGCCGCCTTTTTCTTCTGATATTGTGTCACTCCAAATGCTGTTGCTCCTCCGGCCACCAATAATACAACTATAATTCCAATAATAACCTTTATCTTCTTAGTAACCTTTACCCCTGTTACCTCTACCTTTTGTGGCCTTTCATCTGTCTCCTGACCTAGTGTATCTTCAACCGGACAGCCGCAATTCGGACACTCTGTCATTCCCTCTTCAAGTTCAGCACCGCATTCTGTGCAATGTTTCTTCTCTTCCGGTATCAATATTGCACCGCAATGCACACACTTCTTTGCTTTTTCCGATACCTGTTCTCCACAATGAGGACATACAATCATTGCCATAAAATTGTTCTCCTTTCTTACACGCCTGCTACCTGCAGGTGGTACTGTTTAATGATTCTTTTTGCTACCATTGCATTTAAATCTTTATTAACCGCAACAGTATACACACCATTTGAATACATAAAATGTGAACCTTTGCATCTTTGATATTCATATCCGTTATTACGAAGTATCTTTTTCATTTCTCTTGCATCTACCATAAATATTACCTACCTTTTCCCCGCCTTCTCATGATATTCTGCAATATCCTCTGCCCAGGCATCATCAAGTTCAACACTGCAGTTTCTGCTTTTTGTAATGCCTCTCACTGCTCTGCCAACGGCCTCGTAGTTGAGTGCTATTCCATCATGGTCATTCTCGTATGTGACAGCCCTGTTTCTTGCAATTCCTATTTTCTCTGCTTCTTTACCGGCATCGATATTGGCTCCAAGGAATAAGAATTCCCAGCCACATTCTTTCTTTGCTTCAATCATTCGCTTAATGTTATTGTAATTAAACTCTGTACTGGAATTTTCTAATCCATCTGTAGTGATTACAAACAATACTTTTCTGGCACGATGTTCCTCCGGCAAATGTTTCTGCACATTGTCAATTTTGTTAATTGCATGTCCTACCGCATCAAGAAGTGCCGTACATCCCCGGACATAATATTCTTTATCCGTCAACGGCTGAACTGCATCAATTGGGAAACGATCATGAATGATTTCCACTTCATCATCAAAGAGGATTGTAGTCACATTGACTTTTTCTTTTTCTTTTTTCTGCCTCTCTATCATCCCGTTAAATCCACCTATTGTGTCGCTTTCCAGTCCACCCATTGAGCCACTTCTGTCCAAAATAAATACAAGTTCTGTTAATTCTTTATTCATGTGATTTACCTCCTTCAGTTTATTGTAATCACATTATATCTACGGAACTAACAGAGCTGGTCGCATGATAGGCGACAATTTATTGCTTACTCAAAAATTGGCTGTCCATAAGCATCTAATATCTCATTAATTTCAAACATATCATATATCTTATTCTGTAAGAAATAAGCTACGATAATATCCGTCTTTGAACTTCTTGAAAGGGCAAAGCCGGCAGAATTCAGAAGATCCTTCGCTTCATCAATGGATAATTCTAATGCTATTGCAAATGCAAGCACAGTTTTCTTATTTGGCGTATAATTCACATCTTTTCTGATTTTTGAGAAATGTCTTCGATCCACATAAGCTTTATTATATGCTTCAGAATCTGTCATTCCTCTCTCACCAATTAAACGCAATAGTCTTTGGGAAAATGTCTCATCCATCTGTCCCATAAGACTTTCTATATTACGATTGACAGGCAGTGTCAAAGATATGGTATCCGTTGCCTTCGTTTCCTGTATACTTTCAACGGCATACGATTCTATTGCATCTTCTTCATGTCTATCAATGTAATACTTATCTATGTATTTTCCTACGGATTCATATAACTTCTGATTTCGCATTCTTTCTCCTACCAATCTTCGTCAAGATCATCCATTGCATCATCTACGCCGTCAGCATAATCGCTGTCTTTATAATACCGGTCATAATCATAATCGTCATCCATGTATATATCATCATAACCATCATCGTATGAATTGTATGGATTGTTTTTCTTTGAACTGCTTGTTACGGTATTATTTTTCTTTGTGTTGCTTGTTCCGGTTGTATTTTTCTTCGTACTGCTGTTATAGGACGATCCACTTCCGGTTGTTGACTTAGTACTGTAACTGCTTGAATACCGGCTGTGGCTGTAACTTGCTGTATCACTTTCTTTCTTATTACCAATCGAACCGATAATATATAACACAGCAATAAATATAAGAATTGAAACCAATACTTCTGCAAAAGAACTTTTTTCTTTCATACTTAACACCTGCTTTCATTGAAATATCAATAACTCTGTTTTCTTTGTGAACTAGTCAAAGTCATAATCATCCGGATCCAGTCCTGCATCCTCCAGTGCTTCTCTTCTTTCGTCCGCGTCCATACATTCAAGCTCTGTCTCATTTAATCCTGCCAGTAATAAATCATCTTCTAGTTCAGTCTCATCACTTGTGCATGCGTCTTCATGTCCGAAAACCAAATCATCCATAACTGAATACTCGTATGCATTAAGCTTTCCGTCTTCATCAAAATCAAAATCTGAATCATATAATCTTCCATCTGTTCCTAACATAATATTGTCCTCCTATTTGACATTTTTTTAATTTTCCCATATTAAAACAGGAATCAGTAAGAGTATTTCTCTTATCTGATTCCTATTATAGCTTAACCGGCTGTCCAATAAACACACCTCGCATATCGAATCTATGTTCTTATTTTCTGTATTGTTCAACTAATCTGTCAATTTCTTCCTTCATCATCGAAACAACATAATCCGGGCCTGTAAGTGTAACGCCTTTGCCAAGGCTCATAAGCCATGCAAAAAACTGTCTGCTGACTGCCACTTCTACATTTATGGCAAATTTTTTATCATCCAGTTTAATCATGGATACATCTTTGCCAAAGCGGTCAATTATCATCCCGGCACAGGAATTATCACATTCTATCCTGACTCTCTCCGGTTTTCCGTCATACATTCCAAACATTCTTCTAAGGTATGCTGCCATATCAAGTGACTTAAATACCTGTCTGCCTTCCCTGCCTTTGCCGTTTGGATTAATATGAAGCATTTTGTCTACACGGAAATGCTTGATTTTATCTGATGTTCCGTCATAAGCTATTAAGTAATAATTATCGTCATTACATGATAATGACCATGGACTTACCTCGTATAATGCGCCATCATGACGAAGTTCCATCTCCTTGTTAACATTCCACTGGAAATATTGAAATGTTATTCTTGAATTTTCCGCAATGGCTGTATGAATTCTGTCGACATTATAATAAATACTTTCATTCATTGTTTTTACACGCCCTGCTACAAATACCTGTCTGTCTAACTGGGATGCCTCGTATTTACTGGCAAAGCCCTCTATCTTTTTTATAAGCTCGTTAGATTTCTTGGCTGTAATGAATTTTGCGGATTGAATGGAATCTACAAGCAGTTTTAATTCTGCCAGTTCAAATTGTCTGTTGCCTACATGATAAGAAAATGTTCTGTCCTGCTGTTCTCCTATTATATCAAGTCCGTATACCCTGAGATTTTCTATATCATTGTACAGGCTTTTACGCTCCGCACTTATATTGTATGCATCCAGAGAATCAATAATCTCCGACATGGTAATGCTGTGCGTCTCATCGGTTTTCTCCAACAGGATTTTCATAAGATATATAAGTTTTAATTTCTGGTTTGATGACTTAGCCATATTACGCCTCCCTGATAAACTCATAAATTAATAAAAGTTTCTTATATGATACCATAAATATTCACATAAGAGAAGAAAAGCATAAAAAAACACGCCGGTCCACATTTATGTAACCAACGTGCTCTGTTCATAGCTTAAGCTTCAGCTTTTTCAATCTGAACGATTGCTGATTTCTGCATTGGAATTCTGCAATTCTTATTGCTTCCGAATTCAACGATAACTGTATCGTCTGTTATATCAATAACAACTCCGTAGAAACCGCTTGTAGTAAGAACGCTGTCGCCCTTTTCCATTGAATTAATCATTTCCTGCTGTTTCTTCTGCTGTTTCTTCTGTGGTCTGATTGCTGCGAAATACATAATAGCCGCAAAAATTGCAATATAACCTACTAAAAGTAAAATGCTGCCCGCTCCGTTTGAACTTAATAAAATCATGATGTCTGTCCTCCTTGTAGACTCTCTAAAGTCTCTTTCTTAAATTCACTATATCTGCCTTCATCTATAGCTTCTCTGATTTGCTCCATAAGATGATTATAAAAATACAGATTATGAAGCACGCAAAGTCTCATTCCTAACATTTCCTTTGCTTTAAGAAGGTGTCTTATATATGCTCTGCTGTAACTTCTGCATGCAGGACATCCGCAGCCTTCTTCTATTGGTCTGGCGTCTTTCTCATATTGTGCGTTAAAAAGATTGAGCTTTCCAAACCTTGTATATACATGACCATGTCTTCCGTTTCTTGAAGGATATACACAGTCAAAGAAATCGACACCTCTGTCCACTGCTTCAAGTATATTCGCAGGAGTACCAACGCCCATAAGATATACCGGCTTGTCTGCCGGAAGATTAGGAACTACGGAATCAATAATTCTGTACATTTCTTCATGGGTCTCTCCAACAGCCAGTCCGCCTATTGCATAGCCGTCAAGATTAAGTCCGGCTATTGCCTTGGCATGATTGATTCTGATGTCGTCATAAGTTCCGCCCTGGTTGATACCAAATAAAAGCTGTTCCTTATTGACTGTATCAGGCAATGAATTAAGTCGCGCCATTTCATTCTTACATCTTACAAGCCACCTTGTAGTTCTGTCAACTGATTTTTGAACATAATCCCTTGGAGAAGGATTTTCTATACATTCGTCAAATGCCATTGCAATTGTGGAACCAAGGTTTGACTGTATCTGCATACTTTCCTCAGGCCCCATAAAAATCTTATGTCCGTCAATATGTGAATTAAAGGAAACGCCCTCTTCCTTAATCTTACGGAGCTTGGCAAGTGAAAAAACCTGAAATCCGCCCGAATCTGTTAAAACGGGTCTGTCCCAGTTCATAAATTCACGGATACCGCCCATTTCCTTAATGAGCTTGTCTCCTGTACGGACGTGCAGATGATAGGTATTGGAAAGTTCAACCTGACAGCCTATCTCACGCAGATCGTCCGTCGAAACAGCACCTTTGATGGCGGCAACGGTACCGACATTCATAAATACAGGAGTCTGTATCGTGCCATGGACTGTTTTCATCTCGGCTCTCTTGGCTTTTCCGTCTGTTTTTAATACTTTATATTCCATTATTTGTCATACACTTTCTTTAAATAATCCATTCTGGATGTCATATTAGCCATAAGCAGGTCCAGTATGGTACATGCTGTCATTGTTTCAACCACAACAACTGCTCTCGGTACGATAACGGGGTCATGTCTGCCCTTTATACATACCTGCATCTCATCACCGTTACGGCTTACGGTACTTTGTAATGATGATATGGAAGGCGTAGGCTTGATGGCAGTCCTGAAAATTATATCACTGCCGTCACTCATTCCGCCAAGCACTCCTCCCGAATGATTGGTTCTCTTTGCTATATGACCGTTATCGTTATAAAATTCATCATTATTTTCGCTGCCCGTTGTCTCGGCAACCATAAAACCGTCACCTATTTCAATGCCTTTAGTCGCTCCGATTGACATTACAGCCTTTGAAAGCTGTGCGTCAAGCTTATCAAATACAGGCTCACCGATACCAGCCGGCATACCTTTTACGACGCATTCTATAATTCCTCCAAGAGAATCAAGATTCTCAATGGTTTCTTTTGCCTTATTCTCGATGGAAACCGCAGCTTCTTTATCAGGAACCGAAAAAGGATTTCTGTCCCGTTCTTCAATATCAAATCTTGAATAATCAATTCCAATTCCGCCGATGCACTGGGTATAGGCAGTAATTTCTATACCGAGTTCTTTAAGAATCTTTGCGGCAACTGCACCCGCAGCTACCCTTGCAATCGTCTCCCGACCGGATGAACGTCCGCCGCCTCTGTAATCCCTGAAGCCATACTTGCTGTCAAAAGTATAGTCAGCATGCCCCGGTCTGTAAAACATCTCTATATCGGAATAATCTGTTGATCTCTGATCCTCATTAAGAACCATGATTGAGATAGGTGTTCCCGTCGTCCTGCCTTCAAAAACGCCGGACATTATCTTAGCCGTATCACTTTCCTTACGCTTAGTAACGTACTGCGATACTCCCGGTTTTCTGCGGTCAAGGTATTTCTGGATATCTTCCTCTGAAAGGCTTAATCCTGCAGGACATCCGTCAATTACCACACCTAATCCCTTACCATGAGATTCTCCCCATGTAGTTATTCTAAACTGATTTCCAAAAGATGACCCAGCCATCTATGTATACCTCCGGATTCTAGTCGATTTTAGTACCACATTCTGAACAGAATACTGCATCATTTTCAAGTTCACATCCACAGTTAGGACATGTCTTAACCTGTGATACGGGTTCTGCTGCCGCAGCTGTCTCTGTCTGTGGAATGGCAGCTCCGCAGCTTCCGCAGAATTTCTGACCCGGATTAATAAGTCCTCCGCAATTGCTGCATCTCATTCCGTCTGTTGAATATGTATGTGGAAGTCTTGTTCCGCATCCGGAACAGAAAGACGATTTAACCCCATTTTCAAGTCCGCAGTTAGTACACACCACAATACCGTTTATAAATTTGATTCTAAGATCAATCTGCTTCATTTCCTCATTTATTTTGTTAATCTGGTTAACACTGTCAGCAAATTCACCCTCCGGAGAATCTTTATATTTTTCAAAATAAAGGCGCCCTATTGTGTTATATATTCCGCTTTTTCCTGCTTCAAGCTCTTTATATTTTTTCTGACATGCTTCTATTTCATTATTGCTCATCGTACTACACTCCTTAGGTAAAAATATTTGTTATAAGTATACCCAAATTTTAATAAGCGGTCAACTCATAATTCCGCCAATTGCCCCTCCGAGTATACATATTACTAAGGAAATTATATTTTTACCCAGTTCATTTTCAAACCCTTTATTTATTATTGCGGAAATCAGGACTAACATAGCAAAATATGCCACTCCTATTATAATACCGTTAAGAAGTCTCCTGTTTTTTCTCATTTTACCGAAAATAAAACCTGACACAATATTAGAAACGCCGTAAATAAGAATAACAAAGAGCCTTACCTGATTGTCTTTAAGTCCTATTTTCTGCATAAGAAGTGCTGCTAAAAGAAGCAGAACCCCTGTAACTATGTATGCAATAATTAATGACTTAAAAATTGAAAACACCGCTTTTTTCATTATTTTCCCCCGTATAATACACTTTATATAAGACATTTATATGCTTTTTTTATAAAAATATGAACAAAGGACGGGATACGCTTTCTACGATTCCCGTCCTTAACACCATATGCCTCAATATTACGGCAGTATTTTTATCTTTTATCAACTATTTCGTTTTGGTTTTTATATATGCTCTTCGCCGGAACGTATCCTCTTACACTTGAAAGCGGATATATATTGGTTCCCGCACCGATAACGCTTCCCGGATTAAGAATAGAGCCACATCCTACCTCAACATTATTGCCGAGAATTGCGCCCATTTTCTTAAGACCTGTTTTGATAATGGTATCGCCATCTTTTATCTCAACCAGTGTCTTATCGGATTTGACATTGGAAGTTATGGAACCTGCTCCCATATGTGACCTGTAGCCAAGGATTGAATCACCCACATAGTTATAATGAGGTACCTGTACTTTGTTAAAAAGAACAACGTTCTTAAGTTCTGTTGAATTGCCTACAACTGCTCCTTCACCTACAATGGCATTGCCTCTTATGAATGCACAATGTCTTATCTCTGCATTTTTGCCTATGATACAAGGTCCGGTAATGCTTGCCGTTAGTGCAACTTTGGCACTCTTTGCAATCCAGATATTATCATTCACAAGCTCATATTCATCAAAAGAAAGCGTTCCGCCAAGTTCTAGTATATATTCTCCTATTTCAGGAAGCACCTCCCAGGGATATGTATGTCTCATAAAAAGCGGCGCCGCTATTGTTTCAGTTAAATCAAATAACTGTGCTATTTTTAATTCTTCCATTTGTCTTTCCTTCTGTTATAAATTATTCAACCGTTACCGATTTTGCAAGATTTCTTGGCTTATCTACATCATTACCCTTAAGAACTGCAGTATAATATGCAATAAGCTGTAAAGGTACTGCCGCAAGAACAGGCATTACAAGCTCCGATACTTCAGGAATTCTTATGATAATATCTGCCGTCTTTTCATCAACTTTGGCATTTTCACCACACATAAGAACGACCTTGGCTCCCCTTGCCTTACATTCCTGTATATTGCTTACAGTTTTTTCATACAGACTTGACTGTGTTGCAATTGCCACAACAGGTGTCTGGTCTGAAATAAGGGCGATTGGTCCGTGTTTTAACTCGCCTGCCGCATAAGCCTCCGAATGAATGTAAGAAATTTCTTTTAGCTTTAAAGCACCCTCCATGCTAAGTGCATAGTCAAGTCCTCGTCCGATGTATAAAAGACTGTCTGCATTCATTATTTTTGAGGCTGCATACTGACATTCATCCTTGGCTGCAAGGAATTTTTCCATAACATCAGGTATTGCAACAAGCTCTTTTATATAATTCATATAGGTTTCTTTATCAATAATTTTCTTGGCATAAGCTAATTTATATGCAAAAAGATACATCATTGATACCTGTACCGTGAATGCTTTGGTGGATGCAACGGAAATTTCAGGTCCGGCATGGGTATACATTACAAGGTCTGCTTCTCTTGCGATTGAAGAACCTTTTACATTAACAAGTGCAAGTGTTGTTGCGCCTTTTGCCTTGGCAATGTTCATCGCTTCCCTTGTATCTGCTGTTTCTCCTGACTGTGATATCAGTATGACAAGATCTTTTTTACCGATTATAGGATCCCTGTATCTGAATTCTGATGCCATATCAACGGTTACTCTTGTTCTTGCCACTTTTTCAATTATATATTTTCCCACCATTCCGGCATACATTGCAGTACCGCAGGCAACAACAAAGATATTGTCATATCCCGCAAGTACCTCATCAGTAAGACCACATTCGGAAAAATCTACCATTCCTTCGTTAATACGCGGTGTGATTGTAGTCTTAATGGCTGTTGGCTGCTCATGTATTTCTTTAAGCATAAAATGCTCATATCCGCCTTTCTGTGCGGCATCTGCATCCCAGTCAGCCACCTGTATTTCCTTCTTTACAGGTTCTTTATGCACATCACATATCGTAACACCATCCTTGGTAATAGTTGCTATTTCATTCTGTTCAAGAAGATAATATTTCTTCGTAAATTCAAGTATGGCAGTCATATCCGATGCTATAAAATTCTCTTCGTCAGAAAGCCCGATTATAAGCGGACTGTCTTTGCGTACCGCAAATATCCTGTCAGGGAAATCCCTGAACATAATTCCCAGTGCGTATGAGCCTTCAATCTCTGCAAGTACTTTGATAATTGTATCTACAGGATTGCCGTCATAGTAATAATCAAGAAGCTTCGCTACTGCCTCGGTATCGGTTTCACTTTCAAAACCATATCCCTGTTCAATAAGAAATTCTTTTATCTTCATATAATTCTCAATTATTCCGTTATGTACAATTGATACCCTTTTGTTACCATGTGGATGGGAATTAATATCGGATGGTTCTCCATGGGTTGCCCATCTTGTATGTCCTATCCCGCAGGTTCCTGAAGGCTTACCTTCTTCTTTAATTTTATTGATAAGGTTCTCAAGTTTGCCCTGACACTTTTCTACTTTAATTTTATTATTCTCAAATACGGCAATTCCCGCAGAATCATAGCCTCTGTATTCGAGCTTTGATAATGCACCGATTAATATATCCGTACATTGTTTTTTTCCAACGTAACCAACTATTCCACACATTGTATAGGCCTCCTATTTTTTATAATATTCTGTAGTCCGGTTAAAATACTGTCTTAAAGAATATTCATTATTAAGCGTTTTAACCATCATTGTATTCTTAGAAATAAAAGCTTCCAGTTTTAACAGATATTCATCTGTACTTATATTACCTTCTGCCACTCCTGTCAACCCTTTTTCCCAGCTTGCGGTAAGTCTTGGATCTAAGAGTCTCTTAATTGAATTATCTACCACATCGTATACAATTTCTCCCAGTTGTGACGGAGTAATTATCTGCGTCTTATTATTAAGGTTAATGTATTTTTTGTCCACAAGTTTTTTGAGAATCTCAGCTCTTGTTGCACTGGTTCCGATACCGCTTCCTTTAATCTGGGCACGGAGTTCTTCATCTTCTATTAACTGTCCTGCATTTTCCATTGCCAGAATCATCGAACCGGAATTATATCTCTTTGGCGGTGATGTCTCTCCTTCTTTTACATTAAAGCCGCTGACATCAAGAATACTGCCTTTTTTCAGGCCTTTGAGTTTATCAAGAAAGGCTTCGTCATACTTTTCTTCCTCTGTTTCTTCGCCATCTGCCTTGGATTTTCTGAAGCTGTTTACAACTTTCAGATAACCTTCTTTTTCAAGAACTTTAAATGAGGCAAAAAAACTTTCCGTATCGCGTCTTAATGATATTGATATCTTTTTATATACAGCCGCTGGATAAAATATGCTTAAAAATCTTCTGACTATGGCATAATATACGGCTTTTGTCGTGGCTGACAGATTTTTAAGATTGTTAAAGCCCTGTCCTGTGGGAACAATGGCATAATGGTCTGTTATCTGCTTATCGTTGACATACCTTGTCTTTGCGATTCCCTCGTATGACTTTGCTGCAAGGATTTCTTCCACAAATTCTTTGTACTCAGGTATATTCCTAAGACCTGTTATATTTTTGTAAATCACCTTCGCAACCGCCGTTGAAAGCACTCTGGCATCGGTTCTGGGATATGTTACAAGTTTTTTTTCGTATAACTCCTGTGTGTGCTTAAGTGTCTCATCCGGGCTCAGTTTAAAAAACTTTGAGCAGTCATTTTGTAATTCCGCAAGGTTATACAGAAGCGGTGGCTGTTTATTTTCGGTTTTACGTTCAATGGATATCACTTCCATTGTAACCGGCTTGTTTTCCGATAATATATTTATAAGTTCTTCTGCGTCTTTTCTTTCTTTAAAGCCGTTTTCTTTATAGAGTTTCGGTGATTCAAAATATTTTGAACCCTCCACCGCTTTCCACTCAGCATCGAAATTTTTGTCTTCTGACAGCGGAAGTGTGGCAACCACCCTGTAAAACGGTGTTTTCACAAAATTCCTTATCTCTCTTTCCCTTCTTACCACCATTCCAAGCACACAGGTCATCACGCGGCCTACCGCAATAACGGTTCTGTTATTCTGCCTGAAAAATGAAGATATTGACTGACCGTATTTAAGTGTCAGTACTCTTGAAAAATTAATTCCCATCAGGTAATCTTCCTTGGCTCTAAGATAAGCAGCTTCTGACAGGTTATCGTATTCCGACAAATCCTTTGCATCTCTTACGCCTCTTTTTATCTCTTCCTCTGTCTGGGAATCAATCCACACACGAAGTCTTTTTTTGCCGTGAACTCCTGCCATCTGTTCAACGAGGCGGTATATGTATTCTCCTTCACGTCCCGAGTCGGTGCAGACATATATCTTATCCACGTCTTCCCTGTTTAAAAGACCTGCCACTATATTAAACTGTTTTGCAACTGCAGGGATAATTTCGTATTTCCATTCCGTCGGTATAAAAGGAATGGTATCCATGCTCCACCTTTTTAGGGAGGCGTCATATTCGGCAGGATAACTCATTGTTACAAGATGTCCCACGCACCATGTAAATACCGCATCATCCGATTCAGAATAACCGTCCCTGCGCTGTGGATTCTCTCCGAGGGCTTTCATAAATTCCTGTGCCACACTCGGTTTTTCTGCAATATATAAACTTTTCATATTGTCACCTATAATTCTTCGATTCCGATTGTCGCTATATTATCAGCTTTCAAATCATCGGAAAATCCGTTAATTGAAAACAGGTAATAGAACCTGCCGTTAATTCCTGCAAGCTGCACGTTCTCACGAAGCCTGTCAAAATCTTCCATACATACTTTTCTGTCATCCACATATACCTGACCTATAATGCCATTGCTGTCTTTGTCCTCAAATATAAGGTGGATGTCACCGTTTTTGCCATACCAGCTTCCTTTTCTGACAGCTTCAAAAGGCAATTTATGCATATCACCCAGAATTTCAAGCATTTCTCCCGCTATTCTGATAAATGCATTTTTTACGAATTCTTCAAGCCGGTCTTCAATGTGACTGTCATAAAATTCATAAGGCTCTGTTACATCTATTCTGCTCCAGTCCTGATAGATATATCTGTACCAGAATTCAATAAAGCTGTCCTGTATTCTGTACAGCCCTTTTCTTGTATTTTCATTGCCAAATACATCATAGGAAAATATTTTTTCAACAATTTCCCTTGCAATCAGGTTCTTAAGGTACACACTTATTTTATCCCTGCCATATCCTGTATACTCATGTATGTCATTTAATTTATTTTTGCCCATGGCAAGGCATGACAAAATGGTATTATATACCGATATTTCCCTGAATTCATCTTTTACATAATTCAGGGCTTCTTTATACCATGCGCCTTTGTCCGTCAGGAACAGCCTGCATATATTTTCTTTAATGCTGATATTTTCATTCCATCTGTCAACATAACCCGGATTTCCGCCTGTTATGGCATATATGTATAAAAGTACCCGCGGTTCAGTATTATGAAATCTGTTGATAAAATCAGAATAACTGAATTCCTTTAATTTCATAAAAGCATTAATGTTAAAAGCATAGTTTCCCATTGCTTTTACCATTGAATTTTCAACCCACGCTACAGAGGAACAGCTAAGGATAACCATGACTTTAGATTCATCCCTGACAAGTCTTGATACATCTGACATAAAATTACTGTCCATCTTTATAATATTATGAAATTCTTCCACAACAAAAAGCATTATGCCTCTATCACGGAGTGTCTTCATAATCTCATAATATGAGTCTGATTCTACTCCTGCTGCCCTGCCAAACATTCCGTTCTGTTCAAAATCATCCGCAGGAACAGCCTTATAGTAAAAAGACTTTTTGTCTTTGATAAATTCTTTTATAAGAGTTGTCTTACCCGTTCCATGTCTTCCGTAAAGTATCGTCAGATTGCTTTTAGATGACGCATAATTCTGGTTAAGACTTTTTAACTGGTCTTCTCTGCCAATCATAGACACTGCTCCTTATCTGGTTTCATCAAGGGTTATCATATATGCCGGTATAAATTTTTCCATAAAAAAATCCACTTCATCCATACCCATATCATTAATTATGTCTTTTATGGATTCTCCTGCTTTTTCAAAATCTCTGTTACCCATTCTGCCTTCTTCGATGCATTTGATGTAAGCTGATATCTTATCCGCTGCCTTGACATACTTCCACAATTCTCTTTCTTCTTCTGTATCTAAAAGCAATGGTGCATAAACAGGCTGCATTTCCTCCGGTATTCCTGCAAGCAGTTGGTCCTTTGCTTCTTTTTCAACATCATTATAAGCATTTCTTATAACCGGACTGTAGTATTTAACAGGTGTTGGCATATCTCCGGTAATAATTTCAGTACTGTCATGATACATTCCCATTATGGCAAGACGGTCTGAATTGATATTCTTATTAAAATATGTATTGCCTATAACTCCGAGGGCATGGGCAATCATAGCCACCTGAAGGCTGTGCTCACATATATTCTCATTATATGTATTGCGCATAAGCCCCCATCTGTTGATATATTTCATTCTTGACATCATGGCAAAAAACTGATTTTCTTTCATTATTTTTCTCCTATAACCGAAAATTTGTACTCTGTTACCGAACGGAAAGGCATTCCTGCCTTCACTACCGGCGATAAAAAATCTTTATGGTTGACTGCATCGGGATAAAACTGTGTCTCAAGTGCAATACCGCCTCTGTTTCCGTAAACTTTATTATCCTTACCTCCGTTTGTCATATTCATATGGTTGGCGGTATATATCTGTATGCCCGGTCTGTCCGTATATACGTCAAGGGCAATTCCCGACTCTTCACTTTCAAGCCTTACGGCATGGTGTGAATTATTATTCAGACAGAAATTATGGTCAAGGCCATGTTTTGAAACCACAGGTTCAAAATCGGATTCAAGACATTCTTTTATCTTCTTCATATTTCTGAAATCAAACGCTGTTCCCGTAACATCGCGTACCGTATCATTGGCAACATTACCATCTTCACTGTATGTAAACGAATCTGCATTAATATATAATAAATGATTATCAATATTACCGCAGCCGTGTCCGTTAAGATTATAATATCCGTGATTTGTCATATTAACTATCGTGTCCTTATCACTTACGCCTTCATAAATAATCCGCATGCTGTTATCGGCTGTAAGCATATATGTAACCGCAATCTCCAGATTGCCGGGGATTCCCTGGTCCATATCAGGACTTAAAAGACTGAATTTTACATAACTTCCGTTATCATCTTCCTTCACTTCGTAATCCCAAAGCCTTTTACCGTATAAATCAGGTCCGCTGTGAATGTTAGCTCCCTGATATGTATCTGCCAGTTCATATCTGATACCGTTAAGTTCAAAAGAATGGTTGCTTATCCTGTTGGCATTACGTCCGACTGTGCTTCCCATTGCATCAAAATTATAATGTTCGTAATATTCACCTGATTTAAATCCAAGCACAACATCCCTGAAACTGCCGGATTTATCTTTTGCACAAAAAGACACAAGGGAAGCTCCGAGATTGGTTACGCCCATGGCATATCCATTTTCATTGGTAAGAGTTATAAGAACTATATTGTTATTATCTTTATTTTTTCCGAATTCTTTGTAATTTACTGACATAATATTCCTCTGTTAAATCTTAATTTAATTGATTATATCAAATACCTGCTTTATTTGCAACAAGACATAAAATTTCAACATATACCAAAAAAAGCGCCCATACGGACGCTTTTTTATTATAAATCTGTTCTGATTACCTTTTAATTGAATTGAGGTTATCTGCTTCTCCGTTAAGACTGTTTACAATCTTCTCAACGTCTGATACAAGTGCGATATTGCCTTCACATGCTTCGCAAGTCTCTCCTGCATGTGCGGATACTTCTTCTGTTATTGCGGATATTGTCTGGATATTTTCTACAATATCTGCATTGGCGGTTTCAAGGTTCTTAACAATTTCCCTGAGTTCCTTTGTCTTAAGCTCTACATCGTCGGCTCCGGTTGAGATACTGCCAAAACTGTCTGTTACAATTCTCGTATTCTCGGCATTAACCTTATTGCTTTCGGTAACAACTTCTATTGCCGACTTAACAGAATTGAACTCTGTATTAATATTTTTAATTAGTTCTGTAATATTAACGGTTGCATCCTTGGTCTGGCTTGCAAGTCCTGAAATCTCTGTCGCCACAACAGAAAATCCTCGTCCGGCCTCTCCTGCCCTTGCTGCTTCAATACTTGCATTAAGTGCAAGCATTCCTGTGCTGTTGGCAATACTTGTAATTGTCTCTATAATGGTATTCATCTTATTGGTATATTCAGTGAGCACCTTCATCTTCTCAAGCACGCGGTTGTTGGCATCCATCGACTTATCAACCTGTTCTGATAATACCGCCATATGATGTCTGCCTTCATCAACCTTACCGGAAGTGTCGGTAATATTTTTCTCAATCCGCTCTACTGCATCACGAACCTTGACAATATGTTCCTGTATCTGCTCTGTTCTTTCCATCTGAGTCTGTACAGCCTCAGCGGTCTCATTGCTTCCTGTTGATACCTGACTCATTGAATCATGTATATGTTCAACAGACTCACCGAGCTTTCCAATCTTCCCTGCTGTCTCTTGAATGTATTCCGTCATCTTATCCGTTGCAGCAAGTACCTTGCCTGACATCTTACTTGTCTCGTCACTCTGTTCCTGTATCTGTTCAAGCTTAAACTTATTAACTTTACGTACAGCAGCACATGTGAGAATCATAAATACACCGGTAAGAACCATTGCAGCTATTCTTATCTCCATATCCGGCAATTCTGCTGCCGAATAACCTGTATTCATAGCATACCTGACAACATATATGACATTGGCTACAAGTCCGCCCGTGGCAACAAGTGCACAACATCTGATATCCATATAAAGGATAATTGCCATGTACATAGGGAAAGCGTATGTATATGCCATTGAACTTGTGGAAGTCAGGACAGCGAATACATATAATCCTCCATAACAGACTGACATTATGTGCTTTACAAGTCCACTTTCCTTGTTCACTTTGTAGATAATTACTTCTGCTATGACAGGGGCAAGACATGCACCTGAAAAAATAGCATAATACGATAATGTCCTCGAACCGTTAAAAAGCTCAACGGTATATGCAACAAATAACACAACTGCCGTTATCACATGACACAATATCGCAAACCTGTTGATATATGATTTTTCTGTAATTTTCATAATCCACCCTCCAAACTGTTAATTTAGGCTAATATTATCACTTTTTAACAGTTTTTACAATAGAAAGCGGTAAAAATCATATATTTTATACAAATTTAGCTTCTTAAATCGATATCCAGTTCTTTTTTAAGGTTCTTAAGTATTTTATTTACAAAATGGTCTACGGAATCACTTTCAAATGCTTCATCTTTAGGGCAGAACTCAACTGTAAATGCCATACTCTTTTTATCATCCGCAATTCCGGCTCCTTCATATACATCAAAGAGTCTGATATTCTTAATGTAATTACATGACTGTCCGATTACATCCTCTACCTGTTTACAGGTAATATCTTTTGTCATGACAAGGGCTAAGTCTCTTGATTCCTCAGCAAATTTTGGGAGAGGTTTAAAAACAGCCTTCTTATCATTCCATTTTGCCAGCTTTGCAAGGTCTATCTGCATTACATAGGCATCATTTCTAAGGTCAAGCTTATCGGCTATATCATAAGCAAGTTTTCCGAGATAACCAATTTCTTCACCCTCGCACTTTATTACTGCTGTCTGATATGGATGAAGGAATGATTTTTCCGCTTCTTCATATTCAAAATCAAGAAGGAATGTGTCCGCAACCGTCTCTGCAATTCCTTTTAAAGTGAAGAAATCTTCATTCTGACCGAAAACTCCTACGCAAAGAGTATCTCTCTCATCAGGATAATCCGTAAGAGGTAATTCCTTTGGTATGAATATTTTGGCAATTTCAAAGAGTCTGCCTTCAAGATTACCTTTCTTCTGATTCCTTGAAATTGCATTAAGCATTGAAGGAACAAGTGTTGTCCTCATTAAAGATAAATCTTCATTGATAGGATTGATAAGTCTTATTGCTTTTCTTTCAGGTGCATCCTCAGAAAGTTTTAATAAATCAAGGTCTGATGGTGAAAAGAATGAATAATGAATACATTCATAAGCACCTGTGGCACAGATAGCTTTCTTTAATTTAAGTTCTTTTCTCTGCCTGCTGTTAATTCCGCCCATTGTTACCTTGGCATCAGGCATAAATGTAGGGATAACGTGTTCATATCCGTACATGCGGATTACTTCTTCTGCCACATCAGGGTATGATTCCATATCTTCACGGTATGCAGGAACCATTATTGTAAGCTCGTCTCCGTTAATTGAAGGTGCAAAGTTAAGATTTTTCATTATTCTCATTACTTCGTTTTCAGGCACCTCAATACCAAGTACATCATTAACTCTCTTAAGGGATACTTTCATTTCTTTTGGTTCAATTGAATTACCCGTATTAACATCTATATAAGTTGATGATACTTTACCGCAGCCAAGTTCCTCGATTAAATGAAGTGCTCTCTTCATTCCGTTGACTGTTGAGTATTCATCAACACCTTTTTCGTATCTTGAACCTGCATCAGACTGCTTTCCCAGTGCTCTTGAAGTTTTTCTTATATTGTCCCTTGCAAATTTTGCACTTTCAAACATAACAGCCGATGTTGTATCTCTTATCTCGGAATTAAGTCCTCCCATAACACCGGCAAGTGCCACAGCCTTAACTCCGTCACAGATTACAAGGTTATTGCTGTTAAGCTCATATTCCTGTGAATCCAGTGTCACAATCTTCTCTCCGTCAGCGGCACGTCTTACATTTATTTCATTACCCTCAAGGTAATTACAGTCAAATGCGTGCATTGGCTGTCCAAACTCTTTTAATACATAGTTGGTAATATCAACTATATTGGAAATTGAATCCATGCCTGTCAATGCGAGCCTTCTCTTCATCCAGAGAGGTGCTTCTTTGATTTTTACATCGGATACATAGCAGGCTATATATCTTGGGCAAAGGTCGTTTGCCTTTACGTCAACCTTGAAGCCTTCTTTAACTTTACCCGATGGTGTATAGCTTAAGTCAGGCATCTTAAATTCTTTGTCAAGTACAGCCGCAATTTCCCTTGCAATACCGATAATGCTCTGGCAGTCAGGTCTGTTGGCTGTTATTGCAATATCAAAAATCCAGTCGTCAAGTCCGAGAACAGGTTTAACGTCAGAACCTGTCTTTGCATCATCAGGAAGCACTAAAAGTCCGTTATAATCTGCTCCCGGATACATGTTCCCGGACACTCCGAGTTCAACGCCTGAACAAAGCATACCTTCTGATTCATAACCACGGAGCTTGCCTTTTTTGATTGTCATTACGCCTTCCACAGTCTTGTGATCCTTGGCTGTCATATATACTGTTGCGCCCACTAAAGCAAGAGGATATTTGCCGCCTGCCTTAACATTGTCCGCTCCACAGCATACCTGAAAGGTTCCGTGTTCACCTGCATCTACTTTACAAAGACTAAGGTGTGTGTCAGGAATAGGTTCACACTCTTTAACATAACCTACTACTACATTACTTATGTCCTTGCCCACTTCAATAAGTTCTTCTACTTCAAATCCGCATGAAAACAATTTTTTCTCAAGTTCATGAGGTTCAATATCTATATCTACATAATCTTTTAACCAGCTTAAAGGTGCTAACATCGTTTCGTCCTCCTAATTATTATCAATCTGTTTTAATACTCTTAAATCTGACTCAAACAGAAGTTTGATATTGTTAATGCCATATTTAAGCATAGCTGTTCTTTCAATACCGATACCGAATGCAAGTCCGCTGTACTTATCGGAATCAATTCCGCAGTTTTCAAGAACTTTTTTATTAACAATACCTGCACCGAGAATCTCTATCCAGCCTGTTCCTTTACAAAGTTTACATCCCTTACCGCCACATTCAAAGCAGCTGCAGTCAACTTCTACGGATGGCTCTGTGAATGGGAAATATGAAGGACGAAGTCTTGTGGTTGTTCCTTCTCCGTATACTTTTTTAACAAAAACATCAAGCATGCCCTTTAAATCGCAAAGTGTGATTTTTTCATCAACAACAAGTCCTTCCATCTGCGAAAACATTGGTGAATGTGTTGCATCATCATCGGAACGGAATACTTTGCCCGGTGACAGAATCTTAATAGGAGGCTTCTTGCTTTCCATTACATGAATCTGTCCCGCAGATGTCTGTGTCCTTAAAAGGAATTCAGGTGAAAGATAAAATGTATCCTGCATATCTCTTGCCGGATGATCCTTTGGTGTATTGAGGGCTGTAAAATTATAATAATCATTCTCAATTTCTGTTCCCTCATAAATTTCAAAACCCATACCTGCGAATACATCTATAAGTTCATTTTTCATCTGTGTTATAGGATGAAGATTACCTGTCTCAATTTTCTTTGCAGGCATTGTTACGTCTATCTTTTCTGATTTGTATTTAATTTTCAGTTCAAGTTCCTTCATCTTTGAATCAATTTCGCCGAACTTATTAAGTGCCCACTCTTTAAGTTCGTTGACGCCCTTACCGAAGGCTGCCCTTTCCTCAGGCGGTATATTTTTCATTTCTTTCATAAGCTGGCCTATTTTGCCTGCTTTTGAATCCATATATTTTTTCTTAAATTCATATACTTCCTTTGAATTAGTAAATGATTTAACACCATCTGATATTTCCTGTCTGATGTTTTCTAATCTTTCATTCATAAAAAGATTTACCTCCATTTTTTTCTCTGAATCCGGAATCTGTATAAAAAAAGTCCCGGTCCAGAATATTCTGAACTGGGACGAAAAATTCCGCGGTACCACCCATAGTTCCTGCAATGCAGACGCTCTTATATGCTTAACGCGCATCAACGTTATCTCCTACACATACAACGTACTTCAAAGATACGGCTCCGGTGTGAAAATTCAGCTTCCATAGTATAAAATATGTTCTCAGCCAATGACATATCATCTCTGTTAAACCGCAAGGTCACCTACTATGCACCTTCTAAGCCTTTTACTGATGTGATTTTAACACAGCATTATTACCATGTCAATTAAATGATGTCTCACTGACAATCTGATATACGTCTATTTTAAACTGTTCTGCGGGACTCAAGCCAACAAAACGGCATCCGTATGTATTCTTCTCGTCAGTTCCGTCATTTTCCATTCTTACAATTTCAATGATGGCGTCAAAACTTTCTCTTGTCCATAATACAACCTTAGCTTCGTAATATGAGTTAAGAGGAAGAAACTCTTCTGTCTTAAATCCCATTCCACCCTTGGAAATGTTGGTTACCTCAACTTCCATTTCTTCTTTATTAACATCAAAGTGGATATTTCTGTTATTCTTAACTGACTTGAGCTTGATTCTGGCATCAATATCCATTCGTTTTGCCCATCTTTTTTCCTGATTACCAGTGTCCATATTAACCTCCTAGCAGATAAACATTGCATCACCGAAACTGAAAAATCTGTATCTTTCTTTGACTGCAGTTTCATATGCGTTCATAATATTATCTCTTCCTGCAAGTGCCGAAACAAGCATTATCAGCGTTGATTCAGGAAGATGAAAATTAGTAATAAGGCAGTCAATAGCCTTAAATTTGTAGCCCGGATATATGAAAATATCCGTGTCTCCGGATCTGGCAGGTATTGTGCCGTCATCCGCTGCTGCCGACTCAAGTGTCCTGCAGCTTGTGGTTCCCACTGCGATTACACGTCCTCCTGCGGCTCTGGTTCTGTTAATTGTATCTGCCGCTTCCTTAGATATATTAAAAGTCTCCGTGTGCATACGGTGTTCCTCTATCTTATCAACCTTCACAGGTCTGAAAGTTCCGAGGCCCACATGCAATGTAATGCTGACTACATTAACACCTTTTTCTTTAATCTTTTCAAGCAGCTCCTTTGTAAAATGCAATCCGGCTGTAGGTGCCGCTGCTGAGCCTTCATTTTTGGCATATACTGTCTGGTATCTGTTCTTATCCTGAAGCTTATGTGTAATGTAAGGAGGCAGCGGCATCTGTCCTAACTTATCAAGTATCTCTTCAAAAATACCTTCGTAATGGAACTTAATCATTCTGTTGCCGTCTTCTATAACGTCCACAATCTCTCCGACAAGAAGTCCTTCACCGAATACAATTCTTGCACCGGTTCTTGCTTTCTTACCGGGTTTTACAAGACATTCCCATACATCATCCGCATTACGCTTAAGCAGCAGAACTTCTATAGCTGCACCCGTATCTTCCTTAATGCCCATAAGTCTGGCTGGAATTACCTTAGTATCGTTGATTACAAGGCAGTCTCCGGGATTGAGATAGTCAATTATATCTCTGAATATCTTGTGTTCAATCCTGCCGGTATCCTTATGTAATACCATAAGTCTTGAGGAAGAACGATCCTCCAGAGGGTCCTGTGCTATAAGTTCCTCCGGCAGATCATAGTTAAAATCTTTTAAATCCATAATTTCTCACTCTCTTAATATAATTATATTATGTATTATTTTGTATAAAAAATAAATAGTAAATCAGTACCATGATTATGGTACATAAGTACAAGGCCATGTATTATCCGATAGTCCCTGCAATGTCTTTTTACCGCAAAAGCACACCGGATATATATCCGGTGTGCCGATAATCATTGAATTTTTGTAAATGAAGGCGAATACCTGAACCATGCTTTCGCAAGAATATTTTTCCTGCTGACATAAGTGTTTTTCCAATATCTTGAATCCTGTGAAATATTACGATTATCGCCTAACATAAAGTAGCATCCTTCGGGAACCTCATACGGTCCGAAGCTGCCCGTCATCGGTTCTTTGACATAATCTTCAACCATAGCCTCTCCGTTGATAATAAGCCTGCCATCGGCAATCTCTATCTTATCACCGGGAAGTCCGATAACACGCTTTATGAATATCTGGCTCTCATCGTCCGGATACCTGAATATTACCACGTCTCCTCTTTCAGGCTCTTTAAAAAGATATGCCAGCCTGAATCCGATAAGCTTGTCACCTGTATTAATTGTAGACTCCATCGACGATGAAGGAACGTGTGCATTAATTATAATGAACTTATTAAGGATAAATGCTATTCCAAATGCTATGGCAATTATCATAACATAAGTGAATATTTCTTTAACAATATGCCTTTTCTTCTCAGCATTATATTTCTTAATCTCTTCCGAATTATCGTTGCTTGAATCCACCATAAATTCAGTTTCGGACTCATCAAGGTCTATATCAAGATATTCTATATCTTCTGTCTCATTATTATTGTTCATATATATCCTGCAAAAATGTTATTTTGCAAGGAGTTTCAATATCTCGTTACTTCTTGCAATAAAAGCAGTCATCTGTTCAGGCTTAAGTGGCTCATGACTAAGCTTAGCCAGATCATATAATTGCTCGCATATCATTGTAACATTATCACTCTGTGGATTGTCAAGTACATATTTAACGAGTTCGTTATTGAGGTTAAGCACAAGTGTCTCTCCCGTCTCGCCAAACATTGACATATCCATACCTGAAGAAGCATACATCTTCATCATATCTGCCATTCTCTTTGATTCTTCATTAACGGTAATCATTGAAGATATATTCTTATCAACAAGCTTTTCTGCCTTAACGGTAAGCTTGTCGTTGTTAAGGGCTTTCTTGAATACTTCTGCAAGCTTTTCTCCTGCCTTACTTAAATCTTCTTCAGATGTTTCTTCTTTAAATGTCTCAGACAAATCAGAATCAATGCTTAAGAATTTGACATTTTCATTCTTCTGTTCAAGATGTGTGATGAATGGCTGGTCAATGCTGTGTTTAAGAATAACCGCATCAATTCCCGCATCTTTAAACATCTTAATGTACTGACCCTGTTTAATTTCATCGGTAACATAAAATACTTTGTTTTCATGTTTTTCTTTATTTGCCCTTCAATTTCCTTTTTTTCTTCAAGTTCAACTGCACCATTTATTCTTTCAAAGTCATCTACCGACAATGCCTCAGCTGAATGATGCCCAGCTACGATGTTCGTAAGCTTTGCATCACTTATATAATTAAAAGCATTAATCAGTGAAGCCTCTGCAGCAAATGCCTCTTCTTCGGTTAAGTTGCAATTGATAATAATCTTCTCAACTTCAAGTCCGGCATCCTTGATTTTTGATATAGTCTTTAGCTTTAACTTCTCACTATCAGGACTGCCCAGACTTTCTTTTTCATGTTCAAAAACTCTGTTTTTTGTACCTTTTCCAATATAGAAGATCTGTTTATTGCGTGGATCTATGAGTCCGTACACATAATAATCTCCAAGTGAAAGAAGGCTCTTCTCTGAAAATCTATCCATCCATTTCTCCTAGTGTGCAGTCTTTATTCCTTTGTTTGTATCCAAATCAAAACCGACCTGCCAAAATCCCATATCAAGCATTTTCATCTGTGGATATAGCATACCTTCCACTTCCATTTTTTCTCTAACTGGTTCCAACCTTTTAGAATTTCTTTCATAAAACTCAACAAGCTGCATAATCGAATTAAGATTATAATTTCCTGTTGCAACTTTCTGATTTTTTATGCCAGCAATAAAATATCTATCATATGCTGGAACGCAGCCTAACGTCCCCATAAGTATTTTTGTTATAAGCGTATATGATAGCTGATTCTTAATTTCTTGCTCTTTAACTTCGTTTCTGATTTTATCGTAGTA
>OHEJ01000117.1_pt1 | contig 36368 bp, 30 predicted proteins | sample 1567261 | NCBI WGS metagenome assembly OHEJ01 (sample SAMEA3879550, study PRJEB24766) | human gut metagenome | biome: human-associated habitat; feature: feces | place: USA | collected 1985/1987 | reverse complement strand
CTTGGCAGGAATGCTCTCTTCTGCCTGTGATTCTGTACTAAGAACCAGTTCTTGAGGTTGCGCAACCTTATTAATCTCCTTAGGCATGATGCGGTTCAGCATGCCTGTGTCGATTTGGCTCTTCTGAACGGTTGGGGTTCCCAATGGAGAAGAGTAGGTGAAGAATGCAATGAGAGCGATGCAGGCTGCTGCAATATTGCGCAACCAGCTCTTCTTGATGCTGATGAATTCGGCATTTGATTCTTCTTCGTTAACGAACACAGAATTGTTGACAGAGAGTCCACTCTCCATCTTCTGGTTACTATCCTGATTCTTGACTTCGCTTTCTGTACGATTGTTTTCTACTGTCTTTGCTGGCATTTCAATGATTGAAGCAGCAGAATCTTCAGTCTTCTGAACCTCTTCTGCAGAAATCTGCGCGAGTGGGAGCATGTTTAAGCCACCCAAACCATACAACTCAGGGGTAAGAATGCCCGCCTCGCATGGTTCGAAGGTATAATTTCCGTCTTCGTTCAATATGATGGTGCCAATATCATTCAGTTCAAATTTTCCTGAATTCTCCAGAGTCTGACGCATCTCTGTCACTTCATCAGCAATGCGGTTCAAAGCTTCCGGATAGCTGATGTCGTATGCTTCAACATACGAAAGTGCAAGGAGAGAATCGTTCATCTGGAGCTGTGGGTTAAAGCCAATAGTTCTCAGCGGTGGCAAAAACATGCTGTCTCTGCCATCGTAACGCGCATCTACATGATGAGCCATGAAGCCACCAAATCCTGGGACAATCACGCAATCGTTGCTCAAAAGTAGGATCTCTATATGTCTTTCTAGTCTATTCACGTTTGCAAAGGTAGTGATTTTTTCGGAAATGACCAACAGAAAATAGAGAAAATTTTCGATGAAATCATAAAAAGTCTAATTTGTTTTGTCGTTTCGGGAAAAAGTATTACCTTTGTGCCTAAAATAAATAAGGTATAAATCAATGAAATATACAGAGACAGAAATTGAAGGAGTCTGGCTGATAGAACCTCGGGTATTTGAAGATGCTCGCGGCTATTTCTTTGAAGCATGGAAGCAGGCTGACTTTGATGCTCACGTTGGAGGGCATGTGGAGTTTGTGCAAGACAATGAATCGATGTCGGCTCGTGGTGTGCTCAGAGGTTTGCACTATCAGAAAGGTGAATTCTCGCAGGCTAAGTTGGTGCGTGTCATCAAAGGCCGCGTGCTGGATGTAGCTGTTGACTTGAGAAAGGGCAGTAAGACTTTCGGTAAATATGTAATGGTTGAACTGAGTGGAGAGAACAAACGTCAGTTTTTCATTCCTCGCGGTTTTGCCCATGGTTTCCTGGTACTGAGTGACGAAGTCATCTTTACTTATAAAGTAGATAATGTTTATGCTCCTGATTACGAAGCCAGTATTCATTGGGATGATCCTACTATCGGAATAAAATGGCCTATTGAAGGAGTTGAGGTGCTTACGTCAGAAAAAGACAGAACCAAGGCAAAGTCTTTCGAAGAGGCTGATTATTTCGAGTAGAATTGGCATCAGCTTTTACCGATTAATTTATTTAAAGAACTCATCATGAAAAAGATAGTTAATTTATGGCTGCTCAGTTGTATCTTGACTCTTGTTGCTTGTGGGCAGAAGGTCGAAAAGCAACAGGAAGTGAAGGAAGATACTGCGGCTAAGAAGATGTTGCAAGGCATTTGGTTGAACGATGACGATGAGGATGATGTGGCGTTCCGCGTAAAAGGCGATACGATTTATTATCCTGATTCAACCAGTCAGCCTGTCTACTTCTACATTGCTGGCGATACGCTTGTAATGAAGGGTGCTAATCTTGCAAAATATCCGATTGTAAAACAGGCTGAGCATATTTTCCAGTTTAAAGTGCAGAATGGGGATGTGGTTAAGCTGGTGAAGACGGAAGATAAGTCTTATTTGCAGCAGTTCATCCACAACCATGCTTCCGTGGCGCTGAATCAGAATACGCTGATTAAACGTGATACGGTGGTTGTAAGGGGCGATGAGAAATATCATCTCTACGTACAGGTTAACCCAACAAGTTATAAGGTCTACAAGAGTTCTTATAATGATGATGGTGTTGAGGTAGACAATGTTTATTATGATAATATTGTGAACTTGCATGTTTATCATGGTGCCAACTGTCTGTTCTCTCGTGATTTTCATAAGAAGGATTTCGATAAGCAGGTTCCTGCTTCTTTCTTGGACCAGTCTATATTGAGCGACATCGTATTCAATAAGATAGATGAATCTGGCATTCATTATCTTGCTGTTCTGGCAATGCCTGACAGCAGTTTGAGTTATCAGGTTGAGGTTATCATTTCCTTTGAAGGAAAAATGCGAATGCGGGTTAAGAGCTAAAAAAAATAAAAAAGTCGCCCTGAAAGGGAAAGCATTGAATGTAAGATGCTTTTGTCCTTTCAGGGCGATTCTTTTTTATGTGCTTATCCTGGAGGGATAGCTTGGTGGCTCAACTTTTAATTGAAGAATCCCAGCAAAGCTCCGGCTGCAACGGCAGAACCGATGACTCCCGCAACGTTTGGTCCCATGGCGTGCATGAGAAGGAAGTTGTGGCGGTCGTATTCCAGACCTAGGTTGTTGGAGATGCGTGCACTCATTGGTACGGCACTCACTCCGGCGTTTCCGATAAGTGGGTTCAGTTTCTTGCCTTTTGGCAAGAAGAGATTCATCAGCTTGACGAATAAGATCCCGCTTGCCGATGCGATGATGAAAGCAAGAGCACCGAGAGCAAAGATTTTGATGGTGTTTAATGTCAGAAACTCTGAAGCCTGGGTAGAACAGCCTACGGTCAGGCCGAGGAGGATAACGACAATATCATTCAAGCTGCTGCTTGCTGTCTTGGCGAGTCGGGTTGTCTTTCCACTCTCTTTCAGAAGATTTCCGAAGAACAGCATTCCTAATAATGGCAAACCGGATGGAACGATAAAGGTGGTGAGAAGCAGACCGATGATAGGGAAGAGAATCTTTTCGGTCTGTGAAACCTGACGTGCCGGTTTCATCTTGATGACGCGCTCTTTCTTGGTTGTAAGTAGTCGCATCAAAGGTGGCTGGATTACAGGCACCAGTGCCATGTAAGAGTAGGCGCAAACCGCAATGGCTCCCATGAGGTTCGGACTCAGTTTGCTGCTCAGGAAGATGGCGGTTGGTCCGTCTGCTCCTCCGATAATGGCAATGCCAGCTGCCTGGTTAGGTTCGAATCCCAGAGCCAGTGCAATCATATATGCGCCGAAGATTCCAAATTGGGCAGCGGCTCCAATCAGGATGAGCTTCGGGTTGGAAATGAGCGCAGAGAAGTCGGTCATGGCTCCAATGCCCAGAAATACGAGTGGCGGGTACCAGCCCTGTTTCACTCCCTGGTAGAAGATGTTCAGAACGGAGTTGTCTTCGTATAAACCTATTTCGAGTCCTGCATCGGCACGGAATGGAATGTTGCCAAGAATGATTCCCAATCCGATAGGAACCAGAAGCAGCGGCTCAAAATCTTTCTTGATGGCGAGCCAGATAAAGAGTGCTCCCACTAGAATCATGATGAGGTTTCCTGCCGAGGCGTTGGCAAAGCCCGTAAAGGTAAGAAACTCATTGAAGTTTTGTATGATGAAATCCATAATTTACTTTGAACTTTGAAAGTTAGACATTGATTTACTTTGAACTTTGAATGTTGAACATTGAACTTTATGATTAGTCTTTTGATTGTGAAGAGTAATCATTAGCTTTTTGTCTAAACAGCTTATTACGCGATCGTAACAAGCGTGTCTCCTTCCATTACTGCGTCTCCCTCGTTCACGTTGATGCTGGTAATGGTTCCCGAAGTTTCTGCATCGATGCTGTTCTGCATCTTCATGGCTTCGAGAACGACAACAGTATCGCCTGTGTTCACCTTGTCACCGACTTTCACCTTGATTTCGTTGATAGTGCCAGGCAGAGGGGCAACAACTGGTTTGCCTGCAGCAGGAGTTGCCTGTTTGCTTGATGAAGCAGAATCAGAACTTGCTGCAGAACTTGAACCTGCAGCAGAACCTGCGCTTGCAACAGAGCTGGCAGAAATGTTGTTTTGTCCATCAGTTAACTTTACTTTCTGCTTACTGCTCTTAACCGGCTGTTTCATTTCCACTTCGAATGGAATTCCATTCACGGTTACATTGGCGATATTGCCTTCAATATCCTGTATTTCAACGACGTAATCTACGCCTTTAACCTTATATTCGTACTTTGCCATAGTTTTTATATTTTAACGTTGTTATTGTTGTTGTTGAATTTCGGAGCATTCCATCTGGTCTGTTTTGGCTTGATGGTGATAATGCCTGGTTCTACATCATGAACATCTTCCAGATATTCCTGTAGTGCAAGGGAGATGACTGCCATGTAAATCTCCTTATCAATACCCTTGGTTTCTAAACCATCTTTCAGAATCACGTTGGTCTTATGACTGAGGCCTTGAGTAACCTCGATGGTCTTCTTTCCTGTCTTATATAATAAGGTGGCGTGCTTCTCAGTAGCACGGGCGATGCGCTGTTTATGTTTCATGTAGGCTCCGAAAACCCAGAACACGATGAAGAGTAGAGCAAGGCAGGCAAATACGATTCCCATTGAAAGTACGGCGATTCCTATTCCGTATGGGTCGCTTTTCTTCAATTGCTGGGCTTTACTCAAACCTGTGTTTTGAGGCAGATAGCCTGGAGTTACTGATCCGGCAATGGCTTTCTCCCATGTCTTGAGGTCCTTACTCAGTTCAAAACTCTCATCGGCAGCCAACACTGGCACGCTTACGGAGTCAATCAGGTCAACGGCATTTCCGTCATAGAGTGCTATCCAGTTGGGCATCTTTTCCTGTAGAATAAGATTGAGATGAAAAGGTCCCGAGTTGGAAGAATTCTTTGCCTTCCAATGTTGTCCGTTCCTGCCATCCTGGTACCAGGAACTGCTGTCGAAGATAACGATGCTCTTCTTGCCTCCCAGTGTGGTTCGTGGTTCATTGTTAGGCAATGGACACATCAACTGTCGACGAGCTTCAGGCGACATTTTCTTGTCGAGGACCCTTCGGTCGGTGGTTAGGAACATACCACGCACATTATACGTGGTAAAGGAGGAATTGCTCAATTCCACCCATGGTTTGTGCTGCCCGTACTCATCTACAAGATTGGTACGGTTGTCGGTCATCACCTCTGTAATGCGGATACTTTTGGCTCCTTGACTCCAAGCGGGCAAGGACGTGATGACTAGTATGGTTATCAGAAATCCCAATTTCTTCATACGCTTACTAACGTTTATAGGGTTATTGTTTCATTTTTCGAAAAAATCTGCATCATATAGGAACGATAGCTGTTCCTAGAAGATTCATTAGGTTTGTTTCTTGTGCTCAAAGGTACGAAGAATTTCTGAAAAGACAACAAAAAAAGTGCACAATTTTTTATCTTTGTGCACCTCTTTTATAATTTATAACTATTTTCAGTTGTTTTGTTAACTTTTGTAAGTCTTACGCTCCGCAGAAGAACAGCACCACTATCTGGGCTGTAAAGATACGGAGGAACATGCTCAATGGATAAACCGTAGAGTATCCTACAGCTGGAGCCTCCTTTGAGCAAGAAGCATTTGCATAAGCCAATGCAGGAGGGTCTGTGTAAGTACCGGCGAGCATACCCATGATGGTGAAGTAGTTGAACTTAAACTTCAGGCGGGCAATCGTACCGATGATGAGGATAGGAATAACGGTGATGAGGAAACCGCATCCCACATATTTCAAACCGTCACCCTGTACTACTGTGTCCCAGAATCCGGCTCCAGCCTTGATTCCCACACTCGCCAGGAAGAGTACAAGTCCTATTTCTCGCAGCATCATATTAGCCGAAGTCGTCGTATAAGTTACCAGCTTCATGCGATAGCCGAAACGACCGATGAGGATGGCGATGATAAGCGGACCTCCGGCAATACCCAACTTCAAAGGCACCGGCATTCCCGGAATGGCAAATGGGAGAGAACCGAAGATAATACCTACCATAATGCCTACGAAGATAGTGGCAATGTTAGGCGCATCGAGGCGCTTTACAGAGTTGCCCATAATTTCAGCCACACGGTTCACATTCTCTTCAGGACCTACAACCAAGATCTTATCACCTACGTGGAAGTGGTGGTTTCTGCCTGCAAAGATGTCCATTCCCTGACGGGAAATACGGGTTACGTTAACGCCGTATACGCTGGAGAAGTGCATCTTACCCAAGGTCTTACCGTTCATTTCCGGACGGGTAACGACGATACGGCGAGAAACAAAGTGCTGTACTTCATCCTTCTCGCGGTCCCATTCAGCTTCAACCTCTGGTCCGATAAAAGCCTTGATGGCTTCTGCATCAGCCTCTGCACATACAACGAGCAATTCGTCTCCAACCTCAAACTTAGTCTTGCTGTTAGGAATGCTCACCTCGCCATTGTGGAGCAGTCGTGAACATACAATGTCACGGTTCAAGAACTCTGAAACTTCTCTCAGCGTTCTGCCTGTAATATAAGCATTTTCCACGCGCAAGTGCATGTTATGGGCCTTAGCGTGTGGGTTGGCGGCATCTTCTTCGTTAAGCTGTTCTTCCTCATCAGCAGTATTAATCTTACAGATGTACTTGATAAGGATAGTAGCACCGATAATGCCCACTACACCAAGAGGATAAGCACATGCATAACCATTGGCAATACTTGGAGCACCATTAGGGAAGACGCTGAGCAAAGCCTCGTTGGCAGCACCAAGCCCCGGAGTATTAGTAACCGCACCATAGAGAGTACCTACCATCATAGGCAGGTTGTTAGGGTTGCTCGTATCAAAGAAGAGATAATAGCAACCAAACATCACGAGGATGTTGAGCAGAATAGCGCTAGCCGAAAGCATGTTGAGTGTAACACCACCTTTCTTGAAACTCTCGAAGAAGCCAGGTCCTACCTGGAGACCAATCATGAAGACGAAGAGGATCAAGCCGAAGTCTTGCACGAATGTGAGAATTTCCTTTGGACCGGTGAAGCCAACGTGGCCAGCCAAAATACCTGCGAAGAGAACAAAGGTGACACCTAATGAAATGCCGCCAATCTTTATCTTTCCGAGGTAAACACCAATAGCTATCACGATAGCGTAGAGTAGGGCGATGTGAGCCACCGACTCGGTATTGGTGAAGAGATTAACAATCCAATCCATGTATTCGTTTTAAAATCAGAAAATTATATTCCTGTAGTTTACCAAATTATTTTAGAATTTATGTTTTCTGTTGCTTGTTTTAAATGAAAGATACAGTTCTGTTTATAGAGAGAATCTGTAGATTATTAGGGATTCAATTAAAACTGAAAATTGGAGGACATCACATAGGATGCCCTCCAACCTATTTTTTCTTGTAAAAAATCAAGCCCTTTTTGCAAATGGTTTTCTTTTTGACATGAGATTACTTCTCGATAGCTGCTACACCTGGCAATACCTTACCCTCGATAGCCTCGAGGAGTGCACCACCACCTGTAGAGATGTAAGATACCTGATCAGCCAAACCGAACTTGTTGATACAAGCTACAGAGTCACCACCACCGATGAGTGAGAATGCACCTTCCTTAGTAGCCTCAGCGATTGCCTCAGCGATAGCCTTAGAACCACCAGCGAAGTTGTCGAACTCGAATACGCCTGCAGGACCGTTCCAGAGGATAGTCTTGGCACCCTTGATGGCAGCTGCGAAAGCCTTGCGAGTCTCAGGACCTGCGTCCATACCCTCCCAACCGTCAGGAATGTTGTTAGATGGGCAAACCTGAGTGTTGCAGTCGTTCTTGAAGTCGTCACCGCAGATAGAGTCTGTGCCGAGTACGAGGTTTACACCGTTCTCCTTAGCCTTCTTGATTACGTCGAGAGCAACGTCGAGCTTGTCATCCTCGCAGATAGACATACCAATCTTGCCACCGAGAGCCTTAGAGAATGTATAAGTCATACCACCGCAGAGAATCAAGTTGTCAACCTTAGTCAACAGGTTCTCGATGATACCAATCTTAGTAGAAACCTTAGAACCACCCATGATAGCTGTGAATGGGCGCTTGATGTTGCCGAGAACTGCGTCAACAGCCTTAACTTCCTTCTCCATCAAGAAACCGAGCATCTTGTGATCCTTGTCGAAAGAATCAGCGATGACAGCTGTAGAAGCGTGCTTGCGGTGAGCTGTACCGAATGCGTCCATTACATATACGTCAGCGTAAGAAGCCAACTTAGCAGCGAACTTCTTCTGGCGCTCCTTCATCTCAGCCTTAGCAGCATCAAATTCTGGAGTACCCTTCTCAACGCCAACTGGCTTGCCTTCCTCTTCTGGATAGAAGCGGAGGTTCTCGAGCAAGAGAGCCTCACCTGGCTTCAAGGCAGCTGCTTCAGCATCAGCGTTACCGCAGTCCTTAGCGAACTTAACGTCTACGCCGAGAGCGTCTGATACGTTCTTAACAATCTGAGAGAGAGAAAGCTCTGGTTTAACCTTGCCCTTTGGCTTACCCATGTGGCTCATCATGATGAGCGCACCGCCGTCTGCAAGTACCTTCTTCAATGTAGGAAGGGCACCGCGGATACGAGTGTCGTCTGTTACATTACCATTTTCATCCAATGGCACGTTGAAGTCAACGCGCACGATTGCCTTGTGACCGGCAAAGTTAAAATCTTCAATTTTCATTTTACCTAAATTTATTTAGTTTATGTACTAATTTATTGTTCTAAACCTTTCTGCTGGTTTCAAAAACCGAAGGCAAAGATACAAATTATATTTGAATCAGCAAAATATAGTAGCGGTTTTTATTATTTTTAGTAGATGAAATCGTCTGTTTGCTATATCGGGTTTGCAAAATTCGTATTTTGCGCTTCCTTCTGCTTGATTTGTTAAACAAAATGGAGAGAAATGAAATATATTCTTAACAAATTACTTTTTTTTTGGATTTTTCGATAATAAATAGTACCTTTGTGCGCAGTTAAAACGTTATTACATATAAATGAGATAAAATGGCGAAAGATAAGATTGCTTTTGTGTGCAGCAATTGCGGACAGGAAAGTGCCAAATGGATGGGCAAATGTCCTAGCTGCGGACAATGGAATACATTTAAGGAAATTCGTATTGCTGCTGATTCCGGATCGCAGGCTGCGAAGAATGCCGGAATGACCATGCGTCATGGTGGGGTTGCCACGATGTTTGGCGGGCAGCACAGCGAGCATGACGCTGCGCCGATGAAACTTCGCGATATTTCTGCGATTGATGAACCGCGCATCGATATGAGGGACGAGGAGCTGAACCGTGTGCTGGGTGGCGGAATGGTCCCTGGCAGCATTACGCTCCTGGGCGGTGAACCGGGAATCGGTAAGAGTACGCTCACCTTGCAGACTATTCTGAACATGACTGACCGCCGCATCCTGTATGTGAGCGGAGAGGAAAGTGCCCATCAGATTAAACTCCGTGCCGACCGGTTGGCTAAAGGACAGGCGATGCTCAGAGATGGCTCTTCTGCGGACACTCTGAAAACGGCTTCTCTTTCATCAGAAGGAGCCTTTGATCATATTACGGTTCTCTGTGAAACGCAGTTGGAGAAAATCTTCAGCCATATTCAGGAAGTGGCTCCTCAGCTGATAGTTATAGATTCTATCCAAACTATCTCTACAGAAGAGGTTGACAGTTCGCCAGGTTCTGTTTCCCAAGTTCGCGAGTGTGCAGCCTCCCTGCTCCGTTTTGCCAAGACGAGTGGCATTCCGGTCATTCTGATAGGTCATATTAATAAGGAGGGAACGCTTGCCGGACCAAAGATTTTGGAGCACATCGTAGATACGGTAATTCAGTTTGAGGGCGACCAGCATTACATGTACCGCATCTTGAGAAGCATCAAAAACCGATTCGGAAGTACTTCTGAGTTGGGAATCTACGAGATGATGCAAGGCGGACTCCGACAGGTGAGCAATCCTTCAGAGTTGCTGCTTACTGAAGATCATGACGGGCTTTCGGGTGTTGCCATCAGCGCAGCCATTGAGGGTGTCCGCCCGTTCCTGGTAGAGACGCAGGCTTTGGTTTCAACAGCTGCCTATGGAACTCCGCAACGTTCGGCAACGGGTTTTGACCAGCGCCGTTTGAACATGCTCCTGGCGGTTCTGGAGAAACGTGTGGGGTTCAAACTGATGCAGAAGGATGTGTTCCTGAATATTGCCGGTGGATTGAGAGTCACCGATCCTGCCATGGACTTGAGTGTGTTGGCAGCCGTATTGAGCAGTAATGTTGACACGCCTATAGAGCAAGGTTGGTGTATGGCAGGCGAGGTAGGTCTGAGCGGTGAAGTCCGTCCGGTGAGCCGCATCGAGCAGCGTATTGCTGAGGCAGAAAAACTGGGATTCCAGCACATTATCATCCCGAAATACAACAATCATGGTTTCGACCATAAGAAATATAAGATAGAAATTCATCCCGTAAGGAAGGTGGAAGAAGCATTCCGCTGCCTGTTCGGGTGAAGTAATAAGTAATCATACAGTTCAAAATTCAAAGTAAAATGAAGGATTCAGTAATCATTGTGAGCGGCGGCATGGATAGCATCACGCTGCTCTACGATAAGAAAGACGAGATTGCACTCGGCATTAGTTTTAACTATGGAAGTAATCATAACGAGCGTGAAATTCCCTTCGCCAAGATGCATTGTGAGCGTTTGGGAATCAAGCATATTACGATAGATTTGGGTTTCATGCATCAGTATTTCAAGAGCTCTCTTCTTGAAGGTGCCGATGCAATTCCTGAGGGTCATTATGCTGATGATAATATGAAGAGTACGGTGGTTCCTTTCCGTAATGGAATCATGCTGAGCATTGCCATCGGCATTGCTGAGAGTAATAATCTGAAGAAAGTTTTCATCGCTAACCATGGTGGCGATCATACGATTTACCCAGACTGTCGTCCGGAGTTTATCAAGGCGATAGATGAGGCTGCTGAAGCAGGAACGTTCGTTGATGTGCGCGTGGTGGCTCCTTATACGAATATTACCAAAGGGCAGATTGCGGAGATAGGCAAGAAGTTGGGCATTGACTATGCTGAAACCTGGAGCTGCTATAAGGGCGGTGAGAAGCATTGTGGCAAATGCGGAACCTGCGTTGAGCGCAAGGAGGCTTTGGCCGAGGCGGGTATTGAGGATACTACCGAGTATGAAGAATAAGGATGACGACGAACTAGGCGTTCTTCGTTCCCTATATATAATAAGGTGTAATCAGAATAAATATAATAAAAGAAAAATGAAAACAGCGATTTTATCTGCGGCTCTGATGCTTGCATCAACCGTTGCAATGGCTCAGAAGAGCAACTTCCAGTTGAAGGTGGATTTGAAGAATTTCAATTCCGATTCTGTACTTGTTTACAAGGGCAGAAATGTTAAGATGGATACGGTTTTGGTGAAGAATGGCAAGTTTACCTATTCTGCAAACCTTGATAAGGTAGCCGGATACGTTTTCCTCTCACCTGAAGCTTATCGTGGTGCAGGTCAGTTTATGTTCAACCTGCCTTGTGTTCCTGGCGAGAAGGCTGAAGTTAAGGGCGATGCAAAGACCCGCTTCGATATTTCGGGTTCTAAGTTCTATCAGCAGTATCATGAAGTAGATGTTCTGCTGGAGAATGCTAATAAGGAGTTGAGAGATTACGAAGCTTCCCTGAACCAGAGAATCAAGAATGGTGAGACCCAGCAGACCATCATGGCAGAGTATGAGCAGAAGGCTCCTGCCCTGCAAAAGGCAAAGGACGATAAGATTTTCAATTTCGTAAAACAGCATCCTGATTATGAGTCTTGTGCTACTATCTTCGAGCAGTTTGATGATGTCAGCAAGATGGAGAAACTGCTGGGCTTGCTCTCTGAGAATGTGAAGAACGGCAGAATGAAGGCTTTCTACCAGCCAATGATTGATATGGCTAAGAAGCGTGCTGAGGCTGAGGAGAAGGCTAAGAAGGTGCAGGCTGCCGGTGTTGAGGCTCCTGACTTTACGCTGAAGGATATTAAGGGAAATGATTTTAAGCTTTCCAGCCTTCGCGGCAAGATTGTCGTACTCGATTTCTGGGGTTCATGGTGCGGATGGTGCATCAAGGGAATGCCTAAGATGAAGGAGTATTACGAGAAGTACAAGGGTAAGTTTGAAATTCTTGGTGTAGATTGTAATGATACAGAGGCTAAGTGGAAGGCTGCTGTTGAGAAGCACCAGTTGCCATGGATTCATGTTTACAATCCGAAGGACAGCAAGGTTCTCAGCGACTATGCTGTTCAGGGTTTCCCTACAAAGATTGTGATTGATGCTAACGGTAAGATTATCAAGACTATTGTTGGTGAGGATCCTGCTTTCTACACATTGCTTGATGAAGTGTTGGGCAAGTAATGTTAACATAAAACAATGTCGCCCTGTAAGTGCAAAATTATATTTGCTCTTACAGGGCGATTTTTGTTTGTTCAGTACTTTACTTCTTTTTCTTTTTCAATTCCAGTTTCGGAATCTTGATTTTCTGTCCGGCTTTTACGGTGCTTGTACCATTCAGGGCTTCTACGTAGCATTCCATGCCGGAACCTAAATAGCGGGTACTAATCTGTTCGAGGGTCTGACCGGCGCCAACCGTAACGGTCTGGGCAACTCCTATGATTCGGTAAGCTCCCGTGCGTACGCGAGCGTCCTTATCATACTGGGATGATGCTATTTTCGAAGCAGCCTTTTCTTCGGCTTTATCTTTAGCTTCTGCCTTAGCCTTTGCTTCAGCCTGCTTAGCCTTTTCTGCGTTAGCACTTTCCTCATCCGAATTTTCAGCCAGTTTTACTGCTTCTGCAGTTTTAGCCATACGGATGCTGTCTTCCATCGCTTTCTGGCGGAGTTTCTGTTCCTGAGAGAGTGGGGCGGCAGCTGGTTTGGCTGGGACTTTCTTGGCTGGAGCCTGATGATACTGGTTTAGCTGCATGGCTAGATGATCGCGCTGGGCAGTCATCTGACCATAGTTGAAGGCAAACCATCCCATTCCGCCAATCAAAGCTACTACGATGAGACAGACTGCAACGACCAGATAGCGAGGAATAACAATATGATGAGAATTGGAAGATTCTTCTTCTTCTTCCTTCTCTTCTTCTTCTTCAGATTCATCTGATGCAGGTACTGCTGGTTCAACAACTGCTTTCAGGGCTTGCTGTTGCTGGGCTAATTCAAGCTTCTCCTGCTCCAGTCTTTCCTGCTCCAGTCTTTCCTGCTCTTGCTTTTCTTTCTGTATTCTTTCCTGCTCCAGTTGGGCTTGTTTTAATTTTTCCAGTTTAGCTTGTTCAATAGCAATTTGCTTTGCCAGTTCGTCTTCGGCTTCTTTTTCCTTTTCCTTTTCAGATCCGATTACGACAACCTCCGGATTTGGAGTTGCAGTTTTTTCTTCGTCCAGAAAATCGATTACTTGTTCAGGAGCATCTTCTGTCTGTTCTTCTCCAAACTTCTCATCTATTTCATCGAAATCTACGCCGTCATTTACTACCACCGTTTCAAATTGGGCGAATGGCTTGTTCACGATTTCTTTCAGGATGTTGTCAGGCGTGAAGGTGAGTTTGTCTCTGCCTTCAATGGTGAAGCGCTCGCCCGTGTTCACATTGATGCTTTCACGGTCTTTCGTGGCCTGTACCTTAAAGGTGCCCAGCCATTTTATCTTCACCTGCTTGTCGGCTTCGAGTCCCTGGTTGCACACATCAAACATTTTCCGGATGAAGAGTTCTGCTTCCACCTGGCTCAGCCCGCTCTTATCTGCAAGCAGTTTTCCGAGTGTATTTAAACTGAATTTGCTCATTGCTCATCCCCTCCATTCTTTAGTTTTTCCTTGACCGAAGCTACCGGTCGGAAACCCAACACCAACTTAGGCGGCACCAGCTGACGCTTCTTGGTAGTAGGATTAACCACCACTCGCTCCATGCGCTTCTTCACTTCGAAGGTGCCAAAATTGGGGATAGAGACAGCTTCTCCATCCTCAAACTCGGCAATCATAGCGTCTATCGCCTTGCGCACCAACTTCTGGGTGTCTTCCTGCGAATAGCCGGTTTGCTGAGCCAGTTCAGCGATGTATTCCTTATTGTTCATATTTATTTAATATGTAGTCAAAATTTCTAAAACTCCAGGCTATGGGGGAGAGAATGATTATTTCACCACCTTGCCATAGAGGTCAAATTCCTCGCTTGTAGTAATTTCTACCTGATAGAAACTACCCACGCGCAGACGCTTCTCATCGGCACGGATCAGAACCTCAGGGTCTACTTCCGGAGAGCAGAACTCTGTTCGTCCGATGTAGTAATCGCCTTCCTTGCGGTCAATGATAACGGTCATGGTTTTGCCCACCTTATCAGCCTCAACCTCAGAGCTGATGTCTTGCTGCAGAATCATCAGTTCGTCCAGCCGGCGTTGCTTTACCTCGGCAGGCACGTTGTCTTCGTAGTGGGTGGCGCTGTAGGTTCCTTCTTCCTCAGAGTAGGCAAAGGCGCCCATGCGCTCAAATCTCTGTTCGCGTACGAAGTCGAGGAGTTCGTGGAAATCCTCATCTGTCTCGCCTGGAAAACCAACCATCAGCGTAGTGCGGATGTGAATGCCTGGCACGCGTTCGCGGATGGCCTTCAGCAGATTGATGGTTTCCTGCTTCGTTACGTGGCGATGCATGCTGGTGAGCATGTGGTCGCTGATGTGCTGGAGGGCAATGTCGAGATATTTGCATACGTTTGGCTTCTCGCGCATCACGTCCAGAAGATCCATAGGGAACTGGTTCGGATAAGCGTAATGCAGGCGAATCCATTTCACGCCCGGAATATCAGCCATCTCGCTGATGAGTTCGGTAATATGATGCTTGCCGTCAATATCTACGCCGTAGTAGGTGAGTTCCTGAGCGATAATCTGAAACTCCTTCACGCCTTCTGCTACCAGTTCGCGCACCTCCTGCAGAATCTCTTCCTTCGGACGGGAAACGTGCTTGCCGGTGATGATAGGAATGGCGCAGTAGGCACAGTGGCGGTTGCAGCCCTCAGCTATCTTGATGTAGGCATAATGGCGCGGAGTGGTGAGATGACGCTGGCCGTTGCAGGATGAAACTTCCGCCTTGCCGAGTTCCTGCAGAAGCTGCTTGTAGTTGAATTTGCCGTAGAACTTATCCACTTCGGGCATTTCTTCTTCCAGTTCCTTCTGGTAGCGCTGCGAGAGGCAGCCCATTACATAGAGCTTTCTGAGTCGGCCTTCTTCTTTAGCCTGGATAAACTCCAGGATGGTGTCGATGCTTTCCTGCTTTGCATCCTCAATGAATCCGCACGTATTGATGACGGCTATCTCGCCCTGAGGGCGCTTGGAATCGTGAACGCAATGGTAGCCGTTTGCCTCAAACTGCTTCATCAGCAACTCGCTGTCTACGAGATTCTTCGAGCAGCCCAGGGTAATAATATCTATCTGATTTTTCTTCATTTTCTAATTTTTAAAGAGAGAGTCTACGAATTCTGTCTTGTTGAAGAGCTGCAGATCTTCCATTCCTTCGCCCAGTCCGATGTATTTTACAGGCACCTTGAGCTGGTCGCTGATGCCGATGACAACTCCGCCCTTAGCGGTTCCGTCGAGCTTGGTGATGGCGAGCGAGGAGATGTTGGTAACGGCAGAGAACTGCTTAGCCTGCTCGAATGCATTCTGTCCGGTACTTCCGTCGAGCACGAGCATTACCTCGTCTGGTGCTTCAGGCATTACCTTCTTCATCACTTCCTTTATTTTCTTGAGCTCATTCATCAGGTTCACCTTGTTGTGCAGTCGGCCTGCCGTATCGATGAGCACCACGTCGGCGCCGTTTGCCTTGGCGCTCTGCAGGGTGTCGAAAGCCACGCTTGCCGGGTCGCTTCCCATCTGCTGTTTCACTACAGGCACACCCACGCGCTCGCCCCAGATGCAAATCTGCTCTACGGCAGCGGCACGGAAGGTGTCGGCAGCTCCCAGAACAACCTTCTTGCCAGCCTTCTTAAACTGGTAAGCCAGCTTGCCGATGGTGGTTGTCTTGCCCACGCCGTTTACGCCTACTACGAGGATAACGTAAGGCTTATGGTCGGCAGGAAGTTCCCAGTCTGCCAGGTCATCGCTGTGATTCTCGGAGAGGAGAATGGCGATTTCCTCGCGCAGAATGCGGTTGAGCTCGCTGGTTGAAACATATTTATCGCGGGCCACACGTTCTTCGATGCGGCGGATAATCTTGACCGTGGTTTCTACACCTACGTCTGAAGTGATGAGTACCTCTTCGAGATCGTCGAGCACATCATCATCGACGGTAGACTTTCCGGCAACGGCGCGCGCCAGTTTGCCAAACACACTCTCCTTGGTTTTTTCAAGTCCCTTATCGAGAGTTTCCTTCTTTTTGTTGCTGAATAATCCGAATAATCCCATAATCTTGTTTTTATTTTCTGCAAAGATACTCATTTTTTTTTATTTTATGGCTTTTTCACTTGCTTTTTCGCCCTTTTCAAGAAAAAAAGTAAAGATTTAGAGGGTTTTATGTCATGACAGAAGGGTTTTCGCCGATATTGTGGGTTAATAAGGTTTAATAAATAATGTTGTCAGATATAAAAACAAATCGCCCTGCAAAGGACAAAAGCGGTTTGGCTTTTGGACCCCCTGCAGGGCGTTCTGTTTATTTCTTCATCATTTCCTTTACGGCTCTTTCGAGCTGGGTATCATGGCCATTGATGAAATCTTCCGGACTGTTGTAAACCTCGATGTCTGGGTTCAGCTGGGTGTTCTCGCCGAACACGCCACGCATGTCGCGGCAGCCTACCTGAGGAATACCGAATACTAGCGTGTTGTCCATCAGCGTTTCCCACCATACGGCTGTCATGGTTCCTGCTACAGGAGCACCGATCAGCTTACCGATTCCGAGTTCCTTGTAAACCCATGGGAAACCGTGACCGTTGCTGTAATCGTTCTCGCAGATCATGACGCAAGATGGCTTCACCCATTTGTTGAATGGATCGCGGCCAACTACCTTACCGTGAGGTACAAACTCCTGATACTGCTTGCCGTTGAGCAGGGTGCAGAGATCATCGTGCAACCAGCCGCCACCATTATGGCGCTCGTCTACGATTACAGCGTCTCTGTTTCGGTTCTTGTCGCTCAGCAGTTCGCTGTAAACGGTGCGGAAACTCTCCGAATCCATCGCCTTAACGTGAACATAAGCGATGCGTCCGCCCGAAATGCTGTCAACGAAAGCGCGGTTGCGGTCTACCCATCGCTTGTAGAGCAGGTTGTTGAGTTTGCCCTGAGAGATAGCCTTCACTGTAACCTCCATCTTCTTACCCTTGGCGTTTCTGATGCCGAGGCGTACATTCTTGCCAACCTTTCCGTCGAGCAATGGGAAGTAGTCCATTCCGGCTTTAATCTCCTCGCCGTCGATGCTCTCGATGATGCTGCCGGCTGTAACGCCCGTATTCTTCACATCGAAAGGACCACGCTTGATAATCTCCTGAATCTTCAGGCCGTCGCCCTGATACTGAGGATCGAAGAATACTCCCAGATTGGCGGTGGTAAGCGCACTGTTCGAAGCGTAGTAGCGGGCTCCTGTATGCGAAGCGTTCAGCTCGCCAAGCATTTCGCTCAACATCTCCTGGAAGTCGAAATTGTTGTTGATATAAGGCAGGAACTTCTCGTAGGTCTTGCGGTAACCTTCCCAGTCAACACCATGAATCTTAGGGTCGTAGAACTTGTCTTTCACCTGTCGCCATATGTGGTCGAAGAGATACTGGCGCTCCTCGGCTGGCTTATAGTTGAAGTTAGCCTCAAAGCTGATGTCCTTGGTGCTGAATCCGCTCAGATCCACCTTCTTGATACTGCTTCCGTTGCAGATGAAGAGGTTCTTCACATCCTTGTCGGTCTGCAGGTTGCCCTGGCCTACGCCCTTCATCACGAGCTTGGTAGAGCCGTCCTTCAGGTCGTGCTGCCAGAGGTCGTAATCATCCTCGAAGGCTGCCTGGTAGTAGAGCTTGTCGCCGTCTTTAGAGAGCACAGCATCGCCCATGTGCGAAGAGTTTGCGGTGAGGCGTACGATTCTGTCACGGCAGTTTTCGATGTCCAGTTCCAGTGGCTTTACCTTTTCCACCTCTATCTTTCCGGTCTTCTTCTGCTTTTCGTCAGCCTTCTTTTTAGCTTCTTCCTTCTTCTCGTCTTCCTTCTTCTCCTTTTCGTCCTTGTTGGCGTCAGCCAGTTCTATCTCTTCCTTGCTCATGTTGAAGCGGTTGTAGGCGTCCAGGTCGAAGAACATGATGTAGGCATCGTCTTCTGCTCCCCAGCTTCCATGACTGCGGTAACCGGCTCTGTCGCTCTGGAAGAGCATTGCCTTGCCGTCGAGCACCCATTTGCCGTTGCTGTCGCTGTAGCCGGAATTGGTCAGGTTGTGAACCTCCTTGCCGTCAGCCTTTACCAGTGCAATATCCTGGTTGTTCCAGCCGCCGTTGCCGATATAGGTTGAAAGGAGCCATTTGCTGTCTGGTGACCATTCGAAAGCGATGTCTCCATCGCTGTAAGAGTAGACGTATTTGCCATCGAGCACGGTGCGGATTTCCTTCGATTTCAGATTGATGATGCGAAGTGCAGCGCGGTCTTCGAAGAAAGCCACTTCCTTGCCGTCAGGAGAGTATTGTGGATACTGTGATGTAACGCCTGTTTTCACCAACTGCTCTTCCTCGATGTCGGTAGCGTAGGTGAAGTTCTTCTCTTTCTCGTTCTTGATCTTAGACTGGTAAATCTGCCATACGCCGTTGCGCTCGGCTGCATAGACTAGGGCTCTGCCGTCTGGCGAGAAACTCAGGTCGCGCTCCTGCTGCGGTGTGTCGGTAATGCGCTTGGTAGTGGTGTATTCTACAGAAGTTACGTATACGTCGCCATGCATCACGAAAGCCACTTCCTTGGCGTCTGGCGAAACGGAAATCTCTGTAGCTCCCCAGCTTTTAATCTGACGTACGAGGCTTGGAGCGTCATTATCTGTTGTAATGGAGATGTTCACCTTCTGAGGCTCTCCACCTTCTTTCACGGTGTAGATTTCGCCATCATATCCGTAGCAGAGCAGGTCGGCGCTGGATGCGGTGAGGAATCTTACCGGATTGCCTTTGTGGTGGGTAATCTGCTTGTCGCTTGAACTGTTGAGGCTGCGGCGGTAGATATTGAATGTGCCGTCCTGCTCGCTCAGATAGAAGAATGATTTCTCGTCTGATGTCCATACTGGCGAGCGGTCTTCGCCGGCAAAGGTAGTCTGCTTGGTAAACTTTCCGTTACTCTTCAGCCAGATGTCGCGTGCGATAGGTGATTTCTGGTGTTTGCGCCAAGGGTCTTCATATCCCTTTTTGTCGTGGTAGAGAATGTCGCCGTTCTTGGCGATGCTGATATTCTCCATGGTGAGGGTAGAGAAGAGTTCTGGTCTTCCGCCCTTGGTGCTTACCTTATATACTTGTGGGAATGTGTTGTCGCCGAAGATGATGCTCTGGGCTGTAGGCTGCAGACTGGCAGAGTAGAGCACATGGTCGTTGTCTGCAAAGGCGATAGGTGTTTCGCTGCCGCTGTTGGTGGTGAGTCGGGTAGGAGCACCGCCTTTTGCATCGATTACAAAGATGTCGAGACTTCCTTCGCGGTTAGACTGGAAGGCAATTTTCTTGCTGTCAGGGCTCCATACAGGATGCGAATCGAAGGCAGCATGGGTTGTGAGCTGTCGTGCTTCACCGCCGTTGACAGAAACACTGTAGAGGTCGCCTTTATAAGCGAAGGCGATGGTAGTGCCATCGGGCGAGATGGCTGGGTAGCGCATCCAGAGCGGATGTTCTTCTGCGCTGGCAGAGAGTGCTGCTGAGAGCAGGGCTACTGAAAAGATTAACTTTTTCATTTGCGTATGTTTTATGTTTGAATATGCGTTATAAAAATCTCTTCTCTTTCGGGGTCAGAATGCAGTTTCTTGCTCCTAACGGATGCAAAGGTAGTTATTTTTTGCGATATTTAAGCATAAAAAAAGAAAAAAGTGAGAAAAAGTTTGGTGTATTCAAAAAATATATGTACCTTTGCAGCCGCAAATAAGAAAAGTGGCTGATTGCGTTATTGGTTAGCTGGTTTGCGATTTAAAAGTGTTGGTTCCGTAGCTCAGTTGGATTAGAGCAACAGCCTTCTAAGCTGTGGGTCTTGGGTTCGAACCCCAACGGAATCACTATAATAAGCAAAATGAAACTTATTTGTACAAAATTAGCATGGGAGAACAATGGTAGTAAGCTGCTTATTTATAGGCACTTATCTCTGTTGTTCTTTTTTGTTTTTAAATATATTTTATCACTTATTCCTCTTTTATGTACTCTTTTCGTAAATAGCTGCTAATCAGTATGTTATGAATTTGGTGTATTGAGAAATCATCCATGTGTGTTACAAATGTGTTATCAAAAAGCGCTAATGTGTTACCAGAATAGAGAAGTTGAAATCCTTAATGACCATAATGACCGTGACCTTAATGACCGGAAATAGCTCCTAAACATTTACTTGTTTTTCTGATGAAACTCCTTTCTTGTCTTTGCCATTGCTTCCGTAGCCCTATCGTGGGTTTCTATCAGCAGTGGACTCTTGTGATATTGCACAATCTTGACCCCGACTGAGTTGTGCCTTTTCTTTTCCTCGATGCATTGAATGATCAAGTCGGAGTTGGCTCTCGCCTTCCTCCCTCGCGACTCGGCAGAGATTGCAAGCGAGCTTGCATCTTTGCTCTCGCTGCTCGTTCGGTTGGCTGATTTAGCCGTTGGAGTCTTGTCAAAGTTCTGAATATAGGCGGCATTGGTCAGGAAGAGAATGTCGGAACCTTCCGGTATTTCCTGCATTACCTTCACCATGAGGGTTAGCATCATGCGGAACTCCGTGGTGTGCAAGTCGCTGATTGCATCACGGCTGATGATGTTGCCGTTATGCTCAATCACAACGGCAGCACCACCAGCTCGCTCTTTATGACCATAATCACATGAGCCACCTATCCAAACGTAATATGTAGATGTATCTTGTGTCATAATTATTTTATCTTCAATGTCCGCAGATATTCCTTCTGTTCGGGCGTGATTCTGTAGCTCTCGATGGCCTTCTGGATAGTCTTGTTGTGCGTCCATGGAGCAAGGCAGCGTTGCTCAATGTAGGGAATCGCCTGGTCCCATTGCTTGGCAAGGGCGGTGGCGAAGAACCAGGCTACCATCATCTTTACGTAATACTCTTCGCTCCTTACTGATACAGGAATTTCAAGATACTCTGCCTTGAAGTCTTTATCCAGGTAATGAGACATAAGCGCCTCTATTCCAAAACGACAAGTATAAACGTGTGACGATTTACTCCAAGTCTTGATCTTCGCCAATAGCTCCTTCTTGTGTTTGGCAAACACCTTCGGAGACATAATGTCGCAAACAGCCCAGTTGTCCACGAATGGCAGGAAACTGTCTGTAAGACGAATGCATTCCTCGTAGTCCTTTACCTCGGAAATGAGGAGACCGTGAAGCATGTTCTCATCGTAGTATTCGTGAGGAAGCTGCTGAAGGAACTCCTCGCATTCTTTCTCCTTTGTAAATTCTTTTGCGAACTTGCGGAGCACAGGCACACGAATGCCTATGAAACTTTCCATAGGCACTCCGGGTGTCAATTTGCCCTGGAAAGCAGCATACTGCTTATCCTGTATGGCGAACAGTCTTTCTTGAAGTGAAGTCATAAATCTTATTGTTATTTTATCTTGTTATATTCCTCATCGCTCACAGCCTCCTGCCATTCGTTGGATGTGTTCTCGCCAGGTATTTCAAAGGCTAGGTGGGCAAACCAGCTGTCTTTGGCTGCACCGTGCCAATGCTTCACGTTGGCAGAAATATGGATGACTGTGCCGGGGAGGATTTCCTGCGCAGGCTTTCCTTTCTCCTGATACCAGCCACGTCCGGCTACACCTACCAGCATTTGTCCGCCTCCCTTTGTGGCGTGGTGCGTATGCCAGTTGTTACGGCAGCCAGGCTCAAAGGTAACGTTGAAGAAAGGTATCTGACTGTCAGATATTTGTGCCAGATAACTGTTGCCTTTGAAGTATTTGGCGTAAGCTGTGTTGGGTTCGCCAATAGGGAATATCATCTCGCGCTGGAAAGCAGCCTTGGCGTCTTCTCCTTTCACATCTTCGTTCCATACCTCCTTTGCCAGATTGAAGGCGGCCCAGGCCTTTGGCCAACCTGCGTAGAAGGCGATGTGAGTAATAATCTCTGCCGTTTCAGTGCGGGTAATTCCGTTATTCTTTGCCGACTGCAAGTGATATTTCAGCGAGCTGTCGGTGATTCCTTGGCTGATGAGCGAAGTGATTGTTACCAAACTGCGGTCGCGCAATGAAAGCAGGTCATTGCGGCTCCATACTTCTCCGAAGAGGATGTCGTCGTTGAGGTGGGCGAACTCCGGGGCAAACTCACCCAGCTGGGTGCGCCCTGCTGTCTGTACTATTTTCTTCATTGTATTATTTTTTTTATTCTTATCCATATTTTCAAATTCTTCTCCAGAAAACATCTTCGATGTAAAAAATAATAGTTATTCTATATATGCTTCATTATATTTAAGCAGTTTTGCGGTACTCGCTTGGAGTTTTTCCCGTCTGCGCCTTGAAAAAGCGGACGAAGTGCTGAGAATATTCAAAGCCGAGGCGCTGGCTGACTTGCGTAATGGTTAAGGTTTCATCTACAAGTAGTTGGCGGGCTGCAGAAAGCAGTCGGTCGTTGATCATACTCTTAGCGGTTCTGCCAGTCTCTGTCTTGACTAATTCACCGAAATATTTGGTAGAATAGCAGCATTTGTCGGCAAAGTAGGCTACGGTAGGCAGCCCTTCATGCTCCGCTTTCCGGGCAATGTATTCATCGAGCAGAGAGGTGAATTTCTTTACTACCGAATGGTTTATCTCCTCGCGTGTGATAAACTGTCGGTCGTAGAAGCGCAGGCAGTAGTTTAGCAGCAACTCGATGTTTGAAACGATGAGTTCACGCGAATGTCTATCTATAGGATGCTGAAGTTCCTGCTTAATCATTGAGAGTACATCACGGAAGATGTTTACCTCGGCAGCGGATAGATGTAGTGCTTCGTTGCTTGTATAGTCGAAGAACTCATATCGGGAGATGTTCTTGCCAAGCTGGGTGCGGTTGAGCAACTCGGGATGGAAAGCCAATACCGTATATTTGGCAAGCGGTACTCCTGGAATGGGTTCAACCTTAATCGACTGACCTGGAGCAAACGAGGTGACGGTCATCTCGTCAAAATCATATTCTGTTCTGCCGTATGACAATTTGCAGCCCTTGTTTTCCTTCAGGAAGAGGGCATAAAGTCCGTAATGGTGCACAGCCTCCTCTATCGGAGAGGTGTTCTCTACACGTGCAATGCTTACCAGAGGATGAAGCGTTTTCACCCCAATGTAGTCGTTGAACTCCTGTATTGTATTAAAGAATAATTCCTTCATAATCCTAAGCCTTTTAAATTTCTTGGGTGCAAAGATACGCACATTCTCCTAAAGAGCTTATACCTGGTTTTCGGAAGATTTTACCATTATCGGAGATTTATTCCATTCTTCCATATTTCATCTCCACGCCTTCACATTACTCTTTATTCCTTTCTCATTTTTATCCAATTAATTTAATGATCTGTTTATCCGAAGCGTCAGGCAGGATTTCTTTCAGATGCTCGAAAATCCTCTGATAAGATTCCTGGGGAGTGCGATTGCATTGGCAAGCCTCCCTGCCATAGAGATCTTCGGGAGTATTGAGCAGCGACCAACCCCAGCCATATTCGTGATTGTGCTTGTCACGAGGATAGATGAAATCCTCGGTCACGATGTAAGTCGCCATTTCCAGTCGGGTGAGATAACCGTCAAACTTGCTTCTCATTCCCTTGCCGGTGAAACCGCAGGCTGCCCGAAGTTCTCTTGTGATGAGACTACCGGTAGATTGAAGCGTGCTGAGAATGGCTCCTTCTATTGATTCATCATTAGGGCGAGAGTATTTGCTTCTTCTGTAGTTACAGAAGTCCGGCCACCATTCCTGGCTGATGAATCCAGCCTTCTTGTTAAAGAACTTTCCGTACATACACGGCATTTCCTGAACGATTGCGCCCTTCCATTTCCATAGCGGCCAGTCCCAACCGCCTTCAGGAAGTCTTACGTAACCGCAGTCTTCCGCCACGATGTCTTCGGCTGAGAATCCTTCAATGCCACTATCAAGGAGAGGGAGGAAGCCGATCTTCTGGATCAGTTCTATCATGCCTGACGCTGAATATATTTCTGGAAAGTTCATAAGCTTCGTTCTTTATCTTATTATCAATTCATTCAGTTTATCCTCTCTGATAATCTTCGGCTGAGCCTTGCCAGCGAGAATGAGAATCTTTTTACCATTACGATAGATATGAAGCTGTCGTGAGCGAACTACGGCAGTCAACTCCTCATCATTCTGCATGGCTTGCCAGATAGGATAATATACTCCCTCAGGTTCAAACAACTTCTTTTGAAGATGCGAGCAGAGGTTTGTTGTATCAATAGTCATTTATTTTTCCTTTATCGTTTCATTAAATGTATTCCATTGCTTCTCAAATGACAAATCCTTTTCTATCGAATCAAAATAACTGATGTTGAGATTTTTCTCCCAAGGATTCCAGTTGCCGCAAATTCTGCCATCATGGGCGATAACAGGAAAGAAAATGCCATTATTAGTGTATGCAGACGGCATTTGATGCGGATGGATCACTAATTCCCGGCTTTTATAACCAATCAGATATTCATCGAAAGGAGCTATTAGATGAGACTTTCCACTTCTGAATCCACGTGTTCGACATGATTCATGCAGATAGAACCGATAGTCTTTCCATTTTTCAATCCTCAGTTCCGAACCAAGCAACTCAACACCTCGTTGGCAATCAGAAGTGCTCAGTCCTGACCACCAGACGTAATCTTCGAATGTGGCTGGCGAATGGCTCTGAAAATATATTCTTGCCAGAAGCATCAGCATTTCATCACGTTCCAGCCTGGCTGTTCTTGGAACCTTCTTTTCCGTGAGACTGTATGTCGCCTTTGTAGGAAGAAGATTGCCGCTGCAGAAAGTACCGTTCAATTCGTTAAAGCGAATGTGGTAGGATAGGCGATGTTTGTCCATGATGATGCCCTTTTCGAGCAAAGCCTCGTTCAGGTCTTTGCTTGTTACAGACTGCATCTCATCGGTTTTTTGAACAAATATCTCGTGAATCAGATTGAGCTCAGAATCATCGATGCTGATTTTATTACTCTTCATCCATCCTTTTACAACAGAAGTTGCCTTAGGTGAAATCAGGTCCAGCATCCACCAATAGTTTTCATTTGAAACCAGTTGCCAAGTGCCACGCAGCAGGTGAAGACGGACTATCTTACCCTCATCGTATGCATTCTTGAATGCGAAGGAAGAAGGTTTGCGAGTACGCATCATCACAGCCCATCTTACCATCCGGTAATCCTGGGCTTGTATGGCTCCAAAATGAGACACCACCTTTTGGGGAGTATCAAATTGAGGGCAGATGAGCTGCTGCGAAAGCAGGCGTATTGCTATTGGATTCATTGTTTCTGAGTCGTTAAAATTACGTTGATTATTTCAAAGCCTTGCCGTCGGAGAAAGCGTTGCCGACTTTCTCGCCCAGCTGGATATAGCCGTGATGAATAGGGTCGAAGACAATCAGTTCCATCTTCTCCATGTCTGGATTTCCGTCTTCTGACAGATACTTCTCATCTACAAGAATATTGATGATTTCGGCAACGAGATAATAGCCGGTTTCGCTTTCGTCATACTTCTCCTTGATGCGGCACTCCAGGGTCATCGGGAAATCGGTGAACACAGGAGCGTTGACCATAGTCGCCTTCTCGATGTTCCATCCCGTCTTCTCCATCTTCTTCGGGGCGTTCTTGGCAGAAACAATGCCTACGAAATCAGAAGCCACCATGGTTTTCTTGGTAGCGAAGGCAACGGTAAACTCACCGCCAAGCTTCAGGTTGTCTGTGGTGACGTGATTTCCCATCGAGATCATAATCTCCTTCATGTCCCACTGTCCTGCCCAGGCAGCGTTCATTGCGTTGGCAACTCCTTCCTTATTATATGTGCCGATAATCAGCACAGGCTGTGGTGCAAACCACGGCTTTGGTGAAAAACTTTTCATATACTTCGTTATTTATTTTGTTTTTTAATTCATGTGTAAATACGCCATCAGCGCAATCTGTATCAGCAGAATGGCAGGAATGCCGTATTTGAATTTCTTGTGCATCGTCTTATGGTGCCAGACTTTCATTCCAATCCATGCCCCGATGCTTCCTCCTAGAACAGCCAGCAACAAAAGCGTGGCTTCGGAAATGCGCCACTTGGCTTTCTTCGCCTTGTATTTGTCAATGCCGTACACGATGAATGTAACTGCATTGATAGCAAGGAGATAGTAGGCGAGATAACTATGTAAAGTGTTCATACTCATTTTCCTATTGTTACTCCTTTATTCTTTTATGTCAAGAAAGGATCAAGCGTAGCCAGAAGTTCGGCTTTATCTACCACACCGCTTGTGCGCCACAATACTTCTCCGTTTCGGAAGAGCATCAGCGTAGGCACGGATTGAATGCGGTATTGGCTTGCTGTTACGCCATACTTATCTACATCTACCTTGATGATTCGGATGCGGTCGCCCAATACACTCTTTACCTGCTCCAGAATGGGGTGCATCGCCTTGCAAGGTTGGCACCATGTAGCAAAGAAATCGACCAGAACAAGCTGGCCACTGTTTATTACGTTATTAAATGTCTCCATAATTATTTATCTATTTCCGTGAAACGATTAAAAGTTTTGCCGTCCCTCGTAACTTTCCCGAAGAACATATCTTCCGGTCTTACCCAATAGGCTTGGTCTCCATAGAGAGCCTGATAAGCCACCATGCGCTCCTGAGTCTCGGAGTCGAAGGCAGAATGGATGAACTTGTATTTGCCGCCCTTAAAGTGCTGGAAATATCTTTCTTCCTTTGCCGAAAACTCCATCAGCATTTTCTGGGCGAGGGGAGCGTACCAGGTCTTTACCTCCTGCTCAGTAGGCGTATGACCGCCAGGGAAATGGAAGGCTTGGTTGTAGTGCTGCAGGAAGAGAGGGGAGAAGTGAGCCAGGGTGTCCTGTTCACCAAAAAGTCCCCACACACGATTCTTATAATAGGGGTTGCAATGGTCAAACTGCACGGCTTCCAGCTCCGCAAACTCTTCTATCAGCGCCTCGTCAATCACCAGCTGCTGATTACCGTCCCTTCTCGGAGCTTTGTATTCATGCTCGCCGATGCGCTCCTTCAGAAACTCCGTCATCATGAAATACGGATTGCCGAGCAGGGCAGGAATGCCCACCACCGGAGCCAGCATCTGGGCGAGGAAAGAGCCGCAGCTGTTGCCCAGAAGCAAGTCGGGCTGCTCCCGGTCGATGATGGAGCGAATCTCCTTCAGTGCCTCCTTTGGGTGCAATGGGAGATCGGGAGTCAGCACCACCGCCGTCCCCTCAAACGCCTCTTTCAAGGCTCTCGCCATCGGACAGCTGCCCGTGGCGAAGAATCCGTGTAGGAATAATATCTTCTTCATGCTTATATTGTATTGTCTGTATCTTTATGTAGTAAATTGGATGGATGCTGGCTTAAACTCTTGTTTCATTCCTTTTTCCTTACTTCCCAATGACCACTATAGCCACTGCCAACATACACAATATGAGGCATTTTTGCAATACGACGCTTGATGGTTATAATGCTTTTCCCTGATAGTTGAGCCAGTTCACCTGTTGTTATTTTAGGATAAACAGCTACTTGATATTCTATCCATTTATCTAAGTCTTTTCCTTGAGTGCCACCTTGAGGGACATCTTGAGTATCACCTTGAGTATCACCTTGAGTATCACCTTGAGTATCACCTTCATTTTCCACAAAGTTTACCTCAATATTTGGATGAGATTCCTGCCATGCTAAAATCATATTGGGAAATGTGACAGTAAACTGGGCACGGTCGGAGAAGAAGCTTGGAAGCATCCTTTCCTCAAAGTAGGGAAGTGCTTTGATTGGATTGATGATTTTGCCTATACCCGAACCTTTACGCTCCATATAACCCAACTGAGCAAAGATATCTGCGATAACCGGATTGCGTCTGACAGAAGGAATATCTTCTAAGTTCATCGTCTGTATAAGTCTCCCTTCCGGCATGGAGCCTGGAGAGTAAATCACCATACGGTCATCGTACATATCCACATGCACCTCGCTACCTTGAATCAGATAGTCGCGATGAGCCAGGGCATTCACTACAACTTCCATCACGCAACGTTCCATATATTGAGGAATCTCGATGCGCTGCATCGGTTCTTTATACCAAAGTGTACGATTGTTGCGACGAATGAAGGACATGGTGTCTTCGAGAAGAGTTACAAGTCCGCCTGTAATCTCTGCGCTGTCGAGTGCATCAATGCTTCCTCCAGCTTTTGTCTTGCCGTTCCATCTTGTGCAGAATACACGGCTTTGGCGCAATGGACATTCGTCTGCCATCAACAGACCGGCATAGGTAAGTATTCCCTTATTGTCAACCAAGCCAAACGAACGGTAATGTTTTTTATCGAAGCTCAGACCATTCCAGGCATAGTAGCGGCTGCGAAGCTTAGAAAATGCATAATCTTCAAACATTTCATCGCTTGGGCGTGCATCGAATGAAGAGTTGCGACCTCTTAATACAAGACGCTTATGTTCGGTACTATCAGCCACAACCGATTCGTTGCCAATGCGCACAAAGGTTTCAAGAACGCTGTCGCCTATATAATAATAGGGTGTATCTTCGCCTCCATGCACATGAAGAATGAGCAATTCCTTGTCTTCTACACGCTCTATCTTCAAGTCGATTTGCGGCATAGGATCAATGCGCTCCTTGATTTTCTGGCTGATAAATTCGGCATCAGTCTTGGCATCGGTCAACCCTATGATAGTATCGTCATCGGCAATACCAAACAATAGGCAACCGCCACTGCCATTGGCAAAGGCGCTGACGCTCTTCAGCCAACTTTTCACTTTACGGCGTTCCACTTCCTGCTTCTTATCGTATTCAGTAGTCTCACCTATATATTTTGCCATGTCCATGTTTACTTAATTTTATGATTAAACAATATATCTGCAAAAATACAAAAAATATTCAGAAAAGTGATTTTATGGATGGATTTTGTTTGCAGGGCGAACTTGATTTAACCTTATTTTATAAGATAGAGGGATATTGGGGGATAATTTGAAAAACCGAAATCCTTAATGACCTTAATGACCTTGACCTTCATGACCGGAAACGACCGCTCTCCTCAGAAATCATGAGGTGAGCGGTCGCTTTCTTTTACCATAGACAATTTCTGCCCCTTACGCAATAATCACCCGGTGCATCTGCTTGATGAAATCCTTGAGATTAACAAACGTGTCGCCGAAAGTTTCGCGCCATTTCAGATCTTTCAGCGGATACTCCAGGAAGTTGCGGGTTTCTATGTCGCCGTTCATGCTGATGTAATCCAGGATGTTCTTCAGATAAAGCTCCTGCTCTGAGGTGAGGTTGTAACCCTCTATGAACTGCTGATAGATCTGAAGCGCCTTCTTGCGGTCTATGCCGTTGATTACACGGATAAACGCAGCCACATTGTTCTTGTACGGATGACCCTCGGTAAGCTCGTTATACTCATCCTTGGTGCCCAGCTCCTCAAAGAAGATGCGCTCCAGCTCCTCTATGTCGGCAGAGGTCAGCTGCTCGAAATGCTGAATCTTGCGCAGTGTATCGTTGTTGCTGTTCTCTGCCAGATAGTCGATTACACGCTGCTTGTAGCTGGTCTTGATTACCTCATCCTCGACACCTTCCACTTTGGTGTAGGTGTCTTCTATGTCGATGATAAACTTCTTGCCGCCACGCTGCTCCTTCAGCAGATGAACCAGTCCTCTCAGTTTCCTGCGCACATGCTCCAGCGCATCCAGCGATTCATTTTCCCAGAACACAGGCTTCTGAACCTGGCGGATGATGTCGATGCGCTCCATCACAGCCGGGATGGAGGCCTTCTTCTCCAGGATGGCGGCGATGTTTACTACCACCTTGCGGAATTGACCCACACGCCTGGTTGTGTCGATGAGCGAAAGCATGATGTGGAGCATCACGATGTCGAAACGCTTGGCTTCCTCGTCGTCCTTATCCACTTTGATAAGATGTCCAATCTTCTTAAGCCGCGATACATCCAATTCCGACAGGCAGGTCCATTTCTCCTGATTCCTGTAAGGCTCTATGATGTTCAGCCATGGGCGAGCCTCCTTGCGCTCCTTGCCGATGGCTGCCACCTGCTGATGGAGCAGGGTCTTCAGCTCATCATGCAGCTGCTTGTCAAATTCCTTCTCCTGATGCTCGGCGCTCTGCAGCTCCTTGGCAATATCCAGGCGCAGGCAGAAGAGCCGGTCGGTGAGCGATTTGCTGTCGGATGGATGAATGTCGTCGCCCTGCTTCGAGAAGAAATCGAAATTGCCGCACCAGTCGAAGATGTAGAATTCCTGCTTGTCTTCGCCCGGACCGAAAAGGTCCTTGCAGAGACGGGTTCCTCTGCCTATCATCTGCTCAAACTTAATCTTCGACTTGATAATCTTGAAGAATACAAGGTTCAGAATCTCAGGCACATCGATACCTGTGTCGAGCATGTCCACCGATACAGCTATCTGCGGCATCTTGGCTTCCATCTTGAAGTCGGCGATGATGGCAGAATGGTTCTTCACCTGGTTGTCTATCAGCTGGCAGTAGTCAGCACCACGCTCGGGATAGAGCTGGTTAAAGCGCTCCACGATGCGCTCGGCATGCTTGTGGTTGTAGGCAAAGATGATGGTCTTGCCTACGTCCTCACCACTATGCACCTTCAGTCCGTTTGTCATTAATTCTGACAATACATTATCGATGGTATCATCGTTAATCAGATAGTTGAAAATCTCGTTGCCCTGTATGTCTCTATGATATTCCTTTTCCTTCGGAATGCCCTTCATAGCCTTCTCATACTCCCATACCTTTTCCAGCTGCTCACGCTGCTCCGCACTCAAATCGTCGTATTTTATGCCCCGGTTGATCATCTTCGAGTTGCATTTCTTCAGGCGGTAGGGGCGCAGATATTCATCACGTATAGCCTCCTCATAGGTGTATTCAAAGTTAGGCTCGTTCTCCAGTTCCAGCAGCTGGAAGGTGTTCTTGTCTATCTCGGCTCTTGGGGTGGCGGTGAGACCGATGAGCAGCGAATCGAAATACTGGAAGATGGCGCCGTATTTGCCGAACACGCTGCGGTGGGCCTCGTCGATGATGATGAGGTCGAAATGGCCGATGGAGAATTCCAGGGGTTCGGTGTTGATATAGTTGATCATCGTCTGATAGGTTGAGAACACGATGCGGGCGTTCGTGTCTGGCTTATCATCTTCCGAGAGGCAGGACATCGACTGGCTAGGCAGGAACTCTTCGAATCTTTCGTGCGCCTGCTTCACCAGTTCCTTGCGGTCGGCAAGAAACAGAACATTCTTGAGCCATTTGCTGTTGTTGTAGAGCAGCTTGCAGAGCGAGATGCTTACGCGCGTCTTGCCCGTACCGGTGGCCAGCACGAGCAGACCGCGGCGATGCTTCCTGTTGAGCCATTCCACCAGACTCTTGATGGCGGTTTTCTGATAGGGGCGGTTGGTGATTTCATCGTCTATCGCCAGGTTGGTAATAGGGGAGCGACTCCGTTTCTGAATCAGATATTCCAGGTCGTTGTAACTGTGGAAGGAAATGACGTTTCTAGGCGGATAGTCGAGTCCGTCTATCACCTTTGTTGTGTATCCGTTGGTGTAATAAATTACCGGGCGCACGCCATACTTCTTCTCCAGGCAATCTGCATACTCGATGGCCTGTTTGCGTCCCGTTTCCGGGCTGTGGATGGTGCTTTTGGCTTCTATCACCGCCAGCGGTTTGCTGCCCTTGCTAAAGAGCACATAGTCGGCGTAGCCGATGCCTGAAGGGTGGAATTGCTTGTTCATTCCCTCTATCTTGATTTCTATGCCAGCCTTGCCGCCCTGTATGTCGCCCTTTGCGTGGAGTATTTCCCAGCCGGCTTCGTTCAGCATATAGTCGATGAGGCATTGGCGGGTAATGGCTTCGCTTTCAAGCGATTCTGCTGGCTGCTGGGTCGGTGGCTTAGGGTGCTCGATGGCTTCGTGAGGAACATGGTGCTTCAGATCAGGTGAAACTGCTGGTTCTGAATTGTCAGCCGCATGAACCTGGGTGAAGTCTTGCGGAATGAGCGTAGCATCGAAGGCTGCTATTTTGTCGATAGCTCGCCAGCGGTAGAGGAAACCGCAGGCTACATGATAGAGGGCACGCAGGCAGATGAATGCATCGTTCTTTCTTATCTTCTGTGTTCCGGTATGAGCGGCATAGTTGCCTATTTTCTTTACCGTGCGCATATCCTCTATCAGTTCCCAGTCTTCGTTGACGAACGCATCTATTTCCGGACGTTTGATCATCTGGCTGAGGGTTTCGTGGGGTTCCAGCGTCACCTTCGCCATAGCCAGATGGTTCTTGATGAGCCATTCCAGTGCCTTGCGTGCATTGGCGGCACTCTCTTCGGGGAATGCCTTCTGAAAGATTTCTGCCTTATCGCAGTATGCGTGGAGCTGGTGGAAGGCAGGAATCTCCTCTGCCAGCTCTTTGATAAAGTCAAAATTCTTCATTGTCGTTTTATTTTTAATTGTTATTGTTATATTTTTATGGGCAATATTTTAAAGCTTTTGCCCTTACAGGGCGCATTGCTAAATGCCCTGATACCCAGGGCGTTGCCATGGGCTAGGAGAGGTTGCCCCTTCGGGGCGCAGGACGACCTGCAGCCCCTATTCGAACCAGTATTGCATGCGGGAAGCCAGCAGGGTTTCGAGATCCTGGATGGACTTCTGAACCTCCGATTTCTCTCGCTCGATTTGCTCTATGCGCTGGGCAAAGAGTTGCTGGAGAGGGAGGGGTGGGAGGATGCAGCTAAATTTTCGGATGGAATTTAGTCCAACAGTCTTTTGTGCAATTCCTGTAGCAACCTTGTCTGCCATAAATTTTACTCCATCACTCAATACCCAATAGCATAAAAATATTGTTGATAATATTTCTTTATTGGGGCGTAATAAAGCGATGTGTCGTTGAAAGCAAAATTTCTTATCGGTCTTTACTATAACTGGGATTCCATAAGAACCAGTAACAGTATATAGTAAGTCACCCTTTTGAGGTTTCCTATTTTCCTTGAGATTATTGTAATAATCTTCTGGAACATAGAATGTATTCTCAAAATTTAAGCAGCGAGTATCTTTATCAATATCCGAAATTGTAATGAAAGGAATTCCGGATTCTGACTTGGGTGGAGGCATATGGTCACCATCTGTAATGTCTGTGCAAATTTCTCCCAGCTTCTTCACTTCCCATCCCTTTTCATTCTCCACTGGGTCTCCAAACATCTCATAGAAGAGGCTTTGAGCGAGATTGTCGAAATCTTTAAGTTGCTCCTTCTTCAAACGAATCAACTCGTTTATCTTGTCAAGTTCGGAAACTATCGCAAGCTGAGTGGATTTGGGTGGGAGAGGAATCTTTATGCTTTCTACAATAGACTTCGAGATTTCCTTGAAAGTAGCACCACGTCCCAGGCTATTTAAATAGTCTTTCTTTAAACGTAAGAAGTAGAACAGATACTTATTATAGATTGCTTCTGAGCAGATGCAATTTTTAAATCCTTGATTACAATACATTTCTGCATTGGCAATTGCAACCTTACCTATAGGTGCTCGTGATGACAATAAGACTGTACCAACGGGTAAAAGGCGAAGTTTTGTTTTACTTAAAGCTTCGTCTGTAATTTGTCTTTCTGTTTTGTCAATATAAACAGTTGTATCATTCAATTCTGCTGGAGTAACCCAATAGTGACCTTTTCCCCAATATTCAGGAATGTTCGTTTTGGGTGTTGTTCCTGTTACAACTTCACACACTTCCCCCAGCTTCTTATATTCCCATCCCTTTCTCATACCATCTCCTCCGTATTCTTCTCCAATTCCTCATCCTTCTCCAGCATCTTGCACAAATCTCTATACCCCTTCAGAAACTCCCCTTCATTCTCTTCCAGTCTTACTAGAATATCCTTTACAGGCTCGTATTCCACCTTCTCACGCTCTATCTCCTTATACTTATTAATAGAGAGGTCGTAATCGTTCTGGCGGATTTCCTCTACGGGTACGAAGAAGCTCTGGTCTTTGCGGGTGCGGGAAGCCTCAGCTTCAGGATGCAGATAGCGGTTAACCACATCCGGAATATCATTGTCGGCTATCGGTGCACGCTTGTCATCCAGCGAGAAACCATCTGCCTTCATATCATAAAACCATACCTTATCCGTTCCGCCACAGTTGGTCTTGCGGAATATGAGAACGGCGGTAGAAACACCGGCGTATGGCTTGAACACACCGCTCGGCATGGAAATGACGGCGCACAACTGCTGGTTGTCAACTATCTCCTTGCGGATGGCCACGTGCGCCCTGGAAGTTCCGAAAAGTACTCCATCGGGAACGATGCTGGCGCAGCGGCCGCCCAACTCCAGCGAGCGGACAAACTGAGCCAGGAACAGAAGCTCAGTCTTGGTGGTGTTGGCGTAGGCAAGAATATTCCTGTTTACATTATCCTTGTCGAGACTGCCCGCAAAGGGTGGGTTCGCCATGATGAGCGAATAGCAGCTCTGGTCTTCGTTCTGAGCCGAGAGCGAATCGCGCCAAGCCAGTTGAGGAGCAGTTACGTCATGAAGCAGCAGGTTCATGGCTCCGATGCGCAGCATGGTCTGGTCGGTATCGTAGCCATTAATCATCGAAGTCTTCATGTGGTGAACTTCCTCTTTTACATAGGCAGCCATCTCATGGTTCTCCTTGATATATTTCACCGCCTCAACGAGGAAGCCGGCAGAACCCATTGCCGGGTCGCAGATATAATCCTTCGGGTTAGGCTGCATCATCTCCACAATCATGCGGATGATGTGGCGAGGGGTGCGAAACTGGCCGTTGGTGCCGCTTGCCGCCATCTTGCCGAGAATGTATTCATACACATCGCCCATGGCGTCGCGATTATTCATATCAAGATCATTAACGTCATCTATCACCCTGGCTAGGGTCCGGGCGTTGGGAATGAGGAAGATAGCCGACTTCATGTAGCGGCTGTAGGCGCTTTCTTCGCCCGTGCCGATGTGCTTGATGAATTCGAACACATACTGGCGCACCACCCTGAACATTTCATCGGCATCCAGGTTCTTGAACACGTGCCAGCGCAGGCTCTCGTAAGGAATGCCTGCCTTCTCCTCATCGCCTACGGCATCAGGATTCACCCATATCTTTCCTTCCGGGAAGGTAGGGTTCTGAACTACGCTATCCCAGTCGCGGGCGTTTTCTTCTTCCTGTAGCTGCTTGTCATCGAGCATTTTCATAAAGAAGATGTAGGTCATCTGTTCCAACACGGTGATAGGGTTTGTAATGCCAGCCACAAAGAATGTGTCCCATATCTGGTCTATCTTGTTTTTGATTTCTCCTGTTATCATATTATTATATATTATTTTTATGGCAAAGGTAATAAAAAAAAGGAAAACGAGCAAAAATCTGATGATTTTTTACTCATTTCCCTTTTAACTTTCTTTGGAAATCCTTAATGACCTTAATGACCATGACCTTAATGACCGGATTCCTTGGGCTATTCAAGGCCGTCGCCAGTATCGTCCTTGCCGGTAGTGTCGCCGCCTGATTCTGAGCCTTGGCCTTCGCTGCCGGTCTGACCGGTGTTTGAACCGCCTGGGGTAGAACCGCCTGGCGTATTATCCGGAGTGGTTGGGGCGTTGAGGTCAACGTTGGTCTTACCCTCCTTAATCGCCTTGATAACGGCTGCCTGAGCACTGCGGCTGGCTACGAGGTTGAACTCGGCGTCATCGCGAAGGTTCTTGAACTCCTGACCAGGCTCCCACTGAACCTTCACGCCGGTGATGTTCTGCGCGGTGAACTTGTCGGCATCCTCGGCACCCTTCGAAGTGAGAAGGAGAGAGAAATCACCAAGATCGCCCAGACGGATTTTCTTGCCCTCAAGCAACATCTCACGCATGCAGTCTACGGCGATGTAGAGGATGGCGCTGATGTCAGCTCTTGAATAAACACTGCCATGAGAGGTGATGTGCTTGGCAAACTTCTCGATGGTCATGATGTCGGTGTACTGTGAGATGGCGAAAGCATTCTGCTTCTCAGTCTTCACGAGTTCCAGGT
>OHEJ01000086.1_pt1 | contig 45180 bp, 36 predicted proteins | sample 1567261 | NCBI WGS metagenome assembly OHEJ01 (sample SAMEA3879550, study PRJEB24766) | human gut metagenome | biome: human-associated habitat; feature: feces | place: USA | collected 1985/1987 | reverse complement strand
GAGCAACTGACTCTTAATCAGTGGGTCCTGGGTTCGAGTCCCTGAAGGTGTACCAGACTTAAAAAGAATAGGCCCATCAGCCTATTCTTTTTATCTATATGGCCTGTTGGTCAAGCGGTTAAGACTCCGGCCTCTCACGCCGGCGACGGGGGTTCGATTCCCCCACAGGTCACCAATGCACCATTAGCTCAGTTGGTTAGAGCAACCGGCTCATAACCGGTCGGTCCGGGGTTCGAGTCCCTGATGGTGCACCAATTTTATTGGTGCCGAGCTTTTTACCTATAGGGGTGTGGTTCAATGGCAGAATAGGGGTCTCCAAAACCTTTGACGTGGGTTCGATTCCTACCACCCCTGCCAAATAAAAAGCACGCTGTAGCGTGCTTTTTCACTTTATTAAATATGCACCTTTAGCTCAGTTGGTAGAGCAACTGACTCTTAATCAGTGGGTCCTGGGTTCGAGTCCCTGAAGGTGTACCAAGTTTAATCCCGTGTGTTTTGCACGGGATTTTTGTTGTATACAGCAACAGCCCGGCTGAATCAGTCGGGCTGTTTTTTGGTTATTTCGGCAGGTGCAGGAAGCCGTCGGTGAAGGCGTTGGGGAAGGCGAAATTTTTCTGACCGTCAGCAAATTTTACATATATATGTTTATCAGTGATTGACTGTACTTTTCCTTCGCCGAATTTTTTATGTATTACGGTCATACCTACTGTTATTGAAGATTCGTCAAAATCAGGGGTGTTGCTGCGTTTTCTGTCGGGAACGGGTAAAGCGGCTTTGGGAACGGGTGATTTAATGCCGAACTTTTCGGTGACGAGTGGAGGTACGGACGGATATGCCGATGATTTGCCTGAGGTTTGGACGCCGGGCTTTCCTGCAGGCGTTTTTGCGATTTCTTTCTTCAGCATTGCTATATCCCTGTCGGGTACGGAGGGCTGAGGAGCGTTCATTGATTCCTGCTGATTATAGAACAGCTTTTTGTATTCATCTTTTCTTATGGCGGTATCCCAACCGCCTATCTCCTTATCGTTACTGTGCATATCAATTCCGGTATAGGTAAGGCTTGCGTCCTCGTAGCGTTTGAACTGGAAAATGGAATGATTCATAAGGCTGGAGTTGAAAACGCCGAGCGAACACAAAAGGTCGAAATCTTTTGTGTCAAGACCGGTCACTTTTTTGAAAAGACCGGGTTCAAGCTGGGTTATAACGTCCTTGAGGCAGGATTCACGGTAGTCGGTAAGGTACATAAATACGGGAATTCTTGAAGCGAATTTCATCAGCTTTTCCTGTACCTCCTTACGCTTTGACTTGAACTCCTTCTCGGCTTCGGTAAGCTCTTTCTTTTCTTTCGGGGTGAGCTTTTCCACGCCGTCTTTCTTCAGCTTCTTTACAGCCTCGGACTTGTTGATAATTACCTCAAGCTCCTTGTTGAGATTGCGGAAAGCCTCGATATTTTCAAGTGCGGTCATTGCCTCTGTGCTTGCCATCAGACGTTTTAACGTATCGTTATCAACGTTTACAAGCAGGGCGGACTGCCAGCGCTTTGCGAGGAGGGTTGCGGATGTTCCGGCAAGGGTAATATCAAGAATAGCCTGTGCGTTTACCTGCTCCATAGTCGAGCCGTCATAGGCTAAGACGGGCAGGAAGTTTATAAACTCGCTGACGTTCTTTTCGGGGTTTGTGTTCTCGGAATTCAGATTGCAGGCATAGTCGGATATCTGGCGGAGCGCACGGTCAAGTGCAAAGTCGAACACATAGCATTCGTGCTTGATTATCTCGACTTCGCCCTTCTCATTTTTTACCGTCCAGGGTGACTGCACACGGAAAGCCGACTGGAAATAGGTTTCCGGGCTTTTAAGATTGCGGAGCATAAATATGCCTGTCCACGGCTTTACGGTAACGCCTGTTGTCAGCTTTCCGCAGGTGAGGGTTATTGTCCTTGTAACGAGAGGATCGCCCATAGAATCAATAACGGGTTTTACCGCATCAAGACCTACGCCCGCTTTTATACCGGCGCAGACGTTTATCTTATAGCCCTGATTGTAATAGTTGTTCTGGCTTTGCATAAGAAGATTGTACATCGCAAAGCAGGACGCTACGCTCGGCAAAAACCATAGGGTGTGCGACAGTACGTTAAGAAGCCTTGTGTCTGAGAAGGGCATAGGCGGACGCTTGTCAACGCCAAGACTTACCGCAATTTTAAGGTCGTCTACGCTTGCGGGCAGATATGCGCCACGGATAAGATCGAGCCATTTCTGCACCTCGTTCTCGTTTACAAAGCGAGCGTCCTCGCCTTTTCCCTTTGCGGAAAAGAACAGATTCAGATCGAAGCCGTCAAATTCTCCCTCAGAGGCTACGGAGCGTATACTTTCGGGAATTTTATAGGTCATCATTACCATACGGGGAAGCGACATATATGGGTTGTTTTCGCCCTTCCAGTTTTCTTTTGCGTTCTGCTCATCTGAATAAGTCCAGTTGAAAATCTGTTCTTCTATGAACTCACCGCTGTGCATTGCTCTGAACGGGGTGCCGGACAGATAAAGGTAGTGTGACGAGGTTATCGGCAGGAAGGTTTCGTTTACGGCATTTCCTGCTTCTTCCTTCTGATATTTTTCTGCGTCAAAGTCTATATCTTCATCGTCGGGATCGTCAAACAGCTTCTTTGCGTTTTCTCTCCACGCTCCGAAATGGTATTCGTCAAATATGACTATATCCCAGTTGGTAGTATGGATAAACTCGTTCTTGTATTTTATTCCGCCGTTTTCGTTAGTACCGAGCAGATCCTGAAACGAGCCGAAAACTACTATCGGTCTTGTGCTGTCGGCATTGTAATATGCCTCGTCGATATTCTGCTTGTTATTATGTGCGTCCTTGTTTGAAACGTACTGCCAGCCCTCGAAATCAACGTGAGTTCTTAAGTCCTCGCTCCACGCCGACTCTACGGCAGGCTTGAAGGTGAGAATAAGAATACGCTTGAAATTCATCTTCTTGCAAAGCTCATAAGCGGCAAAGGTCTTGCCAAAACGCATTTTTGCATTCCACAGGAATTTTGGTATGCGTTCAGGCTCGGTCTTTTTAATGTTTTCAAAGTATTCGATTGTGCGGTCTACCGCTTTACTCTGTTCCGGACGCATTTTAAAGTCGGCGGTGCGGTATTCGTCCGTCCTTTCGCCTGTGCGAAGCTCACGCACGGCGGAGCGTACATCATTTACGGTACAGTTGTACCATTCGTTCTTGTCGGTGTTTTCGTTAAGACGGTGAAAGCCGTTACGTTTAAGAACGGCGTGTACGTCATGGTCGTTGAAGCACGAGCCGTCAGGACGCATTGCCGATTCCTCGCAAAGCACGGTGTAGCTTATCGCACTTGTATGGAGCTGTTCTTTTATACGCTGCTTTACATCACGGTCGGTGTAGCCTACTTTTATGTAGCCGTCGTGAGTTGTAACGCCGTTCAGCTTGTAGGCATAGATAGTCGGGTTTACCTCGGGGCGAGGGGTCACATACTTTTCAAATACGTCAGCCATTGTTTTCACCGCCTAAATCCATCGGTCTTATCATAGACTCGATAAAATTTATTTCTTCGTCTGTGAGATTGTATTTTTCGTAGAGTTCGGAATCTGTCCACGGTTTTGAGAAGTCTTGGAGGGGGACGAATTGGTAAGTGCTTTTTGGAGCGTGCTGTGATATTTTCTTCAGCAATACCATAAATCTAAAAAACTTTGTTGCAATGTAACTCATTAAATTCATACACTCTTCTTTATTATTACATGGACCGATAACTAAATAGGTTGCTGTGCATACACTATTTTTACCTGCGAATAACGGTTTATTGATAACTTGATGCGGAAACGTATCGCCAGCATTGTAAGCACTTGAAATGATTACTTTTTCTTTGTCTATCCATTCACAGTTTTTTTCTATGCTTGCTTTATCTATAAAGCTTTTAATGCCACCTCTCTCATATAAAATGACGCTATCTGCAAAATACGAATTTGCGCCTTTATATGTAGTTGGAATGCCGAAAGGCTGTGTGTAGGAAACTATACTGTCAAATGTTTTTTCTTTATGTTTATATACTTTTCTTAAAATACTAACAGCCTCATTATATCTAATAAAAACATCAGCGTTAGGTTCTTTGATTGGCCGTTTCGCTACAGAGAGAATTTTATTATTTTTATATGTTGTTACAGTACAATCACCGGAATGTGAACTATCCCATAAGAAATAGCAAACTCCCCCTTTGATTTCCACGCCCGGAAAACAATCTGAAGCGTCCATATAATCAGTAATGTAGCTTATTTTTAAATCGTTTAGCATATCATCTCTAAATGAATCCAGTCCTAATCCACCAGAAAACCATCTTGACGGAATTATCATAGTAATATAACGAGGTTTTAATTTTTTAGCTTGTTGTACGAATTTATTATAAATAGGGATTGCTCCAGCTCCAAGACCACCACCATTTCCAATTTGATACGGCGGATTTGAAATAATAACATCGAACTTCATGCCAAAAATCTCCTCGGGGTGTAATGTATGTATCCATTCATACGCATAATATTCACGTTCTTCGCCACGGTCGTACTGCGTTTCGGACGCACCGCAGAAGATGCATCTGCCGGACTTGTCGAACGAGTGGGGAATACGCTTGAAACGGATATTTCCGTCCGAATTTTCAAAGTGTGTTACCGAAAAAGCACTGTTTGCGTACTTACTGCAATAAAGGCTTCTGCGTGAGAGCAGGCTTGTAAGTTCTGTTATCGCAATGCCGTAAAGCTGATTTTTAAAAATATGGTCTATTCGCTGCTGTCTGTCGGGGATAACGGCTTCAAGGCCTTTTATAAGACGCTTTGCTATCTCTCGCAGGAAAACTCCCGTTTTCACGGCGGGGTCGAGAAACTTTGTATCGGGAGATGAGAAAAGCTCCTGCGGGAGCATATCGAGCATTTTGTTTACTATCTCCGGAGGTGTGAAAACCTCATCGCTTGAGAGATTGGCAAGGCAGGACAGAACATCGGGGTTGTATACCTTTTCGTAAAGTCCGCTTAAAATTCCGGTTGAAATATTATCAGCCATTTTCCCATAACCTCCTGTAGTTGCATATATATTTCCGTAAAAAAGTGCCCTCGCCTTCTGCGCTGTCGCTGAGGGTGAGCTGAGAAGCCTTTTCATTATTGCCGTTTACCAGTTCGTCAAAGCTGTAATCGCTGCGCTGTATATTATTGCCGAAAACGAATGCCCACTCGGAAAAAACTATATCCTGTTCGGTATCGCTGCAGTTTTCGTCTACGCACTTAAGAGTAAGGGCGTTTCCGCAGACGATATTTCTTGACAGGATAAAGCGGACGGATTTTCTTGTATCATCGTTGCATTCTTTTTTGCAGACGGCTCTGTATTGCTTGTCCCACTGCTTAAACAGCCGTTCACGGCAGGTTTCGACATTATCCGCCATTATATCGACACCGTAAAGACTGCTTACCGCAAGGAGCGAGTATTTTTCATATTCAAGAGGGCTGCGACCGTATTCGGACTTTACGACCGCAAGCTTTCTTGCGAGAATTTCGGTAAGGAAATTGCCCGTTCCGCAGGCGGGTTCAAGAAAACGGCTGTCGATACGCTCGGTTTCCTGTTTTACAAGGTCGCACATTGCCTTTACTTCACGCTCGGCGGTGAAAACCTCGCCGTGTTCGGTAACACGTTGTCTGGATTTTATTTGTTGTTGCACTTAATCACCTTTTGTATTTAAGCAATTTATTCGGATAAAAATTGTCCATCATACAATAATAATAGCACAAAATTGCTCAATTGGCAACGATTTTATGAGATAATTTCATAAAATGCAATCAGAGGTGTGCTGTATGAACGAATTTGGCAACAGGCTGAAGAAAATCAGAATAGAAAAGAATATGTCGCAAAAGGACTTTGCAAGCAGGGCGAATATAGATAAAAGTATGATGTGCAGATATGAAAACGGAGAGAAACGTCCGACGTATGAGGCTCTTTGCTCAATTGCAAGAGAACATAATATATCGCTTGACTATCTTTGCGGCTTACAGCAATCCGGAACGGTTTCGCTTATCGGGCTTACGGACGGGCAGGCTGACTGCGTTCGATTGCTTATAGACGCTTTTCACGAATACAACAATACAGTAAGAAAAAGGCTCAGCGATGAGCAGTACAGGGTACTCGGTCAGATACTGGCGGAATTTCTGAAATAAACGCACAGCACCGCCTGCACGGTTTTCGTGCAGGCGGTGCTAAAAATTCAATTTACAGTTGTTTGACTAAAAAAGATGCTAATGTTATACTTGAAAAAAATCGCAGATTTACTTTAATCAACACGGAGATGAAAATGGACAAGATATGGAATGAAATGTACACAAGGGCTAAATCGGTGCAGAACGACAGGAATATAAACGAATATATTTCCGCAGGAGGAGTAGCCGCCGCTGTGCTGTCGGCTTCGGGCAAAATCTATACCGGAGTTTGTATAGACACCTGTTCCACTCTCGGAATATGTGCGGAGAGGAATGCAATCTTCAATATGATAACGAACGGCGATGATAAAATCAGCAGGGTACTTGCAATAATGCCGGACGGAAAAATGGGTGCGCCGTGTGGGGCATGCAGAGAGTTTATGGTACAGCTTATGGCGGATGATTATAAGAATGTTGAGATAATGCTCGACTATGAAAAAGATAAGGTGATAACGCTCGGAGAGCTGACACCTGAGTGGTGGATAAAATGAACGCAGTAACAAAATACAGGCTCGGCGACAGTGAAATTGAGAAGATGTACCGAAGGGCGTTTTCCGACAGCGGTGAAATCAAAATCAGCACTTTGTCGGGCGGCTTTTGCAGCAGTGTTTATCTTATAGACAGCGGCAAGAATAAGGTCGTGCTTAAGGTCGGGACAAAGAGCAACGTTAAAGTGATGTGGCACGAAACGGCATATATTGCTACCGAGGCGGAGATGCTGAAATTGATAGGCGGAAAAACAGACATAGCTATGCCCGAACTGCTTTTCTATGACGACAGCACAGAAATATGCGATGTACCGTATTTCTTCATGAGTTTTATAGACGGCAAACCGCTGAATGACACTGAGGGGATAACCGCAGAGCAGTACGGCAATATAAAATATGAGGTCGGCAGGCTTACAAGGCAGATAACGGATATTCCTGCACGGCGTTTCGGCATACCGAATATTGCGGAGAGCTTATGCGACAGAAATTCTGATTTTGTGATGTTGCTTTTTGAAAAGTTGCTTGCCGATTTAGAGGAAAAAGGCGGAGCACTGAAAAGCATATCACACAGCGAGCTGATGGAGCTTATCGGCAAATTCTGCACACAGCTTGATACGGCGGATAAGTCGTGCCTTATACATACGGATACATGGAACGGAAACGTTATGGTGAAAGACGGAGAGCTTTCGGGAATAATCGACTTTGCGGCGATACTTTACGGTGATCCGTTTATGAGCCACGATTTTCACGACTTCGGGGAAATCAATGCGGATTTTCTTAGAGGGTACGGCAAGACTGAGTTCAGTACAGACGAGCTTATCCGCATACAGATATATAAGATATGGCAACGGCTCGGTATGATAGTTGAAAAGGTTTACCGTGAATATGAGGATAAGAACCTGTATTCATGGGTTGACGGCGAGTTTGAAAAAGAAGTTGAAATACTTAAGAAAATGTAAATGAAAAGCGGTCACGGGAAAAGTCCTGTGACCGCCGTTTTTTATTTATGTCTGCTCACGCTTTTTGAGTATCTTGCGGAAGGTAAGAGCGAAGATAACTGTACAGCAGATTGCCGAGGTAGCATCCGCTACGGATTCTGCGAGATATACGCCCTTTACACCGAGAAAATTCGGCAGGATAAGGGCAAGAGGGATAAGCAGTATCACTTTACGCAAAAGGGCTATGAACAGTGAAATTTTAGCCTGACCGAGAGCAACGAACATATTCTGGCAGGTACGCTGAAGTCCGAATATGGTCATGCCGGTAAGGAAAAGGGGCATCATTCTGCCGACCGTTTTTATAAGTGCGGTGTCGTCTGTGAACATTCCTGCGACAAATTCGGGGAAGGTAATCATAAACAGGTTTGACAGGGCGAAGAATGAGAACATAATTATCACGGAATATTTAAAGCAGAGGCGGACACGGTCGGTGTTGCCCTTGCCGTAATTGTAGCTGACTATCGGAACAAAGCCCTGTGCAAAGCCGCTCAGAGGCACGGCGGCAAACTGCATTGCGCTCTGCATTACCGTAAGTGTGCTGACGTATATATCGCCGTATGCGCTCAGCGAGCCGTTGAGAACGAAGCCGACAAGACTTTCCGTACTTGCCATTATAAACGGGGCGATGCCAAGAGCAAACAGCGAGCCGATTATTTTTATATCAAGCTTAAGATATTTCGGCTTTATTTTCAAAGTCGCTTTGTCGGATACAAGAAATCCTACTATTATAAAGGCGCTTACCGCCTGTGATATTACCGTTGCGAGAGCGGCGCCCGTTACGCCCATACCGAATACATAGATAAAAAGCGGATCAAGGCCTATGTTGAGGATCGCACCGATTATCACGGCTATCATTGAAATTCCGGGTCTGCCCTGTGCATTTATGAACGAATTAAGTCCGGTTGCGAACATTACGAACAGCGTGCCGGTAAGGTATACCGAGAGGTAGTCTGTGGCATAGCCGATAGTAGCGTCGCTTGCGCCGATAAGGCGGAGCAGGGGCTCCATAAAGATGTAGGTTATGCCCGATGTTACTACAGTAAACAGCACGAGCAGTGAAAAGCCGTTGCCGAGTATCCTGTGCGCTCTTTCACGGTCGCCCTTGCCGAGCGCTATTGAGGCAAGCGGTGCGCCGCCACCGCCGACTATCTGTGAAAATGCCGAGATAAGAATGATTATCGAGCTTGTAACACCGATACCTGCCAGCGCATCAGTGCCGATAAGCTCTATGTGTCCGATGAAGACCCTGTCAACTATGCTGTACAGCAGGTTTATAAGCTGTGCCGCAAAGCCCGGCAGTGCCATTTTAAGTATAAGAGGCAGCATCGAGGCTGTGCCGAGCCGTTCTTCGTATTTGTTATCCATTTATAGTATCTCCGTGTTTTGTCTTTCTATTTAGAGAGTATATCACTTAACAGAAGAAAAGTCAAAGGTGGTGGCTGAAAGCCACTGTAAATTCCGCCTTTGGAAATGTTTGAGGTTGTCTGAACGTGGCAAAACGGCGGGGTAATATGATACTGAGGGTTCATCGGTGGCTGTGAGCCGCTTCAAATTCCGCCGTTCTGGCAGTTGACGGTTGGGTGAATAAGACTTGAGAACAGAATCTCATACTTTTGTAGAATCGGCTGAAGTTTTGGGAAAAGCAGTTTGCACTATAAAAAACAAAAAGACAGCGCCACCCGGCACTGCCTTTAATGTTTATAAATTTATTGCAATTACGCCTGTTCGCTTGGAGCAAAGCCTGTTCTTTTCAGAGCCTTTGAAATTGCGAGAGCGGCAAAGTATGCGAGAACTACGCTTGCTATATCCTTTATAAGATAGGGAGCGGATACGAGCAGGAAGCTGGATAACAGATCCTTGCCTGCAACGAGAGCGTACTGTACAAATCCGCAGATATGGCAAGCGGCAACGCCTAAGATGCCCATTGCTATTCTAAGCGGTACACGGAACTTTTCAGGCATATTTCTGAATGCTATTCCGCTGATGGCCGCCATAGCGATAAAGCCGATTATAAATCCGCCCGTAGGACCGACTATTGAAGCGATTCCGCCCTTGAAGCCACTGAATACGGGAACGCCAACCGCACCGAGCAGAACATAAACGACCGTTGAAACGGTTGCTCTTGCTGTGCAGAGATAAAAGCCGCAGAGGGCTATTGCAAAGGTCTGTAATGTAACCGGTACGCCGGAGGGCATCGGTATCGCTATCTGCGAAAGTACCGCCGTAATTGCCGCAAAGAGCGCACAAAGTACGATTGTTGTGATTTTCTGTCTGTTCATAATTTTTGTTTCCTTTCCTTTTTGTCAAACGACTTTAACAGAATACCACCGACAGCTCCTCGTGTCAACCAAACTGCATAAATGGGTGACATTCAGAACGTTTATTGTTTAACTTAATAACCTAATTGTACAAAATAACTAAAAGTTATGTGGTAAATGTGTGAAAAATGCAAATTGATTTTTTGGCGGGCAGAGGTTATAATTAACTTAATTGAGAATGTTGTAAACGTTTAACAACACTCATAAGAATGAAACATATACAATTTGTTTGGAGGTAATTAAAATGAAGATGAAAAGATTCATCGGTGCAGCAGCTGCAATGGCAGTAGCAGGCACACTTACAGTAGGCGCAGCAGCAGAAACTTATAATGCTTATATCGGTTTCCAGACAGCACCCTACTCATTCAGAAACTCTTTTGATGACGCTACATACGGTAAGGACGTTTCAGACGGCAAGTACTTCAACAGCGTAATCGTATGGGGCGGTAACGACCCCGAAACATTCCCTCAGTATGAAGACAAATTCGATGATGATATGCCGGGTGGTAATGCCGGCTATGTTCTTCCTGCTACATACACAGATGTACAGATCGACAAGGACGGCACATACAAGGTTGGCATTACTGACTTTGACTGGGCACTCGACGGTTCTTCTTCTTTCAACCTTCTGTTTGTTTCAACAGATATTCCTTTCAACAAGGACGCAGGCGAAGACGGTGAGTCTATCGCTAAGTTCTCTGACTGCAAGATTATCGTTGATGGTACAGTAACATCAGAAGTTGCTGATCCTATCATTGATACAGAAGACGGTAAGAAGACAGGTCATACAAAGCTTCTGTTCGCTAACATCTGGAACGATGCTCTTAAGACAGATGGTTATACCGGCGCATACCCCACAAAGTCTTTAGAGATTGAATTTACAGTTTCAGGTCTTGACGCTCAGCAGCCTGCTGATACAGATGCTCCCGCAGATACAGATGCTCCCGCTACAGACGCTCCCGCTACAGATGCTCCTACAACAGGTGATTCTACAAAGCCCAACACAAACACAGGTGTTGAAGGCGTTGCAGCAGTTGCAGGTGTTGCACTCCTCGCAGCAGGTGCAGTAGTAGTTGCTAAGAAGAGAAAGTAATCTTAAAAAGATTAACTGATAATGACAGCCCTCATTCGTGAGGGCTGTTTTAATATCACGACCGAAAGAGGAAATATGAAAAAATCTATAATCAGACGTGCGATAGCCGTGTTTATTGCGGCGGCTATGCTTGCAGGCTGTGCGGTGCAGGACAGCGGTGTATTATCGTCTGTCGGAAACAGTTCGGCGACCGAAAGCAATGTATCGTATGTTGAGGATACAAGCAGTGTTGATGAAAATTCCGAGGTTACTTCCGTTGACAGCTCAGTAACAGAGAGCGACACATCTTCCGATACCTCCGAACAGGAAGAAAGCAATACTTCTGCAAGCAATTTCACTGTTCAGTGGAAGAAGTCGAGCAGCTGGGAAGAAGGCGGTAAGAAGTGCGGAGGTTATGAGATTGTTATAACCAATAACGGCGATACGGTGAACAGCTGGACGGCAAAGGTAACCGTCCCCGGCAACACAAAGCTGATGTCGCAGTGGAACGGAATATTCAGCATTTCGGGAAACACAATGACGGTCAAGAACGAGAGCTACAACGGAACTATAGAAAAGGGAAAGAGCGTTTCGTTCGGATTCAATTATTCGGCTGACGCTTATATCAATGAGGGTAAAGTGACTGTGAACGGAAGTACCGCAGGAACGAGTGCCGGAAATAACAGCAATAATAACAATAACAATAATAATACGTCAACAACCAAAAAGCCGGCGGCAACAGTTCCCAAGGCGCCGAGCGACCCTAAAGGCACTACACCGGTATCACAGCACGGTCAGCTTTCGGTAAAGAACGGACAGCTTGTCGATAAGAGCGGCAAGGGTTATCAGCTCAGGGGAATGAGCACACACGGGCTTACATGGTTCCCCGAATTCGTAAATGAGAGCGCATTCAAAACGCTCCGTGACGACTGGAATACGAATGTTGTCCGTCTTGCAATGTATGTTGACGAGTGGGGCAACGGTCAGTGCTATATGGGCAACAAGAGCGGAAGCCTTGAACTGCTTGAAAAGGGTGTTGACATCTGCATCAAGCTGGATATGTATGTTATCATCGACTGGCACGTTCTTAATCCCGGCGACCCGTCCAAGTATACAAACGAGGCAAAATCCTTCTTTGAAACGGTATCAAAGAGATATGCAAAATATCCGAATGTAATTTACGAGATATGCAACGAGCCGAACGGCGGTGCATCGTGGAGCGGTAATATCAAGCCGTATGCGGAAAAGATAATACCCGTTATCCGCAAGAATGCGCCGAACTCGGTAATTATAGTAGGTACGCCCACATGGAGTCAGGAGATCGACAAGCCGCTTTCCGATCCGCTGAACTACAAGAATGTAATGTATGCGTTCCACTTCTATGCGGCAACTCACGCAGGACTTCGTTCAAACGTAGAAAACTGCGTGGCACAGGGACTGCCTGTATTCGTGTCGGAATTTGGTACTTGTGATGCATCGGGCGGAGGTGCAAACGACTTCAACGAAACGCAGAAGTGGCTTAGCTATTTTGACAAGCAAGGCATAAGCTACTGTAACTGGAGTATCTGCAACAAGGATGAAACCTGCTCGGTACTGCGGCCGGGAACATCGGCAAACGGAAACTGGAGCGAGAGCAATCTTACCGAAAACGGCAAGTGGATGCGTAACTGGTTCCGCAAGCACTAAGTGCCCGTGGGGCACGGCAAATTCCGACCTTTTGAGAAGTTTTGCGGTTGGCTTGGCTTTGCGGGACGGTCGGGGTTTGACGGTAGCTGAAAACAAGCTGTCGAAATACTTGTTTGTTTACTCCCGCCGTCAAACAAACGTGAATATACAGCAACCGTATTTAAAGGCGGAAATGCGAGCCGAGACATTCGGCTTCCGACCTTTTGAGAGGTTTGCGGTTGGCTGGGCTTTGTGGGACGGTCGAGAGTTAATGAAAACAAGGAGATAATATGCTGAACGATATTAAATGGTTATTTTTCGATGTCGGTTCAACACTTGTTGACGAAACCGAGTGTTATAATCATCGCATACGAGATGCTATTGCGGGAACAGATATTACCTTTGAGGAGTTTAACGAAAAACGTTTGTATTTTTCAAAGCAAAATCTGAAAGGCGATATTGAAGCACTGAGATATTTCGGACTTGCAAAAACTCCTTGGCATCATGAAGATGAAAAGCTCTATAAAGATTCCGAAAACGTACTCAAAATCCTATGTGAAAAAGGATACCGTATAGGTGTAATTGCCAACCAGTCGGCAGGCACTGAAAAACGACTTGAAAGCTGCGGCTTGATGAAATATATACAGCTTGTTGTAGCTTCTGCCGAAGAAGGAGTTGCCAAACCTGATAAAAGAATATTCGATATAGCACTAAAGCGAGCAGGTTGCAGTCCGTCCGAAGCGGTAATGATCGGTGACAGAGTGGATAATGATATAATTCCCGCTAATGAAATGGGAATGATGACGATATGGGTGAGGCAAGGCTTAGGCAAATATTGGACGATTTCTGACGAGAGCGAAAAGGCTGATTTTACGGTGGATAACCTATCGGAGCTTTTGGACATTTTTTGATAAGGCTTAGGCGGAAATATTGCAAAAGTCTTAAGCACTATGAATGAAAGAAAGGTTGTGTACTATGTTTAGCAAATTAAAACATCGGCTTGACAGGAAAAGCAAAAGGGTGGTTGCGCTGTTGGCGACGGCGATACTGCTCTGTGGGTTTACGGGGTGCGAAAGAAGTACTATTCCTGATGGTTCTGAGATATCGTACAGCGAAACGGGTTTTGACATTGAACGGATACGAAAAAATGTAATTGTTGACGGACAAGCGATCGAGATACCCATAAAGCTGAAAGAACTGCCTAAGGATTGGACATATGAAACTTCTGCTAATCGATTTGCGGAGGATAGATGTCACGTTGAAGTCAAGGACAAAAATGGCGATTTGCTTTTTAGCTGCGGAGCGGAAAACTACAAAGAGTCCAAAAAGGGTGACAGTAGGATTTTTGATGCTCCTTTTGAGAATGACAAATGTTCGGTTGACGGCATAACTCCATTTAAAACAACTAGAGAAGAAATCGTCGAAAGGTATGGTGAAGCAACAAGTATAAAAAATTTTAACAGTAAAAAATATGAAGGCTGGCAGGAATATAGATATGGTTCTCTCGAGGGAAAAACCTCGAATGATTGGCACGGTAAATGTCTTATTGTTACATTTAACGAGAAAGGCATTGTTGATTGGGTTACCATTGTTTATACAGACTGAAAATGACGCCTAAGAAAAGTATATAAACGACTGGGCAAGCCTTGAACGTTCTGTAATGCCGGCAGGCAAAGCCGAGGGCAAATCAGAATTATTATCTGAACTGATAAAGCAGGGTGTAATAACCGAAGAGCAGGCAAATAACTACAGAAACTAACAAAATAAACTCCGTTCAGACTTATAAATGCAGAAACAGAATTTAAAACAACCATTATAAAAATCCGTGTCAGGCGACACGGATTTTTTCTGTTATAGCTGTTTTAATATGTGCAAGACCGTTTGCAATAAGGCATTGACCGGGGTAATAAATGGCAAGGCAGAAATTTGAGAACGGGAAATCTATTTTTGAGAAGTACGCCATCAGGAGCATTATATCGGATATAAGAAACAGCACGCTGCCGAGCGCAAGTATAAGGTTGAATCTGTTCTTTATGCGGATAAAGTTCATTATTGCTTTGCCAGTCATAATGCAGATTATAACTGCGTATGAAATGCCGATGATCTTCATAAGCGACGAGCCGAAGTCAAGAAGCGGTGAGAACATCATAAACAGTGCTATGGGGATAAATATTATCATTGCAGGGATAAAGTCGGTGAGACGGGGATTTTGCATCAGCGAATATGCTATGAAATAACAGATGTGACCTAAGGCGAAAATCGCCGCTCCTGCGATGAAGTTTAAGTTTATCGCTATATCTGCGCTCATTGCGAAGAATACACCGACGGTCAGTATTACTGACGGCAGTTTCTTATCGGGAAAGTATTTCAGGGCATATATCAGATTTACTGCGGCGGCAAGCATAAAGAAAACGCTTGCGGTTATTTTTATCGGGTAGAGATGAGTAATTATCAGAGCTGTATCGCAAGCAAGTGATAAGCCGAGAAAAATAATGTTGAGCGGTAAAACGAGTTTTTTCATATATTTGTTTCCTCAGTCTGAGCATTCAGTTCAATATTGATTTTTCTTGTGTATCGGGATAGCGGATATTCTCCGTCGTGGGATTCTCCGAAAAAGTAAGCGGACATATTTCCTGCCTGCGTAACTCTTGTAACTCTGGCAGAAAGCAACAGGTCGGTAAGTTCTGCTCTGTCAGCCTCGTCGCAGATAAGCCCTGCGGTCTGCAAAAAGCCTTTTGCGTTTCTCAGTGTACGCATTATGTTCTTTCTCGGAAGTCTTTTTACAAGCACATTGCACATCATAGGCGACAGTTCAAGTTCAAAGTCGTCTTTTATGATAAGGCTGCAATTCTTACCGTAAAATACATCGGGAGAAATTTGCCGTATCCCGATTGCCTGTTCAAGACGGGCGGAGTAGCTTATGAGCGTATCTCTCGCCCGTGTGCCTATTGAGGTATTTCTGTGTTTTCCGACTGCCGCTTCAAGATACGGAAGGAACATTTCGCAAAATAGGGTAAGTTCGGTTTTATCATCGGTGTCGATAAACACGGTCTGGCAGGAACTGCAGAGCAGTTGCTTTGTAGAGGCTATATGCTCGGCAAGAGCCGAAAATTCATCTGTATGGTTTGCGTAATCGGAAATGTAGCAGAAACCAAGCTTGTGTCCCCATTCAATCAGCTTAACTCCCGGCGGAGCAAGTGAACGGACGGCTTTTACAGCCTCTGTGCCGCCCCATACCACTATGCCGTCGGCAAAGCCTGCAAGCGTCTGGATGGTACGCACATCGCTTGACGGAGTATCAAAGACATATATGTAGCGTGACAGCAAAGGCTCATATTTGCAAAGCTGCTTTATTATGCGGATCGACAAGCCCTTATCGGCGGACGGAAGCTTCAGTATATTTATATTGCCTGCAAGAAGTCCTTCTGCAACGCTCATCACGGGTAAGCCGTCGGCATTTCCTGCGGCTATGTGGAACAGAACGCCGAGAGGTTTTGTCTGAATTTTTATTTTCGGAGTGATGCCGTTCGGAGAACCGATAAAGCCGTCTGAATCTCCAAGCTCGGTTTTCAGCCTGTATTCAAGATTTTCACGGCTGAGGCAGGCAAGTATAAGCTGTTTATAGTAACTTACATTTTCAACGTCAAGCGCTGAGAGCATATCGTCAAAAGCGCCGTTTTCTATATCCGTGCTGATTTTTTCGGCGGCAAGCATGACCTGCTTAGCAGAAAGCCGACAGTTTCCGAGAGTGTCGCATATTCTGTCTTCAAAACGGGCTAACAGCTTGTCGCACATATCGTTTTCGTATATTTTGCCATCAAAGAAAATCATACGTTCACACCCTTTATTATCTCTTCTGCGCCTGCCGCACAGGTCTTTATATCCTCCGGTGCAACTCTGCCGACAATTTCAAGAAACGGCGTTTTCAGTCCGCAGGAACATTCGCTTCCGTTATGAAGTATGCCGAGGTCATCTGTCATTACGGAAAGCACCGGGGTAGCTTTAACCATAGGAGTTATCAGGTTTACAAGTCCTGTCTTGCCGTTTTCAAGCGGTTTTAACGTATCGACATCTCTGATTATCACTCTGCTGTAAGCGGGAACGTGGAAGTGATGTTCCTTGCAGTCGCAGTATAAAATCGGATGCTCTACCGCTCCGAAAAATTCGATAATATCGTTTTCCTTTATGCCGAGTACCTTTTCGGCAAGGCTGTAAAAGGAATTTTTGTCAGCTTGCTCGGCATAGAACTGTTTCCAGCCGCCGCCGAGCATTATGCGTGAGCCTTTCGGCATTTTAAGATAAATTTTACGCTCGTCCATTATTCTCAGCAGAAAATATGTATAAGCAGGAAATCCCATGAATCTTGTCGGGAAACGTGAACGTGAATGCCTGACAATAAGATCTATGATCCTGTCAAAGTCGGGAGAGTAGCCGCCCTTTTTATATGTCAGGATATAATTGCGGCTCAGTGCAGGAGTGAAGAATGTTGCACCGAAAGCCGTCTTTGTTACGGCGGTATTGTTTCCTCTGTGGTGCTTGTAACCCATAATGATATAGTGGCACGGAACGGGAGATAACAGATTCCTCAGCTTTGATATACGCATGACCATTTTAAGTCCGCAGAGAAGGCCGCCCGTGTCAAAGGCTACCATGCTTTTCCTGCCGCTTGTGCCGGAGGAAGTCGCTTTTATAAGCGGAATACAGCCTTTATTGAAAATCTGCTTTTTCTTGAACAGCAATGTGGGTATCACGGGAAGTTCGGACGCATCCGAGGGAGAGGATACACCAAGCTCCTCGCATATTCTGCGGTAGTCGTCGCAATGAGAAACGCAGTAGGAGAAATTTTCTTTTACGGCTTTGGTGAACAGTTCGTCGGAACTATCTGAATACGGGTCTTTTACCCCAAAGAGCTGTCGTCTGTATTTCATCGGTCTTCCTCCGCTGTTTAAATATTTGATACAGTAAAATGATAACATAAATAGCACGGTGTGTCAATAAACGGTAAAACAAATGTGCTTTACTTAATTACCGTGTAACCTGTTACATTGCCTTGCTGATAATTTCGTGTGAAAACGGCGTAAAATTATCGGAAATCTGTAGACAATGACGATTATTTGTGATACAATAATAATAACACCTGTCGCAGAGGTTTTTTGTTTTATGACTACAAGTAAACGATTACTCAAAACGTAAGCGATACATAACAAAAAAATGCGGCGGTATTATGACAGATTTATAAAGCAGAGAATAAACTGCACAGAAAGGAATTTTTGCTATGAAGAACATACCCGATGTAAAGCTCGGAATTGCGGCTGTAAGCCGTGACTGTTTCCCCATGAGCCTTTCAGCTTCAAGATGTGAGGCTGTTGTAAAGGCATGTAAGGAGATCGGTGTTGACGTATTTAAATGTCCCACCACTATCGAAAGCGAAGCACACATGATGCAGGCTCTTGAGGAGCTTAAGGGCGCAGGCTGCAACGCACTTGTCGTATACCTCGGAAACTTCGGTCCCGAGTCGGCTGAAACACTGCTTGCAAAGTACTTTGACGGTCCTGTAATGTTCGTTGCTGCGGCAGAGGAAACACAGGATAACTTAGTAGGCGGCAGAGGCGACGCTTACTGCGGCGTACTGAATGCAAGCTACAACTTAGCTCTCAGAAATATCAAGGCATACATACCCGAATACCCTGTAGGAACAGCTACAGAGGTTGCAGATATGATAAAGGAATTTATCCCTGTTGCAAGAGCGGTTATCGGTCTTAACAACTTAAAGGTTATCTCATTCGGTCCTCGTCCTCAGGACTTCCTCGCTTGTAACGCTCCTATAAAGCAGCTTTACAACCTCGGCGTTGAGATCGAAGAGAACTCGGAGCTTGACCTTTATGCCGCATTCAACGAGCATAAGAATGACGCAAGAATCCCCGAAGTTGTTGCAGATATGGAGAAGGAGCTTGGCGACGGCAACAAGATGCCCGGTATCCTGCCCAGACTTGCACAGCTTGAGATTACGCTTCTTGACTGGATGGAAGCACACAAGGGAAGCAGAAAGTACGTTGTATTCGCCAACAAGTGCTGGCCCTCATTCCAGACACAGTTTGGCTGTGTTCCCTGCTATGTAAACTCAAGACTTACAGCAAGAGGAATCCCCGTAGCGTGCGAGGTTGATATTTACGGTGCAATCAGCGAATATATCGGTGCTTGCATTTCAGAAGACGCAGTTACACTGCTCGACATCAACAACTCTGTTCCTGCAGATATGTATGTTGAGTCTATCAAGGACAAGTACAACTACACACTCAAGGATACATTCATGGGCTTCCACTGCGGTAACACAGCTTCGTGCAAGCTGACAAGCAAGACTATGAAGTATCAGCTTATTATGCACAGAGGTCTTGAGCCTGATAAGGAGCCTGATATCACAAGAGGTACGCTCGAGGGCGACATCGTTCCCGGCGACATCACATTCTTCCGTTTACAGAGCACGGCTGACGCTAAGCTGAGAGCTTATGTTGCCGAGGGTGAAGTTCTCCCTGTTGCTACACGTTCATTCGGTGCTATCGGCGTATTTGCTATCCCCGAAATGGGCAGATTCTACCGCAACGTTCTTATCAAGAAGAACTATCCTCACCACGGTGCAGTAGCATTCGGTCACTACGGCAAGGCTATCTTCGATACACTGAAGTACCTCGGTGTTGAGGATCTTGAATTCAACCGTCCCGCAGGTATGCTGTACGACGGCGAGAATCCTTACGCTAAGTATTGATTTATCGGACGGCAATACGAAAGTTGATATAGTATAGTAAAATCCCTGAGAGCTGAGGCTCTCGGGGATTTTGTTTTGTAGAAAATGCGGTTCTATAATTAATAGTTTTTTTTCAATAGAATTGGGGTACTGCTAAGATTGTGCAGTATCGTTCTTAATCGTATGTTTATAACGTTAATATCCGCCGGTAACGGAGGTAAAACAAAGATTGAACCGACAGAACGGCGAATTGTCAGCGGCGACCCGCCGCACAGCGAATTTGAAGCGGCGCACAGCCGCCCGCCGGTAACGGAGGTAAAGCAAAGTTCGAACCGACAGAACGGCGAATTGTCAGCGGCGACCCGCCGCACTTGCAAAAACGTGGGATTTGTGGTACAATAAAACTAATTATTGACTAAAGTTTCGCTGTACAGGGGAGTACGGCGGTTGAAAGGATAAAGCTGATGGCAAAGAAAAATTATGACGATAACAGTCTTAAACAGCTGAAAGGACCCGATCAGGTACGACTGCGCCCCGGCGTTATATTCGGCTCGGACGGGCTTGACGGCTGTTGTCACTCCGTGTTTGAGATACTTTCAAACTCGATAGACGAGGCGAGAGAGGGCTTCGGAAAGAAGATAATCGTTACACGCTTCCTTGATAAAAGCATTGAAGTGCAGGACTACGGCAGAGGTATACCGATAGACTTCAATAAAAACGAGGAAAAGTACAACTGGGAGCTTGCCTTCTGCACACTGTACGCAGGCGGTAAGTACGATAACAACAGCGGAGATAACTACTCATACTCGCTCGGCCTTAACGGTCTGGGTCTTTGTTCTACGCAGTTTGCGGCGGAGTATATGGAGGTCGAGAGCAACAACGGAACATGGATATATGACCTGAGATTCGAAAAGGGCTATAACGTTGAAAAGGAAGAAAGAGGCTTCCGCCGTCACCAGTCGGACGGAACAACGGGTACAAAAATCAAGTGGAAGCCGGACCTTGATGTATTTACGGATATTGACGTACCGTTTGAATATTTTGACGATGTTCTGCGCAGACAGGCGGTAGTAAATGACGGGCTGACCTTTGTGCTGAGAAACGAAGTGCGTGACGAGGAAACAGGCGAAACTCACTTTGAAGAGCATATCTACTGCTATGAAAACGGCATCAGCGACTATCTGAAAGAAATCGTAGGCGATACCGCACTCACTACCGAGCAGGTATGGAGCGCACAGCGTACAGGTAAGGACAGAGAGGACAAGCCGGAATACAAGGTGAAGATGAAGGTCGCTTTTGTATTTTCAAACAAGGTACAGCTTATACAGCACTATCATAATTCAAGCTGGCTTGAGCACGGCGGAAGTCCCGACAAGGCTATGCAGGCGGCATTCACAAATCAGATAGACGGCTGGCTGAAAGCCAACAGCAAGTACAACAAGACCGAGGGCAAGATAAAATTTACCGATATTGCCGACTGCCTCGTGTTTATATCTTCAAACTTCTCAACGCAGACAAGCTATGAGAACCAGACGAAAAAGAGCATAACCAATAAATTTATACAGGAGGCTATGACCGACTGGCTGAAGCATCAGCTTGAAGTGTACTTCCTTGAAAATCCGGATGAAGCGGTCAAGATATGCGAGCAGGTGCTGATAAACAAGCGTGCCCGTGAAAATGCCGCAAAGGCAAGAGATACAATAAAGAAACAGCTTTCGGGCAAGATAGACCTTGCGAACAGGATACCTAAGTTCGTTGATTGCAGGAGTAAGGACACGGCAAGACGTGAGCTTTATATAGTGGAGGGTGACTCGGCTTTAGGCGCTGTAAAGCAGGCGAGGGACGCAGACTATCAGGCGGTAATGCCTGTGAGAGGTAAGACGCTCAACTGCCTTAAGGCAAGCTATGACAAGATATTCAAGAGCGAAATTATCACGAACCTTATGAAGATACTCGGCTGCGGTGTTGAGGTAAAGGCTAAGGCGAACAAAGACCTTTCAACCTTTGATTTAAATAATCTCAGGTGGGAAAAGATAATAATCTGTACCGATGCGGACTATGACGGATACCAGATAAGAACGCTTATTCTTACTATGCTGTACAGACTTGTTCCGACCGTAATAGAAAAGGGCTTTGTGTATATCGCAGAGTCGCCGCTTTATGAGATAAACAGCAAGGATATGACCTACTTTGCCTATACAGAAGCGGAAAAGCAGAGGATACTTGCCGATATAGGCGAGCAGAAGTATAAGATACAGCGTTCAAAGGGTCTTGGTGAGAACGAACCGGAAATGATGTCGCTTACCACTATGAACCCCGAAACAAGACGGCTTATAAGAGTAATGCCGGAGGACGCACAGAAAACGCAGGAGATATTCGAGCTGCTGCTCGGCGATAACCTTGACGGAAGAAAGGACTATATCCGTGACTACGGCTATAAGTACCTTGACGATATAGACGTATCTTGAGCGGAGGATATATGGAAATTAACAGGATAGAGGTAATATCTGCCGTAGTGTCGGAGATGATAGCGATGCTGCCTGAGGAAAGACGGCAGAAGGCATACATTCATCTTTTCGGCACGGCACAGACGGCAGGGCTTATCGCATTGCGCAGAGGTGTGAACGCAGAGCTTGCGCAGATAAGCGGACTGCTCCACGACTACCGTAAATATCTGACGGGTGTTGACGAAAAGCACGCAGAAGAAAGCGCTGACGCTGTAATGCCGATACTGGCAAAGACGGGGCTTTTCAGCGTGTGCGAGATAGGCAATATCACAAGAGCGATAGCGAACCACAGCGACAAGGAAAATGTCGGGCTTCCGCTTGATGAGGTGCTGAAAGACGCAGATATTCTGCAACACGTTTTACAGAATACAACGCTCCCCATAAGAGATAAATACGAGAAACGCTTTGAAAAGCTGAAAAAAGAGTTTTCGCTCTGAGCAGGGTATAAAGCTAAAAAGAGGTATAGATTTTGAGAAAAGGAAAGAACGAAAAGAGCGAGAAGAAGGTCGCTCCGAATAAAAACGCTTATATAGAGGGCGCAGGCATTGTCGAAAATCAGCCGATAACCGATACGCTGACCGAAAACTATATGCCGTATGCAATGAGCGTTATAGTTTCCCGTGCGCTCCCCGAAATTGACGGTTTCAAGCCGTCGCACAGAAAACTGCTGTATACGATGTACAAGATGGGTCTGCTTACGGGAGCAAGAACAAAGTCGGCGAACATTGTCGGACAGACAATGAAATTAAATCCGCACGGCGATATGGCAATATACGAAACGATGGTAAGACTTGCAAGGGGCAACGAGGCACTTCTGCACCCGTATGTTGACAGCAAGGGTAACTTCGGCAAGGCATATTCGAGAGATATGTCGTTTGCGGCGTCACGATATACGGAGGCCAAGCTTGACCCTATCTGCGCAGAAATATTTGCGGATATTGACCGTGATATAGTTGACTTTGTGCCGAACTACGATAACTCAATGACGGAGCCTGTACTGCTCCCCACAAGATTCCCTGCGGTACTGGTAAATAATAACGTCGGTATCGCCGTATCTATGGCGAGCAATATCTGCTCCTTCAATCTGTCGGAGGTATGTGAGACAGCCGCCGCACTTATGAAAAACCCCGAACACGATATTGTATCCACGCTTAAAGGACCCGATTTCCCCGGCGGAGGCTTCATATTACAGGACGAGAACGAGCTTCGCCGTATATATGCTACCGGACGTGGAAGCGTAAAGGTGCGCAGTAAGTATATCTATGACAAAGCGGCAAACTGTATCGAAGTGACCGAGATTCCGCCTACAACAACTATCGAGGCTATAATAGATAAGATAGTTGAGCAGGTAAAGCTGGGCAAGCTGAAAGAAATCTCGGACGTTCGTGACGAGTCGGACTTATCCGGTCTTAAGATAACTATTGATTTAAAGCGTGGGCAGGACAGCGAGGCGGTAATGAAAAAGCTGTTCAGGATAACTCCTTTACAGGACGTTTTCTCCTGCAACTTCAACATTCTTGTAGGCGGTATGCCGAAGGTCATGGGCATTGCCGAGATACTTGAGCAGTGGACGGATTTCAGAATCACCTGCGTAAAGAGAAAGACAAAGTTCGAACTTGCAAGAAAGAAAGAGAAGCTTCATCTGCTGACAGGTCTTAAGAAGATACTGCTTGATATAGACAAGGCTATAAAGATAATCCGTGAAACAGAGGATGATGCAGAGGTCGTACCGAACCTTATGATAGGCTTCGGCATAGACGAAACACAGGCTGAATATGTTGCGGATATAAAGCTGAGAAATATCAACAAGGGCTATATCCTGAAGCGCATCGAGGAAATAGACAGCCTTAAGGAAGAAATAGCCGATATGGAGGATATTCTTTCTTCGGAGCGCAGAGTGAAGCAGATAATCATATCGGAGCTTGGTGATATAGCGAAGAAATACGGCAAGCCCAGAAAGACAATGTTTATCTACGGCACTGAGGACGAGGAGAACGAGGCGGAGGAGGAGATACCCGATTATCCCGTTAATCTGTTCTTCACCCGTGAGGGATATTTCAAGAAGATCACTCCTCAGTCGCTGAGAATGAGCGGTGAGCAGAAACTCAAGGAAAACGATGAGATAATCGAAACCTATGACGGTAGTAACCGTGCGGAGCTGTTGTTCTTCACAGATAAATTCCAGGTATATAAGGCGAGAGCCTGCGACTTTGAGGACGGAAAGGCAAGCGTGATGGGCGACTATCTGCCTGTAAAGCTGGAGCTTGACCCGGACGAGAGGATAATAAAGATGATAGCCGCAGAGGACTACAGCGGAACGCTTGTAATGTTCTTTGAAAACGGTAAATGCGCAAAAGTGCCTATGGCTTCGTTTGAAACAAAGACAAGGCGTAAAAAGCTGGCGAACGCATATAATGACGGCTCGCCGCTCGTATCTATGACGCTTATTGACGGCGACTGCGAGTTTATGCTAAGCTCGGACGCAGGCAAGGTCATGATATTCAACACCGTGCTTATCCTGCCCAAAGCGGCAAGGGATACGCAGGGTGTACAGGTAATGAGGCTTACCAGAGCAAAGCTCAGATCTGCGGTTAAATACAAGGACGGTATGATAAAGGACGCAGACAGCTACAGGACAAAGACCGTGCCTGTTGCGGGTACGCTGTACGACGAGGACGTTGACCAGCTGAAATTTGTGTAAATCCGTAAGCGGCGGTCGGTGTAAAATATTCTTTAAACCTTGAAATTCACCCGCCACTGTGATATACTTAAATTGCGTCTTTACAATGACGTGAGAGGTTATAATTCAGGCGGTCAGCCACAGTAAAAAGAGGTAGAAAAAATGCTCAGCGATATTGAAATTGCCCAGAACGCAAAAATGCTAAAAATAAAGGATATAGCAAAGGAACTCGGAATTGACGAGGAGGAGCTTATACCCTACGGTCACTACAAGGCGAAGATCTCACAGGAATGTATAGACCGTCTTGAAAGCAAAGAGGACGGCAAGCTGATACTTGTTACGGCTATAAACCCCACTCCTGCAGGAGAGGGCAAGACAACTACTTCCGTAGGTCTTGCAGAGGGTATGCACAAGATAGGTAAAAAGGCTGTACTTGCACTGCGTGAGCCTTCATTGGGTCCCGTCTTTGGTATAAAGGGCGGTGCGGCAGGCGGAGGATATGCGCAGGTAGTGCCTATGGAGGATATAAATCTTCACTTCACGGGGGATATGCACGCAATCACTTCCGCAAACAATCTGCTTTGTGCACTTATAGATAACCACATTCAGCAGGGAAACGTGCTCGGAATAGACCCCAGACGCATACAGATAAAGCGTTGTCTTGATATGAACGACAGAGCGCTGAGAAACTGCATAATCGGTCTTGGCGGCAAGGTGAACGGCGTTCCGAGAGAGGATCACTTCCAGATAACCGTTGCAAGCGAGATAATGGCGATACTGTGTCTTGCGGACGATCTTGTTGATCTTAAGGCAAGGCTCAGCAGAATCCTTGTTGCGTATACTTATGACGGAAAGCCCGTATTTGCTTCTGATGTTGAGGCGGTAGGCGCAATGACAGCACTCTTAAAGGATGCTATCAACCCCAACCTCGTGCAGACGCTCGAAAATACTCCCGCTATCATTCACGGCGGTCCGTTCGCAAACATTGCTCACGGCTGTAACAGCGTAAGAGCGACTAAGCTTGCGTTAAAGCTCGGCGACTATGCCATAACCGAGGCAGGCTTCGGCAGTGATCTCGGTGCGGAGAAGTTCTTTGACATAAAGTGCCGTTACGCAGGACTTAAGCCCTCGTGTACGGTCATAGTAGCTACTATCCGTGCGCTGAAATATAACGGCGGTGTTCCGAAAACCGAGCTTACCGCAGAGAACACAGAGGCTCTCAGAAAGGGCATCGTAAACCTCGGCGCACATATAGAAAATATGCGTAAATACGGCGTGCCTGCAGTTGTTGCGATAAACCACTTCTATACCGATACAGAGGCTGAAATAGCTATTGTCCGTGAATACTGCGAGAAGATGGGTGCAAAGGTCGCATTCTCCGATGTATTCTTGAAGGGCGGAGAAGGCGGTATCGAGCTTGCAAACGCTGTTATAGATACAATAAACGAAAACGAGGGCAAGACAAATTTTGCTCCTATATATGACGAGAAGCTGTCCATAAAGGAAAAGCTAAGTATAATCGCCAAGGAAATCTACCGTGCGGACGGCGTAAGCTATACAACGGGTGCGGAAAAGGCAATAAAGGAAATTGAAGCTATCGGCTTTGACAAGCTGCCTGTATGCGTTGCAAAGACGCAGTATTCCTTATCGGATGACCCGACAAAGCTCGGTTGCCCGAAGAATTTCACGATAACCGTCCGTGATGTAAAGCTGTCAGCAGGCGCAGGCTTTGTTGTCGCACTTACTGGCGATATTATGACAATGCCCGGACTGCCCAAGGTTCCTGCCGCAAACAAGATAGATGTAAGCGCAGACGGCGAGATAAGCGGTCTGTTCTGATGGAACGGTTTATTTCAGATTCGCCCGAAGAAACGGTTGAGATCGGCAAAAAGATAGCCTCTTATCTGAAAGCCGGCGACTGTGTGCTTTATACCGGTGAAATGGGCGCAGGAAAAACGCACTTAACAAAGGGTATAGCGGAATATTTCGGCAGTACGGACGATGTTACAAGCCCGACCTTCGCTCTTGTGAACGAATATGAGGGCGATGTGCCGATCTTCCACTTTGACCTTTTCAGAATAAACACGCTCGACGATCTGTACGCTATCGGATTTTTCGACTACCTCGACCGAGGCGGAATAATGTGTATAGAGTGGAGCGAGAACATACCGGAGCTTGCCTCGTATCTTGACGGCAGGTGCGGTGTGAATATCACTAAAACAGGGGATAATTCAAGAGTAATTGAATATATTCCGCAGGAGGAACTATGCTGATACTCGGTATCGACACTGCCGCCGCTCCTTGCTGTGCCGCCGTGTATGATACGGAAAAGGGACAGATACTCGGCAGTACGGTGATAAACAACAAGCTGACGCACAGCGTGACGCTTATGCCTGTCGTAAGGGATCTTGTCAGAAATGCGGAGCTTTCTATGGAGGATATAGGACTTTTTGCAGTGGCGAACGGTCCGGGATCTTTCACGGGACTTCGTATAGGCATATCGGCGGTAAAAGGGCTTGCTTTTGCATTGTCGAAGCCTTGTGCGGCAGTTTCAACGCTTGAGGCTATGGCGCATAATGTTACGGCTTATGACTGCGTTGTCTGCGCCGCAATGGACGCAAGGTGCAATCAGGTGTATGTTGCACTGTTTCGTGTAAATGGCGGCAAGGTCGAAAGACTGACCGAAGAAGAATGTCTGAAAACAGACGAAGCGGCAAGAATGCTGTCGGAATATGACGATGATATAATGCTTGTCGGTGACGGCGCATTTATAATGAAAAAAGCAACGGATAACGAGGGAATGGAAAATGTGAAGATCGCCCCCGATCCGTTAAGATACCAGACGGGCTACGGTGTATGCCTTGCGGCTGTAAACGCACCGCAGTTAACGCCCGAACAGCTTATGCCGATGTATCTTAAGCTGCCGCAGGCTCAGCGTGAGCTTATGGCAAAGAATGCTGAGGCGTATAAAGAAAGGAAAGAATAAAAATGCTGGCAATAGGTAGCGACCACGCAGGATATGAACTGAAGTGCGAGGTTAAGAAATTCCTTGACGGGCTGGGAGTCGAATATATCGACTGCGGCTGTAACGGAGAGAGAGCGGATTACCCCGACATTGCAGAAAAGACCTGCGAGAAAATCAAAAGCGGAGAGTGCGACAAGGGCATTCTGATATGCGGTACGGGTATAGGCATCAGCATATCGGCAAACAAGATAAAGGGTATCCGTGCGGCTTTGTGCCAGGATTATTATACGGCAAAGTACACACGTCTTCACAATGATGCAAACGTTCTGTGTATGGGCGGCAGAGTTATAGGAGCGGGTACGGCTGAGGAAATAGTAAGAGTATTCCTGTCAACCGAGTTTGAGGGCGGAAGACACGCAGCTCGTGTTGACAAGATGATGGCACTCGAAAATAAGTAAGTAATCAAAGTCTGCGGATTTTTCCCTATGAAAATCACGGCAGGGCTATAAAAAACTAATCCAACAATACATAGGGAGAAAAGAGAATGTTATGGCAAACGAGAAACTTCACATCTGTGACCACCCCCTTGTACAGCACAAGGTATCTCTTTTAAGAGATAAGAACACGGGCGCAAAGGAATTCAGAGAGCTTGTAAGCGAAATTTCAATGCTTATGTGCTATGAGGCAACGAGAGATCTTCCTCTTAAGAAGGTACAGATCCAGACTCCCGTAGCTATCGCAGAGTCAAATGTTATCTCAGGCAGAAAGCTCGCATTTGTACCTATCCTCCGTGCAGGTCTTGGTATGACCGAAGGTGTTATGGCACTTGTTCCTGCCGCAAAGATAGGTCATATCGGTATATTCAGAGGAAAGGGCGGATCGGACAAAACGGTCGCAAACGAGTATTACTGCAAACTCCCGTTTGATATAAACGAGCGTGACGTAATAGTTACCGATATTATGCTCGCTACAGGCACATCGGCTGTACACGCTATACGCAAGATCAAGGAAGCCGGCGCACATTCTATAAAGTTTATGTGCATAATCGCCGCTCCCGAGGGTATAGCCGCTATACACAAGGAATTCCCCGATGTAGAGATCTACTGCGGTGCGCTTGACGACGGTCTTAATGAGGATCTGTATATCACTCCCGGCGTAGGTGACGCAGGCGACAGACTCTTCGGAACAAAGTAAGTCGGATAAAATCAAGCTGAAGACGTTGAGAAACACACGCAGACAAGGAAACCGCCCCGATAGGCGTACAAAGGTACGTTGAGGGGCGGTTGACGCAGTAAGCAAAAATGCTTTCGCACAGCCTTTTTTAACGGCTGTGCGAAATTCTTTTACTTATCCTATTTTAATTTTGTGTCAGATGATTTATCTGCATTTTTGCGGTGCGTGGGTTTATCGACAGTCTGGAGCCTGCCGCAATTGCGGCAGGCTCCTTTAAACCCCTGCGGTTATTTTTTGCGTGGCTGAAGCCCTGTCATAAAGCCGTCAAGTGCGGCGGAACATATATCGCCGCCGACAATTCTGCCGCTGACGATGATAAGGTTCATTCTGATGTTATCAAGCGTGTTTCCGATGTCATCGGTGTAATCGGTTATAATATATGTATATTGTACTGCGTCCTCGCCCTTATACAGCGATAAATCAAAGCCGCACTGCTTTTGCAAAGCATTGTAGTTTTCGTATACGCTGCCGAATACGGCAGGGATAACGATATTCTGTACGGTTTCGCTGTCGGCTGATATGCTGTAGCCGAGTGTTTTTGCGTAATTTGCTCTGTCGCTGTACGTTTCACCGCATATTGCACTGCGGCGGCACATAACAAGAACGGTAAGCAGTATAACGAAAAGAGCGGCAGGGATAACAAGCAAGCGGATAATTTTTCTGTGTTTCATTTTTCCTCCGTTATGTCAATTTATTGTCGGTGCGGTCGGATGTGAGGACAGTCACTTGAAATTTACTAAAATCTATGCTGAAATATTCAGCAAAATGCTGAAATTTTAACGCAATCTTTAACACGTTTAAGTATTAATTGCAAAATTTCACTAAAATTATCCGCTTTCATTTGTGATTTGTAACAAATTCGAACGGAATTTACTTTATTCAAGACTGAGATTCGGCTAAAATTTGTATAAATTGTACACAAAAAGGACAAAATTTAAATGCGTTTTATATGTGTTGGTGATTTTGCATAACGCAAGGCTTTGATATTTGGGTAATTAGGTACTATCATTTTCGGCTCGATTTTGTTAAAATATTAGCGTAAGGTTATTCTGCAATAAAACAGGAGGTCACACATAAATGGCAAGTTTATCTTTAAGAGGTATCTATAAGCGTTACCCCGGCGGCGTAGTAGCCGTTTCTGACTTTACTATGAACATCAAGGACAAGGAGTTCATTATCCTCGTTGGTCCTTCAGGTTGCGGTAAGTCAACAACATTAAGAATGATTGCAGGTCTTGAGGAAATTTCCGAGGGCGAGCTTTTCATCGGCGACAGACTCGTTAATGACGTAGCTCCTAAGGATCGTGATATTGCGATGGTTTTCCAGAACTACGCTCTGTATCCTCATATGACTGTTTTCGAGAACATGGCATTCGGCTTAAAGCTGAGAAAAGTGCCTAAGGATGAGATCAAGAAGCTTGTTGAAGAAGCTGCTAAGATCCTCGACATCGCACATCTTCTTGACAGAAAGCCCAAGGCTTTATCAGGTGGTCAGAGACAGCGTGTAGCTTTAGGTAGAGCTATCGTTCGTGATCCTCAGGTATTCTTACTTGACGAGCCTCTTTCAAACCTTGACGCTAAGCTCCGTGCACAGATGAGAACCGAGCTTTCAAAGCTTCACAAGAAGTTAGGTACTACATTCATCTACGTTACTCATGACCAGATCGAGGCTATGACGATGGGTGACAGAATCGTAGTTATGAAGGATGGTTACATCCAGCAGATTGACTCACCTATCAACCTGTATGAGAACCCCGTTAACAAGTTCGTTGCAGGCTTCATGGGTTCACCTCAGATGAACTTCATCAACGCTAAGCTCATCATGCTCAACGGCAAGTACACAGTTGAATTCGGTTCAGAAGATACAAAGACAACAAGAGGCAGAAAGTTCTATGTTGAACTGCCCGGTGCTAAGGCAGATACAGAAGCTCTTAAGTACTATGTTGACAAGGAAGTTATCCTTGGTATCCGTCCCGAGAACATTCACGATGAAGAAATGTTCCTTTCAAACGCTAAGACAGGTATGATCGAAGCTACAGTAGACGTTACCGAAATGATGGGTGCTGAGTCTTACCTCTACCTCACATGCGAAGGTATCCCGCTGACAGCAAGAGTATCTCCCAGATGTACAGCTCGTCCTCAGGACGTTATCAAGCTTGCTCTTGATCCTAACAAGGTACACCTGTTCGATCCTAACGATGAACACTCAATCTTAGTTTAATTATTAAATAAGATTATTAATCCCCCGATTTTTGTCGGGGGATTTTTGTATTATCTTGTTATCTTGCTATCAAACGGTAAGCGTACCGTTTTCGGTGATTTCGAGCAACAGTATCTGTTCTTCCTTGCCGGTATCGGCATTTATATATACGAGCATCTGTCTGCCGTCAGGAGAGGTGCAGTGAAATTCATAGCAATAAAGCTCGTTTGTGCCTGCGGAAGGCACTACGGCAAGTGAGGTATCAGTAACTGTAAGCTCTGATGAGAGCTGTTTTCTTGCTTGCTCTGCGGTGATCTTCGGCTCGGGCAGATCACGCTTCTTGTGGTTTGTGATATATCCTCTGCCGTCAAAGCTGAGTATATCGCCGTTATCCATCGCCACGCCTACTTTGATAAGGTCGGTGTACATCGTTATATTACCCTGTGTGCCTGCAAAGTTCACAAGGCAGACGTTGCCGTTTATCTCATAATAGGTGTCGGTTATGTGGTTTATGCCGAGCATCGAGAGATATTCTTCAGCCTTTGCGACAGCCTCAAGTGCGGTGACAGAGCGAGTGGGAACACTTCTGCCGCAGAGCATATAGCTGAGATAACCTCCGTTTTTTGTCACGGCTATGGTGGTGCTGTCCTTTGTAAAGACGTAGGACGGCATTTTTCCCTGTTCATCGTTTTTGTCATCGTGCGATAAGCCCACAGTGCCACAGGCTTTCTCGGCTTTTTTCAGTGCGTCCGAAAGGGTGACTGCCGATGCGGATTTCAGCATTTCGGGATTTTTTTCGAGTATATGGTCGGAGAAGGGTCCGTCATATATAAGCGTCGGGTAGTTGTCATAGCCTTCTTCAAAATCGGTGAAGCCCTCCGTTATATACGACGGCTCGTCGCTGTTTTTCGCTTCCTGCACCTCTGTTGCGGCTTTTTCAAAGGATAATTCGCCGTTTGTTATGCGCTGTTCCACCTTCCACATATTGTCGGCAAGGCGGTCGGCGTATTCGCCGAGCGTTTTAAGCGATTTCCTGTCATCCTCCGTCAGCGTTTCTCCGTCGGAATAACGCTTTGCAAGGCTCTTTGAGAAGTTGCCCACCTGCGACAGAAATTTATAGGTGTTTTCAAGATGAAGCTCGGATACCGGAAGCTCAGCAAGGGATGCTTTTGCGGTGGATGCATCGCTCCACAGCTTTGACGAAAGCTGTGTCATCATCTCCGGTGTGCCTGCATACATACCCTTGTAAAGCGTGTTCTTGATGTTGTCAATCTCGGCCGACAGATCCTCTACATTTCGTGTCATACTCTGCTCAAAGTTCCTTTTATAACGGACGGAGCTGTTCATATTCAGTGTGGCAGATATGCCTGCGGCAACCGATATGGCGGTAAAAAAGCTGATTATCCGCACAAAACAACGTTTTGAAATATACATATTATGTTCTTCCTTTCATAAAATCGGCGGTAATGCGTATACAAGGTTATTTTTTCATAAAAATTTCAGAATATACCCTGTTTTTTTATCGCAAAATGGTGTATAATTAAGACGATTATAGACAATCGGGCAACGCCCTATAGATAAGTGGGCGAAGTCCCAATGAAAAGGAGACGGAATTTTGATATATCTGGATAATGCCGCCACTACAAAGCCCTGCGAGCAGGCAATAAAAGCGGCTGAAGATGCCGCAAGAAGCTGTTTCGGCAATGTATCGTCACTACACAGGCTCGGTATCGAGTCTGAAAAGCTGATGAACAGTGCAAAGAAAACGATTCTTAAAAAGCTGGGGCTGCAGGGAGAAATATATTTTACATCGGGTGCGACCGAAAGCAACAATCTTGCGATAAGAGGAGTCGCAGACGCTTATAAACGCAGAGGAAATAAAATAGTGACTACCGCTATGGAGCATCCGTCCGTAGCAAGAACGATGGATCATCTTGAAAAGCTGGGCTTTGAAATAGTCCGTTTGTCGCCTAAGGACGCTATTGATAATTTCGAGCAGTACATTGCGGATAACGTCACACAGGATACTATACTTGTATCGTGCATGGCTGTAAACAACGAGAACGGCTTTAAGGTCGATACCGAAAAGTTGTACAGACTCGTAAAAAATGCGAACAGCGAAACTGTCGTTCATATAGACGGCGTACAGGGCTTTTGCAAGGTGACGCTTAAGGGCGATCTTATCAGCCTTTCGGGACATAAGATACACGGCTTTAAGGGCATAGGAGCAATGTACTGTGCGGATAAGATAAGATTCACTCCGCTTGTATACGGCGGAGGACAGCAGAAAAATCTGCGTCCGGGAACAGAGCCTACAGAGCTTATAGCATCATTTGAGGCGGCTGTGAAGGCATACCCTGCCGACCTTACACATTACAAGGAGCTGAACGGTTATCTGCGTGACAGGCTTTCGAAAATGGAGGACGTTTATATAAACAGTCCGGACAACAGCGTGTATAACATACTGAGCTTCTCTGTGCTTGGGGTGAGAAGCGAGATAATGCTCCATTCGCTTGAAGAAAAAGAGATATATGTGAGCAGCGGCTCTGCCTGTTCAAAAGGCAAGATAAGCTCGGTGCCCGACGCTTTCGGAATGAACAGCGAAAGAGCGGACAGCACTATAAGAGTTAGCTTTTCGATGGAAACGACAAAGGAAGACATTGACGCACTCTGCGATGAAATAGAAAACGGCATTTCACGGTTCAGACGTACAAAGAAAAGCCGCAGGAAAGGAAACATATAATGAACGAACTTATAATGGCAAAGTACGGCGAGATAGCGCTGAAAGGGCTTAACAAAGGCACTTTTGAGGATATACTCGTAAAGAATATCAGAAGAAGACTGCGTCACTGCGGTAAATTTCATTACATGAGAAAGCAGTCTACCATATACATAGAGCCTGTGGGCGAATGCGACCTTGACGAAGTTATCGAAAAGCTGAAGGTAATATTCGGTATAGGCGCATTACAGCGTTGTGCGGTGTTCGAGAAGAATTTCGAGCAGATAAAGTCGCAGGGCGTGCCTTATCTTGAAAATGCGCTTAAAAACGCAAAAACGTTCAAGGTTGACGCAAAGCGTTCAGATAAATCGTTCCCTATGAAAACTCCCGAAATACAGGCGGAGCTTGGCGGCGCTATACTTGAAGCGTATCCTCATCTGTCTGTAGACGTTCATAATCCCGAAATTACCGTAATGTGCGAGATAAGGGACAAGGGTGCGTATGTCAGTGCCGATCGTATAATCGGTGCGGGCGGTATGCCTGTAGGCAGCTCGGGCAAGGCTCTGCTTTTGCTGTCGGGCGGTATCGACAGCCCTGTTGCAGGCTATATGATGGCGAAGCGTGGTCTTATTGTGGACGGTATACATTTTGTAAGCCCTCCGTATACATCAGAGCGTGCGCTGATGAAGGTTGAAACGCTCTGCGAAAAGCTGACCAGCTATTGCGGAGATATAAGATTCTACTGCGTTCCGTTTACGGAGATACAGGAAGCACTGAGGGATAACTGCCCCGAAGAATTTTTCACAATAATTATGCGCAGGCTTATGGTAAAAATCGCCAACATAATTGCCGAAAGAAACGAGTACGGCGCACTTGTTACAGGCGAAAGCGTGGGACAGGTGGCAAGTCAGACGTTAAAGGCTATACAGTGTACCGATGCCGCCGCAGAATATCCGGTATTCCGCCCTGTTATCGGTATGGATAAGAAGGAAATTATAGATATAGCACGAAAGATAGATACGTTTGAAACATCGACCCTGCCTTATGAGGATTGCTGTACGGTATTTACGCCGAAGCACCCCAAGACACGCCCTGTATTTGACGAGGTCATAAAGGCTGAGCAGTCATTTGACTTTGCGCCTCTCATAGAAAAGGCTGTAGAGGGTACAACGGTAAAGCTGTTCAGAATCGAGAGCAAGGAAGAACAGGAATAAGCCTTGATTTTTAAAGGAGATGTGGCATTATGAGCCGTATCGGAGAGCTTCAGCTCGATATTGACAAAACCGCCGGAAATGTAGTACAATTATTAGTTGGCAAGGGAAAGAAAATAGCCTGTGCGGAGAGCTGTACGGGCGGTCTTATCAGCGCCGCAATAACTTCAGTAAGCGGTTCTTCAGCCGTAATGGATATGAGCATCTGCACCTATGCTATAAGCGCAAAGGAGCGGTTTATAGGCGTACCTGCCGCAATAATAGATAAATACGGTGTAGTCAGCGCCGAAACCGCAGCGGCTATGGCTGAAGGGGTAAGAAAGACGGCAGGAAGCGATATAGGAATATCGGTAACAGGCATAGCAGGTCCTACGGGAGCTGAGCCGGGCAAGCCTGTCGGTACTGTATATATCGGGCTGAGCGTGGCAGGAAACACGCAGGCACGGCTTGCTTTTACCGACCCAATGCTTGCAAAAGACGAAAATGCAAGAGAATATATAAGAAAAAACACGGTGCTTACCGCTTTGCAGTGGGTTGCCGAAAATATATAAATAGAGCAAGAGAAAACACACAAGCAAGGAGACTGTTATGGAAAGCGATAACAAATTTGAAAATGATACAGGCGGTATGTCTGTTGATGAGATAATCGCAGATATAGACAGAAAAGCGGCGAATGCCGAGACCCTTGAAGAGAACTCGGTAGGTGTTACGCCAGAAGGCGAAAATGAGATGTCAGACGAACAGGCTAAAGTCAGTGCGGACGAAGCCGATACCGCCGCCGAACATATACCGGTCGACGATGAAAGCACGATAGACGAGCTTTCAGGTGCCGATGAAATGTCGGACGGTCAGGAGGCACTTGAAGAAAAAAGCGCTGAATTAGCCGAAGAAGCAAACGTTGATGTGACAGCGAAAAAAGAGAAAAAGCCTAACTTCTTTTATCGCATTGTAAGAGGCGTTATCCCGTGGAAAGGCGACGATACCGGACTTGTAATAAGAAAAATTATATTTATAGTGGCATTTATAGTTTTTCTGGCGACAGCTATACCGCTTCTTGCGGATATACTTTCTATGTACAAGGACGAGCAGGTAAGCAAGGGTATTTCGCAGATGTATCAGCTTGATGCCAATACGGATGTTCCCGAAAATAACAAGGATATACTTCCCTCGTTCAAGAAACTTCTTGAAATAAACCCCGACACAGTGGGATATATAAAGATAGACGGTACTCTTGTGGATTATCCCGTTGTAAAGGGAACTGATAACGATTATTACCTTACCCATGACTTTTATAAGAACGAAAGCCGCAGCGGTACGGTAATGATGGATTACCGCAACAAAGTGACGGCTGACGGTCACTCGGGCAATCTGGTGCTGTACGGTCACAATATGGCGGTAGGCACATTCTTTGCACCGCTGAACGAATACTGGCGCACAATGTACGATTCGTATGACGAGCCGAGCAAGTCTTTCTACAAAGAGCATCCCGTTATAAGATTCGATACATTATATGAGCAGGCGGAGTGGAAGGTTTTCGGCTTCGGCATATTCAATGTTGCCGAGTCAAGAGGAGAAGTGTATGAATATAATCAGAAGCTCGATTTCACCTCCGAAGACGATTTCAACGATTATATCATAAATATAATGGACAGAAGCGATATTTTCACTGATGTCGATTTAAAATACGGCGATGATATACTTACGCTTTCAACGTGCTGCTGGCCTTACGAGGGCAGTGGCGACACGGTAAGACTTGCGATATTCGCAAGGAAGATAAGGAAAGGTGAAAGCGACAGCGTTGATGTGGAAAAGGCTGTCGGAAATCCTTATGTAAGGCGCTGGCAGTGGGTATACGACAAAGTAAGCGGAGGATATGACTGGTTCCAAAGCACATGGGACAGAAGAAAGCTGTTAAGCTACGATGCGGAAGACGCAAAGCGTGACAACTATTCCTTCCCGGATAAGATAGACTGACGCTAAGCCCGGTCACGTTAAATATAAGGAGCATAAATGACAACATACATGGAAAAGTATCCACGCCGTAACGGTGTGGCTGCAAAAAAGCCGGGTTTTTGGAAAAGGCTTATCAAGGGAATTATCCCGTGGAAAGGCGACAGTGTGGCGGCGGTCATCAGAAAACTGGTGTTTATAATCGCACTGATCATATTTCTTGCCACGGCTATACCGCTTGTTTCGGACGTATTTATGATGTTCCGTGACCAGTGGAGAAGTCAGGGAATATCAAATATATATATTCCCGACGGAAACAGCGGCGGTGCAAGCAAGGAAATACTTCCCTCGTTCAAGAAGCTGCTTGAAATAAATCCCGATACGGTAGGCTACCTCAAAATAGACGGTACGGCGATTGATTATCCTGTTGTAAAAGGAAAAGATAACGACTACTATCTCACGCACGATTTCTACGGAGAAAAGAGCAAGAGCGGTTCTGTAATGATGGACTGCAACTGTGTGGTTTCTCCGGATGGAAATTCGGGCAATATGGTGCTTTACGGTCATAATATGGCTGTCGGCACGTTCTTTGCCTGCCTCAGTGAATACTGGAGAACGCTTTATGACAGCTACGATGCGCCGTCAATGCAGTTCTACAAGGATCATCCGACCATAACGTTCAATACCCTTTATGAAGAAGCTGAGTGGAAGATATTCGGCATAGGGCTTTTCAATATCTATGAAGAATACGGTGAAGTGTACTATAATTACAATAACAAGCACGACTTTACTTCCCGTGACGACTTCAACAATTTTATAATTGATCTTATGGACAGAAGCGATATTTTCACCGATGTAGATATAGAGTACGGCGACGATATATTGACACTTTCTACTTGCTATTGGCCGTTCCGCTCGGATATGGACAATGTGCGTCTTGCGATATTTGCAAGAAAGGTACGTCCCGGTGAAAGCACCTATGTCGATGTAAGCAAGGCTAAGGTGAACACTTATGTAAAGCGTTGGCAGTGGGTATATGATAATATCGGCGGCGGATATGACTGGTCACAGAGCAACTGGGACAGAAGAAAGCTGCTCAGCTATACAGCGGAAGATGCGGAAAGGGACGGTTACACGTTTATTGACGACATAAACGACAGTGACGGAATATATGATTATAACAACGGCGACGGATATGATTATTGATATTGTCGCCTGACGTTGTGCGAGGCGGTGTGGCTTTGGAAGAACAGAATGAAACAAAAACGGCAAAACAGCCGGTCATAAGCGGCAAGGTGCTGTGGGTGGCACTCGGTGCTTGTGTGGTATGGCTTGCGGTTGTCGGCGTAATGCTGATAATGAAGCTGACACAGCCGCCGATACCGCCTAATATGATAGATTACACCTGTACGCTTGATGTTGACATACCTGCCGAACCGGTTGTTCCTGAAAAGAAAAAGCCGTCAATATTGCCTGAATACCGTGAGATGTATGAAAAAAATCATGATATGGCAGGCTGGCTGAAAATAGAAGGCACCAATGTCGATTATCCTGTTATGCACGTCAAAGGGTTCGACCCGAAAAAGCCGATTGATTACGGAGAAGTGTACGATAAGAATATGTATTATCTGACGCACGACTTCAATAAGGAATACAGCTTTTCGGGGTGTGTTACGGCGGATTATTGCGCACATATCGGCAGTGATTACCGTTCACCAAATATCCTGCTGTACGGTCACAATATGTCAAACGGGACTTTTTTCCGTGATGTAAACAAGTTCGATGTTCTCTACTATGGCAGAGAGATGTATGATGAGCATCCTGTCATACAGTTTGACACTATATATGAAAAGGGCCTGTATAAGATATTTGCTATGATGCAGGTCAATGTCGAAAAAGCAGACGGTGAAGTATTCTACTATACGGCTGCATATACTTTCAAGAATAAAAAAGAATTTATTGATTACTACGCAAAGGTCCTTGACCGCAGCTTTATATACACACCGCAGGTAGATCTGAAATACGGCGATGAGGTGATTGCACTGTCAACCTGCGATTTTCCTTTCGGCAAGAGCAAGAATATAAGATATGTGCTTTTTGCAAGGAGAGTGCGTGAGGGAGAAGATCCTACAGTGGATGTATCTAAGACGATTATCAATTACGATCCGCTTTATTATGATTACTGGTACAGCGTAAACGGCGGTTCGTGGGGCGGAAGAAACTGGGATCCCACACTTTTAAAAGGCTATAAGCCGAAGAAGAGCAGTTGATATAGTAATCCTACGGTAATTATCACAGCAAAAGGAAGGTTAGAAGATGCCTGATTATAAATCGGTCGTAGTATCGACCGCAGATAAGAAGAAAAAGAAGAAAAAGAAAAAGGAAAATGCCGCTTTAGCCATTGTCAAGGGTCTTATCCCGTGGAAAGGCGACAGCGTAGGTGAGATTATCCGAAAGATAGTTTTCCTTGTTTCGATAGTCGCTCTTTGCGTGGCAGTGCTTATAATCATTGATAAATATATGTTCGAGCCTGAAAGGCAGAGAAATGAGTATCAGAGCAGCATATTACAGCTGGGAAACCACGAGCCGACCGCAGAGGAAATAGCCGAGCTTCCCGAAAAAGCCATAAACACCGAATATGCGCCTTTTTATGCGATAAACAACGATTTTGTCGGCTGGCTGAGCATAAAGGGTATAAATGTAAACTATCCTGTAGTACAGGGCGAAAACAATACCGACTATCTTGAAAAGGATTTTTACGGCAATTACAGTAAGAACGGTACTATTTTTGCGGATTATGAGAACGAATTCAAGAATACGGGCGAAACGTCCGCAAATACGATCCTTTACGGTCATAACCTGCGTACCGAAAACTTCTTTGCCGAAATAACCGAGTACAGACGAGTTGACCTTGACAAGAGCCTTGAGTTTCTGAAAGAGCATCCTGTAATCGAGTTCAATACGCTGTACGAAAAGGCAAAGTATAAGATATTCTCTGTAATGCTTATCAATACGAGGGAGGAATACGGCGACGTGTTCAATTATCCCGCAATACTGAATTTTGCAAACAGGGATGAATTCAATTATTTCACGTCCGAATGCCTTGACAGGAGCGAATTCTTCACCGGCGTTGATATGAAATACGGCGATAAGTTCCTTACGCTGTCCACCTGCGAGTTCGAGGTAGGTCTTTACGATATGCGTATCGTTGTTGTTGCGAGAAAGGTTCGTGACGGCGAGTCTGATTCGTTCACAGACGAGCAGATAAAAAGCTTCAAGCGTAACCCCGACCCGAAACAGTGCCGGACGATAAGAGAGCTTTACTATTACGGCAAGGAATGGAGCGGAAGGTACTGGAATCCTGCGTGGATAGAAGGCTTCAAGAAGGATAGTTCGTTCAAGACGGAAAGCTCCGACTGATAAAAAAAAAGCGGAAACTGTAACATAAAGGAGGAATTTAATGCAGAAGGCATCAATAGGAAAGATACTGCTTGCTCTCGTTATATCCTGCGTATACATTTACCTGTTTGGAATAGTTCAGGTCGTTCATGTAAGCGCAGACAATGAAAGAGAGATAGAGGTATCTATCCCTGAAGTGACAACATCTGCCGAAACCGAAAAAACTCCCGAAACTACAACAATTAAGCTGCAAGACGACAAAAAACCTACACTTGCCGATGTAAAGGCACAGACTACAGCAACCACCAAGGCGGAAACGACCACATCTACAACTACGGTAACAAAACGCACACCCGCACCTGCGGCGGATAATACCGTTATAATCCCCGAAACAACAACTGCCACAACCACCACAGCGGCAACAACTGCCGCACCGGAAACCACAACGGCTGAAACAACATCTGCGCCGACACCGACGCCCGATAACAGCAGTGAGGAGCAGTTATCGGTATACGATCAGGTGACCGGTACATATTACACGGCAGGCGCAAGAGAGATAATTGCGAGGGCGGTAGTCGGTGAGATATGGAACGAGTTCCCCGATGAAGCGGTAAAAGCACAGGCAGTAGCGGAATACACCTATATCAAAAAGAATAACGAAATGGGCGTCAGCCCCACGACAGCACTAAAAACAGACGTATATGACAGAATATACAAGCTGGTTGACGAGGTGCTGGGCGAAGCAATCTACTATAACGGCGAGATGATACAGTGTTCATTCTTTGCGTCCTCGTGCGGCTATACCAACAGCGCCGAGAATGTATGGGGCGTTGATTATCCGTATCTCAGAAGCGTTGATTGTCCGCTTGACAAGACGACCGACCCTAACTGGGGCAGTACCGACAGCTATTCTTCGGATTATATAAAGAATGCTGTGCAGAATACACTCGGAATAGCGCTCACAGGCGACCCGTCAAAGTGGTTTAAGATAAAATCAAGACTTGATAACAGGGAACATGGCTGGGTAACGTCAATTTCTGTCGGCGGTATGACAAAGGCAAACGGCAAGACAATAGACGGCAGAACGATAAGAGAAAAGGTACTCGGTTATTCGCTGAAAAGTGCGGCTTTTGATCTGAAATACGACAAAAGTAGCGACAAGTTCATCTTTACGACCTACGGTCACGGTCACGGCGTGGGATTGTCGCAGTACGGCGCAAAAGCTCTTGCTGAAAACGGCTACACATATAAGCAGATCTTACAGCATTACTTCACCGGCGTGGAGATACATTAAGAATATTGCGAAAGGACATCGGGAGGTGTCCTTTTTATATAATTGACAGTGACGATATATTGTGATATAATAACCTCAGACTGATAAATCGCTGATGCGGTTTATCCCATGCAAAAGTACGGCGCACTGCCGTATCGGTTTACGCTGATTTGCTTTGTGATATAATACCGATATGTTTAATTTTACGGAGGAGGCATCATGAATACCAACACACGCAAAACCAACATCTTTATCACGATCGGAGCAATAACATTACTTGTTCACGCAATCGGATTTATACTTCCGTGGTGCAATATGAACGGAGTTAAAGTTCAAGAGGGACTTGCATTTATCGCAGGCGGAAGCTGGGTCGCAATTGCTCTTTGTTTGGGGTTCGAACTGTATTTTGCATTTGTCAGATGGCAAAGCAGAAAGCTTGTGGCAGTATGTAGGATTCTGTCGGTTGTAGCATCGGTAGCGGCACTTGTAATTGAGCTTATTATAATATCGAGTATAAAAATCAACATAGCAAGCTTCGGAGTCGGCATTTACCTTTGCATTATTACACTTGCGGTAAATATAATATGCTGCACGGCTGTATGCGTGCTGTCGATAAAAGACGGTACGGTACAAAAAGCGTGACGATAATAAAAGGACATCGGGAGGTGTCCTTTTATTGCTTTATGATGCGGTTTCGCCATTGACAAAAACGCTGTATAGTGTTAAAATAAAACGATAGGATTTTTTATCCGTTATTATAAATAATCTGAGTGTAAAGAAAAAGGAATGAAAGAAATGAGAAATCTGACGGGTGCAGATATAATCTGCGAATGTCTGATAGAGCAGGGCGTTGACACCGTTTTCGGTTATCCCGGCGGCGCAGTTCTGAACATCTACGACAGCTTATACAATTACAGCGACAAAATACATCACGTTCTGACGGCACACGAGCAGGGCGCAAGCCATGCGGCTGACGGCTACGCACGTTCTACAGGCAGGACGGGCGTTGTTATAGCAACATCGGGTCCGGGTGCGACAAACCTTGTAACAGGTATCGCAACGGCTTATATGGACAGTGTGCCTATGGTGGCTATTACGGGCAACGTTGCTTGTTCGCTTTTAGGCCTTGACAGCTTCCAGGAAGTTGATATAACAGGCATCACAATGCCGATAACAAAGCATAACTTCATCGTAAAGGACGTAAACAAGCTGGCGGATACACTGCGTGAGGCTTTCTACATAGCAGGAAGCGGAAGAAAGGGTCCTGTTCTTGTCGATGTTCCCAAGGATATAACGGCGCAGAAGGCGGATTTTGCAAACAAGCCCTTAAAGCCGTATACGGTAAATGTTACTATGCACCAGGACGGCTGTATAGCAAAGGCGGCGGAGCTGATAAAGAACGCTGAACGTCCGTTCCTTTATACAGGCGGCGGTATCTACGGCGAGGACGGCGCAAAGACATTAAAGGCTTTTGCCGAGCTTATTGACGCTCCCGTATCATCTTCACTTATGGGTCAGGGCAGCTTTGACGAAACCGACAGCAGATATATGGGTATGCTCGGTATGCACGGAACAAAGACAGCGGCAGAGGCAATAAAGAACTGCGACCTGTTCATCGGCATCGGCACAAGATTCTCTGACAGAGTAATAGGTAATCCGCAGACCTTCGCCCCCGATGCAAAGGTACTTCATATAGACATTGACCCTGCTGAAATAAACAAGAACATAAAGGTTTATCATCAGGTTATCGGCGACAGCACAGATGTTATGAAGAAGCTGATAAAGCTAATTCCTCAGCAGTCGCACAGCGGCTGGATGGGCAAAATAAAGACGTGGGAGAAGCAGTACGAGTGCAGGCAGAAAGGCACGGACGAGCTTACTCTTACCCCTCAGCACCTTATTGAAACGCTTGACAAGCTGACAGACGGTGAGGCGCTTATCGCAACCGAGGTAGGTCAGTCGCAGATGTGGGCGGCTCAGTATTACGCATATAAGCACCCCCATCAGCTTATAACAAGCGGCGGTCTCGGCACTATGGGCTACGGACTTGGTGCGGCTATCGGTGCAAAGTGCGGAAACCCCGACAAGACGGTCGTAAATATTGCAGGCGACGGAAGCTTCCACATGAACTTAAACGAGCTTGTAACGCTGTCAAAGCACAATATACCTGTAGTTGAGCTTGTTATCAACAATAACGTTCTCGGTATGGTTCGTCAGTGGCAGAGATTGTTCTACGGCAAGAGATTTTCACAGACGACGCTTGACCGTCCTACAGATTATATGAAGCTCGGAGAAGCGTTCGGCATAAAGTCGTTTGTTATAGACAGCGAGGACAAGTGCGAGGAGATACTGCGTGAGGCTCTTGAGGTTTCAAAGACAGCCCCCGTGCTTATCGAGGCGAGAATAGACAAGGATATAAACGTTCTTCCTATGGTACCGGCAGGAAAATCCATTACTGAGCCTATCCTTGAGATAGAAATCGACGACTGAACGGAGGCAGAAAAATGACAGAGAGAAACGTAATTTCCGTCTGCGTAAACAACGGCATCGGCGTACTCGGCAGAGTAACGGGTCTGTTCAGCCGCAGAGGATATAATATAATAAGTCTTAACGTTGCGGAAACCGAAAACCTCGGCATTTCCCGTATGACAATAGTCGCAGACGGCGACGAGGGCGTGATGGAACAGCTGGTAAAACAGCTTCGTAAGCTATATGACGTATCGGAGGTCAAGGTACTGCATGACGCTGTATGCCGTGAGCATATCATTATGAAGGTCGGCAACGGCCCTGCGTCACGTCAGCCTGTGATAGAGATTGCAAATCTTTTCAGAGCGAAGGTCGTAAATGTAGCGGAGAGCAGGCTTATGCTTGAGCTTACTGGCGAACCCGAAAAGATAGATTCGTTCATAGGACTTCTCCAGCCCTACGGAGTAAAAGAGATCGTAAGAACGGGTATTTCGGCACTTGAACGTGATTAACGTAAACAAATCATAAGGCACAGCTTGTAATGAGCGGCAGAAGAAAGGCAGGACAAACACATGGGCATGACAATGAGCCAGAAGATACTGGCAAAGCACGCAGGACTTGAAAGCGTAAGAGAGGGTCAGCTTATAAGAGCAAAGCTGGATATGGTACTCGGTAATGATATTACAAGCCCCGTTGCGATAAACGAGTTCAACAAGGCAGGCTTCGGCGGCATATTCAACAAGGATAAGATTTCTCTTGTAATGGATCACTTCACACCGAACAAGGATATCAAGGCGGCTACTCAGTGCAAGCAGTGTAGAGAGTTCGCAGGAAAGTACGATATTACAAATTATTACGATGTCGGCGAAATGGGCATCGAACACGCACTTCTTCCCGAAAAAGGTCTTATAGGTCCGGGCGAGCTGTGCATAGGCGCAGACAGCCACACCTGTACATACGGTGCACTCGGCGCATTCTCAACGGGCGTAGGTTCGACCGATATGGCGGCAGGTATGGCAACAGGCGAGGCGTGGTTTAAGG
>OHEJ01000078.1_pt1 | contig 48709 bp, 46 predicted proteins | sample 1567261 | NCBI WGS metagenome assembly OHEJ01 (sample SAMEA3879550, study PRJEB24766) | human gut metagenome | biome: human-associated habitat; feature: feces | place: USA | collected 1985/1987 | reverse complement strand
GACTGTCGATAAACCCACGCACCGCAAAAATGCAGATAAATTACCTGATACAAAATAAAAATCGGATAAATAAAAGAAATTCGCACAGCCATTTTATGGCTGTGCGAAAGCATTTCTATGGAGCTTGTGACGGGACTCGAACCTGCGACCTGCTCATTACGAATGGAGGATTTCACTTTTTATCACGTTAAGCAACGTTCAACAATCGGCTTTGTAATGCGGTTTCGCAGAGTTTAACATTTTATTACATTTAGCCCCGTTTAGCGCATTTTCATCTCAATGGCGCACAAATGGCGCACAAAAAACAAGGCTGTTTTTGCCGTTCGGAATGCGGAAAAGTGCAATCGATTGCACACGGTTTTTGCGTTAAAAACGATGAGCAGGCTAAAACGTAACAGTTACAAATAGTTGCACGGGAACTTTTCAGAAAAGCGGCAAGTCTGAAAACAAGGGTGTGGTTACGGCACGAACTTTTCAAAAACGGGCTGTTTTTGTGATGTTTGATATAAGAAAAAGAGACGCCCCCCCGCCAAAATAGCAGAGGTTCATCTCTTTTTGTACAGATGAAACATCTGTATCACTAATATTATAAGCTATTTAACCTTAAATGTCAAGCGGTACGTTCCGAAATATTACGCACCTGAGGTATCGGTAAAATGCCGACACCCTAAAAAAGATAGCGTAACTAGTTATGCAAACTTTCGGGAATGGTGCAAGCTTGTAAAGAGAGCTTGCCGCTGTAGGCTTATATTTGCGTTTTAAGCGGTATGCAACACCGACACTGTAATTTCTCACGCCTGAGCATTGAAAACGGCACACAGCGCAAAATCTGAGGGGTACGGCGTTTCACCGTATCCCAAGCGGCAAGGGACGTAACAAAACGTTACAGCCTTTCGGTGTGGCTGTTGCATTTTCTGCAATAACCACTTTTTGCCGCTGTCGTACAGGGTACAGCGTTACTCGTTGATGTGGAGCTGCTCCTTTAACGCCGCTTGCAGAACAGCAGAGAAGTTGATGTGCTGTTCCTCTGCTGCAACGTTAAGCCAGGCAGGAATTGAAAGCGTTTTCTTAACGGCTCTCTTGTCGTGCTTTTTCAGATACGCCAGCTTGTCGAACTCGATTATAACAACGAACTGCTCAGGCTCAAGCTCTATGCTGTCGGGTGCTGAGGGTTCGGGTAGCTCGGTATGCTCATCAGCCGCCGCTTCTAAGCAAAGTCCGAGAGCGTCCTTGATGTTTTCAACCGCTTCCTCGAAAGTGTCACCCTGCGAGATACAGCCGCTTACATCGTTAAGCCACACGGAATAGCCTGTTTCCTCTTTCTGAAAAACTGCGGGATAATAAAGTTTATTCATAAAAACCTCCTTTGCAGGACTTATTTAAGCCCTGCGTCTTTGAGTATTTTGTTTTCTGTTCCTTTTTTAAGGTCTTTTGCGTGAACCGGAACGGTAGTGGTTCTGTGCGTTTCGTCATTCCTGAAAAAGAAATGTGAACCGTTTGAATGAGTTTGGCGGAAGCCGTTGCTTTCAAGCAGCTTAATCATCTGCTTCGGTGTCATTGGCATTTGTCTTTCCTCCTTACAAGTATATTATACTACGTATTTTACGTATTGTCAATACTTATTTGGCAATTTCTTTTCATCTGTCCTATAAACCGTACAGGTGCAAGCTCCTATAAATGCCTATCAACCGAATGCGTGAAACACGGCGTATTTTGCGATTTAAGCCGCCTTTGCCGCTTGGCATTAAATTACCCTATTATAGTGGCAAAATGCAATACAGAGCACCACAACGGCATGAATGAGCTATAGGCAGAAAATCCCGTGAGTTAGTATTTTTTAGTAGTAATTTGTAGTATTTTCTATGCGGACGCTCGCCTAAGGGGTCATTAAAACGGTGACACCTTCCGGAAAACGTTCACTCGAGTGAACAAATCGGAGAAAAAGTAAACTCGGGTTTGCTAAATGGGGAGGCAAAACGCCCCCTCATCCAGAAAAAGACCTGAGTGGAGTTAAATTCAGGTCAGCGAAATGTCCAGACGTCTGGACAAATCGGAGCGGCAAGACATCGGATTACAGTAGGGGTGTCGTGAAATGCGACGGGGTCTCTCAGCATAAAGCGGCTTCTGCGTGTGCAGTCGACTGCACAAATCACGGCGGAAAATCTCAACATTTCTCCACAAAATGAAAAAGCCCGGTGAAGTACCGAGCTGTTACATTTATTCTGTTGTGTCGGGCTCAGACAGTGCCGCAATAGCTGTTTTCATTCCGAGCTTGAAACCCTGTTCAAAGCCTTGCCGCTCATACTCTACAGCGTGAGCGAAAACAACCGAGAAAAGCTCATTTTTAAGTCTGATGTCCTCAATGCATGCTTTCTTCTCAAAATCATCATACAGCTTGTTAAGCTTCTCGTTGCTGTCGGCTTTGTTAATAAAAAGCTTTTCGTCTGTGTCACCCTTGAAAGCAAGTAGCAGGCTGTCTATAAAACGGTTCATACTGTTGCCACCTCCTGTGCCTTGCCGCTGTTCCTGCGGCGTGTCCGTTCTGCTCTCTTGCCGAGTATGTAACCGACATTGTATGCGGCGGTGAGCTTGCAGAGGTAGTCCCAGTGCAAATCTTTTGCGTAACGGCTCTGCGGTAAGCTGTTGGCTATCAGGTCGGCAATCCTCATTTCCTCAATCGTTCCGAACTCTCTTGTAAGAGCGGCAAGCTTCGCAAGCTCATCAGAGCTTACCGAGAAATAGCTTTCTGTGTGGAAAATTTCGTGTTCTCTTAACTCGCTCATGCTCTCACCGCCTTTTTGTCTGTTGCCTTGCCCTCTTTTGCTTCTTTAAAAGCGTTCTCCTTTATTCTTTCAAGGCTGATCGCATTATCAGCCGCCATGTTTGAAAGAACAGTGAAAAAATCGGCGATCTCCGACAACTTCACATCTTCGTTAGCTATAGCGGCAAGCCTTATCAAGTCAATGCCCTGTGCTATAGCTGTGTTTTTGTTCGTGATTTCTTCGAGTTCCATTAAATTACTCATGAATATTACTTCCTTTCTAACTTGACAGGAAGGCTCTATCCGAGTATAATAGATTTCAGATAGAGCAATCTGTCTTGTGGATAACGGTAACGCTTTACTTCCTACGGTGCGGCGTTGCCGTTATTTTTATTTGCTTTCAACCTCTTGCTTAACCTTTTTGATACCTAACCGAATAACATCGCTTCTTGTTAATTTAGTTTTTTCGCAACAAAACTCTAAATCCTCAATAGTCTGCCTATCGGCACGAATTTTCAGTTGAATATCCTTAGGGTTATCAGCCTTAGGTCTGCCTGTACGTGGCGACATTGCTTCACCTCATTTCTTGTGTACACGTTTATTATATCACTGTGTACACGAAAAGTCAAGGGCTTTTACAAAAAAAATATTTCCCCCTTAGGCTTTTTCTTATACCGTAATGCTGATATTGAGCCCGTATGTGAGTAGCAGTTCAGCTCCGCCCGTTACGGCTCTGAATGAGCTTACAACGCTTTTGCCCTTATCAATCAGCGGTGCGACCACAGCGGCAAGCTGTCTGTTAAGATACCCGATCACCGCCGAGCCTTTACCTTTTACGCCTGCGACCACCTGCACGGCGTTGCGGTCAAACCTGTTGCCCTGCTCGTGACGGAGCGTTATCGTTATCTGTTCGGCTGTGTAACGTGCCAGGTGTGAAAGAAGCTTCTGCCTGTTGCCGTATGTCACGCCTGCCGCTCTGGTTACGATACTGCGGAGCTTTACTGTTATCCAAGCCTGTATCATTGCCGCTCTTCGTGTCATTCCCTGTTTTACAAGGTTGTTTGCGATTGTCATTACTTTTGACTTCATCTGTTTGCGTCCTTTCGCTTTTTGTTGTTTGCTCTCTTGAGCTTGATTTAATTATAGCACTGTTTAACCGTGTTTTCAATAGTCAAATCTAACAAAATACACGGTTAAACTTTGTGCATTTTGTCACTGTTAAACCGTGTGTATTTATGTTATAATAAAATGGGGGTGAAGACTATGCCAGTATCAAGAAGCAAAAGAGCAAGTAATAATAAATGGGACAAGGAAAATATGAAACTTGTTGCTTGTAAAATACGTGCCGATAAAGCAGAACGCTTTAAAGAATATGCAACAGACCGTAATACAACGCCTAACGCTTTATTACGTGGTTATATTTATGAGTGTATAGGTGAAAAGGCTCTTGAAGATGATAATTGAGAAAAGGAGCAAGTATAATGGCAAAAACACAGGCTGAAATAAAGGCAGGTGCGTGTAATGGGCAAAACTTCAACCGCAAGTAAGCAGAAATATAATGAAAAGGCGTACGACAGAGTAGCATTGAGCGTAAAAAAAGGCACAAAGCAGGTGTTACAGGACGTTGCAAAGTCAAAAGGCGAAAGCATTAACGGATATATCAAGAACGCTGTGCAGAAGCAGTACAAGGACGATACAGGCGAGGAAATAGAGCTGTAAGTTTGAGAGTAGTGTAAATTTATAGGGTAGTAAAAAATCAGCGGCGAGCGGTATTGCTAAAACCGCTGTACAGTGGTATAATACAGTGAGTAATTTATGAAAGGGGTAAGCGCAAATGAGCACGAAAGAGAAGATATACAGCCTTATTGACGGCTTTACAGAGGAACAGCTTGCACAGGTGCTTGCTATGCTAGGCAGTGTCAAGAATATGTTGCAGTCAGAGCAGGAAGATGACGAATACTGTCATAAACTGCTTGAGGACTACCGCAACGATACCGATCCGGATAAAACGGAGAGCGTACCGCTTGAAACATTTGCGAGGGAGCTTGGTATAAACATCAATGAACTATAAGATACTGATTGAAAAGCCCGCCCGTAAGTTCATAGAGAAACAGCCCGCAAATCAGCAGAAGCGGATTTTAAAGGCTATAGCAGGCTTGCCCGACAGCGGCGACATAAAGCAGTTAAAAGGCGAAACATCATATTTCCGTCTGCGTGTCGGTGACTATCGCATAATTTACAGAGTGGAACACAACGTTCTCACCGTAATTGTTACCAATGCAGGCAACAGAGGACAAATATACAAATGAAATCAGCGGCAATCACAAAACGGTTGCCGCTGATTTTGGTTTATGCGCTCAAACATTGCCCTCATGTGCGCTGTGTTGCGTTTTGTATACTCGGTAGGGTAATTTAACCTTTAGCGGCAAGCCACGCTTAAAACGCAACACAAGCGGTGTGTCAGCTGTAAGCTTCTTTCGGTAAGCTCGCTGTGAACACATCAAGAGTGCTTTCCTCGTTGTCTGCGCTCACCCTGAGCAGGAACAGGTTACCGTTTTGCCGCTTTAAGTACAGCATAAGCTCTGCGTCTGCTGCACCGTCCTTGACAGGCTCTGCGCCGAGTATAACGCAACCGCTCAGCAGATCGTCAAGCTCCTCACCTTTTGCCCGGTACTGGTTCGTACCGCTGTACCAGTCGTTGTATCGCTCGTCATCGCCATTGAATGCAATCATTTCATCACCCCCTTTCAGTGAAGCTCTAGGATTTGCTAGGAAATGCTCTAACATTCTCTAATATTTTCACTGTTCAGGACGAGCGGCAAGCTCCGATATTTTCGCACGGTAAAGCGTTAAAACTCATATCGGGAATATTTCATTCACTGCTATGGCGGTCAGATGTCGGCTGTGGGGCGTTCGGGACGGCTGAGGGTAGGGGGGATAGGTTGGAAATCCGTTCCAATCGCTCCACATAGTCCTCAACCTCAGAAGAAAAGGTGACTTTGAACCGTGAAAGCGATTTGTGCTGATACGGTGACAGCTCAGACAGGCGTTTTCTGTTCTTTGGCTTTCGGAGTTCACGGAAAGCGGCGTTCTTGAGTACCCGTATTCTTTCCGGTGACAAATTCATTTCAGCTCCTACCTGCACCTGTGACTTGCCGCTGAAATAGAGCTGTTCGATTATGCTCCTTTGCCGCTCATCTGACAGCCCGTTCACTAAAGCGTGAAGCTCGGCATAGACGCTCTGTTGCTCCACGTTGTCGAACGGCTCGGTTGAATGCTCATCGGGCAAAAGCTCCTGCTTTTCGGTGTTTTCTTCTTCGCCCACAAGCACATTAAGGCTCTCGCTTTTGTTCAAAGCGTCCTTAGTCAGAAGCGGACGCACACAGTTTACAAGGTGATAATGCAGGTAGGAGGTGAGCTTGAAGCCTTTATCGGGGCTGTAAGCCTTGACAGCGGCAAGAAAGCCGAAATAACTCTGCTGTATAATATCGTCAGCCGTTATGCCGTAATGTGAAAAGCGGTCGCTGTTCTTGCGATACATAGCATAACACAGCTTGTATATCAGCCTGTACAGGTTGTCCCACAGCTGAGGTATGTACTCGGTGTGCCCCTGCTGAATAAGCAAGGCAAGTTCTTCGTTTGACATTTGTACCTCCTCTAAAGAGTTTCTCCCCAAAGTCGTTATTGCCGATATTCCGCATAACAGAGCGGTTTTAGCTCGGTCTCACTTTTCTCTTGGGGAATTTTAAAAAGGTTTCTCCCCAAAAACTCCCCAGTGTTTTTTGGCTTTGTTATGCGAAAAATCAAGCTTTTGGGGATTTGGGGAGAAAAATTTCTCCTACCCCTATACACATTTTATATATACACACCCTCTTACACGGAAATATATTCCAATATATTTCTCTCGTGTAAAGAAGTAAGGAAAAAAGTCTCCCCAATTCCCCAAAAAACGAAAATTTGGCTTTGTAAAGCCGTTTTCTTTTGGGGAAACTTTGGGGAAACTTTGGGGATTTGGGGAATTTTTAATAGCCATTTTCGTTCATTGCGTTCTGTGTCAGCGTGAAAAACCGATAATAGAGGTTGCCGTTATATTTTCGTTCTATCTCTGTGCCGTTTTCTGATTTATAGTAAGAGGCTACTATACTTCGGAACGCTTGCCGCTTTACAGGTGTTTCACCTGAGTTTTTCGCCCAGTAGGTATAACAGCGGTATACTGCCCCTGTAGTGACAGGCTGCTTAAATTCTGTGGTGAATTTGTTCTCGTCTATCGGCTGAGTGCATTCTTCAAGGAACATCAGCACGTTGTTATTTTCAATCTTGAACCGCTCAAGGCAGTTGGTGCATTTCTGCGGTATTGTCAATTTAGGTGTGCCGCTTTCTGCTATTTTGCGGAATGCACAAACAGCTTCATACACAATCGCTTCACGCTCGGCGTACATTTTTTCAACGATCATACCGTCCTGCTGTTCTTCGGGTATAACATTGTTGCACGTAAGAACGATCATACGGCGGTAAACGTGGTCGCCCTTGTCGCCGCCAAATCTCGGCATAGTGTTGCCGCAAAATATCAGCAAGCCGTTGAAACGGTCGGTGAAAGCGTCCTTGCCCTTATTCTCAAAACTGATACGGTCGCCGCCTGTCAGCTTTTTGTATATCTTAAGTTCCGTAAGAGGTGTAAAGCTTATATCCGGTGAACCGACAAGCCGCTTTCGCCAGAGCTTTGAAGTGCCGAAACGTTCTTCAAGTTCGTTCATTTCAAGGCTGAAATAGTTTTCTTCGCCGACAAGCAGAGCGGCAAGCTCAAGAAACTGGCTCTTGCCGGTGTCGCCTGCACCGCATAAGAACAGTGATTTTTTAGCCCGGTAACCCTTAACGTTTGATATGACGAACCCTAAGTATTCAAGCAGCAGTAGCTTGCTTTGAAATGCGTCTTTAGCGTCCTTATCATCTGTCAAGGTGTTAATATACTTTGCAAACACAGGGGCTTTTCCTGCTGCCGCTGTGTTCCAGTTACACGGGATCTGAATGGTGCTGATTATGTCAGGCGTGTGGGGTATAAGCTCAAGTGTCCTGACGTTCAGTAATCCGTTCTGGAAGTTTATCAGCTCTTCGTTATCGTCAAGCTCGGAAACTTTCCGTGTGTTGCCGTCTGTCGCAAGCAGTTTGAACACCTCGTCTATATCACGTGTCCGCACAAGGTCTCTGCTGAACGTTTCAACAGGTCGCTTTATTACTGATTTGAATTTGTTGTCCGATATTTGCTGATACCTGCCGCCCGAATACAGAAACAGCAGGGGCTTTTCTCCGTGACTTTCCAGGAAGAAAAAGCGTTCTGTTTTTCGGATATAAGCGGCAAGTTTTGTACAGCTGACGCTGTATGTTATGTCGCCGTCTTTCGTTTCCTTAGGAACAATAAAAGGGTACTTCTGCGAAATGTTTTCTTCGTAAACTGCAAAATTACCGCCTACGCTTTCAACAGTTCTCGGTACGCCCTTAGGCTTGCTCAGAGCAGAGCTTATTAACGTTGTCAGCTCACTGTCAGATAGCGGCGGTGAACAGTGTTCTGCGTTGCAATGTTCTGTAAGGTCTTTTATTGCGCTGTCTTCATAGCCTTGCCCGTTGAGAGAGCAGGCAAAGCGGAAAAGGCTGTCATTGCGTGAGCCCTCATCAAAAGACAGCCCGAGCCTTGATATTATCCGCCCTGTAACATCGAGCGGTACAGGCTGAGGTACTGGTTTGTTTTGGACGTTTGCCGCTTTGACGTTCTTTTTTCGTTCCTGCTTGAGAAAGGAAATAACTGCTTCGTCCGCCTGAGCTATGCCTTCAGGAGTGAAAACGTTGTCTTTCCAACGGTATACATTGCCGTTAGGGTGTACGCTCGGAGCGGCAACGATATATCCGCCCTCGCCCCGTACATCAATACCCGGCAACAAGTCGGTTGTGTTGCGGATCTCCTCATCGGTGAAGTAGGCTAAATGCCGTCCGTTTCTGCCTGTTACCGCTTCAACGGTTGGCGGAAAAGCGGCTGATTTATCGGTAAGATAACGCTGTAGCTCTGCTATGCCGTGCTTGTCCTTTTCCTCGTCCTCGTCAAGGTCAATGACAACAAGGCACTTGCCGCTTGCTGTCTTGCCTGTACAAAGTCCGATATTTGCCGCAGGGACTTTGCTCCACCACGACGTTATTATGTTTTTGTCCGTTGTGCCATCTGTACAGCCGTGAGTACCGGGCAAAGGCTGTTTGCCTTTCGGCTTTAGTGGAAACACCCTGAGCCCTGCCTCAGCGTATGTAATGGCGGCGCTTAAAAAATCGCTCATCTGCACCGCCTTACTGCCGTATATCAATCCGCTGTATCTTGCCGCTGTCAGCCGGCTGCTGTTCGCTCTGCACCGTACTGCTGTTAAGATAATCAGCGAAACGGTCTATGTTGACGAGAAACCGCCGACCTGCCCGAACGGCGACAACCTCACCCGCCGAAACCTTTTCCCGGACGAAATGTACAGGCAAGCCGAAAATTTCCGCTGTTTCCTTAATCGTCCTCATACGTGGTATTTTAATATCATTCATTTTCTGTGTCCCTCTCTTCTATAAAACGTTCAATCGCCGATAATGCACGCATTCCGCTGTTTATACGGCTTGTCTGCTGACGGTAGTATACTTGTGCTTCTTCTGCGTTTGCCGGCAGATAGTAGCCACCAAAGTTGCCGCTTTCGCTCGATGAGCAGATCGGCTCACCGTTGCACCGTGCGTGAAGTATCTGCTTTCGCACGTCACGTTTGCTTGTTCCTGTCCGAGCGGCAAGCTCGTCCGCCGTTATGGCGTTAGCTCTGCCTGTCGGGATAAAATCAATAATAGTCATTTGTAAGTCCTTTCACTTGCAAAAGCTCCGCCAACGTGTTAAAATAAAGTCGGAACTCTGCATTTTTACTTGTGTTTTGTGTGGGTTCTCTTGCCGTCTGCTATGCGCCAACTTAGCAGGCGGCATTTTTATATCCGTGTCATAAATACACCCCTTTCGAAAATTTTCCTGAGGATTGCCCTCTGATTGACTAATGGATCACTTAACCACATCAGCACTCTGACGCTCTATGTTTAACATAGACCGTTCATCATGATATTTATAGGTCACTTAACCACGTCAGCCGTCACGGCGTAAGTTTAACTTACTCCGCTCTGATTTATAGCTCACCGAACCACATAACATATATGTACCATTAAGCAACATCAGCGAAATTTGCTGACACCGTTACGCACATACGTGAGATATATGGGTCACAAAGCCACATCAGACGAGCAAATATTTTCCATTTGCGTTAAACTTCTGTGTTTTCGGCGGTCTGATGGGCTTTTTTTAGCCAATATCGAGTGGTTGCCGCTTTAACCTTGTCCTTGTTCTTATCTCTCCATTGCTTCTGATATGCTCGGCGGGCTAAGACTACTGCACGTTCTTCAGCAGACAGATTGTCTAAGTCGTATATTTTTGCCATTATAACACCTCCTTTTTTATTCCGGCAAAATTTCTTTTCTTTTCTCTTGACAAGTAAAGAATTGATTGCTATAATTATGATAACAAAAGAAAAGAAAAAAGTCAAGAGATTTTTTCTTTTAAATTTAAATGTAAAGTGTTAATTTACAAAGACTTGAAGTGAGGTAAGTATGGCAAACGATAACAGATACAATGAAGAGAGGGAAAATGCGACCTTTGCGGTCAACCTCAGAAAGCTGTTTGAAGATAAAAAAGCAACGCACAATGAGCTTGCGTGCTTCTTAAAGGAAAAGACAGGTGACAGTATAACAAGGCAGGCGGTCGGTCAGTGGTGCAACGGCAATTCTTCACCGAACCTGAAAACAGTTCCGGTTATCGCTGAGTTTTTCGGTGTGTCTTCTGATTACCTGTTAGGTATGTCAGATGTGAAGAGTACAAACGTTGAATTGCGTGCAGTATGCGAATTTACAGGACTGACAGGAGAAGCGGCAGAAACATTAAATCTCATAAATCGGACGGATAAAGAAGTTCTTGATACCGTTAATTATTTGCTTGAACAATATGCAGAAGCTGGTAACGGTTATATAGATGGTAAACACCATTCGGGTGCTTTTTGGTTTAAAAAGATAAGAAATGTACTTTCTGATATTTCAAGATACCTCAGAATAACCGCACAAGAAGACAAAAACAAATATTGCATTATGGAAAACGGTAGTATTATTTGTATCGATCCAGAGAACAACCCTTACGAAGGGACAGCGGGCTCATCTATTATTAGAGCAATGCTCGAAAGTCAGGATATAGATAATGCCGCAATAGTTGAAAGTGTATTGTGGAATAACCTTGAATACGCCTTGAAAACAGCAAAAGAAAAATATACAGAAATTAAGAACGAAGAGCGGAGCAAAAGCGAATAATTGATTTTAACCCTAAAATAAGAGGTGATACAATGGCAAGTATAAACACCCGGCGTGACAAGGACGGCAATCTGAGCTTTCTTATCCGTGTATATCGTGGCTATGACAGCAGCGGCAAGCGGTTAAAGCCGTACACCCTGACATACACGCCCGAACCGGGTTGGAGCGAAAAAAGGGCGATACGAGAAGCAAACAAGCGAGCTGTGCAGTTTGAGCAGGAATGTGAGAACGGTTTTGCAGGTAATGCAACCGGGCTTAAAATAGCCGACTTTGCGCCCGTGTACCTTGCCGCTATGCAGGACAAGCTTTCTCCTGTGGTGTATCACTCTTACGTCAGAACACTTGACACGGTAATAATTCCTGCGCTCGGACACATAAAGCTTGCAGACCTGAAGCCCGTACACGTTCAGCAGTTTGTAAAACAGCTTGCCGCTATGCCTAAGATGAAACGCAACGGCGAGGTAGACCAGAGCGGCGAAAAGGTATCAGTGGCAACTGTTCGCAGAAAGCTTGCGGTGCTCCAGTCAATGCTTACGTTTGCAACAAAGCTCGGATATATCGGGGTAAACCCTGCTGACGCTAAACGGCTTACGCTTCCGAAAATGCCACGCCCTGAGATCGAAATTTTCACGAAACAGCAAGCGGCGTATATTCTTCAATGCCTGCAGAACGAGCCTTTACAGTTTCAGACTATGATACAGCTTGCAATTTTCACCGGAGCAAGAGAGGGCGAGCTTGTCGGGCTGAAATTCTCGGACATAAATTTCACCACCCGAAAGCTTGTAATAAGCCGCTCGGCATATAAGCTGAAAGGCGAACCGGTAAAGACCAAGCCTCCGAAAAGCGGCAAAGCCCGAACCGTTACCCTGAACAAGTCCTGCATTGATCTGCTTGCGGAGCTGTCGCAGGAGCATTTACTTGAAAAGCTCAGGCTCGGTGACGCCTGGAAGGGTGACGAGTGGGTGTTCACACAATGGGACGGCTCAATAATGCACCCTCAGACACCAAGCAGGCAGTTTGATAAGTTTCTTAAACGTAATAGCATACCGCACCGTAAATTCCACAGTCTGCGGCATACATCAGCAACATTGCTGTTGTACAACGGCACTGATCTGAAAACAGTGCAGGAACGTTTAGGACACGCCGACTTCACGACAACTAACCGATACCTGCACCTTGTGGAGCAGGCGGACGCTGAGGCAGTCGACAGCCTGGAAGAGCTTTTACAGGAAAAACACGCATAAAAATAAGCGCCCGTTTCATCACGTGAAAAATGATGAAATGAGCGCACTTTTTTTGTAATGGCGCACAAATGGCGCACAAAAATGAAAAATCCCTAAAAACAGAAAAACCGCACTGCAAGCCAAATGGCTTAACAATGCGGTTTAACGTGGAGCTTGTGACGGGACTCGAACCTGCGACCTGCTCATTACGAATGAGCTGCACTACCAACTGTGCTACACAAGCATATTTATTCCGATATTCTGATATATTTACACACATTTTCCGTTTTCAAAAAGCGTCCGCTTCACAAGTCAAAACATTGCATAATGCACAATTAACACTTGAAAAGAGCGATGCGATGTGGTAAAATATATATGGTCATATTTCGGAATACAGTTCCAAAATGACTATATTATTATATCGTATTTTTGATTTGTTGTCAATAGCTTTTTGACGGAAACGAGGAAAATTTGATAAAAAAAACATCTGTGGCAAGGTGTATCGGTGTAGTTATCGGCGTACTGCTAATTGTTTTTGCGGTATTTCTCGTAGTTACATCAATGCTGTTTTCATTCGGCGGCTCTGCTGCACCGGATATTTTCGGATATAATGTTTACATAGTGCGTGACAACGATTTCTATCAGCTTAAGGCAGGCACAGCCGCTATAGCGCAGAAGGTGTGGCCCGACGAGGTAAACAACGGAGAGCTTATAATATATAATCGGTATGAAAACGGCGGAGCACAGCTTGCGAAGGTAAATTCCTCCACGCTTAAGGAAGGCGTTATGAGCTTTGATGTTGAAACTCAAGGCGGAGAAAATATCACAATATCACAAAGCCAGCTTGTTGCAAGAGTTAACTATTGCAGTGATTTCTGGGGTGCTGTTATCGGATTTGCAATGTCGCCGTTTGGCGTTATGGCTATCGCCATACTGCCGTGTGTCGCAATAGTAGCATTTGAGATAGTGAAGTTCATTATGTCAAAGCGTCCGGTACCGCAGGTGGAAACGGTCAAGTTGCAGGAAGAAGCTCCGGTGTATGTTCCCCCTGAAAGCGAGGCGCATAAGCTGTCAAAAGCAAGCAAGAATGACGCAAAAAAGGTCGCTATGCCGTCTTTATCCGATAACGGAAAAATGCCGCATAATCGTGTTCCCGACAGCTCTCACGGTAAAACGGATGATTTCACGGAGCATTTGCGCAGTAAAAAGAATATAGCGGCAAGTGCCGATAACATAAAAGACCGAGCGGATTTTTCCGCCGGAGCAAGAAAAAGGATGGAATCGGACAGAGCAGAGCAGCAAAAGGATAAGAAAGCCGAAGCAGAAAATATAAAAAACGAAAAAGCCTTGCCCGAAATGACGGAAAAAACGGGTACGGCTGAAGTAAAGCACAGCGGCTCTGAGCCTGATATATCGCTTGTGTTCAGAGATGACGAGGACAAGAGATATGATATAGACGATATTCTTGCCGATATAGAAAAACGGCATCATTGACGGGCAGAAAAGCAGAAAGAAAAGTAAGAACGAAAGAGAGAACACTTGCAATGAATAAAAAATCAGATACTTTGAATTCAGAGCTTCGTGACAAGCTGTTCATAGTTTTGGCATTAACCGGCTGTGTATCGAATATAGCGGGATTTACGGCAAATGCGGTGATATTCGGATTTACCCCGCAGACCTTATTCTGTGCGGCTTGCGCACTTGTAATTATAGTATCGTCACTGGTCGGTTTCTTTACCGGAAGAACCTATGTCGCTACGTTTATAATACTTCTTGTGCTTGGGTTTGTCGAGTTCCCGATGTTGTATATTTCATACGGTGCAAGTACGGCAGTGTATATGCTTGTTGCGGAAATCGGTATTATTACTTTTATGAAGCCGGTGCACAGAGTTATAATGGGGGCGGCGGTGTTCGTGGCAGATATAGCCGCATTTGTTGTCAGAAGCAAATTTCCTCAATTGAATATGGTTAATGATAATAAGGAGCTTGACACGCTGTTTTCATTTATAATAGCGTTTATAGGCATAATGGTTGCGGTCGCAATAGTGATAGTACAATTTGAACGTCAGGCAAAACAGCTCAGTGAAATGGGCGAGGAGCTTACGCTTGCTGTAAATACCGATCCGCTGACCGAGATAAGAAACCGCCGTTATCTTATAGAATATCTTGAAAATCAGCTTTCGCAGGACGATAAGAAGAAACACTGTGCGGTGCTTATTGACCTCGATCTGTTCAAGTCGGTAAACGATACATACGGACACGTTTTCGGTGATAATGTGCTTAAACATTTTGCGTATGCGGTCAAAACAAATATCGGAGAAAATGACCTTATAGCACGATTCGGCGGAGAGGAATTCATGATTCTCTTTGATACGGATAATATCGAAACTGTTATGACGGTTATGAAGCGGATACGCAAAAGCTATTCGGAGTTTTCTGAGAAAGAAAAAGGAAAAGAATTTACTTTCAGTGCAGGCGTGGCTGTGTACGGAAGCAGTAATTCGATAACCGAGATATTCACAACTGCCGACAAGCGACTTTATAAGGCTAAGGCGGCAGGAAGAAATAAGATAATGATAGAATAATAACAGAGCAGTATTATATAAAAATTGCCCTTGTCTGTGAATACGATCCACAGACAAGGGCGTTTTGCTTATTTATACAACAATGCAAAAACCAGCATGATCAGAATTAATATAATCATAAACAAAAATGTCATTCCGATTGCTTTTAATTCGTTGCCGCTTATATCTTCTTTATTGCAATTATTATCTGCAGGCACTTTCCTTTTATGAACGGTTGGCGTTTTATTTAATGCCGGCTTGGAAAGCTGTTCGGAAAACCCATCTTTTATAAGCTGTGCACCGCAATGCGGACAATTGTTATAATAATCGGGTACGAACGAATCGCAGTATCTGCATTTCATTGATACAATTTTCCTTATTTTATATAGTCGGTATCGGCGGCGGAACGGGTCGGCTTACAAGAGAAACAAGTTCTGCAACTGAGTCTGCTCTTGCCCATGAAGCCATACCGTTTTTCCATACGAGTGTTTCGGCGGTAAGCTGACCGTTTGCGGCAAGCTGAGCCATAGTGTTCATATCATAAGGTCCTGTTGTCTGACCGTTTACGGCTATATGATAAGCTGCTGTCGGGATGGGCGGAGGTGCGGCTGCCGCAGACTGAGGTATTGCATTTTGCATTGCCTGATTTGCCGCATTTGCGTTATTCATTCCGTTAATTCCGCTCATAGCGTTGTTCATAGCACCTGCCATATTCTGACCTACTACACCGCCAACAGCCATAGCGGCCATCATTGCGGCAGGATTGAAGCCTGCGCCGCCCTGACCGCCGAGGTCTACACTGCCTGCACCGTTTGCCCCCATCTGACCGAGAGCCTCTGCGCCTGCTATGCCGACATTTGCCTGTAACTCGGACTGGAACGCTCCGAGGTTTGCACTCTGCGTCTGCTTGTGCATTGCATACTGTCCTTCCTCACGCTGAACACGGAGCGACTGCTCATAGTTCTCGGCTTCTATACGCTGTTTGTCGTGGATATTTTTGATATTTGCGGCTGTCTGAGCCTGAATTGTATCGCTTGTTACCTTGCGTGTCACCGCCATAAGCTGTTCATAGCCGTCGCTCGTCTTATCAATTTCTATAGAGTTGATATCTACACCGGATACAGTAACTCCGAAATTTTCACGAAGTCTTTCTCCTATGTCGTATTCTATCTTATCATTGATAAGAGCAATTTTATTTTCGATCTGGATAACAGGGATGTTGTTTTCAGCAGGAGCGGCAGTTACCGCATCTTTTATATAACGGCAGATAGCGTCTTTTATCTGCTTGTTGAAGTCATCCGTTGAGAACTGTGTAAGGCGATGCAGCTTTACAAATTCACGATAATCTGTTATTTTGAAGCTGACAGTACCTCTTACTGCTACAGGTACGCCGAAGTCCATAAATCTCGGATCGTATACGTCAAAATACGGTATTCCGAACTTTGTCTGAATGATATTCGCTGTATTGATAAAGTATACTTCAGCCTGAAACGGTGTACCGCCTGCGTACGCAAGACCTAATACACTCGCAAGTACGGGCAGATTGCCTGTGTCAAGCATCCTGTCGCAAGGACCTTCAATAAAGTCCTCCATAACGCCGTCGGGACGATTATAGACAAATACGGCTACCTCGCCGTCCTTTACACGAAGTGATGAGCCCCAGCGTATTGCATTTTCACGGCTGTTATTGTTAAGCTCCGCACCTGCCGGACGCCACTTCCATATAAGATATGATTGCTCGTCGCAACGTATCTCGTCCATAAATCCGCCCGCTTTTGGTTTACCGAATAATCCCATAATATTTCTCCTTGACAGATTGTAAAAAATATGTTACTTCTTTTTTGCCTTGAACATTCGTGTAAGCATAATAATCGCACTTATAACCGCAACGACCAATATCATAATATATCCGACGCTGTCTTTGTCGGCACATCTCGGAATCAATAGTCCGAAGCAGACGAGCAAGCCGATAGTTGCTATGAATTTAGGTATAGCCGAATCGCATCGTGTCATCGGAGGAATAATTATCGCACCGAGAATGAGGTCAAGCATAGTAACTAACTGTAACGGGCTGAATCCCGAACTGTCAACGTTCTGACAGCAGATTATTACAAGAACAGCAATACTTATCGACCATGCAAGAGTAATGATTACCTGAGGAAGAGAACTACTTATCTTTACAAGAAAACTTCCTGCTTTTTTAGCTGTTTTAACATATTTGTCACGGGTGAGCTTTTTCTTTGCCTGCTCGTACAGCTCGTTGAATTTTGCTTTGTCTGCATCGGCAGTAAGAGCAAGCTTAGCTTTTTGCTCGACCTGTCTGAACTTTACCGCCCATGCGTCACATATATTCTGTTCTGTATTGCCTGTTATGTTTGAGGATGCGAGAATGAGAAATTCAAATATATCTTCCTTTGTGTTCGGAACGGGAAAATTTCTGATAAGCGATGTGCGCTGTTCGTCTGATGCTGCGTTTGCGAGTGACATAGAGAATTCATGTAAGGATGCCGATGATTTTCCGCCTCTTATTTCATAGCCGCATGACGGACAGGTGGTTACAAAAGCGCCCAGCACCTCTCCGCATGACGGACATTTATGTATTTCGCCGTCAAAAACAGTTTCACGTTTTGAGTTGCCTGCCTGATATGATTGTGAGTTTTCCGGAGAGCCGGAGCTTTGTGCACCGCAGTTCAGACAAAATTTTGCACCGTCCGGTAACTGCGAGCCGCATTTACTGCATATTGCCATATTTTTTCTCCCTTTAGTTCACGGCTTTATCGGAACTAAAGCCGTTTTTTAATTATGGGTAAGACAAATCAGTCCGAATACCTGTCGGTATCGGGGATTGCATCACATATATCGCCGATGTTGCAGTCAAGATACTCGCAGATACGGAGCAGTACCGATAAAGCCACCTCCTCGTTTTTGCGGAGCTTGGTCATTGTACCTGTCGCTATATTGAGATCTTTTCTGAGCGTCGCCGGGGATATATCTTTTTCAATTAGTCTGATCCATAATTTCTTATAGCTGATTTTCATGAAAACATACCTTTAAAGGTATGCCTGATCACTTAGTATTATACACTGCACAATTCAAAAAGTCAACAGATTTCAGCAAATTTATAGATAAAATTCGCAACATCTTGCGAATCATCCGGTTCCGACGGAAAATTCGTTATTGTTGACACTGAAAAATTATTCGGTTACAGCTATAAGAAAAAATGATCTGGCAGACCTTGTTCATATCAAGTAAAGAGTACGCATTCCGGTGCAAAGGATTTTCGTACTCTAAAGTCGGCTCAAATTTACATAATTATTTAATCATAGTATACCATAAAAGCGCAATAAATTCAATAGCTCGTATGCTATGAATTACAGGAATAAGCGCAATGGCTTCTTTTCCGCTGATACAAGAGTCGTTGCAATCGCAACGGCTCTCAGACTGTCGATAAACCCACGCACCGCAAAAATGCAGATAAATTACCTGATACAAAACTAAAATCGGATAAGTAAAAGAATTTCGCACAGCCGTTTTAGGCTGTGCGAAAGCATTTTTGCTTACTGCGTCAACCGCTCCTCAACGTACCCTTTGTACGCCTGTCGGAGCGGTTTCCTTGTCTGCGTGTGTTTCTCGTCGTCTGCAGACTGTCGATAAACCCACGCACCGCAAAAATGCAGATAAAAAGTTTCAGATAAACTAAAAATCGGATAAGTAAAAGAATTTCGCACAGCCGTTATTTAAACACAAAATTATCTATGTTGAATTTTGTCAAAATTTGTGATATAATATGCAAGTGAAATAGTGCGTTTCGCTAAATAATGTGATGGAGAGAACAAATAAAATATGAAAAAGAGAATTTGCAATTCAATAACACGATTATTAGCCTTTGCTACGTCTGCCATGGCATTGTGTTCTTTTGTGTATACCCCCTGTTTTGCCGAAAACGGGAATACTGCCGTTGTTGGAAAGCTATATGAATTTGAAGAGAAAAGCGAATACGAGATTTCGTCTGCTCAAAGTAGTTCAACAACCACAAGCTCTAATACATACGGAGAATTCTTGCTGAATGGTAATATCAAGAACTCAATATCAAAGAACGGAGTTCCTTCATACGAGGTCGAGGACGGAAAATTGTCATTCGTTTATAAGTATGATGACACTTTGCTCAATGCGGATATGGATTCGTGGCATTTGTTCAGCGATGATGTAAACAAAATTGACGGACAAGTGTTAGCAAATAGCGTTCAAAAAGGCACTATTCTGCTCCAAACCTCAATGGACAGGCTGAATTGGACTGACGCTGTTTGCATGACAAATGCTTTTAGCTCAACTCCTATCTGCTCCGATTCGTTTTACGAATCCAAAGATATTGAGCTTATCAACGGCTGTTATTATAAAGTTATTGTTGCTTATGAAACACGAATTCGTACAGAAGACAGCAATTTCTGGTTTGTAGATACAGATAAGTTTGATTACAAAAAATATGCCGAGGTTTATGAGTTTTACGCATATACAGGCTCCTCAAAAGAGAAAGAAACAATAGACTATTCTCGAACGTATAATATAGGTTCAAGAGTCCGCGCCAAGAATTTTGACGGGTATTACGGAGAAGAGAATATAGTCAAGAATGACATTCACTACGGCTGGGATTTAGGTAACTTCTTTATAAGTGGATATACCGATAAGCGTGTAAGCAATGACGAGGTTGTATTACTAAAAAATGTAGGCGATAAGGTTACGTTATGGTTTAATCTTTCTCAAAATATAGATGCATTGAATGGGCAGAATAATCTATTCATATCGAGCGACAGCTCAGCATTTGATCAGTATTTTGAAACTCCTAAAACAGATTTCGGAAAAGGTGCGCTTATAATCCGTTATACCGATTATAACAACAATAAATCTGAGCCGCAGATATACACCAATTATCTTGAAGCCAACACTTCCTTTGGCACTGATACAAAAGTGCAGCTTTTTGAGGAAGGCGATTACGAGGTAGCTCTTGACTACGAGGTTACAAAGGACGAACTTATTGATATTAAGGGGCATTATCGTATATTCTTCAAATTCTCGGTGCGCAATGGCAATTGTATGGCTTATCCCTTTGATATTTCGACAGGAAGTGAGCTTACTAACAGTTCTATGACGGAGAACGGCTTTCGTCTTGACCTTGCAAAATCAAGATACCTGAAAGTAAATATAAAGCGCGAGGTACTGAAGGACAGTGCAGACGGTCTTGTGGAGGATACAAGGTTCAACGGTCCGGCGAAAGACGGTGAGGAATATACCGAGGAAGGTATTTACACCATAACGGTGAGCAATGATTACACGAATCAGTTTACCGTGAAAAAGATTTATGTTGGCACAAATAAGGTTCTCCGTGCGTATATGACAACAGGCTTATCCATTCCCGAAATCAATAATCTTGTTGCTGACGGTGCAACGATAATGGACGACGGAACGATTAAGCTTGCCGAAAAGGTTATTGAACCCGATAAACCTACTGAAAGCAATCAGACATCAGAGCCTGTCACCGAATCGGAAACTTCAGAAACCAACGAGGCTGCAGACGTAAATCCTTCTGATACTGCAAAAAATATTTTTCCAATAATAATTGTGGTTGTCATTGCGGCTGTTGTGTCAGCAGGTGTTTGTGTCACTATTGTGATTGTGAGGAAGAAAGCCAAATCCGAGCTTGAAAAATTAGACGATAACAATGAGGGAGGCGAGAAAAAGTGAAAAAGATAATTTCTTTACTCCTGTGCGCCGCTATTCTGCTCACAGGGTGCGCGCCTGTGGATAATACTGATGTACAGAGTACGGCTGTTGGTGTTCAGACTGTTGATGAACAGATAGAAACAGACGAAACCGAATTGGTTTCCGAACCTTTTGTATGGAATGATGTAGATATACAATACAATTCTTTAGATGATGCGAATCTTCTCGCACATATTGAAGATTTAGTATATTGTGAAACTATCCATAAACTGAATAACGAACAATATTTTGTGGAAAATGTAAGTGCCGTCTATATATCAAAAGAATATCTCGAAGAAGTAGCCTATAATTCACAATCAAACATCTATTTCGGATATACCTTAGCGGAGTTGAACGAACTTTTTGAAGGTTCCAAATATGTATTTACATTAGCTGAAGACGGGACAACAACAGTTCAGAAAATGCAGATAATCGAAGATACCGACACCGAAGAAATACTGAAAAACGTTGCTATCGGCACAGGTGTAATACTTCTTTGTGTTACTGTTTCTGTCGTTACAGACGGCGTAGGTGCGCCTGCGATAAGTATGATATTTGCTGCTTCTGCGAAAACAGGCGCTATAATGGCTCTTTCATCTGCCGCTATTGGTGGAGTTTCCGCAGGAGTTGTCAGAGGCATTGAAACAGGTGACATGAATAAAGCATTGGAAGCTGCCGCACTTGCTGGAAGCGACGGTTTTAAATGGGGCGCAATTGTAGGCGCTGTATCTGGTGGAGCTAGTCAAGCCATTGCGTTGAAAGGTGCAACTCTTAAAGGTTTGACGATGAATGAAGCTGCAAGAATACAGAAAGAATCATCACTTCCATTGGATTTTATTAAGAATTTCCATTCGGTTGATGAATATAATGTTTATAAAAACAGTGGTCTGCAAATAGATAAGGTGAATGGAAAATATGCTTTAACTCAGAATATAAATTGGGATTTTATTGGAGATGTCAATGACGGAAAGACTAACGCTCAAAGGATAGCAGACGGATTAGCGCCTCTTGATATAACAGGTAAACCCTATGAGATTCATCATATTGGGCAAGAAGCAGATTCACCGTTTGCAATACTAACCAGTTCTCAGCACCATGAAAACAACTCCATACTTCATTTCAACACAGGTAGTTCTGCTTCAAAAATCAATAGAAATGTATTCGAGTCCGAAAAAGACAAGTTTTGGAAAGCCTTTTATGAAATGTCAATATCTTCCGCTGAATAGTCAGAATATTTTATACATATTAAATTGAAAAGAGATGTATCACATGGACAACTACACTCAACTGCCGGACAGCGAAGCAGCGACGCTCTTTTCCTGATTTTTGAAGCGTTCGAGAATGCCGTTTATAAATTCCTTGACGCCTGTCGGAGCGGTTTCCTTGTCTGCGTGTGTTTCTCGTCGTCTGCAGCGTGTCGAAAATATTTTTTCGACACGCTAAGAGCCGCTGCAATCGCAACGGCTCTTAATCATAATAGTATTAAATTGTTTCAAGTTGGCTCGATATATGAAATTTGAGGTCATAGTGCGGTCAAAAGCAAAACTGAAAACTTGCAAGCGGCTCTGTAATGCGGCTTATTAAGGCTTGCGGTTTACTCCCACTCGATAGTTGCCGGCGGCTTACTCGTAATATCGTAACAGATTCTGTTGATATTCTTGACCTCGTTTACAATTCTTACGCTTGCCTTTTCAAGCACGTCATAAGGGATTCTTGCAAAGTCGGCGGTCATAAAGTCGCTTGTTGTAACGCCTCTTAATGCGAGAGTGTAGTCATAAGTTCTGTCGTCGCCCATAACGCCTACCGAGCGCATATTTGTAAGTACCGCAAAGTACTGGTTGATGCTGCGGTCAAGTCCTGCGTTTGCGATTTCCTCACGGAAGATGTAGTCTGCGTCCTGAAGAGTTGCCAGCTTTTCACGGGTAATTTCACCGATGATTCTGATAGCAAGACCGGGTCCGGGGAACGGCTGACGCCATACGAGGACATCCGATAAGCCAAGCTCAGTACCGAGCTTTCTTACCTCGTCCTTGAATAGAAGGCGGAGCGGCTCGATTATCTCCTTGAAGTCAACATAGTCGGGCAGACCGCCTACGTTGTGGTGCGACTTTATAACAGCGGCATCGCCTGTACCGCTTTCGATAACATCGGGGTAAATCGTACCCTGTACAAGAAAATCAACCTTGCCTATCTTCTTTGCTTCTTCCTCAAATACACGGATGAATTCTTCACCGATGGTCTTTCTCTTTGTTTCGGGGTCGGATACACCTTCAAGCTTGCCGATAAAACGATCTGCGGCATTTACTCTAATGAAGTTTACATCCCAGTCCTTAAACGCCTGCTCGACCTCGTCACCCTCGTTCTTTCTCATAAAGCCATGATCAACGAACACGCAGGTTAGCTGGTTGCCGACTGCCTTTGAAAGCAGAGCGCAAGCTACCGAGCTGTCAACGCCGCCCGAAAGAGCAAGCAGTACCTTGCCGTCGCCGACTTTTTCACGGATCTGCTTTATAGCTTCTTCCGCATAGTTCCTCATTGTCCAGTCGCCCTTGCAGTGACATACTTTATAAAGGAAGTTTCCGAGCATATCAAAACCCTGCTCGGTGTGGTTTACTTCAGGGTGGAACTGTGTAGCGTAAAATCCCTTTTCAACGTTCTCGATTGCGGCATAGGGGCATTTGTCGCTGTGACCTATAGCCTTGAAGCCGTCGGGGAGAACCTCGATATAATCGTTGTGGCTCATCCATACGACAGAGTTTTTCTTAAGACCGTCAAATACGGCACATTCCGTATCAAATTCGCACTCTGTTCTGCCGAATTCAGCGGCGGCGTTTTCGTTTGCCTTGCCGATAGTACCGCCAAGACCGTAAACCATAAACTGCGCACCGTAGCAGATGCCGAATATCGGTACTCCAAGCTCGAATATTTCTTTTGTCATTCTGGGGGAGTTGTCAAGATATACGCTTCTCGGACCGCCCGTGAAGATGATGCCCTTAGGATTCTTTGCCTTTATCTGCTCAATAGGTGTCTTGTATGAGATGACCTCGCAGTATATGTTATGTTCTCTGACTCTGCGTGCGATAAGCTGATTATACTGACCGCCGAAGTCAATGACGAGTACGAGCTCGTGCTCGCTTGTTGAAAATTCCGCCATTTTCCAGTTTCCTTTCCTTCTTGTCTTTGGGAATTCAAGTGCGAAAAACCGCACCGATGATGATATTATATATTTCTTAAAGTATAACATATCCGGACGGCTTTTGCAACGGCTTTTTGAAAAAATAAAATCAGTAACGTTTACGAATTATCTTGACATCTCCCTTTAAATATGATAAAATCGTATACAGAATAAGTGCGATAAATTTACGCACTATATTCTTTGGAAGGCAATAAACCGAGAAAATGAAAGGAAGTATCAATTATGAGCCATATAGATGTAACATCGGAAAACTTCAAGCAGGAGGTTTTACAGTCCGATAAGCCGGTTTTAGTGGATTTCTGGGCATCGTGGTGCGGTCCGTGCAGAATGCTCGGCCCTGTGCTTGAGGAGCTTGGAGAAGAACATCCCGAAATCAAGATATGCAAGGTCAATACGGACGATGAACGTGAGCTTGCAATAAGCTTCGGTATAGATTCTATACCCTGCGTAATATCTTTTAAAGATGGTAAACAAATAGACAAATCGGTAGGTTTTGTCAGCAAGGATAAGTTGCTCGCTTTACTCGACTAAAACTGCAAAGCAAGACGGGGAGCGGTTTTACAGTTGCTTAACGCTAACTTGAAAATGGCGTAAATTTTCAGAAAAAAGTGTGATATTTCAATATAAATTTATCAAAAGGTCTTGATTTTTTTTGAAATTGTGTTACAATATAAGCAAGTCATATAACTCTATGACAAAAAATCACAAGGAGGATCATTCCGATGGCTTATAAAATTTCTGATGATTGCATCTCTTGCGGCGCTTGCGCTGCTCAGTGCCCCGTTGAGGCAATTTCTGAAGGTGACGGCAAGTACGTTATCGACGCTGACACATGTGTTAGCTGCGGTGCTTGCGCAGGTGTATGTCCTGTTGGCGCTCCCGCTGAGGAATAATTTTAAATCAAGGACAGCCATGAGTTTTCAGCTTATGGCTGTTTTCTTTACTGTTTGTGAAAACGTTAACACGCAGAAGAATTCTGCAAGTTAAAAGGAGAATCTGATATGAAGATATATTCGGTAAACGATAAGAAATTTGCCGCATACGGCAAGGTACATACCGGTTATGACGTTAGCGACCTGCTTTCAGCACTTGACAAAAGCACGCCGTTACCCGACACTGTAGGATATGTTCCGAGCGAGGCGGCACTTGAAAATACAAAGCTGTTCGGCCTTTTGCAGAACAACGCATACGGCGGTATGCCCGTTCAGCTCGGCTGGTGCAACGGTCACAACACAAAGCTCAACTGCCTTGAGTATCACCGTGACAGCGAGTTCAACATAGGCTTATACGATTTTGTCCTGCTGGTTGCGAAAGAGGATGATATTGTTGACGGCAAGCTTGATACATCAAAGGTTATGGCTTTCAGGGCTAAAGCAGGAGATGTTGTCGAGGTTTATGCTACAACGCTGCATTACGCTCCCTGCAATGCGACTAAGGACGGATGCTTCAAGGTGGTCATAGCACTGCCTAAGGGAACAAACGGAGCAAAGCCCAACATTACTCCCGTTTATGATGAAGATAAGACGCTCTGGGCTTGTAACAAGTGGTTACTGGCTCACGCAGAAAGTGATGAAGCAAAGCAGGGCGCTTATGTCGGTCTTACAGGAGAGAACATCGACATAAAGAATATTATATAATCCGTTTTTCATAAGATCCGTACCGGTTAGCTGCCGGTACGGATTTATATTATAAAACCGCTCTGAGTGCGTTTCTCATCGTCTGCATTGTGTTGAAAAATACTTTTTCGTCACAATAAACAAACCGCCCTGCTTTCGCAGGGCGGTTTTCGCTTAAAACTGTGCTGTTGTTTCGTTTGATTCGCTGTTTGCAGATTCGGCAGTGTCGTATTCGTCCGACAGGTTATCCTCTATCCACTTAGCCATCATCAGCGGTGAAAGTATGATGTCCATAGTCTTCTGTTCACCGTCGCTGACGCTTTCCATAGTAACGATTTCGCCCTTTTCACGTCCTTCACTGCCTATTATATCGTAGGTCAGCTGACAACGGTACTTGATAGAGCAGAGCAGGAATTCGGGAGGAATGACCTCACAGCTTGAAATCTCATCAAGCCATACGAAAGGACTCATACCGCCTATGCTTATATCCTCAATGATCCAGCCGCTTGCCGCATAGGAATCGTTAGCGCACATATAAAGAGAGAATTTGAACTTTTCTTCTCTGTCGTCCTTGAACAGACCGACTTCAAAGCTCTTTATAACGTAGTTGTTTATAATGCTTGATTCAAATCCGCAGCAGGAGCAGGTTCCGCCGTAGCCGAACATCGTGCCGTTAATATCCTTTGCAAAATAGTTGCGGTAAACACGCAGATTTGAAAGGCTGCGGAGCGACTTGTATCTTGTACGCAGGTACTGAAGCTCCTCAGCGGTAATTGACGGCAGGGGCTTATAGTAGTACGGAATCTGGTCAAGAAGTACCTGGTTCGGTTCTTCGGTGCTTGAGTAGAACTGGCTGAGAACGTTGTTGTTCTCGCCTACCAGCAGATATTCGACATATTTTGCAAATTCGGGTTTGGTGCAGTCGTCACGGAGTATAACATACTTTGTGATGCTCTGACGCTCCTCATCGCTTATCGGGTCGTTTATATCTATGATACGGATAATCTTGTCTTTTTCGCCGAGAAGTGCGATACGGGGGATTTTAAGGTCGCAGATATAAAGGTTAGGCATAGTTGCCGATACCTTTTCATCTGTCAGATTGCTCTCACGCAGAAGGCTCATAAGAGAAGCCTTTTCGAACGAATAGCCGGACTTCATGAACGGGAAGTCGAATACACGTCCGTTGAACATTCCGCAGTTGATAAGTGCATAAACATCGCCGATTATCTCAAGAAGGTCGGCGTTGGTGATACTGCTCGGTATCATGAACTGTTTGCCGTATGCGGCAAATCTGAACTTCTTGTTGATATCAAGCTGGAGCGTGATGTCACTGCCCTGCGATTTCATCTCACGCAGGAAGGTCATAGTATCCTTGCCCTGTGTGAAGCTGTTTATCAGCATATTTATGACTTCGTTGTATATCTGGTGATTTTCGAAGCTGTTCTTGTGCGCTACAATGCAGTCATAAGCCCGCTTGAGATTATGCACTGTCATTCTTGCAACGTCGAAGTTATGGGTGATGTCACGGTAGTGGACGTTGAACTGGAAGTATCTCATTCCTATCTTATAATCCTGACCGTACATCGTATCGAACAGACCGAGCGCTCCGATAAGTGCGTCCTCATCAGCAACAGCGTCATTTATAACATACTTGCCGAGCTTAAGGCTGACTATACTTCTGAAGCCAAAGCTCAGGTCGAAGTCTTTTATAGCGGGATTTTTCTCGCTGTCAAGAACGTATGTATTACCGTCAAAATTGAAGTTGTAGCAGAACTCTCTGCCTTCTTCTTCCGTTTCTTCGTCTATCCAATTGTAGCTTGCCATTATGATGTTTTCGGGCATATCCGATACATCCTTACGCATCTTGACAAGCTCATCTTCGATATACTCGGTAAATGCCGAGCCGTTCTCGTGTTCCTGCTTTGAAACGTGGTCGGTGAGCGAGAAGAAACCAAGCTCTTTTACTGCAGAATACGGCATAGCCTCGCTTTTTCCGGGTAAAAGCAGAGAGATGCTGTTGTGGAAAACACTGCGCAGATTACCTACCATAACGCTTGTTGCAAGGTAGTTGCTGAAGAATTCAAATACATAATGCTTTGGACGCATATAGTATTTATCCGAGTTGGTTCTTGGCAGAAGCTCAAGAACAAAATAGCGGGAATACTTGTCGATCATATATTTGAGGTCACGGTTTATAGCTTCCGAAACCTCCTCCTCACATTCGTGACGGATGCCTGTTCTGTGAGTGGTAATATATGAGTTCGGCACGCTGATGAAGAATGCTGACAGCTTTTCCTTGATAAAGTCCTCTCCTGTTGACTTGATAAGACCTGTAAGCTCATAGGTAGAGAAGTAGTTGTATTTGTCAAGAAGGACCTTGACGATAGTATCACGTCGTGCAGCGGAAACCGCAAACGGAATAAGATATACAAATCCTTCGTTTTCGTGCCAAATAAATTCTATAACGCTTTTGCCGTTTTGTAAGAAACGTACCGTCGGGTCATCGTCCGGCGTTTTCTGATAACGGATAACCTTATATACGGCAAGGGGTTTGCCCATATCCATTACAGCTATATTGAACGTGCGGTTTGGATTTTCGGCTTCGCCGAATCTGCCAAGCTGTTTCTTTCTGATAAAGGCAAAACAGAACTCAACGAGATTTATATATTCGCCCTTGTGAATTGCCAGATTCACAAGGTTTTCCTTGATTTTAAGCTGTTCCTCATCGGATACCTTGAAGACGATCTCTGTACCCTTGAAAACAGGTGCGGTAAGGTTAAGCTCTCTTATTTTGAGAATACCCGCATCATTCACTATTCTGAAATTGAAGTTGTTTGAACGCAGCTTCAGCCATTCAACGTTCATAAATACGCTCTTTGAGCCTACGCCGAAACGTCCTTCACGGGATTTGTCGCCATCGCTTCTGCCTATACTGAGATAATAAAGTATCTGCTCAAGCGTAAAGCCGTCCTCGTTGTATGTGAGTCTTATTTCGCCGTCCTGCTCAAAGTTGAAAAGAACCTTGATGTCGGGGTCGGAGTAGTAACAGCCGAATGTGTTCTGTAACAGCTCTCTTATTATTGATTCCTTCGGATAGTCGCTTACGGACAGCGAAGCGTTATACGGTGTGCGACCGCCGAATACCGAATTGAAATAGTCTTTGAACGGGGTGCTGTCGGCTTCGCCTGTGTAAAGCAGGTTCTGCATCTTCATCAGCGACTGTTCCATTACTTCACGGTTTTCGTTTGCGTGTGCCTGATAAAAATCGCCTAAAAGCCCCGCAATTTCTTCGTTACGAAAAGCCTCCACCTTACATCACTCCCTCGTTATATTTTTTCATGAATTGTCTGAACGTTTCCTGTATCATAAAGTTATCGGTAAGATAACGCCAGGAGTTCAGCAGCACAGGCATCTTTACCGTGTCAGGCAGCATATTTACGCATAAACGCAGTTCCGCATTCTTGTTATCGGTGATAAAGTTCTCAAAAGCCTTTTGAGCAGCTTTTATGCCTGCCGAAATATCAAGCGTGGGGCATTGCTCCTTATATGAATGGTACTGCTCGCTGTACAGACATTCCTCAAGCGCCGCTCCGCCGAGTGCAACTATATGCTGCTGATCGTCCAGGTAGAGCAGTGCTCCGCTGAAGCGTTCCAGCGCTTCCTTTATCATAGGCTTCAGCACCTTTTCTTCTGTGGAGGTGTTTTCCTTTATTCTGTTTTCAAGACCGAATGCACGGTAGATTTTATCCAGCTTCAGCTTTGTGTATTCGTGCGTCTTTGCCGCAGAGGAAATATCTATAGAGGGCGAAATGTTGTAATCGCCTTTGAATTGCGTTATTAAATCATGGCAGTTTGAAACCTCGCCTGTGTAGGAGCAGACGTACTGCAAATCCCGTATAGCGTCGGTTATAAGCTGTGCGGCATTAGGAAGGTCGAAAAGCACGTTTCGTCCGGGAAGCCCCGCTACAATGCTCTTGTATATCTTTCCGAACAGGACCTTTGACAGCATTCTTGCGTCAAACAGATTGTTCTTGTCACACATAACTATGAATTCTCTTGATTGTTCGTTTCTGCCTCCGTGACGTGCGGCACGCTGTTCAAAGATAACAGGGCTGTCGGGAAGCTCATAGTTGAATATATGGGTAAATCTCTTTACCTGAGGGTTTATCGAGCCGATTTTGTCAACTGTAAGCACTACTCTTGCATTGTCACGCACATCGTTTGTGAAATTATCGTAGCGTGTGTTGAATATGTCGCCTCTGTCTATTTTCAAAAGACCGTTTATATTAGGATAAAGAGCGGATATAACTTTCTTCAGATACTGTATGGTCGAGCCTGTAACACAGTAAACGACCGCTCTGTTTTCCGAGCTTTTCAGCACCTCGTCAAGCTTTGCAAGGAAGCAGTCGAGCTTTTTGTCGACCTGACGAAGCTCCTGCACGTCAGCTATATTATAGGAGGGCTTGGTGTAGGTTTTCTTTGCTTCCAGACCGTATTCCTCAAAGACGTTACCGCCCTGCGCATAAAGAGGAAGTCCTGTCTTTATGTCGATAAGACGTCGTGAGTTCGAGATGAAATCCTGCGGGAATTCATATTCGAGCATCACAACATTTCTTGCTACCTCGCCGTTGTAGACTGATTTGTCGAAATAGCGCATTACCGGAGTGTAGGGGTTGAAGCATATTGATTTTTCGTCAAAGCTGATGTCATCGACCGCATTGGCTTTATTTTCGTCGGCAAGCAGTGTCTTGACAAGCGACTTTATCTCATCGTAGCTCTGGTGATAACCGCACGGTACGGGGCTGAGAATAACGAGCTTGTTCGTTTTTGCTTTCAGATGCTCCGTATAAAGTCCGCACTTTATACCCGATGTGCTGAGGCCTGCGTCTATTATCACAAGGTCCCATGTAAGACCTGCATCCGCAAATTTCTGCATCAGAGGATTGTCCGCCTCAAGTGCCTCTTCTGCGATTATATATGTATTTGATGCTTTTTCGTTAAAATATGTGATAGCCTTAGACGAGCCTGAAATCATCTTGAAGTCAACGCCGTTACCCGTTACTACACAACGGTACCAGCTATGCATAAGGTGTCTGGGGCATATCAGCAGAATGTTCGGTGTCTGAACCTCAAGCACAGTATCAAGTATACCTATCTGAGCCTTTGTTGCTTTATCCGAGCCGTATTCGTCAAGGACAAGACAAAAGCCGTATTTATTTAATTTTTCGTGAAAAGAACAGCTTATCGCACTTATGTCCTTGCCATAATACGATATCCATTTAATCTCTTCGGTATTCAACAAATCACCCTCCGCTCTCCTGCATCTGCCGACGCAGATTAAATAATATAACTATTATAATACATTTAAGCATTTTTTACAACAGATATTTCGTATTTTATAGAAATTTAATAAAAAGCAGAGTTGAATTTTAGCAAAAATTCACAAACGCATTTCCGAATTTATAAATACGTTATCGAGAAAAAAGTCCGTAAATCTTGGCTTTCGGTTCGACTTTACTTGACAAAAGCCGATAAATATAGTATTATACTGATATATGTAAAAGGGGAGTGGTGCGCTTGTATTTCGGTAGTGTCAGATTTTTTAAGCATCTTATTCTGACTGTAACGGCATTACTGATAATAGTGCCTACGGTGCTTTGTATATTGCTTGCAGTTGACAACGGCAAAAAGTCGGATGAGATAGACAGGCTGAATTCTCAGCTTTCTGCGCAGTCGCAGGTGTCACAGACATCGGACGATCAGAGCAAAACGTCTTCGGCGACAGAAAGCTCCGACAATGTTAAAGCGGAGCCTTCTGTGACCGAAAGCGTAAAACCGGAAACATCGGCGGTTCCCGAAACATCGTCAGCTGTCCCGGAAACCACAAAGGCGCCTGAAACAACGCCGGCTTCATCATCGGCGGTTGAAAGCACCGACAGTTCCGTGTCCTCCGGTGCGGACAGCTATACTTCACTTTTCCCGACGCTGTATGCAGATAAATATGACGGCGAATATGAAAATAGCGAAAACACCGTTTATCTTACATTTGACGACGGCCCTTCTGTGCTTACGGAAAATCTGCTTTATTATCTGAGACAGGAAAACGTCAAAGCTACTTTCTTTGTAGTTCCCGAAAGAACGGAGTATTGCTATTCATTACTGAGAGAAATAAGTAATGCGGGACACACGATAGGAATACATTCCGCATCTCACGATTACGAAAAGATATACGCATCGGTTGACGCATTTCTCGAAGATTTCAACGAAGCGTATGAGATAGTCCTTGAGGCTACGGGCAAAGCACCCGACATTTACAGATTCCCCGGCGGCAGTGTGAATGATTATAACGAAAAGACCCGTGACGATATTATCGCCGAGATGGATCGCAGAGGTTTTACATATTTCGACTGGAACGTGGACAGCAACGACTGGCAGGGTTACGGCTGGACAACACTGTACACAAACGTTTTAAAAGATGCTGAGGAATTTTCCTCGCCCGTGATACTCTTCCATAATACAGGCGACCGTGATAATACGGTGCTTGTGATAGAGGATATAATCAAGGCGCTTAAAAACAAAGGCTATAAATTCGGCAGTCTTTCTCAGAAGATAAAGCCGGTTCAATTTTAAATTCTGATTTCAAGAAAGGGATAACAATGGGAATCAAGGATAATTTCACACAGGCTATGAAGGAGCTGACGAATCCCAGACCGTCTGACGCTCGTAAAGAGGTCAGGGACGTTGCCTCATATATGAATGATACTGCCGACGCACAGCCGACAGAACCTGTACAGCCCGTACAGAATGCTCAGCCGTCCGAGAACAAACAGCCCGAACAGCAGACACAGCAGAGCGTAAAGCCCGAAACAGCAGGCAACGGCTTTACGCAGCAGGAGCAGACACAGGATTTTTCGCAGAGGATAGCCCGTGATATGAATGAACAATACACACAGAACAACTCGTTTGATCAGAATGTGCGCAGTGATGCTTTTACGCAGACACCTCAGAACAACGGATTCTCAGGCGGTCAGAACGGATTTGCGCAAAGCGGTTCAGACAACGGCGGCAACAATCCCTTTATGAGTGGTATGAGTGCTGATAATTCGCAGGAAATGACCGTTATATCCAAAAACACCATGATAGACGGCAATGTACGCTCGTTTGCCGATATGAAGATTGACGGCAATATAAAAGGCAATGTTGAAACGACCAAGAATATCACTATAAACGGCAAGGTCGTAGGTGACCTTACCTGTGACAATATCAGCATGAAAAATTCGGCTGTACAGGGTAATGTACGTCTTAAAGGACAGGCTGTAATGGCTAACGATTCGATGCTGATAGGCGACCTTACTTCCCAGGTGGCGCAGCTCAACGGCAAGATAAAGGGCAATATCGAGATTTCGGGCAAGATAATGCTTGACAGGGATTCTGTCATAATCGGCGATATAAAGGCAGGCTCGATTGCAATATCCGACGGTGCGGTTATCAACGGCTTTGTTACCACGACTTATCTTTCAAAGGATGAAAGTGCCAACATCTTCCCCGAAAATATCGCACTCGGAGATTAAACATAAAAATATTGAAGCCCTGCGTTGCGGGGCTTTTATTTGACTTTATATGAAAAGGAGGTTTTGCAATGACGCAGAACAACGAAGCAAAGGTACTCACACCCGAGCAGATTGAAAATAACAAACAGCAGATAATAGATATTTACAGAAATTGCGTTAAAAGAGAAGGCTCGGATAAACTGCTCGACTATCTTGTAAATAAGAGCGATTTCTTTACAGCACCCGCAAGCACACGCTTTCACGGTGCGTATGACGGAGGACTTGCACAGCATTCTCTGAACGTTTACAACTGCTTCAAGGCTTATCTTGAAAGAGATCGTGTCCGTGAGCTGTATAATCTCAATGCAAGTGATGAAACGATAGCGGTATGCGCTTTACTTCACGATATATGCAAGGTCAACGTCTACACAAGAGGTACAAGAAATGTGAAGAACGAAGAAACGGGTCAGTGGGAAAAGGTGCCGACATTCTTCTTCGATGACGGATTGCCTTACGGTCACGGCGAGAAGTCCGTTTATATGATAACGGGCTTTATGCGTCTTACCCGTGAGGAAGCCTTCGCTATACGCTATCATATGGGATTTTCAGGCGAAGAAAATGCAAACAACGTAGGGAAGGCATTCGGAATGTTCCCTCTTGCGTTTGCTCTCAGCACCGCCGATATGGAAGCTACATATTTTCTTGATTGATATTTAAAAGGAGCTGTGACGGAATTTTCATGTTTCGTTACAGCTCCTTTTTCGACAACGGCAAAGCGGTCGGCGGCGGTTCTCACTATGGTTGAATTTTTCTCAACAAATGAGTTATGGACAAATTCGCCTAAATCGAATATTATTTTAACAGGAGCTCCAAATGAATAATACAGAGGTAAACACTATGCTTAAACTTGGCGAAAATCTAAAGAAATTCCGATTACAGCGAGAGCTTACGCAGGAACAGCTTGCGGATATTCTCGGCGTTTCGGCACAGGCGGTAAGCCGTTGGGAGAATGGAACGACTTATCCCGATATAACACTGCTCCCGACTGTTGCAAGCTATTTTGAGATCACGCTTGACGAGCTTATGGGAATGGATAATTGGAGGAGCGAGGAACAGCTGAAAGGATTGATATCGCAGTTGGATGAGAACGGCTCAAAGGGCTTTATCTATGAGAACATTCTGCTTTTGCGTGATGCGGTAAAAACCTATCCTACAAATTACGAGCTTCAATTCAGGCTTGTCGACCAGCTTACATTCTGCGGGTATAAAAACGGTCGGGGATTATCCGAAGAAGAAACAATCAGCTTTAATCGAGAGGCTGCCGAAATCGGAAACCGCATTTTATCGCATTGCACAGACGGTGTAATTATCAACTGCACGACTAAGCAGCTCTGTTATATCTATTCAAGGCTCGGAGAAAAGGAAAAGGCGATAGAATATGCTAAGTTGCTTCCGAATATATGGTGTACCGATACGGTCGTTCTCGGGGATCTGTATGAGGGTGAACAGCAGAAAGCTCATCTTAAACGCGCAATCACATGGTATACGAATGTATTTTGGTGTGCGCTTATAAACTTGACTGACCTAGAGCACAAGAACGAAACGATGTCTGACGCGGAAAGAATAAAAATTCTGAAAAAGGCGCTCGCAATGTTTGAGCTTGTGTTTGAGAACGGTGATTATCTTAAGTACAGCTGTACGGTGTCGGCTACACATCGGTATATAGCGGATCTGGCTGTGTCGAAGGGTGATTACGAGCTTGCGTTATCAAGCTTTGAAAAAGCGGCTGAATTTGCGATAATGTCAGACACTCTCCCCGATAAGGCACATCACACATCTCTTCTTGTGAATGACCTTGAATACAGCCTGACCAATCTGATCAAGAATTACGATTTCACTGACTGCAGGGAATTATACGATAAAATGCAGTCGGACAGATACGATGTGATCCGTGACGATAAGCGGTTTATCGCTACGCTTGAGAAAATCGGCAGGTATTGTTAATTCGGAGTGCGGCAAAGGTTATAAAATCCGCAAAGGCGTTTGAGGTGCTTGCGCCGGGCGTGCGGGTGTAAAAGCTTCGTGTTTTCTGACTGCCGCATAAATAAAGAACCCCGCGAAATGCGGGGTTCAAACTGTTTATAAAGTGTTTGGCTTATTTACCGAGTGCGAGCTTACCCATAGCGTCAGCCTGCATAATAGCGTCATACAGTTCAACGGGCTGTACATCGCCTGCGAGGTTGTGGATAGTTTCGCCGGGGATACAAGCGTTCTCGGAAATAGTCTTTACCTGCTCAGGAGTTGTAACGCCGATTTCTTCAAGCGTTACGGGAAGACCGACCTCAAGGCAGAAGTCCTGAACTTCCTTGAATTCCTCTTTAGGCGCACCCTCAAGCACAAGCTGTACAAGCGTGCCGAGTGCAACGCAGCAGCCGTGATCTGCATGCTTTATGCCGAGAGAAGTAACGCCGTTGTAGAACGAATGAGCGGCGGCACAGTTTACGTTATCAGCGCCGACACCTGAAAGGTAAACGTTAGCTTCAACGATATTCTCAAGTGCGGGAGTAACGGCGTGTACCTTACAAGCCTCGATAGCCTGCTTGCCGTATTCACGGAGCGTGTCATAGCAAAGGCGAGCAAGTGCCTGACCCGCTCTTGTGATGCCCGTACCCTCAAGGCTTGCGGATTCGGTGCGGATAGAAGCACGACCCTCGAAATATGTGCCGAGCGCATCGCCCATACCTGCAATAAGGAACTTGACGGGCGCATTTGCGATAACGGTCGTATCGACCATTACAGCGTCGGGATTTGTGGGGTAGAACAGATATTTATCGAAGCTGTGGTCATCGTTGTAAATTACGGAAAGTCCCGTGCAGGGAGCGTCCGTAGCCGCAACTGTAGGCACAATTACAATGTGCTTTCCGCTGTAGTATGCGGTAGCCTTTGCTGTATCAACGGCACTGCCACCGCCTACAGCTACGACTGTATCAATGTTGTCCTGTTCTACGATAGCCTTCATCTTATTTATTTCGCCGTTGCTGGATATTCCGCCGAATATCTCGTAACGTCTGTAGTCGTCAAGACCGTCAAAGCTCTTTTCTATTTTATCGTGGCAGGCCTTGTAACCGCTGTTTGAGCATACAAACAGCCAGCGCTTGCCCATATAACCCATTTCTTCATGGAATTTAAGCAGTGCATCTCTGCCCTGTACATATTTGAGCGGCTCACGCATCGCTCTCAGTCTTCCCATCATAATTGAAACACCTCCGTAGAATGATAAGAAATTACAGACATTATTATCTGCTTTTACGACTAATTTATATCACTTTTTTATGGGTATGTCAATATTTACGGACATTCTGATTTTTGATATGGGTATGTCAAATTTTCATTGCAAAGAGTAGAGGAGGAAAAGACGTGATTGCATTTAGAATCAAAGTTCTGATATTGTCAATATAGCTTTACACATTTCACTCAAAAATTTTGAGCAGCAGTGCAATGGAATAAATATCCACTCCGCTATGCTACATGGATATTTATTCCATTGCGGCGTTCGCCGGTTTGCCCTTCTTATCCGAGTAATATCTGCTGCGCTTCTCTGCCGTAGGCATTCCGCCTATCGACGAGCATATCCGCCTGTTATTCCAATAGCTCATGTAGCAGCGCCAGATCATTGTTTTCAGCTGTTCTGTCGTGTAATCCGTACTTTTTCTGCCGCGACTGTAAAACAGCTCGTTCTTCATTCTCGCCCACATGCTTTCGCAGCGGGCATTGTCATGACATCTCCCTCCGCCGGGCTCATTGCGTTTTCGGGGGTTCGCTCCTCAATGTCCGGGTCGCCTTTCTTTGCCGCCTGCAACCACCCGTACAGTGTTCCGTACGGTACCTTCAGTTCCTCGCCGGCTCGCTTTACCCCTATTTTCAGCGCCGGCTTTACTGACTGCTCCTTGTAGCTCCTGTCGTATTTCTTTGCACTGACATGTCCTTCACCCTCCTGATTTTAATATATTATTTTGAGCGTGGGGTATCAAGTTTTATTATACAACATCAAAAAAACAGCAGCCCGATAAAGAAAAAGCCGCACAAGGTCTGACCCCTGTGCGGCTGAAACGCATTGAATGTATCAGTTTATTTGAGCAGTTTGTTTTCCACCCTGAAAAAGTCCACGTCGACATAACCTCCCGACTGCTTTGTCGGGAAATTGAATATCGCATAACGGTATCCCATAAAATGCAGACCGTAATAATTCATTTGCAGCGTGTCTCCTATTTTTGTCCAGTTCTCGCCGTCGAGGCTGTAATAGAAATACGCCTTGTCCGTTGCATCTTTGAAATCGCAGTCGACCCGCAGATACACTTCGTTTTCCGTTATTTCGACCCTTTCCGTTTCAAATTCCTGTTCAACGTTGTCGTTATCGTCATACCAAACCGTTACGATATATTTTTTCCCGTCCTCGATTTTTACGGCGACATAACCGTATTTTTCCGCGAAGGCGGCAAACCCCGCAACATCGCCCTCTTTCATTTCCGAAACGTCGAGCTTTATATATGCGCCGCATTCCGGTCCGAAGGTTCGCTGCGTAAGGGTGTTTCTCGCATTGGCAACAGTGCCGCAGACATCGACCGTTCTCAGTCTCAGATAGCCTTCCCTCTCGGTGAGCGACCAGAGGCGGTTGTCGGGATTGTGGTTCCATTGCCATTCCAACCCGAGGTTAGAGCCGTTATAATCGCTCTCGCCCGCTTTCTCGGGCGTGTCGGCAAAGCTGTGATAGGATCTCACTATCTGTGAGTTGATAAATTCGTCGCTTGTGACGATGCTCTTTTTCTCGTGACCCGCGATAGGAATCTTGGCGGTCGTGGGCACCTTTCCGTCAACGCCGACTACCGGCCAGCCGTCCTCCCATGTCATGGTCGACACAACGGGAGTTCTGCCCACCGCCCCGTGATCCTGAAATACAAAGCAATACCAGTTGCCATCCTTATCGTCGACGATACCGCCTTGTGCGGCACCGTCATTCCTGAAGCCCATATTATCTCTGATTATCACTTTCCTTTCCCACTCGCCGTCGAGCGCTTCGCTTCTGTAACAAAGCTGCGTTCTTTTGCCATGAGGAGGCCATGTTATGATAAAAATATAGTAATATCCGTTCAGCTTATAGACGTGAGAACCCTCGGCAAGGCAGTCCTTGACAAGTCCCGCGTTGTTGATGAGTTTTCTCTTGGTTCCGGGCTTGACCGCGCTCAGATCCTTTTCCAGTTCAATGCACCATATCTGTCCGCCGCCGTAGATAAGATACACCTTGCCGTCGTCGTCGAACAAAAGGCTCATATCATGGAAGCACTCGTCATACACGAACCTGTCCCATTTTCCGTTTTCTATATCGTCGGTATGATAGATATAAGTTTTTCCGGTGGAGAAGGAAGTGAAGCCGGCGTAATACACACCGTCGTTATATCTGAGGGTAGTCGCCCACTGACCCTTGCCGTAATTGTTTTCTCCGTTTCTTAAGGCAAGATTATCACTGTCCTCCAGTGTATCAAAAACGTAATTTACTATTTCCCAGTTTACAAGGTCGTAGGATTTCATTACGGGACACCCCGGAGACAGGTGCATGGTCGTCGAAACCATATAAAACGCGTCGTCAACGCGGATTATATCAATATCGGGCACGTCGGCGAAAATAACGGGATTTGTGTAGTTTCCGTTGCCGTCGTCGGTTGAAGTTATCGTGGATTTTATGATATCCTTATCAAGCATTGCGGGATCCTCCTCTTTTTCTGGCTCGGTGGTGACGAACGGTAGCGGATTCGACGTCACGGAGCTCGTGCCAACTTCCGCCGTGCATGCCGTCAGCGTCAATACCGCCGTCAGCGCCGCAGCGAGCCTAACAAGTCTTTTCATTTTTCCTCCTTATTTTCCGTTGCCGCCGTCAGCCGTCAAGCTCAAGACCGCTTACGGTGACATTGTAGGTGATGGATGTGAACGGCGTCTCTTCGCCGTTTATTTTAAGCGCCAGACGATAGTTTATCCATTCTATGTCTGTTTTCGCTGCGAATATTCCGCATTCCTCCGTGCCGTAAATCAGCGATCCGACCTCGGAGCCGCCCCAGCCGTTTTCAAGCCCGTTTTCCGACGAGCTTGCGGGATCGAGTTCCTTATTTACGGGAATTTCAACCTCTCCGTTTTCGGTTGCCAGCGTCAGCGATCTCACAAGCACCTTATACTTCGCATCGGTTTCGGTATTAATAAACCCGAGGTTGACTATGGCGCTGTCCTTGTCAAAAGAAGAGGATTTTATGGAATAGTCCCCGTTCTTCGGAACGTCGAGCATCGCAGAGGGGCTCGGCCCGGGCTCGGTCTGTCCCGAAAATACCAGCGTCTTGTAGGATATATCGGTGGAGGCTATGCTCTCTTCAGGACGAAGCTGCTCGTCGCCCTTTGAAAACCTCCACGACTTAAGCTCTATATCGGAGCCGGAAAATACGAAATAAATGTCATGGTTTCTTCCGTCAAACTGCGCAAAGCTGTCCGAGCGTATTTTGGTATAATCTGCGCAGTCGAACTCGACGAATGCGGCGGCTTCGGAGGAGATATCGTCAAGACGAACCTCTATTCTTCCCTTGCCCTTGACCTCGGCGATAAACTCTGATGCCCCGTAGCCGAAGTCCGCTCCTCTTACATATATCCATGCGCCGTCGGCGGTGCTTTTTGCGGCAGGATCCGTTACCTTGTCGTATCCGATATCCGCACTGGTGAACATCAGCGCGCCGCTGTTATAGGTATAGGGGTCGACCAGCTTTATCTGCGCTACGCCCTTCTTGCTTGCCGCAGTTATGGGGATATCGCCCGTTGCCTTGTCCATGGGCAGATAGTCTGCCATCATACTGCGGAAGCCCGCTTTTCCTCCCATAAGCTCCTCCAGAAGAAGCGTATGGTGAATGATGTAGTTTACGCCCTTATATTCAATGAAATGAGTGTGGTTGTTAGCCCAGCGAAGTCCGGATGCCCCGTCGGCGTTCTCTCCCGCATTATAGAAATAGGGTCCTCTGCATTCCCAGCTATCCGCATCGAGAGGGGTCTTGGTGGTCATATACGCCATGCTGCACGCGGGCGGAACGTCGACCCCCTCGTACTCCTTCCAGCCGGTCTTGTGATCCTGCCAGTCGGTGCAGTATGTATAGTAATATACCCCGTCGATATAGTTCAGCTCGCTAGCCTCAAAAAAGTAGGGAGCGTCAATGGAAACAAATTCGCTGTCAAAGGAAATCATATCCTTTCCCAGCCTTACTATCTTCGGGATCTTGGAGTGCATAGTGTTGCCGTCCGCCGGTGTGCCTCCGCCGAAGGAGAGCCAGCCTACGCCGTTTTCGTCAATGCACACGCCCGGATCAAAGGGCGCGGGGCAATTCTCCAGCCCAGGCATATTCTGATAAACCAGAGGCTCGCCGAGCGGATCGGTCCACGGTCCCACAGGGTCGGTGGAGGTAATAACTCCCACACCGTTGCCACTGTTTGAGAAGTAAAGGTAAAAATGCGTAAGTCCGTCGTCTTCAACGCGGGAAACTATCGACGGTGCCCACGAGTTATATATCCACGGCGCGATCTCTCCGACCTCTATCCTGCCGTGATATATCCAGTTTACCATATCGTCGGTGGAAAATACCACAAGCGATTTGATATGGGCGTAGTCGTTCTTTGTTCCCTCTTCCGCCTGCTGTTGGTCGTTCGTGCCGTAAACGTAAAGCCTTCCGTCATATTCCACCGCGGTGGGATCGGCGCAGAATATGTTCGGCGAGATGGGATTTGCGTTCATCTCGTTCTTATAAACGTTACCGCTTACGCTGTCGATAATTATGCCGTTGTTCAGACTGTTAATAATTTTCTCCTCTGATACCGTGCCGCTTTCATTCGTTTCGGAATCCGAAGCGCTGGAAACGTCTACGGTTCCGGAGATGCCGGAAGCATCGGGCTCGGAGCTCCCGCTGCTTGTTTCGCCGCCGTTCGAGCAACCCACCGTCATAAACAGAGCCGCCGCGCACAAAATAGCCGCTAATTTACTTGTGATCTTCATCGTTAAAACCTCCGTTTTGTTTCTCGTGTCCAAAGACACCTTTAAGTTTATTATACCGATAAACAACACAAAGTCAACAGCCAATATCTGTTTTGTCCACCTTTTAATCATAATATGCACCTTTTCGGTTGACATAACCGCGTGAACGTGAATAAGTTATAATTTATACGAAAGGTTGTTTCCGGCATTCTCTGTCGCCGAACGCGTCAAAAATCCTTCCCCGTCAGCGGCAGAATTTACCGCAGAACAGGCGTTGATGTGGTTGCAGTATCGGGGAATTTGGGACACTCGCAGGTTTCAACGACAACGAACATCTACTGTCATATGTTCCAAGAAGCATAGGCAACGACGAGCCGGGCAATCGCCGACGCACTTGTCTTTGATAAAAAAGAAAAGCAGGGCGGCAAAAAGCCGAATTCCCTGCTTAAAGACCATAAATTCAAAATAAGAACCTCTACTGTTACCGAAATCAAAGATTTCGAACAGCAACGAGAACCTTGTTGCTTTGAAATAAAGACCAAATAAAGGGCAAGACCAAAATCCGTACAAAAAGAAACACTCCCAAACGGCTCTGTAAAGCCATTCGGGAGTATCGTAGTGTGGTGACCCGTACGGGAATCGAACCCATGATTCCGCCGTGAAAGGGCGATGTCTTAACCGCTTGACCAACGGGCCGTAGAAATGGTAGCGGCAGTCGGATTTGAACCAACGACACCCTGGGTATGAACCAAGTGCTCTAGCCAACTGAGCTATACCGCCATATCTTTCTGTTTTTGTTGCTCTGTATCAGCGACTTTTATATTATATCACAGCGCTTTGCGTTTGTCAACACTTTTTTTAAATTTTTTTCGATTTTTTTCGTTCTTCAAAAACGCCGTGATATTTATATAAAAATCCTTAAATCAGACCTCTGCGTACTGTTTTCTGCCGGTTTCAAAAATGTTACCGCCGACAGCGTCGATTGCAACGATAAGAGGGAATTTATCGAAAGTCAGCTTTTTCACACTTTCACAGCCCAGATCCTCAAAGGCTATTACCTCACACTCGGTTATGCACTGACAGGCGAGTGCGCCTGCACCGCCTATGGCACAGAAATATACCGCACCGTTGCGTTTTATGGCGTCTACTACGGCAGGCTTGCGTTCTCCCTTTCCTATCATTGCGGATAACCCCATATCGAGCAGCAGGGGAGCGTAGGGGTCCATTCTGCCCGATGTTGTAGGACCGCATGAGCCTATTGCCATTCCTTCTTTAGTGCCGGTCGGGCCTGCGTAGTAAATAGCCGCACCGTCTATTTCAAAGGGCAGTTCTCCGCCTTCGTCAATAAGCTGTTTTATACGCTTGTGTGCGGCGTCACGGGAGGTGTATACAGTACCGCTCAGCTCTATCTTGTCGCCGGCTCTGAGCGTTTTTGCCTTTTCTTTAAGTTCGCTTGTGTTAAGTTCCAAGTTTGTACTCCTGTTCGCATTGAATTTATTATGCCGGAAAGCATACACTTCCCGGCATACGATATTTACTTTTGATTAAAGGTCGAAGAATCCCACGTTATCCGAGCTCATCTCGTCGTCGTCATCGTCATTGTCGTTAAGACCTTCCATCATCTTGAGATCCCACGAAGGATCGTACTGTGCCGTGTTGGTGGTCATATTGTCGTTAATTCCGCCGAGCATGGATGAATAATCGGACATATCAATCTTTTCTTCCTTAGCGGAAGCTGCGGGAGCGGTAGGATCGTCAAACGAAGAAGTCATTCCGTCATCGTCAGACGGTTTAGATGAGGGCGGAGGAGTAATCGTCATGCCGTTCATCTGTGCTTCGAGATCCTTCCAGGGATCGTTCACCTTTTCTTCCTTGCCGGCAACACCCATTGAACGACTTTCATTCAGCTTTTCCTTAGGTTTGTCACCGCTACGGTCGGAAGCACGTTCGGTCTTAGCTGCGGGAGCAGGCTCATCTGCAAGAAGGTCACTGAAATCATCGGCTGCGGGAGCAGGCTCTGCCTTAGCTGCGGGAGCAGGAGCAGGCTCTTCTGCGAGCAGGTCGCTGAAATCATCTGCTGCGGGAGCAGGCTCTGCCTTAGCTGTGGGAGCAGGAGCAGGCTCTTCTGCGAGCAGGTCGCTGAAATCATCGGCTGCAGGAGCAGGCTCTGCCTTAGCTGCGGGAGCAGGAGCAGGCTCTTCCGCAAGCAGATCGCTGAAATCGTCTGCTTCGGGAGCAGGCTCTGCCTTAGCTACGGGAGCAGGTGCAGGCTCTTCTGCAAGAAGGTCGCTGAAATCATCGGCTACGGGAGCGGTATCGGCTTTGGGAGCAGATGCTACAACAGGCTCCTCTGCAAGCAGATCAGCTATATCATCTGCCGCAGGAGTTTCTTCAACGAGCAGATCGCCGGTATCTACGTTATCAGCAGAAATGTCATCGTCACCCGAAACTATCTCAAATGAGCTGAGCAGACCGTTGTTGTCTGTCAGCATATCGTCGTCATCGTCATTGTCCGTCTGAGCCGGCATATCCAGCTTAAGCTCAAAGTTATACGGCTCGATTTCCATAGGAGCGTAGGCGTCAAGCTCGCTCTCGTCAAGTCCGCCGATATTTTCAAGCTCGCTTTTTGCATTGATAAGCTCCTCATCATCGGACAGCTTTTCTTCGGGAATGTCAGCCGCATTATCGGTGGCTGTTTCTGCCTGTGAGGCTTCTTCAACAGCCTTAGCGAGTACATCGTTTACGGCCTTTGTATCTTCAACAGCCTTTGCTACCGCATCGTTTACGGCATTTGCTCCGGCAAGTGCCTTTTCAACGGCTTCATTTACTGAGGCGGTTATGCCGGCAAGAACAGCCTGAATATCTATTGCGGGAGCAGCCGCCGCACCTGATGTAACTCCGTTTGCGAATGTGTCCGCCTTTTCAAGCACAGACTGCTTGTAATCGTATGTTTTCTTTACCGTATCGGCAAAATATGCCTTTGCGGCTGTGATAATCTCGTTTGCTTTGCTCTGTGCGTCATTTATTACAGCGTTTGCATCGGCATTTGCTTTTGCGGAAATTTCTGCAAGCTGAGTGGGGTCTATTGTTCCGCCGCTGTGCTTTGCTTTATCTATTTTTGAGGCTGCCTGCTTTTTGAATTCTGCAAATTCTTCTGTCAGGGCAGTGTATTTGTCCTGCATAACGTGCAGTTCTTTTTCGGTCTGAGCCAGCTTGCGTCTTTCGTCAAGAACCTGCTTTCTGCTTTCAAGGATCTGTGCGTCAAGCTCAGCCTTTTTCTTTTCAAGCTCGGCTGTAAGCTCATCGTTCTGACCTTCATTCGTCTGCTGTTTTTCTTCGAGTGCTCTTTTCAGCTCATCATTTTCTTCCTTAAGGGCTTTACGCTCTTTGTTATGCTGTACTATGTATGCCATTACTTCGGCTTTGTCGAAGCCGAGCGGAGAGGTTTTGAATTCGCCGTTTGTAGATGGCGCTTTTTTCTGTTCTGCCATTATTGTACCCCCTGAAAAATCTGGTTATTGTTATTATACCAAAAATTATTCATTAATTCAATAGCGAATTGTAAAGTTTTATCAATTACCCAAAAATGAAAGCCGCTATTGGTGATTTTAACGAAAATTCGCTATCGGCTATTGTATTTTATTGAACGGTAGTGTATAATAGTATAACAACCTTAAAATAATTTCGGTTTTTAAAAGATATTAACGAAAGGACTGATATTGATGATCGACAAAACTATGCCGTTTTCACTCAAGGATGAAAGAGAAAACGAGATGAAGGAAATACTGACAACGGTTTACGGTGCGCTCAAGGAGAAGGGCTATAATCCTATAAATCAGCTCGTCGGCTATATTCTGTCCGAAGATCCTACCTATATAACTACATATAACAACGCCCGCAGCCTGATCCGTCATATTGATCGTGACGAGCTTTTACAGGCAATGGTCAAGACTTATCTCGGCAGTTGATGCAAGCCGCCATTTATTTCAATGAATTACAACCGCTCCTTTACGGATACTATATCTGTAAAGGAGTGATTTTTTTGCGCAGAAAAATGTCTGCCGCAGTATTTACGGTATTGACGGCAATGTTCGTGTGCGGCTGCACGTCCGACAAGAATACTGTCGGACAAAGCGCCGGACATAATGACAGAGGAGGCATAACGCCTGCAGAAACGGCTTTTCTGACGGACGGAAAAGAGAAGGTCTGCTACGGTCAGGGCTATGAAACCGATAGCGATAACCGTCCTGTAGGAGCAATACAGGCACAGGAAAAATACGGGTCATACGGCGGAAGATTCATATTCGGCAAAGATGACAAGACAATTTGCCTTACGTTTGACGAGGGCTATGAAAACGGTTGCACCGGGAAAATACTGGATATTCTGAAGGAAAAGAAGGTTACGGCAACGTTCTATGTGACGCTTGATTATGTAAAAAGCAGTCCTGAGCTTGTACAGCGTATGATAAACGAGGGTCACGAGGTCGGAAATCACAGCTGTACCCACCCGTCACTGCCGGATATAAGCGATGATATGGTGTTTGAAGAAATACACGGACTTGAAACTTATATTTCCGATAATTTCGGCGGATATAAAACCGTTACGATGCGTCCCCCCCGAGGAGAATTTTCGGTCAGAACATTACGCATTGCCAAAAATATGGGTTATGATACTGTGCTGTGGTCCTTTGCGTACAACGACTGGAATACGGACGCTCAGCCCGACAGGGACACGGCGTACAGGCGAATAACCTCCGCAACGCACAATGGGGCTGTATATCTTCTCCATGCGGTATCCGAAACAAATACGGCGATACTGCCCGATGTCATCGACTACTGGCTTGATAACGGATATACGGTAAAAAGCATTTCGGGATAAAAAAAGAGCATCGGCACATAATAATGCAAGCCGATGCTTTTGTATCACCGCAATTAACACAAAAAAGAAAACGCTCCCGCAGGAGCGTTACGTTAAATCGTTATTCTCAGGAAACAGCGTTTAACTTCTTAGCAAGCTGAGATTTCTTTCTAGCTGCAGCGTTCTTGTGGATAATACCCTTTGCTGCTGCCTTATCAACTGCTTTAACTGCAACCTTAACGTTGTCAGCGTTAGTATCAGCGTCAACCTTCTTCAGAATAGTCTTAAGAGCGGTCTTGTCAGCCTTATTGCGAGCCTGCTTTGTAGCAGATACTAAAACTCTCTTCTTGGCAGATTTAATGTTAGGCACTTACGGCACCTCCTTTATACAGATCTACATATAATCATAGTTATATTTCACAATACGCTTTATTATAGCACGTCCAAAACGAAAATGCAATACTTTTTTACGATTTTTTTGAAAAAATTCTTCGGGAGGAAATTTTATGCAGCTTACGGGAAGAACAGATATGGCGGCGGAGTTTGTAAAGGGCAAAAACGGAATAAGATGTGAAAGCTATGAGCTTTACGGAGAAAAGATAACCGAAATAATCGTTTCCGAAAAGGAAACTGCTCTTTTTAACCGCCCCTGCGGAAGATATTTTACCGTTGACAGTACGGACGTTCCTTATGCGGACGGTCAGATCCATGCGCTGTGTACGGTGCTTAACAAGCTCCTTCCGGAAGGAAAATGTCTTGTCACGGGGTTTGGAAACCCATCTGTAGCGTCTGACAGTCTTGGCTGGAGAGCGGCAGGCAGGGTGCTTGCGACCTCACATTTCATAGAAAGTATGCACAATGCGGACGGAATAGGAAATGTGTCGGTAATAAGGACGGATGTTTCGGCAAATTCCGGCATAGACAGCGTCTTTCACGCAATATTCTGTGCGGAGAAGATAAAAGCGGACTATATTGTAGCGATAGACAGCCTTGCGTGCAGTGAGCCGGAGCGCCTTTGCAGGAGCATACAGGTCACGGATACCGGCATAACGCCGGGCAGTACCGCAGGCAACAGTAACCGTCTTGACAGAGCGGCGGCAGGCATACCGGTAATCGCTGTAGGCGTTCCCACCACTATGGAGTATGAAAGCGATAATGACAGATTTTTTGTGACAAGATATGATATAGATGCCGAGATAAGCAGGTATGCACATATAATATCCTGTGCGCTGAACCGCAGTCTGTGTCCGTCACTGTCATACAGCGACATATCAATGCTGATGAATTATTCCTGAATATTTATGGCAAATGAATCATAAGCTGTAACAAGAAAAATCCAACCGAGAAAACACTTGGCGAAAGGAAAGGCTTATGAGAGGCAATAAAAACAAAGGTATTGTAAAGGTTCTTGGCATAGGGCTTACGGCGGCGGTATTATCGTTTACCCTGACGGGCGTAGCTGAAAACGCCGTAATCGGAGCGGTAAGCGGTAAAAGCGTTTCAGACGGACTAAGACAGCTTACCGCACTGAGCGTTATGCTTGCCGTTCCTGTAAATGAATTTGACGGCAGGGATGAAGATACGGTTTCATCCGAGCCTTGCACAGAGAAACCGGACAAAGAAACAAAGACTGAAAAGCAGGAGCAGAAAGCACCTGCGACCGATAATCCGTCAAGCAGTACGCAGGATATTTCCGGTGAAACGCTGGTGCCGGTCGATGCTCCCGCCGATGTAAAAACACGGCTTATTTCCGTCAACATAAGAAAGGACAAGGACGATCTTACGCAGTATACGGCAAAGGACGGTACGGTCAAGGAAAAGCACTACGGGAAGATTGGCGGCGACAATGTAATAGACCTCGAAAACGGTCAGATAAGAAACTGCACCAAGCTGCCGTCTGAGCTTATAGGTGCTGAGGCTGAGAAAAAGCCTTCTGTCACGCTGTCGGACAGCAACGAACCTCAGGTGCTTATAATACATACGCATACGACCGAAAGCTACGAACGTGACAGTGACGGATATTACGATACCGATTATGACGGCAGATCGCTTTGCCCTGCAAACAGTGTTGTGGGAGTAGGGGCGGTGCTTGCGCAGACGCTGGCGGATAACGGAATAAGCACGCTTCACGACGGAACGGTCTTTGACGATCCGGTTTACAACTACTCTTATTCAAGAAGCAGGGAAAGAACAGAGGAGCTTCTGAAAGAGTATCCGTCAATAAAAATAGTGCTGGATATTCACCGTGACGGAATAGCGGACGGAGATGTGAGAATAGCTCCCGTTGCAGAAATCAACGGCAGAAAAGCGGCACAGATAATGATAATATGCGGATGTGACGATGGCACGGATATATTGCCGGATTATATGGATAACCTCCGCTTTGCGTCATACTTGCAAAATGCAATAGAAAAAGATAACAAAGGCATAACACGACCTATGCTTTTCGATTATCGGTTTTATAATCAGGATCTGGCTGAGGCTTCACTGGTTATAGAATTCGGAGCGTTGGCAAACGATATTGAGCAGGTGCGATACTCAGCCGAGCTTGCAGGCAGGAGTATTGCAAAAGCACTGAAAGGATCACAATAATTTGTAATTATTCAGACTGTCGATAAACCCACGCATCGCAAAAATGCAGAAAAGTAAACCGGCACAAACTAAAATTCCGATAACTAAAAAGAATTTCACACAGCCGTTTTTTACGGCTGTGTGAAAGCATTTTTGCTTA
>OHEJ01000053.1_pt1 | contig 59166 bp, 54 predicted proteins | sample 1567261 | NCBI WGS metagenome assembly OHEJ01 (sample SAMEA3879550, study PRJEB24766) | human gut metagenome | biome: human-associated habitat; feature: feces | place: USA | collected 1985/1987 | reverse complement strand
TTAACGCTACACGTCCGCATATTAGTACATATATCTCAGGTTAGTGGCGTTTTTTGAAGGGTCAATGTCAGTGCAGTTGCACTGATATACTCACGAAAATATTAATGCCTTGTCGGCATGGAAAGTGTTTTCGGCGGTGTTGGCGATATATTTCACTGTGTGGCTTTAATAATAATCGGTTTTTCGACATATAAAGATTTTACCCCATCGGAAAGCGACGGGGTAAAATCTATATGTGAGGAGAATTTTGCTGTCAAGCAGCAATAAAAGGTTGGAAATATTTCAAAAAATTGCGGAAGTGATTTTATAACGATGGGAAAACGTTCAACTTATATTTCATGATATAAAAGGAAGCGATAGTGTGACTTTTTCAGATGCTGATGTGTTTTTACGGGATGCTTCAAATCTGTTTGGGAATGAGGGAAACTTTAAATCAAGCGTCAATTTCAATCGTCCGCCGTAATGTCGGCAAATTTACCGTTTCTGCGGCGGCGGTTATGATATTCACGCCTTGATTTAAGTATATCACAAAAAATCCGAAATTCAATTAAAATTCGGTTACAATACGGTAACAATTTGGTTACAAATGGTTACAAAACGGTTACAACAGTTACAAAAGGGTAACAAAATCGATTCTTTTCGTGATTGTTTTCCAAAATATACAAAAACACCGTCTGCAAAGCAGACGGCATTCCTGTAGTTTTATATGAAGGACAATGTCATAATCGGTTTTAAGCAACTCTTACGGCGCAACTGAAGCAGTTTTGCCAATAAGAGCTGTTAAGGTCGGCAAACTTTACCTTTTCACCCGGATAAGGGCTGTAAATAAGTCGGTCGTTGCCTGTATATATTCCGGCGAAGTCAATCATCTCGCCTGTTTCTGAATCTTTATCGGTAAAGAAAAGGATGTCGCCCGGCTCAATCTCGCTGAGCGCTACGGTCGTACCCATTTCTTTCTGTGCGGCTGTTCCTCTCGGACAATTGATAAAGCCGTTTTCACGAAGGACGTAATATATAAGTCCCGAATTATCGAAGCCCTGCTCAGGCGTTGCCATACCGCTGACATAATCGACTCCGACAAGAGCCTCGGCGGTCGATACTATCTGAGTGCGAAGGTCATTTATTGTACTGCTGTTATCAGAGCTTTCCGGGAGCGATATTATATCCGATACCGTTGTCTGCTGTGACGAAGGTTCTGAGCCGGTACTCTGCGGTGTTGTTGATGTTATGTCTGGTGTTGAATTGTCCGATGATGTGTTATCCGAGCCGCATCCGCTTAAAGCCGGCACCAAAGCTAAAATCAGCGCCGCAATAAACAAAGTGACTGCGTATCTTTTCATTTTTACCCTCCGTGCGACAGTAGAGTAACGCTGTACTGCTGTCGTCTGAGATGTACTGTTATTTCTTTGTACACAATATAGTATATCCCAAAAAGCTCAAAAAGTCAAGCGAATATTTTCCATTTTATGCTGATAAACAGGGGGATATGGTGTAGCTTTGCTGAAAGTTTATGGTGATATTGTGAAAAGAAGAACGAGCCTCCTGTGTGGGAGGCTCGCAGATTGTGGGAAAAGTCTTTTATTTGGATATGCTTCTGTTATATCATTCAGCTTTGCCTATAATAGCAAGCTACCGATAGTTCTTTTTGTCGGATAACACTTCTCGGGTTCGCTATTCCATTTAATAACGTTGCTGCTATTCACGCGGGAGACAACCAAAGGGATCAGGACAAGGGACTTGACAGCCCCTCTCCCTGTCCCTTAGGTTTTCTCCCTCTTGGCTCCCTCTTTCCTTACCCATACCCACACCCCGTCGGGGTGTGGGCTAAACTCGAATAATCACCGGAACATTGTATATCCTGTCAATGCAGGGACGCTTAACGCTACACGTCCGCAGATTAGTACATATATCTCAGGTTAGTGGCGTTTTTTTGAAGAGCCAATGTCAGTGCAGTTGTAATGATGTACTCACGAAAATATTAACTCCTTGTCGGCACGGAAAGTGTTTTCGGCGGTGTCTGCGAAAATTTATTTATACAGCACATATTATAATATGTGACATAGAAAAAATGAGCCTCCTGTGTGGGAGGCTCGTAAAGAAATTACTTATTCTTTTTCTTCTTACTGAGTACGGCTGTTATAATGCCTACGGCGATAACAACTGCAAGTGCAACACCGCAAACAATATATATTGTAGGGTCAAACTGAACGCCTGTGTTTGTGTTGCCACTGCTTGCTCCGACTACTGTGCTTGTGCCGATCTCTTCGGCGAAGCAGGTAATGCCCAGTAATATTGACATTGCTGCGGCTGTGACCGCAGAGGTTAATTTCTTCATAATAAGTATCATTCCTTTCTTCTTTTTGTAAAGACTACTATACTACATTTCTTCCGAAAAAGCAAGCGGAAAATTATACAAATTTTTTCAGCCTACGGCTAAATTTATTCTGTCGGTGCGGCGGGTGCTTTTGTCGCCTTTGCGCCGTTTATTATACCCTTGATTATTTCGGGCTGGGTTACTGTGCACTTTGTGCGGTCGAATAAGCCGAAGCCGTGTTTACCGTTATAACCGTTGTCCCAGTAAACAGTAACTATATTTCTCTGATGAGCGGCATAATTCACATACTCTGCGAAATAAGCACGGTATGTAGTATTGCTCTTATCCTTGTGCGTTCTGTCAATTGAGCCGTACTCGCCTATTACAACGCCGTAACCGTTCTTGATAAATGCGTTGTAGAGCTTATCGAACTGTCTGTTTACAAGTGTTTCACTCTGTCTGGGCTTTACAAATTTCTTGACCGAGTCGCCCCATTTATAGAAGGTATCATAGCCTTCTTCTCCGCAGAATTCCCACGGGCTGTAGTAGTGAACGGAAATCATTATCCTGCTGTCATTCGGGATAACGAACTTTGCTTCCATCGTATATGTATCACAGTCGCCTGTTGTGTAATTTATATCGGTGTTCCAGCCGGGGATAAGCAGATAACGGCTGTTGTTCTTGCCGCCTGCTTTTCTTACCGTATCAACGAAAATCTGATTGTATGCGTTGATGTTGTTGTAGTATTCGGGATTGGGGTTGTTGTATGTTCCGTCAAATTCTTCATTCATTGATTCGAACACGAGGTGTTCGTCATAGTTCTTGAAGCGCTTTGCTATCTGCTCCCAGACCTTTTCGTACTTTGCTTTTATAGTCTTCTGCTCGGAAGCGGATTCGCCGCAGAGAAGCCAGCCGCCTTTTACGCTGTAGTAGCCGTCGCCGTGAACGTTGATTATAGCGTAAAGTCCGTTATCAACGCACATATCGACTACTTCCTGTACTCTGTCGAGCCACTTTGAGTCGATAGTGTAGTTGGGTCCTGCACCTATCTTCGAAAGATATGATACGGGGATACGGATAGACTTGAAGCCCTGTGCTTTTACCTGCTTGATGAGCTTTTCGGTAATTACGGGGTTGCCCCACGCTGTTTCGCTCGGTGTTCCGCCTGAGTTTGCCTCAAGCTGATTGCCGAGGTTCCAGCCGGGCATTAAGTTCTGCGAGAACTTAACAGAGTCGCCTTTTGTTGCGGCAGGTGCAGGCTCGGTCTTCTTTGTTGTGGTTGTTGCCGGTTTTGCGGTGGTGGTTTCCGGCTTCTTTGTTGTGGTCGTTGTGGTTGCAACGGTTTCCGGCTTCTTTGTTGTGGTCGTTGTAGTTGTGGTTGTGGTCACGGTCGTTGTTTCTGCCTTTGTTGTGGTAGTCGCCGCTGTTGTTTCGGCTTTCGTTGTTGTAGTAGCTGTTGTTGTAGCAGCTGTCGTTGTTGAAGCCGAGCTGTTTTCAGATGATGTTGCGGCATTTCCCGAACAAGCGGAAATTCCCGTTATCACCATTATGCCGCTTAAAATTGCGGCGAGCATTCTTTTCTTCATAGGTACCTTTCTTTCCCTGACTGCCCGTTTTTTGAGGTACGGACAGCCGTTTTTTATTGCGTCAATCATATTGTAATGGTTTTCACGGAAAAAGTCAATAGCTAAATGGGCTTATCCGCAAATTTTGTTAAAACGATTACATGGCATTTGTAAAATGCAAAAACCGCCTGTAAAACCGTTAAGTCTTACAGGCGGTATACTATTATAATATATAGAGAGAAGTTCTTACTCGGAAACTTCTGTCGTATCTCCCGGAACAGCATCGGGCGGTGTGACCGGCTCGGTTGTACTGTAGTCGGGGTAGTAATCATATTCGCTGCTTGTGTCTATCGCAGAAAAATCATCTTGTGAGAAGGAATCTTCCGTTTCGACAAGGTAAACACCGTCAAGCGCTGTCAGCTTTTTCAGGAAGTTACCGGGGCAATATACCTTAACCGCTGTAATATCCTTTGAGTTTGCTTCAAACAGTGCAACTATATCTTCACTGCCCTTGACCTTGGTGTTATCTGTGAGATAAACCTCGGTAACACGAATGTTACCCTTGTTGTCTGCCTTAGCTAAGATGCTCTGCATTTCTTCCGGAGTGACGGTATCCTTGAAAGTAACGTAAAGGAAAACGTCTTCCGTGTTTTCATCAGCCTTGTTGTATGCCTCCATAGCCATTCTGAAACGGTCTTCCGCACTTATTGAGGTTGTCGGTGAAACAACAACAGGACTGCCGGAATTCAGCAGGGCGACGCTTGAAAATGTGATAGCTACGGCGGCTGCGGCACCTGCCACAGAAAGCCAAACCGTTTTCAGCCTGCTCTTTTTAGCCTGTACAGACTTACCCATAGCGGCTTTTCTTATCTTCTCGTAATCAAACGAATACTCGCTCATCAGCTCTTTGTAAAACTCGTTTGTATTCATCTGAAAGCCCCCTTCCGTAAGTCGTTATAATTTGAATTTTTTCTTTTGTTTTTCTATTGTGCGATAGAGCTTGTTTTTAACGGTAGACAGCTTGACATCAAGTGCCTTCGCTACGTCCTCGAGCTTCATATCACACGCAAAATGAAGATAGAATATCTGACCTGTCATTTCATCGGTCTTCATTATGTCATCGAAAATCTGTTTCGCAACGATCTTGTTGCTGATAACGTCCTCAAGCCGTTGCTGAGGCTTGGACATCTCCCGTTCGATAGCGACCATTTCTTCTTCGGTATAGTCGGAAAAAGAGGTAACCTTGTCGTTCTTCTTCCTGCCCGAAAAATAGGTGCGGCATTCAAACTTCGCTATATTTATAAGGAAAGCCTCGGGGCTTTCAATGTCCTCGTGTCCTTTTTCGCTTATACGCTTGAAGAAACGTGTATAGACGTTCTGAATAATATCTTCCGCATCTTCCATATTTCCGCATTTGCTGACTACAAAACGGGAAACGGATCTGCAGGTTTCGTTGTAGACACGGTTGAAATATTCTTCGATATTCTCGTGACCTCCGTGAATCTCTGCGCCCATCGGCTCACCTCACTTTGTCACCTACTTTGTAGTAGGCTGAATTTCAGAAAAAGTTTCACTCGAAATGAAAATTCTGTGTATCGGATAAGTAAAAAAATATGAATGTTTTTTGTGCAGTATAACCATATATTGATTTTTGACTGCCGGAAAGCAGAATATATGGCACGAAGTACGTGTTGTCGGCATATTTGTTCTATTATATTGTACATTAAACGTGGCGATTAGTCAAGAGGAACATAATAAACGGAGCAGGATAAAGAAAATGCGGCATTTGCAATACATTAAAAAAGAGTACCGGAGCTTTGCTTGTTGTTGAATTTTTTGTTATACAAATTGTCATATTTTCAGATTCAACGCTTTAAACGGACAGAATCGCATTAATGTTTATATTGTTTCACCAAAACAAATAAGTTTTTTTGTGCAAAATGCCACTTGCAAATCTAATTGCGATATAGTATGATTAAAAATAGCTTAAAAGCTAAAAAAATATTTTTATGGAGGACAAAACCAATGAAGTTTACAAAAACTTTAGCAAGTGTTTGCGCTGCAGCTATTGCAGTTTCTTCACTTGCAGTAAGCTCTTTTGCTGCTTGGAAGGGTGCTAACGCTGATGGTAACGTAATTATCAACGTTGCTGACGTACTTCCTTCAACAGTTAAGGTAGAAGACGTTTACGGCGTAAGATTCAATTTTACAGACGCATCAGCAGCTGTTTTAGCTGAAGGTGCAGGCGGCGGATTCATATTCAGCACAGCATCTAACAACTGGAACCAGCTCCAGTGGTGCAACGGCTGCGACACAAGTGAGAAGCCCGAAGAACACAACATTCAGCTCGACACAAAAACAAACTCAATCACAAGACTTGAGAAGACTCCTTTCTTCACAGCTGAAGATATTTCAGGCAATGAAGGAACATACGGTCAGATTGCTCTTTCAGAGTGGTGGGGCGGCGACATAGCTTACAAGTCACTTGACTTCCTTGCAGCTGACGGCACAGTTCTCGGTACTGCAAACTATGTTCCTACAATCATGTTTGAAAAGACACAGAAGAGCACATCTAAGGCTAAGTATGATGTTGGTCTCGAAGCACAGTTCGATTCTTCTTTAGGAACAATCGATGAATGGGCTAAACTTCCTAAGACAACATTCAAGGCTGACGGTTCAGATGTTACAATCAAGTATGACTTCTCTAGCTGCCTTGGCCCCGTTAAGTTCGGTGGCAACTATGTTGCTCTTCAGACAGCACTTCCCTGGGCTGACTATGATAACAACATGGAGCTTTACAACGCTAAGAATGTACAGATCAAGTCTATCAAGTTCGACGGTGTTGAATACGGCGACTACAGCAAGCTTGCTCTTAACAACGAAGGCGGCGACGTTCTCAGAATCACTCTTATGAACGAGTGGAACGAAAACTTTGCAAAGGGCAAAGCTCCTTTATCAGGCATTGAGCTTCCTGAATTCACAACATTTGAAATTACATTTGCAGTAACAGAAGCTGCAGCTCAGACTCCCGATGATCCTACAGTAGATCCTGATGATCCTACAGTAGATCCTGATGATCCTACAGTTGGTCCTACAGAAGATCCCGCTGAACCCGGCGAATCTTCAGGTACTGTAAACCCCGGCGAATGCTCAGGCGAGCCCGTTAACCCTCCTACAGGTGCGGCAGTAGCAGTTATCCCTGCAGTTCTCGCAGCAGCAGCAGTTGCTACAACAGGTATCGTTCTTAAGAAGAGAAGCAAGTAATCGCTTTTAAGTGATGAGATGCTTTAATTAAAGAGCATACAGCCCCTCCGCTCATGGCGGAGGGGCTTTTGTTTTATTCTGCATTATCGGTTTTGAATTTCGGGGTATATAACTGAAGCCACAGCAAAAGCTGTGGCTTTCATATTGTCGATAAACTAAAGCACCGCAACGGTGAAATGGGAATGGCGGTTATTTTGAAAAAGATTAATCGAAACTTTTGGTTTCTCTTTTTAACGTTTATTACCGCCGGTAACGAAAGTCAGGCAAAGCTCAATCAAATAGAACGGCGAATTTGGAGTGGCACATTACCGCACCGCACGCCGTCAAAAAACGTGCCACCGGCACCTTTTTTGAGGATAAAAAGCAACAATCTATAAGTTAAGGGAAACTTTTTATCTTGCAAAAAGTTTCCCTTACCCTTCAAAAATTCGCTTTGTATTAAGAAATTTCGCTTTCTGCGGAAAGCGATTTAAGGCTCCGCCTTAAAAATCCGCAAGCATGGATGCTTGATAGCGGTCACAAAAAAGTCGCTGCAGGACGCAGCGACACAAATGACCGCAAGCAATCATTTTAAAAAGATTGATTAAAACTTTTAATTTCCCTTTTCAACTTTCATCTACCGCCGGTAACGGAGGTTGAGCCAAGATTAATCCGTCAGAACGGCGAATTTGAAGCGGCTCACAGCCGTTCGTTGTGGAAGGGTCTGCGTTTGTTTTCAAGAACGACCTTGACGATTGCAGAGTATATATCCTTTCGGGCATAGCTGCAATAGCCGTCTACTACCGAACGCTCCTCATCCTGTGTTACCGTTACTATTTTTACGGGAACAAGGTCAAGTACCTTTTCGGATATTATCCGCTTGCATTTTTCGCAATGGCAGGTGTTGAATCGTCTTAACGCATCGTCAAGTATCTCGTCAATGATTATGCGGTTTATGTCTATCGTTATCTGCCCTGTGCGACGTGTTACGCTTTTAACCGTCTGCTGTGGCTCATCGTCCTCGGGGATATGGAGCATCGGGTTATGCTTTGTGTGAGATTTAGGAGCGGATGTGCCTCGCTTTGACTGCGTATAGTTACGCAGTTTATCCTCTACGGTGCCTTCGGCAAGCGATTTCTTCTCTCTTTCCTGCTCGGCAGGCGGTAAGAATGGATTGACACCTGATGGTTTTGCGTTTATAAGATTCATTACCTGTCTTGTCTTGCTTGATTTATATTCTTCTGCCACAGGAGGCACTCCTTTCGTGAATTACTGTTTCTTTGAGGGTCTGCGGACGGGACGTTTGCTGTCCTTTCTCTGCAATTTTTTCATCGGTACACCGGTCACTTCGTTGATAAGACTGCGGTATTCTGCGGTTGCCTTGGAGCGTGGGGCATATTCCATTATTGAAATGCCGTGTGCAGGGGCTTCCGCAAGGGAAACGTTTGTACTTATCCTTGAGCTGAGTATCTTTGTGCCAAGCTGTTCGGCTATCATTCCGGCAAGCTCCTCAACTTCTTTTGTAAGCACAAGTCGGGGATTATATTTATTAAGCAATATGCCTGTAATCTCCAGATCCTTGTTGTAATATTTCTTTACGGCGAAAATCGTTTCTTTAAGCTGTGCTATTCCCTGCAGGCTGAGTATCTCGGCTATCATCGGGATAATCAGCTTGTCCGCCGCCGTATATGCGTTTATCGTAAGGATCGAAAGCGCAGGAGGGGTGTCTATCATTATGTAATCATAATCGTCCATAACATCAGACAGTGCCTCTCTGAGAAGGTACTCTCTGCCAACACCAGTAAGCTCAAGCTCACAGCCCGACAGCAGTATGTTTGCGGGGATAACATCGCAGTTATCCGTGCATTGTATTGCCTCTTTTACGGTGCAGTTTCCCTTGAATACATCATACATAGTATAGCTTTCTTCTGCGTCAGCGCCAAGGCTGAAGCTGAGATTTCCCTGCGGATCGAGGTCTATTGCAAGAACGCTCTTACCGCTTTCGGTTAGTCCTCCGCAGAATGCGGCGCAGGTCGTGGTTTTGCCGACACCGCCCTTCTGATTTGTTATCGCTATAACAACTGCCATACAGTGTATCCTCTCTTTGCCTTATCGGGTTAAATTTTAGTTTTTCAAATTATTTACAGATAAAAGCAATCATACCCGCTGAAAAAGCGGGTATGAATATTTCTGATTACTTTAATTACAATGTGTGCTGAAGATCTTCCATCTCGGAATCTTCGGGCTGATAGATGTGGTAGTTTGCCTTACCGTTCTTCTTTACGAAGTACATAGCCTCGTCAGCGGCGGCAACTACCTTGTTGCTGTCATCGCCGTGTTCGGGGAAGAATGCAATACCGATACTTGCCTTTACATTTATCGAAACGTTAGCAAGCTCTGAATGATAGCCTTCATAAAGCTCATCAATAAGGTCAAGCGACAGGCTCTCTATCTCCTCAATCTGCTTGGGATCGGTGATACAAAGAACAAACTCGTCACCGCCGAAACGTCCTGCGAATCCGCTTCCCTTTACACGCTGTTTGATACAGCCGGCAACATACTTGATAACCTCGTCACCTACGGAATGTCCGAAACGGTCGTTTATGAACTTGAAGTCGTCAACATCTATAAAGAGTACCGCAACCTTTGCGTGTGCGCTACGCTCAATCTCACTCTTAAGCTCACGCTCAAATGTGCTTCTGTTATAAAGCTGTGATAAAAAGTCATAGCTTGCACGCTCGGAAAGCTGAAGCTCAAGCTTCTTTTCGCTGTCTATGTCGGTTACGACACCGATAACACGGAGCGGTTCGCCAAGACGGTCGGTTACGCAGAGCGCACGGATAGAGAACCATAACAGGCTTCCGTTTTTTGTGGTCATCTGATACTCGCCGCTGTGACCTGTTCTGTTCTTGAGCAGTGTGCTTATATCACGCTTATAGATTTCGGCATAATCCTCCGTCATTATCTTATCAAGGAACTTACCGTTTGCAAGCTGAGCTTCTGACGGGTCTATGTCGAACTTCTCCTTGAAGTTATCCGAAACGTACATTGTTTCCTTGTGGAAATCCCACTCGAACAGCATATTGTCCGAAATGTCGGAGATCGTTCTGTGAAGCTCCTCAGACATACTTACGTCATCGAGCATATTGTTGAACAGCTCGGAAATATCCTTGAACTCATTGTGTGTCTTTATATCAAGACGCTTGTCACGGTCGCCGTCCTGGATCTCACGGGCAACCTTTACCATCTCATTCATCGGGTTTACGATAGACTTTGTGATAAGAATACCGAGAAGTGCGCATATAACAGCAAGGAGAACCATAGCACCGAGCGATATTGCGAGAGGAACTGCAATCTGCGACATCGACATATTTCCGGGATATACGCTGACCCACTTCCAGTTTGACGTTGACGCACCTGTGAAATAGTTGTAGCAGCCGAGCTTCGAGCCGACGTTGTAATCTATGTTCTCTTTTGAAGAAGGCTTTACAGTTGATTTTAACACGTCTCTGATCCCACTGTCAGAAATATCGTCAATCTTCTGAACCTTATTGCCCTCATAGTTAAGTACGCAATTGTATCCGTCCGTAACCGCAAGATAACCCTTGCCTTCACCGTATGTTGACTGTGCAAGTATCTCATTTATGCGGCTCAGATCAACAACCTCGATCGCATAACCGTTTTTAATATTAAGTCCGTCCTTGTCTATAGCCTTTGCGACAAAGAATATATCTGCGCCGTAATCCTCATTATTTATATAAATGCCGGACATTTTTACGTTTCCTACCTGGAGATCCTCAATCTCTTCAAAGCCGAAGAAACTTTCTTTCATGCCCTGTGTTTCTTCCGATTCAAATACGATATTACCGCTGTCATCTGTTATAACAAGATTTTTGAATCCGCTGTTCCTGTCGGCTATATTCTCTGCAATAAGCGACAGCTTTGCCTTTGCATCATCGCCCTGACCGCTCTGTGCAAGCGTTCCCGCTGTTCCGCTGAACGAAAGATAAGCGACATCGGATATACATTCGTTGAGATACTGATTGATTATCTCCTGCTGAGCCGCACCTGCCGCTCTTGCAAACTGGCTTACTGAATTTGCGGCAAAGCCTGTCATGCTGAAATATCCCACTATGCCGACTATCAGCATCGGTATTACGGCGAAAGCCGTAGTGAGTATGCGTAAAGTCGTTTTAATCTTTAATGACTGCATTTTATAAAACCTCCGAAACCCTTAAATTCAATATCAATCAACCGTTTCATATTTTTATGTTAATTTAAAATCTGTCAAAACATATCACGTTTTCCACGTTCCTTCTGCAGCATTTCAAACTGCAGCTTGTAGATATATCTTGAAATAGTTTCTTCCTGCGAATGAGAAACACCGATAAAGCGGCAACCGTAGCCTGTATCGGTTTCCTGCGAATCTATCTCCTGTTCTCTCAGCACCTCCGCATTAAGCTCAAGGCGTGAGCCGGACAGATTGATTATCATCAGCAATTTGTCGCCTTTGGCAAAATGCCTGCGTGTGTCTGTGCAGATGAAAAATACTCCGCCGACATTTATATCCTTGATGTATATTTCGGCAGGCGGATCAAGCGGAACGGGCTTGCCATCGCCATCCTGCATTCTTAGTGTTATAAACGCTCTTTCATTCGTTTTTATCTTGAAATATCTTCTGCGCTCTTCAAGAAGCTCCGCCTTGTCGGGTCTTAATATCACATTAAGCTGGCGGTCGGTCGATACGGATACGTTCGTCTTGTATCTGTAGCGGTCGCCGTCACGCATACGGGCAATGACGTAAACATACTGAGATGTGTCGATCTCGGGCATTCTCTTGCCCTTTATCATCAGCATATTGTCGATAATATTATCGTTAAGGTCATACATTATCGGAAAGTCGAAGTTGCTCTCGGTGTACATCAGCCGCTCACCGTCAAGCGAGGTTATCTCAAAAGAAGTAAAGTCTTCTTTCTTATAGCTCAAAAAGCACAACTCCCCTTTCCTTAAGACACGGGGAAAAGGCATTACAGCCGCACCCAACACGCCTATATTATCATTTATCATTAAGTATACAATAAATTGAACAATAAATCAAGCAGAATTGGCAGTTTTTTAGTCGGTTTTTAAAAATTCTGCGAATTGTTTAAAAAGTACAGCTTGTTTTTATACAATTTAATTAAGAAAAGTTCGTTGACTTTTGTAAGGTGGCTATAATATAATTAGTATAAGCAGAAGTTTGTCGTAAGGGAGGTGCGGTAGCGGAATGTTGTTCCGCAGGGTCTATGCAGAATTTTTTTCACGCCGACACATCGAAAGCACGCACTGTCTGCGAGAAAGCAAGCGTAGCTGTCGGAGCTGTGCTTGCGCTCCCGGCGCTTCTGAGCCTTATGTCGCTGATAATACAGACAAGAAATTGGCGGACGGAGGGGTTTCTCGCCGCAGGACTTGCGATTCCTGCGATATGCGTTGCCGTGTGGCTTGCGTTCACCTTCCTTTTGTTCTTTATATGCGAAACACGGTCAAGACGTATAAAACGATGCACCTACTTCGAGATACAGAAATCCGCCGCAATTCTCAGCAGGTACGGCGGAAAAATATCGGCGGACACGGGCGGGATACAACGCAGGCTGTATATAATACCGTATGACGAGATGAAGCTGTCTGTGAAAAAAGGCAGGCTTGTCTTTACGGGGAAAATCAGATGCTATGAGGGCGATTCTGACCGTCTGGGATACCACATAAGGCAGGGCAAGCCTGAATTTGACAGCTGGTGGCTTAACGAAAACGGCTTCAGGGAAATATCCTCGCTGACGCTTCCGCAGTGCTTTCCGAAGCAGAAAACAATTTTCAGACACTGCTCGCTCGCTCAAAAGCGGTATCTGCTAAGGTGCGAGGAAAAGAAAGCCGCCGAAACAAAGCCAGTTTCAAGACCGAAAACAAGAATGGTCTACAGGCAGGCAAGGAAAAGAACGTTTACCGAGCTTCCCACATTCGACAGGAAGTGGTAGCATATACGATTGTGCAGTCTGACTAAAAAATACAGCCGTTGCATATTATCAGTCACCGCTTTTAGAGAATCGTACAAAAATCAACAGATTTTTCCTACCAGCCTTGCAAAACGGTAAAAAATGTTGTATAATATACAATTGAGTTGCTAGAACTGTAACTCGAAATTTGTTAAAATCGCACCAAAAACCATATAATGTTAACATAACTTAAGGTGGTTTTCTACATATTGTAACTTTGTTACACCGAAATACAAAATACGGAAATCGTTCATCGTATTAACTGTTTATGACACGGGGAACATTTCCTGAGAAGGACCGGCTTGAAAAGGAGGATATATGGCACTTTTCAACACAAACGCTTTTCGCATTACCGAACAGGGTCTGTCTGTTCTGTGGCAGAAGCAGCAGATTATCGCACAGAATATAGCAAACCAGGATACTCCCGGATATAACTGCAAGTATCTTGATTTTTATGCTGTACTCAAGGACAGGATGGAAAGCACGAGCGTTGTCGGAGGTAAGGCGAAGGAAGGCTCAAAGCAGGTCGAGCTTGCTACCAGAGTGTACGAGGACACTGCGACCAACACTCAGCCGGACGGCAACAACGTAGACGTTGATTCGCAGTCAAACGAGCTTGCGAAGGTACAGCTTCACTATCAGGCTCTCAAGAACCAGATGAACGGAGAGTTCACAAGACTGCGTTCGGCAATGAAAACGTAATTTTAGGCAATACCGCACAATTAACGGCTATCGCCTTAAAGCAGACGCTTTAAAATAATGGATTATATACAGTGAAACGGATTTCAACGCTTTTTTGACATACAGAAAGGAGTTTTTTGCATGGCATTTTTAAGCTCGCTTAATATAGCCGCATCGGGCATGGCAGCGGAAAGACTGCGTCTTGATGTAATTTCGCAGAATGTTGCGAACGCAAAAACCACCAGAACAGAGGACGGTACGCCGTACAGAAGGCAGGTCGTACTGTTCAGTGAAAACAAGGGTTTCAACTCTGTGCTTGAGGAAACTATAGCAAAGAGGAAAGAGAAAATAGCAGGGGGAGTGCCTGCGAATACTGTTTCTGCGACAAAAAACAAGGGTGTTCTTGTTACCGAGATAGTCGAGGACGAAACACCGCTCACACCGGTCTATGACCCTACACATCCCGACGCAGACGAGAACGGCTATTACTATCTGCCGAACGTTGACGTAGCGGAGGAGCAGATGGACGCTATGGCGGCTACACGTTCGTATGAAGCCAACCTTGCTGTGCTGAACGCTGTGAAATCAATGGCGCAGACAGCACTCAGCATAGGAAACAACTAACGATACCCGAAAGGAACTGATATAAATGTTTATAGTACCGCTTACAAGCAGTATCACCCCTATGGAAACGATAAGTCAGAAAAAGCAGACCGAAAGCACAGATGACGGCGAAGCAACGTTCTTTGATGTTTTTGAGTCGCTTGTAAAGAACGTCAAGGAAACCGATGCACAGGTACAGAAGGATTCTGTCGATCTTATGCTCGGCGACGTGGACGATCTTGCACAGATACAGGTAAATCTCGAAAAGGCGGCTACCGCTGTGGATCTGCTTGTTACTGTCAAGAACAAGGCTGTTGACGCATACAACGAGATAATGCGTATGACCGTCTGATCAATAATGATCTACACTTCAAGGGAAGGATACATATATAGATGAAGGATAAGCTCTCCGCTTTCTGGAGCGGATTCAAAGATAAATGGAGCTCGCTTGCGAAAAATCTGCGGATATTCATAATAACTGCGGTATCGGTAGTAATAGTTGCCGCAATAGTGCTTGCGATAGTGCTTAATCAGAAGGGATATACGGCTATTTATACCGGACTTGACAGCGAGGAAAGCTCGCAGGTCGTTTCGGCAATAAACGAGCTTGGAATAACGGACGTAAAAATGGGTACGGACGGCAGTATCTCTGTACCGAGCGACCAGGCGGACAATGTAAGAATGCAGCTGAGCATACAAGGATACCCCAAGTCAACGTTCAACTTTGACGTATGGAACAGCGGCATAGGTATATGGTCGACCGACACCGAAAAGAAGGTACTTCAGATACAGCAGTTACAGACGCATCTTATGAAAGCCATCAACACCATAAGTGCGGTCAAGAACTCTTATGTTATAATCACTATGCCGGAGAACAGCAATTATGTTATCTCCACGGACAACGAAGAACCGAGAGTCAGCGTAAAGCTCGAATTAAAGAAAGACGCTCAGCTTACGAGCGATCAGGTCGAGGGTATCTATGCACTGGTGCTGAACTCTTTGCCGGGTCTTGAGCGTGAAAACATATCAATACTCGACTCGGACGGCAAGCTGCTCAGCGGTGAGAACACGACCGTTGAGGAGGACGTGCTGTACCAGTCAAGGCTGAACTTCCAGGAGCAGATGCAGAGCCTGCTGAAAAGTCAGCTCAACGACACGCTGAAAAAGCTGTACAAGGACTACACGATAAACGTAAACGTAAAGCTCAATTACGATAACTCAAAGTCGGAATATACCATCTACACGCCGTCTGTAGCAGAGGACGGTACGTCGGGCGGTATGATAGAAAGCTCCACAAAGAACGAGGGCTGGGGCGGAATAGGCTCGCTGTCGGGCGTTGTAGGCACAACAAGCAACAGCGACATTTCACCGAACTATCCGACTATCACGGGCGACGGCGATAACCAATATTACTATCAGAACAGCATTACAGTAAAGCGTCTTGTAAACACCGAGATAAGACAGCTTGAAAAGAACGGCTATTCGGTAGATAAAATAACGGCGGCTGTAACTGTAGATCAGATCAATATGCTTGAAGCGGACAAGGAACAGCTCCGTGAAGTAATTGCGTTTGCTATCGGCGCAGACGTTGCAAATGTTACGGTTGCAAACTACCCGTTTGTTATAAACGGCAACAACGGCGCTAACGGTGGCGGCAATACGATAAACAGAGGCGGAAGCGTTGACTGGACGGTTTATATCATACTCCTGCTCGGACTTCTTGTGCTTGCACTGCTTATCGTAGCTATCCTTACAAGCAACGCAAAGAAGAAGAAACGTGCAAAAGCAAGAGCCAAGGCGGCGGCCGCACAGGCAGCGGCGGCACAGGCGGCGCAGGAATCTGCCGCTCTCAGCTTTGAGCCTCAGCCTCAGCCGGACGAAGAATTCAACATACAGCACCTTGACGACTATGACGACGAGTCAAAGAGTGCGGTTCTCAAGAAGGAAATCAAGGATTTCTCACGCACAAATCCCGATGTCGTTGCCCAGCTCATACGTTCTATGATGAAAAACGGCGAATGATATTGACAGCATAAAGGAAGGATATATATGGAGGCACTCACCAGCGCACAAAAGGCGGCGATAATCATAAGCTCTATCGGTACGGAAAATGCGTCCGAGGTATTCAAACACTTCTCCGATGAGGAGGTAGAGCAGATCACGCTTGAAATAGCAAGAATGAACTACTACCCTATGGAAGTGGTGGACAGCGTTCTTAACGAGTTCTATGAGCTTTGCCTTACCCAGAAGGTAATATCCGAGGGTGGTGTGGAGTATGCCCGTGACATACTTGAAAAGGCATTCGGTCCGCAGACGGCACAGGCGCTGTTTGAAAAGATAACAAAGCAGTTCCAGACAAAAGCGTTTGCGTTTGTCCGCAAGGCAGACTATAAAAACCTGCTTGCGATGGTACAAAACGAGCATCCGCAGACAATCGCACTGATACTTTCTTACGCAAGGAGCGATCAGGCATCGGCAATTTTAAGCGAACTGCCCAAGAAAACAAGAATAGATGTAGTCGAGCGTATGGCTAAGATGGACAGGGCATCGCCCGATGTCGTAAAGTCTATAGAGCGCACGCTTGAAAAGAAGTTTGACAATCTTGTTACCGCCGACACCACAGAGGTCGGAGGTATAGACTATGTTGCGGAGGTCATGAACAACGTAGACCGTGCAACAGAAAAATACATATTCGACGAACTGACGCTGAGAGATCCGAAGCTGGCAGACGATATACGCTCAAAGATGTTCGTATTCGAGGATATAGTAACTCTCGACAATATGGCTATACAGGCGTTTATACCGGAGGTCGATTCAAAAGATCTTGCGGTTGCTATCAAGGGCTCTACTCCCGAGGTCGCAGAGTGCATCTATGCAAATATGTCTACCCGTATGCGTGAAAGTGTACAGACAGACGTTGAGTATCTTCACAATGTCCGTATGCGTGATGTTGAGGAGGCTCAGCAGAGAATCGTATCCATCATACGCAGACTTGAGGACGAGGGTACTCTCGTTATCTCAAAGGGCGGCAAGGAAGACGAAATCATCGCATAATACGAAAGCGAGGAATATATTTTGGCAGGCGTATTCAAGGCGGGTCGTGGCGGTTATTATCCCGTACAGCCTACAACAGATACAGTTGTTATCGACAACTCAATAAAAGTAAAGCCTGTCGCACCGCAAGTTCCCTTGCAGGAAACAGTGACAGCCGACACCGCAGAAAATACGGCGGTCACCGATGAAGCATCGGCAAAGCACAGGCAGGAACTTGAGCAGGAAAAAGAGAAGATAACAAGCTATTATCGTGAGCAGGGTGAAAAGGCACTTGCCGATGCCCGTGAAAAAGCACAGAGAATACTCAGCGAAACCGAACAGCAGGCGCAGGATTATGCCGCACAAGCAAAGGCACAGGCTGAGGCAATCTTTGAAAAAAGCAGATCGGACGGCTTTGCAAAGGGTCACGAGGACGGATATGCCGCAGGGCTTGACAAATGCCGTGATATGCTCTCGGAGATTAAAAGGCTCAGCGAGCAGATGGTAAGTGACAAGGCAGAACTTTTTGACAGCTACGAGGTCGAAATATTCGACACGGTAATGGAGATTGTAAACCGCATAACGCTGAATTCTCTCGGTCAGAAGGACAAGGCGGTCGTCAAGAAAACGATAAAGGAAGCGGGAAAGAGCTTCCGTGGCAGTGAATATGTAAAGCTGACCTTATCAAAGACCGATGTCAGCGAGGAGATGGCGGCGGATACCGACTATTTCAAAAAGCTGTTCACAAATGTAAAGAACGTGGAGGTCGAGGTGCTTAAGGACGCACCGAGCGGTACTGTTATAATTGACAACGGCAGTGAAATTACCGATGCCGGAATACAGACACAGCTCAAGATGATAGAGGAGCTGGGCAGAGGAAAGTACCGCAGAGCGCCGTCAAGAAAAAAGGCCGGGAAGCAGGAGGAACCTGCGGCACAGGCAGAAACCGACAATAACGGCGGCGAAGAACAAAGCGAATAACTCCCTTATTTGAAAGGACTTTAACATGGATCTCGGCGGATTTCTGACAGAACTCAGAACTACCGATACATATAAGTATCTGGGTAAAATTGAAAAGATAGTCGGAATGACGATCGAGGCGAGCGGACCGCTGTGCAGTATAGGCGATGTGTGCCGTATCTACACAAAGGATATGAAGTCGCATATCCCTGCCGAAGTGGTGGGATTCAACGAGCATAAGGTACTGCTTATGCCGTATACCGACCTTGAGGGCATAGGTCCCGGCAGTATAGTTGACAACACCGGCGACAAGCTGAATGTAAGAGTCGGCGACAAGCTGATAGGAAGAATAATCGACGCACTGGGAAATCCGCTTGACGACGGAGAGCCGATCGAATATACAGACACCGTGCCTATAGCGGGCATTCCTGTGAATCCGCTCACCAGACCGAAAATACACGAGCCTATAGAGCTTGGCGTAAAGGCGATCGACGGACTTCTCACAATGGGCAAGGGGCAAAGAATGGGTATCTTTGCAGGCTCAGGCGTAGGTAAGTCAACGCTTATGGGTATGATCGCACGAAAGGTAAAGGCCGATCTCAACGTTATAGCGCTTGTAGGCGAGCGTGGCAGAGAGGTAAGAGAATTTATAGAAAACGACCTCGGAGAAGAAGGTATGGCAAGGTCGGTCGTTGTTGTCGCAACATCGGATCAGCCTGCGATGATGAGAAATAAATGTCCGATGACAGCTACGGCTATTGCAGAATATTTCTGCTCTCAGGGCAAGGACGTACTGCTGATGATGGATAATCTTACACGTTTTGCTATGGCACAGCGTGAGATAGGTCTTTCGACAGGCGAGCCTCCCGTTGCAAGAGGCTATACCCCGTCAATATACGCCGCAATGCCGAAGCTGCTCGAAAGGGCGGGAAACTTCGAAAAAGGCAGTATAACGGGAATTTATGCTGTGCTTGTTGAGGGTGACGATACAAACGAGCCTATATCGGATACCGTAAGAGGTATAATTGACGGACATATAGTTCTGAGCCGTAAGATAGCGGCGCAGAACCATTATCCTGCAATTGACATACTGCCGAGCATCTCACGTCTTATGTCGGCAATTGCAGACCCGGAGCATAATAAAGCGGCAGGAAAGCTGAGAAATCTGCTTGCACTTTACAACAACAACGCAGACCTTATCTCAATAGGAGCGTACAAGAAGGGTACAAACCCGGCTCTTGACGAGGCGATAAAGAAGATAGACAAGATAAACGATTTTCTGATGCAGGGAATGTATGAATCATTCTCGATGGAGGATACCATAAAGCTGTTAAAGGCGGCGGTTTCCTGATATTAATGCGATATGAAGAAGTTTAATTTTACATTGCAGTCGCTGAAAAAGTACAACGATCAGGTGCTTGACAGCGAGAAATCAATACTCGGCAGACTAAGGGCGGAGCTTGCGGAAATGCAAAGCGAACTTGACGCAAAGGTGGCTGAGTACGAACAGAGCATAGACAAGCTGAACGAGCTTGTGCGGGGCGGCACTACCGCTATGAGATTGTCGCTGCACAAGAAATATGTTTCCTCTTTGCAACAGGACATATATCGCATAAAGGGACTTATGGCGCACAAGCGTGAGGAAATCGAAAATCAGCTTCAGAAGGTCATAGACGCTACCAAAGAGGTTTCTAAGCTGGAAAAGCTGGAGGAAAAACAGCTTGAGGAGTACAGATATGCCTCGCAGAAGGAGCAGGAGCAAATCATAGAGGAATTTGTGACAAACGGCTCTTCAAACGGAGGTAATACACCGTAAATTGTTGACATATAGTTCGAAATGTGTTACAATACAAGGTGGAAAGCTGTGCAATTTTCATAAATTTTAACGGCTTAAACCCGTTAAATATATAAAAGTTGTTAAAAAGCATATATTGTTTTTGACAATAAATAGCGCTGAAAGGGGGTGAGATATGATGAATGGAACAGCAGTATTGCCTGCCGTTGTTACAACGTTTGCAGGCAATGCCGCCACAATCTCGGCAAGTAGCGTACAAAACGGCTCAGCAAGCGGTACTGCCGGAGGTTTCTCCGATACGCTCGGTGCTATGGTAACAAGCGGTCAGCAGTGCAATATGAACTCGGCTGTGCGAATGAATGCCGATAATAAGGCTGTTATGAACGGCGAGATATTAAGCGGGCTGAACGAACTTGAGCAGAATGCAAAAGAACTGAAGGAACTGCTTAAAACAGCCGAACTTGCAGGATATCTGCAAGGCGGTACGATGCAGTTTTACGCTGATGTAATGCAGACGGACAACAGCGAACTTATGCAGATCATGAGCGGTCTTGAGGTCAGCAGTCCGATAGGCGATGTGCTATCCGAAGAAGGTGCTTTCAGCAAAATTTCAGACGTGAATGACGTTAATACGGCTCTCGGTTTACAAAACGGAGAGATTTCCGCCGTAAATAATTTTGCGAGTGAAATTCAGATGAATAACGGTGACTCTGCGGATACTGTAAAACAGACGAACGTCAAAGCGGAAATCGCTTCAGACAGCATTGCCGGTGAAAATGCTGTGGCTGCAACGGCTGACAAGTCAGACGCTTTTGCAAGCGTGGCTGTCGGAAATGCCGAAAAGTCTTCAGATGCGGATAATATACGATCTGAGGCGGATATGATTTCTACCGATAAAACCGACAATATCGGAAGTCGGGAAACAGCCGTTATAAAAGCGGACGGTGTAAAAGCAGATAGTCCTGAGGTTGTTAAGGCTGAATTTACGGTAACGTCATACGAAAAATACGGTGACAACAGCGTAAAGCAGGATATACAGACGCAGGAGGACAATGCTCCGAGAATGGCATTTGCCAAGAGAAGCATCGAAAGCAAGAGCGATGAACTGAGGGCGATAACCAAGGGAAACGAGGTCACTAAATCGGACAGCGACCTTGAAACCGCGCAGAAGGTTACCGACAAGAATGCAGTAAGCGATATGCTTGCAAAGGGCAGTGATGTATTTGCAAGAACAGAAAGCCGTTATGACGAAAACGGGCAGGAAATCCGCACGGTCAGAGTACCGATAAGCGATATGGCTGAGTTTGTGAGCGAACACGCACCTAAGGCAAACGGCAAAAGCACACTTACGGTTGTGCTTACACCCGAAACACTGGGCAAAATCACGGTTCGTATGGCAAATGAGGGCGGAAAACTCACAGTCGAGATACTGACGGAAACTCAGGCGGCGAAGGAACTTTTACAGGCAAAGTCACAGCAGCTTGCGTATGCGCTGAAGAATGACGATGTGGAGCTTACCTCGTACAAGGTGGAAACCTCGCAGGCGGAACTTTTCCAGAGAGATTTTGACGGCAGCAGTAAGAACCCTTACAGACAGCAGTCGCACAGTCAGCAGAAGAATGACACGGACGACTTTGAGGAGCTGTTGGGGGAGATTCAGACGATGGACTGATTTTTATCGGTCGGACTGACATGAAAGGATAACAGATGGCAGACATTTCAAGTCTTCAGAGTGTACAGTCAAATCACGAAAAGTATAAGGACCTTTTCAAGAATTCGGGCAAGAACGATACGATAAGCACAGATACGTTCTTCAGTCTGCTTATGGCGGAAATGAGCAACCAGGATCCGCTTGAGCCTACGTCCAATACCGAGTTCGTGTCGCAGATGGCACAGTTCACGGCATTACAGGCACAGCAGGACAATCTGAAGTACAGTATGTCAAACTATGCGGCAGGTCTTGTAGGCAAGACGCTTACAATGAATGCGCAGAGCGACGACGGAACGCTTTTATCGGGCGTATGCACCGGAGTAAACATCAGCGGAAGCGATGTGAAGGTAGTAGTTGACGGCAAGCAGTATGATTTATCGGCGGTAAAGGCGATAAGCGATACTGTAAGCAAGGGTACGTTACATACGATGACCGAGGCACTGGGATATGTGGGCAAGGAAGTAACGGTAAAGGTACTCGGCGACGACGGCAAATTCTACTACGCAAAGGGCAAGGTCGAGTCGGCAGAAATGCAGGACGGCGACGCTAAGATCGTGATAGACAATTATCTCTACTCTATTGACGAGATAGTACACGTCAGCGAGGGTACGGGAAGTACGGCTGACAAAAACACGGATGCTCCGGCAGGAAGTGCCGAGGGCAACAAGTAAATAAAAAGGCGGCAGTGTTATGTTGATAAATGAACTCAAGCTGCGGAATCTGCAGATTTCGACAGGCAACGTTAACACCGCAAAAGCAGGGAATGCTGAAAAGGCCGCACAACAGTCGGGAGGAACATTTGCAGAAGCTCTGCAAAGCGAGCTTGATGCAAGAAACTCGGCGGTAGGCTTTTCAAAACACGCAATGAAGCGTATAGAAAGCAGAAATATCGAGATACTTGACTCGGATATGCTGCAAAGACTTAATGACGGCATTGAGATAGCCGCAGAAAAGGGCAGTAACGAAACACTGGTACTCATAGACAGGACTGCTTTTGTGGTAAGTGTGAAAAACCGCACGGTGATCACAACTATGTCACAGGAAGATTTAAAAGGAAATATTTTTACGAACATCGACTCGACCGTAATTATGTAATACCGGACCGAAAGGAAGTATTCCTTACCCCGAATGACAGACGGGTAAGAACGGTCGGCACGATGGAGAAAGGAACAGATCATGGTTAGATCTTTATTCTCGGGCGTGTCAGGATTAAAGACACATCAGCAGAAGATGGACGTTATAGGTAACAACATCGCAAACGTCAACACTACAGGCTTCAAGACAAGCGTAACTACCTTCCAGGAGGTATATTACCAGACTAAGAAGAACGGCTCGGCAGGTACTTCTATGCAGGGCGGTGTAAATCCCTCTCAGGTAGGTTACGGTACTAAGCTGGGCGCTATCGGACAGGTAATGGGACAGTCGGGCTTCACATATTCTGACAGCGTTTATGACTGCGCTTTATCGGGCGACGGATTTTTTCAGGTAATGGACGAAGCCGGCAACATCTTCTATTCAAGAGCAGGCGTTTTCAACGTTGATAACGCAGGAAACCTCGTTGACTCAAACGGTAATATGGTACTCGGCGTAAGCGGTGACGCAACAGGCGTTGACGCATCGTCTAACAGAATTACATTCGTAGTTCCCGAAGTGCTTGACAACGAAGCCAGCTACTCAAAGACAATTACATACAAGGGCGGTACATATCCGCTTACAGTATCGGCAGATACAGCGACACCTGACGGCAACATATCGGTAGGCTTTACGGTAGGCAACAGCGATTACGCTTATATGAGCGGAAACAAGCTTGTTGTACAGCTTAACGAAAAGAATGATTATACAAACCTCAACGATCTTGAGGACGCTGTGACCCGTGCTTGCGAAAACGGCGGTGTAAGCATTGAGGGCGTACTTCCGCTCCATTTTGAGCTTGATACGGTGCCTCCTGCGGCAGATATTCCTGCAACGACAGCTACAAACACAATGAAGCTGGACGACGGAACAACAAAGGCTTCTCTTACATTTACGACAGTAAACGCAGGAGAATACGCAAACAACTACACGATAAACTTAAGATATTCAAAGAATGCCGCAGACACAACGGCAAAGTGGTCGGACAACGGTCTTACGATAAGCGTTTGCCCCGGTGCTACGGTAGCCGACATACAGGCGGCTGTAGACAAGGCGGCAGGCAGTAACGAAAAGTATCAGCTTAAGGTTACAAGTACGGACTGGGACGCTGCAAACGGCGCACTTGAAACGCTTCTTGCCACAGACGGCAAGGTAGGTCTTGCAGGCGGCTCGAACAACTTCTTCTCTGATATGGTCGAGCTTCTGGGCAATATCAAGATGACAGACGGACGTGTTGCGGCTACGCAGACGGTAAAGGATCTTGACAGCGTATATATCAACGAGGACGGCACTATTTACGGTGTACACAGCGTACACGGTATCATAATGCTCGGCAGAATTGATATTGTTACATTTGATAACCCCAACGGTCTTGAGCAGGTGGGAAGCTCCTACTGGAGAGAAACTCTTTCATCGGGTCAGCCTCAGGTAAACATTGCAGGCGAAAACGGTTCTGCTTCTGTAGTATCGGGTGCGCTCGAAATGTCTAACGTTGACTTGTCGCAGGAATTCTCCGATATGATCATCACGCAGAGAGGCTTCCAGGCAAACTCAAGAATCATCACCACTTCGGACACGATGCTCGAAGAAATAGTAAACCTCAAGCGCTAATTCCCGTGGGGCATAGCAAATTCCGCCTTTGCGGCTGTGAGCCGCAGCAAATTCCGCCGTCCTAAAGGTTTGACAGCGGCGTAACTTTCGTTACCGGCGGACGGCAATGTGACGTGGTAATTCCGCCTTTGAAAATGTTGCGGTTTGGCGACGGATAGCGAAACGGCAGGGTTCCGTTGTTGATGTAAATTACGACTTTGGTTTCATTGCAAAGCTAACAGAGCGTTCATCAAAAGCCAAGAGTTTGGTGGAAATTGCAGGTTTCTGCGATATAAATTCAAGTTTATAAGGGCAGGCGGAGCGGACGCTCCGCCGGAATGCCCGTTATATTATGCCTGAACGGTTATGATAAACGGCTGTATCTGCATATTCATACAGACGGAATCAATTACAGTGCGGACAATACCGCAAAGGAAGGAAATATATGATAATACTTACAAAGCTCAACGGGGAAAAGTTTATGCTTAATCCCGATCTTATCGAAATAGTAACGGAAAATCCCGACACGGTAATTACCACGAGTACGGGACATTCATACATAGTTGAGCAGTCGATGAACGAGATACTTTCTCTCATCAAGGAATACAGGCTGTCTGTAAGACGTCAGCGTCTTGAGAGAAGCATATAAATTGTGAATATTACAGCCGTTGGCTGTGCTATATAAACCCTTACAGGAGGAAATTATTTTGAATATTACGATCATCATAGGCTGGGTAGTATCATTCGGTCTGGTTACATTCGGTATATTTAACGGCGGTCAGCTTGACTGGTTCATAGATGTACCCTCGCTTGCTATCACAGTCGGAGGTACTATAGGCTGTCTTTTCGCCTCGTTCCCGCTCTCATACCTTAAAAACCTGCCGAAATATCTTAAGCTGGCATTGTTCCCTAAAAAATTCAATCCGCAAAGCTACATAGAACAGATAGTTGAATTTGCAAAGATCGCCAGAACAAAAGGTCTTATCTCGCTTGAAGACAGTGCGAACAAGTGTGAGGATCCGTTCCTCAAGGAAAGCCTTATGCTGATAGTAGACGCAAACGACCTTGATAAAGTAAAAAGTATGCTTGACGACGCAATAGACTTTATGTGTGAGCGTCACGAAAGAGGCAGACTTTTCTTTGAAAAAGGTATGTCTGTATTCCCCGCATTCGGAATGTTGGGTACTCTTGTCGGCCTTGTAAATATGCTTAAGGGCATGGGTGCCGACTCAAGCAACCTGTCAAGCGGTATGGCGGTTGCGCTTATCACGACCTTCTACGGCTCGCTGTTCTCAAACGTATTGTTTGCGCCGATCGCGTCATCGCTGAAGAACAGTCACGAGCAGGAGCTTCTTTGTATGCAGATAATCGAAGAAGGCGTGCTGTCGATTGCGGCAGGCTCAAACCCCAGACTTATTCAGGAAAAGCTCGAATTTATGCTTGCACAGACTGATATAAAGAAGAAGGGCAGCAAGTAACAATATCCGCCTGTTTCCGACAGGACTGGAAATACGGCTGAAGCAAAAGGAATTTAGTATTGAAATAATCGCTGAAATGTGATACAATATATTGGTTAAGCGTCAGAAGAAAGGCGGTGGAGAAAAAATGGCGAAAAGAAGAGCCGAAAGCGGCGAAGAAAAAGGTAACTGGCTTGATACCTATGCTGATATGGTTACGCTTCTGTTGTGCTTTTTCGTATTGCTGTACTCTGCATCATCGGTAGACGAAACGAAATGGCAGTACATATATCAATCCTTTACGTCAAGCGGAAGCTATATAAACCCATTCGTAATGGACGAACAGCCGAAGAATAACGCTGCCGATACAAACGGTAATGCCGAAGCTCCTCCGAACACTCAGAACGGCGGTACTACAAGCGAACAGACAGAGGGACTTCCCTCCGACTTCAATCAGCTTTACAGCTTCTTAAAGACAACAACGGATAAAAACGATCTTGGTCAGTATGTGTATATTGAGCAGACCCCGACAAGAATCTTTATCCGGTTCAATAATACGATAATGTTTGACGGCAACAGTGCGGTGCTGAAGGAAGAAGGCAAGCAGGTACTCAACAAGTTCATGCCCGGTATAAAGGCGGTCAACAAGTATATAAAATCCTGCTCGGTTTCGGGTCATACCGCAAAGGCGGTATCGGATGTCAACGACTGGGATCTGTCGGCGGCAAGAGCGTCAAGCGTTGTAAAATATATGGACTACAACCGCTGTGTTGACAGTGAGAAGTTCACTGTAGAGGGAAAAGCGTGCTATACGCCTATTGCCGACAACTCAACGGCTGAGGGCAGAGCGGCGAACAGACGTGTAGAGATCATGATAGTGAGAGCGCAGCTTGACACTACCTCACAGGCTGTCATAGACGATATTCTGAAATACGAATACAGGCTGAACGGTGCGAACACAGATCCTTATGAACGCAACGACAGCAACAGCTCGGACGTCAACAGTGACGTTGTAAACGAAATAATCGACAATATGGAAAGCAAGTATGACAACAACCCGGGCGACGGCAACAACAGCACAAACGCCGCAGGACCGAAATATGAGCCGTCATATACGGGCATTCCTACAGATATACTGACATCGGCACCGACCGAAACGTCAGAATAAGAGAAAAACAGAAAGGGGGGCGAATTTTTGGCTGATACCCTTACGCAAGAACAAATAGACGCAATGCTGTCAAGCGTACTTTCGGGCGGAGATACCGCATCGCTTGACACGCATGAAGAAAAGGAAGAAATCAAGGAGTATGACTTCCGTACTCCGAAGAAGTTCACTAAGGAACAGATAAAGATACTTGAGAGGATATTCGAGAATTATTCAAGGCATCTTTCATCTTACATAACTGGTCTGTTAAGGCTGTACTGCAAGGTTTCGCTTGCAAGCATAGAGGAACAGAAGTATTTTGAGTTCAGCAACGCTCTTCCGGATTATACGATAATGGGTATTGTCGATCTCGGCATAGAGGACGATGATATTGAGGAAAGCAATGCAGTTTTACAGCTGTCAAACTCGCTCACCTTTACAATGATCGACCGTATGCTCGGCGGCAGAGGTACATATCAGGATACCGACAGAGATTTTACGGAAATAGAGATAAACGTAATGCGTGGCATTGTTGAACGCTTTACCTCGCTTATGTCGCAGGCGTGGGACGGATATGTTGATACCAATCCGAAGCTGGAATCAATAGAAACAAACTCAAGGGTAATATCCGCCGCAGACGCCGACGAAACAATGATTATCGTTGCGATGGAGGTAACGGTAAACGATTCAAAATCCATAGTGTCGTTCTGTATGTCGGCAATTACTATGGATCAGATAATGAAGAAATTCTCGGCTAAGTTCAGCTCGGGCAAAAGGGCAGGAAGTCCCACTAAGGAAACGGAGCGTAAGGAAAACCTTATGTCAACGCTTTCGCAGTCGGAGCTTACTGTTACGGCGGTGCTTGACGATACAATGCTCACGCTCCGTGACGTTCTGAATCTGCAGGTAAATGACATAATACCGCTGAACAAGCCGATTACCGACAACGTACAGCTTAAAGTGGGAAGCACCTGCTGGTTTGACGGAAAGCTCGGTACACTGAACGGAAAGAAAGCGTTCAGGATTGATAATATACTAAAGAATTGAGGTAAGGCAAATGGGAAAACTGACCACTCTGTCGGAGTTGCAGCTTGACGCTATCGGCGAGATAATGAATATCAGTATGGGAAGTGCGGCTACCGCAGTTTCCGAGTTGCTCAACGCCAAAGTGTGGATCACTACGCCGAAGGTAACCGTAGTTCAGGCATCAGAGCTTAACTACGACAGACTTGAACCTGCGATATGCGTAAAGATCGAGTACATAAAAGGGCTTTCCGGATCAAACCTGATGATCTTAAAGCAGGACGATGTACAGCTGATACTTAATCAGCTTATGGGCAAGCCGCCCGTTATATCTCCTGATTTTGAGTTTGATGAGCTGAATATCAGTGCGGTAAGCGAAGTAATGAATCAGATGATGGGGGCTTCTTCGACGGCTCTGTCGGAATTTCTGGGTATGGGTATTGATATATCGACACCTACTCCTTACATTCTCAGCGAGGTAAATATTGCCGACCTGCAGAATTATGAGCAGACGGATATGGTTGCCGCTATCAATTTTGACCTTACCATTGACGGTGTTATAAAATCGGAATTTATATCGGTGCTTGATATAAATCTTGCGGCAACGCTTGCCGACAGAATGATCGGCGGTGCATCATCTCCCGAACCGATCGTGACAGAACCTGCACCTGCACCTGCACCTGCTCCTGCTCCTGCTCCGGCTCCTCAGCCTATTCCGCAAGTGGAACCTGTTCAGCAGGCGGCTCCTGTACCTCAGGCGGCACCAGTTCAGCAGGCGGCTCCTGTACCTCAGGCGGCACCCGTTCAACAAGCGGCTCCTGTTCAGCAGGCAACACCCATGCCGCAGGTAGCACCCATGCCGCAGGTAGCACCTGTGCCACAGGCGGATATGTATGCACAGCAGGGATACTATGGATACCCGAATCCTGCAATGAATCCTGCAATGTATGGTCAGCCGGTACAGCCTGTTATGCAGCCTCAGCCGGCGGTAAACTACCGTAATGCCCAGCTTGCACAGTTTGAGAACTTTGAAGCTCCGCTCGGCTCGGAACAGAAAGAAAACTTACAGCTCCTTATGGACGTACCGCTTCAGATTTCTGTCGAGATAGGCTCGACTAAAAAGAAAATCAAGGATATACTTGAGTTCTCACAGGGTACTATCATAGAGCTTGAAAGACAGGCAGGCGCACCCGTTGACGTTATGGTAAACGGAAACCTCATCGCAAGGGGCGACGTTGTTGTTATAGACGATAACTTTGCGGTAAGAATAACGGAAATAGTAAAATCGAAATTTATGGACAGCCTCGGTAAAGGCGAATAACATATAATAAAACAGGGATACGAAAGGAAACCTTACACTTATGGATAAGAAGATATTACTTGTAGACGATGCGGCATTCATGCGTATGCTTATCCGCAACACACTTACGACAAACGGCTACACAAATATACTTGAGGCGGCTGACGGCGAAATAGCGGTTTCGACATATGCCGCAGAGAAGCCCGACCTTGTTATAATGGACATAACAATGCCCAACAAGACCGGTATCGAGGCACTCAAGGAAATCAAGGCTATGGATCCCGGCGCTAAGGTCGTAATGTGCAGTGCTATGGGTCAGGAAGCTATGGTAGTAGAGGCTATCAAGCTCGGCGCACTTGACTTCATCGTAAAGCCGTTCAAGGCTGAGAGAATACTTCAGACCGTTAAGAAAATACTTGACTGATGGAATACGTACAGCTTGTATGTGCGCTTATCGGCGTACTTGCACTGATTTTTCTGTTCTTCTGGGTACTGAGAAAGGTAAACAAGGGGATACTGAGCGTAAGCGGAAAACGGCTCAAGGTGCTTGACCGTGCCTCGCTCGGCGGTGAAAAATCGGTGGTTGTCGTGAGCGTTGCAGGAAAGTGTATGGTGCTTGGTGTGACTGCCGGCAGGATAGACAAGATCGAGGATCTGTCAGTCACGGAAGAAGAATATATGTCTGAGCTTTATCCTGAGGGAAGCGGAAGGCAGGATAACTTCTTCGCCGCCTTCAGTGACGCAATGGCTAAAAACATAAAGAATATGAGAGGGAAGAAAGCCAGCCGTGACGAAGAATCGGACTACGGCGATGAGCTTCCCGATGTTCGCAAAACCGATGACGGAACAAATTCCGATGACAAAAATTCTGACGAGAGGAACACGGAGTCGAAATGACAAAAGCTTTTGGTCTTACGATTAGAAAAATGTTTATCGACAACAAGCGGATTTTTATCCGCTTTATCGTGTCTTTAACGGTATGTATCGCACTTATCGGTGTGCTGTGCAGTGTAACGGCATTTGCGGCGGATAACAATGCGTCAGGCAACGCAGGTACAACATCCGCAATTACCGATACAACATCCGGCAATACATCAGGCGGTACGGAATCTGCAAGCTCATCGGTGATGAAGGATCTTATCGGGGTAGACGGCTCGCAGTCGCTTGAGGTAATACTGCTTGTGACCGTGCTTTCGCTTGCGCCGTCGCTGCTTGTGATGATGACCTCGTTTGCGAGGATCATTATCTGCTTCAGCTTTCTGAGAACGGCAATGCAGACGCAGTCCACGCCGCCTAATATGGTGCTTACGGGATTGTCGCTTTTCCTTACGATATTCATAATGTGGCCTGTTTTCTCGGAGATAAACGAAACGGCATATCAGCCGTATGCGGCAGGCGAGATGACAATGGAACAGGCTATTGACGCCGCAGGAAAGCCGCTCAAGACTTTTATGCTCAAGCAGACCACGAATGACGATATGAAGTTTTTTCTGGATCTAAAGGGTCAGAGTATGAGCGATGTCACAGGCGGTGCGACAGACAATATAACACTTGAAAACTACAGCGAGAAGCTGGGCTTTGAAACAGTAATTCCCGCTTTTATAGTAAGCGAGCTGAAACGTGCGTTCCAGATGGGCTTTCTGATATTCATACCGTTCCTTGTTATCGACCTTGTAGTATCGTCGACGCTTATGGCAATGGGTATGATGATGCTGCCGCCGGCGATGATTTCGCTGCCGTTCAAGATAATACTTTTCGTGCTTGTAGACGGCTGGCAGCTGATGGTCGGAACGATCGTGAACTCGTATAATTTGTAGCATAATATTCCTTGAAGGGAGGGCTTGATCTGACACAGGATATAGCAATGGAGGTCTTTACCGCCGCACTTGTTCTTGCGCTTAAATTAGGCCTCCCTGTTTTAATAGCCGCAGTTGTGATAGGTCTTATCATAGCGATATTACAGGCGGCAACGCAGGTACACGAGCAGACGCTCTCGTTTGCTCCCAAAGCCATAGTGGTTGCAATCGTACTGCTGTTGTTCGGTCCGTGGATGATGAACAGCTGCATAGAGTTCTTCAACTACATATTCGGTCTTATGGCAACGGTTGGTGCAACATGACGCTAAGCGATGTGTGGGATATGATTCTGAATAATTTTCTCGGCTTTCTGCTGATAATGTGCAGGGTGTCGGGAATATTCAGCTTTAACCCTATATTCAGCCGTTCAAATTTTCCCGTAAGACTGAGAGCAGGCACAACGATAGCGCTTGCTGTACTGTTTGCCTCGTCCATGGGGAATATAAAATATGAGCCGACCGGCATATTCATGATGCTGTTCGATATGATGAAGGAGCTGGGGCTGGGGCTTATACTCGGCTTTATGGTGAATCTCATACTGGCGGTGACTATTTCCGCAGGTGAGCTTATCGACTATCAGACGGGTCTTTCTATGGCAAGAGCGATGGATCCTGCGACCGGTGTGTCGATGCCCCTTTTTGCAAACGTTTATTACTATATGTTCATTCTGTATTTCTTTCTGACGAATGGACACTTGTCATATATAAAGCTGTTTCATATATCGTATGAAACGCTTCCGATAGGATTTTCGGGATTCACTGCGGACGTGCCGTGGGCGCTTGTAACGTACTTTTCAACCGTGCTTACGCTGGCGGTAAAGCTCGCCGCACCGATTATCGCTATCGAGTTTATCACCGAAATATGTCTTGGCGTGCTGATGAAGGCTGTACCGTCAATTCATATCTTTGCGCTGAACATTCAGCTTAAGGTGCTTATCGGTCTTGCGGCGGTGCTGATAATGGCTCAGCCTATGTCGGACTTCATCGAAAAGCTGATGGGCATTATGTGGCAGAACCTTTACGGTCTGCTCGGCATGATGGGTTCTTAGGAGGGTAAATGGCAGGCGAAGAAAAAACCGAAAAAGCCACCCCGAAAAAGCGTAAGGATACCAGAAAAAAGGGCGAGGTACTGCAAAGCAAGGAAGTTGCGGTTGCGGTTTTCGTGGTGGGAATATTCGCATTTCTTGCGATATTCGGAAACTATATGTTCCAGATGCTGCTTAACTTTATGGAGCAGTCGATGTCATCTATTGACAAGACGGGCAATACCGTAGAGTTTGCGATGAGCGTATTCTGGAAGGTGGCTATAATCTGCGTCTGTACCGTAGGTCCGATACTGGCGGTGGGGGTCGTACTGAGCGTACTGCCCGTAATCGTTCAGACAAAGGGACTTTTCAGTATGGAGGCGATGAAGCCGAAATTCAGCAGATTGAATCCGTTTACGGGTATCAAGCGGTTGTTTTCGATGCAGGCGCTTGTGGGGCTTGTGAAGGGACTTATCGAGATAATCGTAGTAGTCGCTATACTGTACTTTCAGGTAATGGACAGGATAAACGAGTTCAAAAAGCTGATAGATACAGATGTGATAAAGATAGTTGCATATATAAGCGAAACGGCGATGAGCCTTATTGTAACGATATTCGTTATGCTTGTATTTGTGGCGGCGGCAGACTATGTTTTCCAGTGGTGGTCATTTGAGAAAAAGCTCAAGATGTCAAAGCAGGAGGTCAAGGACGAGTACAAACAGCTCGAAGGTGACCCACAGATAAAGGGCAAGATAAAGCGTAAACAGCAGGAAATGGCACAACAGCGTATGATGCAGGAGGTGCCGTCCGCAGATGTGGTTGTCCGTAACCCTACTCACTATGCGGTTGCTCTTAAATATGACCGCAAGACAGCCTACAGAGCGCCTGTTGTCGTGGCAAAGGGTACAGATGCACTGGCGCTGAGGATAGTTGCAGTGGCTGAGGAGCATAATGTATATATCACTGAAAACCGTCCGCTCGCAAGAGGGCTTTACGAGGCGGTAGACATAGGTCAGGAGATACCGAGAGAGTTTTACACTGCGGTGGCAGAGGTGCTGGCGATGGTATATGAGGAACAGCATCGGCGGCTGTGAGCCGCTGCAAATTCCGCCTTTGGAAATGTTGCGATTTGGCGACAGATGGCGAAACGGCGGAGTTTAACGATTGTGCTGATGTTCTTGGCGAGAGACAGTGCGAGCTTTGCAACGATATTGCAGACAGCTGGGACACTTCAAGCGATCCCTCAGTCTTGACGGCAGAAAAAGTAAGTGCTATTTGAAGGTTTGACTTATCTCATTAAGCGGTAATTTTCATGGATTTGTGCCTTGCCGCAAGCCAGCTCCCTTTAGCAAGGGAGCCAAGGTTAGTGTTAGTGCAAATTTTGCATGGATCGATTATAAATAATTATAAAAACGGACAAGCGAAGTCCGGACAGAGAAAGAGAAAGAACAAGAAAGGAGCGGTGCGAATGGTTAAAAAGATGATGACGAATGTTTTTGCGGTATTCGTTATTTTTATCGTGCTTGCGATTATCATTCCTCTGCCGACTCCGATACTGGACTTTCTTCTGATAATAAATATAGGACTTTCTCTCGTCATACTCCTTATGACGATGTACATAAAAAAAGCGCTTGAATTTTCGATATTCCCGACTATACTTCTTCTGACGACGGTTTTCCGACTGTCGCTGAACGTATCGACTACACGAGGAATACTTTCAAACGGCTATGCCGGCGAGGTCGTAAAGACGTTCGGTGAATTCGTAATGGGCGGTGACGCTATTGTCGGATTTATCATATTCATAATCATAGTAATAGTAAACTTCCTTGTTATCACCAAGGGTTCTGAGCGTGTATCTGAAGTTGCCGCAAGATTTACCCTTGACGCTATGCCCGGTAAGCAGATGGCTATTGACGCAGATCTGAACACAGGCGCAATAACCGATGAGGAGGCAAAGATACGCCGTGCGGAAGTACAGCGTGAAAGCGACTTCTTCGGCGCTATGGACGGTGCTACGAAGTTTGTAAAGGGCGATGCGATAATTTCTATCATCACGGCGCTCATAAACCTTATCGGCGGTGCGGTACTCGGAATGATGCACGGGCAGGATATAAACTCTGTGCTTTCCACCTACTCTCTGGCAACGGTCGGTGACGGTCTTTGCTCACAGATTCCTGCACTTATGATCTCTGTTGCAACAGGTATGGTAGTTACCCGTGCGGCAAGCACAGACAGCTTCAATGCCGATATTAAAAGGCAGTTCACCTCTCAGCCTAACGTAATGATGATAGCCGGCATTGTTATTGCCGCTCTTATGGTTATCCCCGGCTTCCCGATGCTGATACTTCTCGGTGTCGGTGCGGCACTGTTTATATTCGGCTGGAGATTATCAAAATCGAAGGCGAAGAAAGAGGCGGCTCTTGCCGCACAGGCTGAACGTGAAACGCTTGCAAAGATGCAGGATCAGCCGACCTCAGACAATGACTACTACAGAGATATTGACAATGTATTCAAGCTGTTGAATGTTGAACAGATAGAGATGGAGTTCGGCTACAGCCTTCTGCATCTTGTAGACGAAAAGAGCGGCGGTCATTTTATCGACCGTGTGGTAATGTTCCGTAAGCAGTTTGCGATGGATATGGGTATGGTAATACCGTCGGTAAGAATGACGGACAACCCCGAAATAAACCCGAACCAGTATGTTATAAAGATAAAGGGCGAGGAGGTCGCAAGAGGAGAAATTCTTTCCGACCACTATTTAGCGCTTGACAACGGAGATGTGGTAAACCCTGTTGACGGCATAGACACCGTTGAGCCTGCGTTCGGTATCCCTGCAAAGTGGATAAGCGCAGACAAGAAGGTAATGGCTGACGTTGCGGGATATACGCTTATCGACCCTGTGTCCGTAATGATAACTCATCTGTCAGAAGTCATCAAGCAGCACTGCAGTGAGCTTTTGTCACGTCAGGACGTAAAGACGATGGTGGACAACATAAAGCAGACCAACCCCACTCTTATCGACGACCTTATACCCGGCACTATCTCTCTCGGTTATCTCGAAAAGGTGCTTTGCCTGCTTCTGCGTGAGGGTGTTCCGATAAGGGATATGGAAACTATCCTCGAAACGCTTGGCGACCACGCAGGTGCGCTCAAGGACATTGATATTGTAACGGAATATGTAAGACAGGCGCTCAAGCGTACCATAACAAGACGCTTTGCGGAGGCAAACTCGCTGAGAGTAATTACCGTTGACCCGAAGGTCGAAGATACGATAGTTGCAAGCGTAAAGAAATCCGAAGCAGGAAGCTATCTTGCGATGGACCCCGACCTTATACAGAAAATCGTCAACATAACAAGCGGAGAAATAGACAAGGTAAAGGATGTTATACCGAATATAATCATACTGACCTCTCCGATAGTAAGAATATATTTCAAGAAACTGATAGACCAGTTCATACCGAATATAACGGTGCTGTCCTACAGCGAAATCGACAATACGGCGCAGATACAGGCTATAGGCAATATAGCGATGTAAACGCCGCACGGTCGGAAATATCCGGGAAAGGAGTGTTCTATGGCAGTGCAGAGCAAGGAGCGGCTGAACGAGCTTCTTGAAAAATACAGGCTGACAGGCGATATGAACGTCAGGAACGAAATCGTGCTGATGTATATGGATCTTGTCAAAATGATAGCGGTATCAATGCGTAATATCTATACGGGATATGCGGAAAGCGACGATATTATAAACGAAGGCGTTATTGCGCTTATGGCGGCTATAGACGGCTTCGATCCCGAAAAGAATGTAAAATTCGAAACATACGCAGGTATCAGGATAAAGGGCGCTGTTATTGATTATCTGCGAAAGCTGGACAGAGTTCCGAGAACGCTCAGAAAGCTGTCGAAACAGCTTGACGATAATTTTGCAAGGCTTAATTCCGAGCTGTGCCGTACTCCGACAGACGAGGAGCTTGCGGAAAGTATGAATATGACCACCGCACAGCTTTCAAAACTGATGGCGAATACGGCAGGAATGATAACGCTGTCGTTTGAGGAGCTTTTATACGAGGATAATCTTGACGAAAGTATTTCGGCATCAAGCGAAACCGCCGACGCAAAAATGTATGAGCGTGAAAAAAAGCAGGTGATAGCCAACGCTGTCGCCACGCTTCCCGAAAAGGAAAAGCAGGTAGTGACAATGTATTACTACGAAAGGCTGAAATACTCGGAGATCGCCAAGGTTATGAGCATTACGCAGTCAAGAGTATGCCAGATACATTCAAAGGCTATGCTGACGCTCAAAAACAAGCTGGAAAGCTATATAAACGGCTGAAAGGCTTGCATATTTATGTGAAAACTGATATGATATAATCAAGGGGTCGGAGGTTTACCGGCTCGCTTATAATACGGAAAATCACGCTTTACGAAAGGAGGTGAAAAAACTTGCAGAGAGCATTTTACAATCTGACGCAATCCATGCTTAACCACCAGAGGTCGCTTGACGCTATCTCGAACAATCTTACGAATATCAACACGGCGGGCTACAAGAAGGACGAGATAAGAACGAACACCTTTCAGGAGGAGCTTATACTTGTCAGCAACCGCAGAAAGACAAGCGGTAAATTCGTGCAGACGTATGTTGATACAAGCAAGAGCAACCTTGAGCAGAGCAGTTTTGAGTTTACCGAAAGCCCGTTTGATATAGGTATTCAGGGAAACGTGTATTTCAATATACAGGGTACTAACGGAAATGTATATCAGACAAGGTGCGGTCAGTTTGAACTTGACGGAGAAGGCTATTTATGCCTTAACGACAGCGGACGTGTACTCGGTCAAAACGGTGAGATATATATCGGAAACGATGATTTCATTGTTGACAACGAGGGTAATATCCTGAACGAAAACGGCGAGGTCATAGAAAGGCTGAGGCTCAGCTACATACCCGAAAACGCAGACGTTACAAAGGTAGGAAACAACCTGTTTTCTTATGACGGGGATATGACGATACCCGAAGACGAGAAATATGATATTATCCAGGGCTGTTTTGAAAAGTCAAACGTTGACGCAAACAAGGAGATCACTTCTCTTATGGAAACGCAGAGATTATTTGAGGCAAGCAGTGCTGTGCTGAAGTATATGGATACTATCAACGGCAGAGCGGCAAGCGAGATAATCAAGCTGTAAAATGACCGGATGTGAGGATATGTCATGAACATTGCATTCTACACGGGTAAGACGGGTCTTATTGCACAGCAGGAAGGACTTAACGTTTACTCAAACAACATTGCAAACGTGAATACGGTGGGCTTCAAGGCTTCCCGTCCGAGCTTTGCGGACTGTATCTACACGGTACAGAGAAATACGGAGCCTGACTGGCAGACGGGTCACGGCGAATATGTGCACAGCACTCAGCTTATGTACAGCGAAGGCGTATTTACATATACCGATAACGACCTTGACTTTGCCATACCGACAGAAGAAGGCTTCTTTGCGGTAATGGATAAGTACGGCGATGTAAACTACACAAGAGCGGGCGATTTCCAGATGTCGCAGATAGGCGACCACTGGGAGCTTGTAAGCGCGAACGGAGAATTTGTGCTTGACTATGAGGGAAACCACATTACAGTTCCCTTTATAGAAGGTACGAGCAAGCCGGACTATGAGGCGCTTGCAAAAATGATAGGTGTGTACACATTCGACAACAACTTTGGACTCGAACTTCTCGGCAGTAACAAGATGACTGCTACAGAGAGGTCGGGAGAGGCGGTTGCCGACAGGAGTATCGACAAGATAAGAATGGCACTCGAACGCAGCAATACGGATATTGCAGGCGATATGGTACGCATTATCGAAACACAGCGTTCATACCAGATGAGCGCAAGGGTCGTACAGACAGCCGATGAGCTGGAGCGTATAACCAATAACTTAAGGGGATAAAGCATGATGCTTCGTTCTTGAATTTTAACCGTGGGTCTGTCGGCAGTTATACCGGCAGGCTGTGCGGTTATATACAGCTATAAGATTAATAATTTCAGAGGTCTATTATGATAAACAGTTACGATGATTTAAGCCCGGTACAGCTTGATGTGCTTAAGGAAATAGGGAATATCGGCTCGGGTAATGCCGCAACGGCACTGTCACAGCTTCTTGGCAGGAGCATAGATATGCAGGTGCCTCAGGTAAGGCTTATGGACGTAGCTGACGCAATAGAGTCGCTCGGCTCTCCCGACAAGCTGGTGGTGGGAATACTGATACGGCTTAAAGGGGACGCAGACGGAATGATAATGTTCCTGCTTGAAGAGGCGTTTGCGAAAACTATCGTAACGGGTCTTACGGGCGAACGCTCGTTTTCACTGTATGAGCTTAATGCCGATGATATATCGGTGCTGAGCGAAATAGGAAATATAATGGGTGGAAGTTATGTCAATGCTATTGCCAATCTCAGCGGTATGGTCATTGATATGTCGGTACCTGCACTTACAACGGATATGCTCGGAGCTATAATGACGGTTCCTGCAACGGAGCTTTCCGAGGCGTATGAAAGGGTACTTATGATAAGCGAACAATTTCTGATTGATTCAGTTGAGATACAATCCGATATGCTTCTTATACCTACGGTAGAGTCGCTGAGGACTCTGCTTGGGAAACTGGGGGTTGAAGACCAGTGAACAAGATAGTCGTGGGGATTTCCGACCAGAAGCTGTGCAAGTCGCCGGATGTACTGGTGACTTATGCTCTTGGCAGCTGTGTCGGGATATGTATGATAGACAAAGTGCTCGGCATAGCGGGACTGGCGCATATAATGCTGCCTGACAGCAGCGCTATACCGAATGACAAGAACAAATTCAAGTTTGCCGATACGGGCATACAGCTTCTATATGAAAGCATGATAAAAAACGGTGCGGCGGCATCGAGAATAACCGCAAAAATAGCAGGCGGAGCGAATATGTTTGCTACCACAACACCTGATATGTCTATAGGCGACCGTAACGTTGAGGCAACCAAAAAAATGCTGGCAAAGCTCGGAGTGCCGATAATCGCATCCGACACGGGACTTAACTACGGCAGAACGGTATCGTTCAATGCGTCGGACGGCTCGCTTGAGATAATGTCAAGTCTTAAGGGAAACAAGACTATATGACACGACAGACACGATTGATACGATAGATTTACGGCAGGGAGGCACACCGATGGAAAAGACGGAAAGACAAAAAATGGCGGATATATCCATGTCGGAGCTTATAGAACTTGAAAAAGAAGCTACTGCGTCGCTTGACGGCATCGAGCTTAACAATAAGACTATGCAACGCCCGCAGGGAAACAATCCTATGCTGAATGTAGACGCATCGGCAAAGGTGGTTGTAAGCGACAACAAGCTGGAAGCGAATATGTGCGTATTTTCGCCTCAGTTTTCCGGCAAGGATATAACAGTGGAAACTATGCGGCAGGCACTCAAGGACGAGCACGTTGTATACGGAATAGACGAGGAGCTTCTTGAGGAAATAGCGGCAAATAAGTTATACGACAAGATTTTCACGGTAGCGAGCGGATATGCGGCGGTTGACGGCGAAAACGGCAGGGTAAACAATCTTTTTGATACAGACAAGAAGCTGGTGCCGAGAAAGCTGGAGGACGGCAGTGTTGACTATCGTGACCTCGGCCTTATAGTAAACGTAAGAGTAAATGACCTTATATGCGAAATAGTACCCGAAACGCAGGGCGAGGAGGGTATGAACGTATACGGTCAGGTGATTGCTCCCCGTCCGGGCAGACCTCCGCTTGTACCGCAGGGTTCGAACACGGTGCTTTCGGCAGACGGCACCAAGCTGTTCGCCGCAGACAGCGGAAACCTTGTATATAAGGGCGGAAGGTTCAATGTTGAAACCACGTTCCAGATTTCATCCGACATAGATGTAAAGACGGGCAATATAAACTTCCTTGGCGATGTTGTCATCAAGGGCAGTGTGCAGGAGGGATTTTCGGTAACGGCAGGAAAAACCATAATCGTATTGGGAATGGTGACCGGTGCTACACTTACCGCACAGGGCGATATAACCGTCAAGAACGGAGTTTTTGCAAGCACCATACAGTCTCAGTACGGCAATATCAATATTGCTTTCGGAGAAAACGATACCATAACCACAAGAGGAAACCTTACCAGCACGTCGCTTGTCGGCTGTCGGATAAAGATAGAAGGCGACCTTGACTGCACCAAGAACCCCGGTGCGCTTGTGGGCGGAGATTGCAGTGTAATGGGAAGATTTGCGGTGGCACAGCTCGGTAACAAGAGCTATACGCCTACTATAATATCGGTAGGAAGCACCACAAACCTCCTGCTTGAGATGGATTCGCTCGAAAAGCAGTGTACCGCAATTGATGAGTACATAGAAAAAATAAACACGTCTATCGAATTCCTGCAGGAAAAGAAGAGAAACGGCGAACATCTTGACGCAGAGAAGGAATCGTATATTTCATCTGCGATAAGGCTCAAGGTGCAAAAGGGAATGGATAAGAAGCCTCTGAGAACGAGGATAGACGAAATACAGAAAATAATCAATGCCAAGGAAACGCTGTCGGTAAAGGTGACAAAGTGCGTTTATCCTAACGTAAGGATAAATCTCAACAGCTTTACCACCACAACATCGACGGAGTACGGCAAATGCAACATAGTCTGCGGTCCGAATGACATCGAATTCAGATAACAGACACTGAGAAAGGCAAATATCATGGCGGCAACGGCAAAAAGCAGATATGTGACGGCGGTAAAATGGTTTACGGCATTTGTATGCGCTCTGCTTTGTGCGGCTGCCGTCTGCTGTTTTACGGGAAGCAGTGCAGACGCTGCGGCGGTAACAAACTGCAAGGTTTCGGGGCTGACGACAAAGACCTACACAGGTAAAGCACAGACGCAGTCGATCACGGTAAAATACGGGAATAAAACGCTGAAAAACGGTAAGGATTACACGGTAAGCTATCAAAATAATATAAACGCAGGAACCGCTTATGTTATTATAAAAGGCAAAGGCAGTTACAGCGGGACAGTAAAGCGTTCGTTCAAGATAAACCCTGCGTTGATATACAAGCAGTGTACTTTTTATAAAATCGCCTCGCAGTATTATACCGGCTCGCAGATAAAGCCTGTTCCGAACATCAAGAACGGAACAACGGCACTGAAAAACGGAACGGACTTCACGCTTACATATCAGAATAACGTAAACAAGGGTACTGCCAAGGTATACATAAAAGGAAAAGGCAACTACACCGGAAGCTGTTCGCTGAAATTCAGCATAACGGCAAGGCCTGTTTCTACGCTGAAAATCACCGTGCCGTCAGTGACTTATAACGGGAAGGCACAAAAGCCTGCCGTTACGGTAAAATATAATAACTATACGTTTAAAAACGGCACTGATTATACGCTGAGTTATAAAAATAACACGAAAATCGGTACGGCAACCGTTACGGTTAAGGGCAAGGGAAAGCTCAGCGGAACGAGAAGCGTTACATTCAAGATAAACGCAAAGCCGATAAAAAACGCAGTTATTACATATAACAACTCGCTCACATACAACGGCTCGGCGCTCAGCCCTGCGGTTACTGTAAAATACGGAAACGCAACGCTTAAAAAGAATACCGACTATACCGTTGCCTACTCGAATAACGTAAACGCAGGCACGGGAACAATAACGATAACAGGAAAAGGCATATACGGCGGAAGCGTAAAAAAGACCTTTACAATAAAGAAGCTCGGAATATCTGCCACAGCCGTATCGGGAACAGGAAACAAGGTTTATACGGGAAGTGCGATAAAGCCTGTACCTGCGGTTAAAGTCGGCGGCAGGACACTGAAAAACGGAACGGACTTTACCGTAAGCTACAAAGACAACACCGAGCCGGGAACGGCAACTCTCAGTGTGACAGGCAAGGGAAACTATTCGGGCAGTGTATCAAAGACCTTCAAAATCACCGCAAGAGCGATAAACGATGTTGAGGTAACCGTACCTGATACGGTATTTACCGGTGAACAGGTAAAACCCGATGTTGTTGTAAGCTACGGCAACTATCAATTTATAAATAACAGCGACTATACCCTGTCATTCAAGGACAACGTCAATATCGGAACGGCAAGCGTGGTGGTCACGGGTAAAAAACATCTCAGCGGAAGCAGGACGGTAACATTCCCTATAGAAAAGGCGGATATTTCAAGTACGGAGATAGCCGTGAAGAACGCAACGTTTACGGGAAGTGCGGTAAAATCCGACGTTGATGTAAGGCTCGGTAATGTGACGCTTAAGGAAGGTACTCACTACACGCTTTCCTATAAAAACAACGTCAATGCAGGTGCGGCTCAGGTGACAATCAGCGGTAAGGGAAGCCTTGATGGTACTGTAACAAAGGATTTCACTATTGTGAAGGCGGATATTTCAAAGGCTGACATAACCGCAAGCGGAACGTATGCACCGGACGGAGTAAAGATCGGCATAAACGCTAAATTCGGCAATTACACGCTTAAAAGCAGTGACTACATCGTTAAAGTGCCGACTTCAGCAGGAGAGCAGACGCTCACAATAAGCGGAAACGGCAACTTCAGCGGCAAGACCACTGTGAAATGCAATGTGGCAAAGGCGGATATAGCAAATGCCAAATCGTCTTTATCGCTGTCAACCGACGGCAAGGGATATACCGTAACGGTTACTTATGACGGCGTGCTTTTAACGCAGAACAAAGATTATAAGGTAACTGTAACAGAATCAAGCACAGGCGTCAGCGCGGTTATTACAGGCATCGGCAATTACGGCGGAACAGTAACTCTCAGCGGCATAAGCAACGAGCTTGAAGCGTTTGAAAATGCGGTTGTCACAATAGGTAAAGTCACATACAACGGCACTGCACAGCTTCCCTCGGTAACAGTGAAGATAGGCTCTGTCGTGCTGAAAAGCGGAACGGACTATATTCTGAGCGCTTATGACAACACTAATGCAGGAACAGCTACGGCAGTTATCACAGGCAAGGGAAAATATGCCGGTGCGGAAAAGAAAACGCAGTTCACAATAGCGCCTGCCGCTATATCATCCGCAAGCATAAGCTGTGAGGATCAGATATATACGGGACAGGGTATCAACGCAAAGCCCGTTGTTACATTCAATGGCAAAACGCTTGCTCTCGGTGTTGACTACTATATATCGGGATATTCAAACATAGTGAATGTCGGAACGGCTACCGTTACTGTAACGGGCAAAGGCAATTTCACAGGCACTGCAAAAGGCACTTTCAGAATCGTCAAGCAGGACAATATGGAAACGCTTGTCAAGAAGCGGCTTGATGAGATGATGGAAGGCAAGTGGGATAGGAAGATATATGACTTCTGGCACAGCTATGAGCTTGGCAAGTATTACAACACGCTCCTTACCTCTCCTTGTACCTGCCATTCCTACTGCGAAACGGGCAACGAGGCAGGCTGTACCTGTCTTATAGGAAGAAGTCACGTTCTGAATAATTCCGGCATACAGTGTGCGGGATTTACTATCGAGGTGTTCGAGTATCTTTTCGGTGAAACAAACGGAACGGGCGAAAATACCCTCACGATAAGGAATCGTTCCGACGGAAACTGGACAGAGGCGGCGCTGAAGAAGTGGATGACCGATACGTTCCGTCCGGGCGACTATCTCGCATACGACAACATAAAGTACGGCTATCCGCACTATGTCACGATATACTCTGTTGATACCGACGGTATATGGGTGTACGAGGCAAATTACGGCGGAAGGTGCAAAATCAATTTCCGTAAGTTTACGTTTAAGGAGATTTACGAAGAAACGGACGGTTTATGGCACAGGACACCGAATAATTATGAGTTGTCGGAGTATTGATCTGAATTTAAAGCGGCATGGCAGAGGCTGTGCCGCTTCAATTTTGCCGTGCGACCGTGTGAAATTCTTTTACTTATCCTATTTTAATTTTGTGTCAGATGATTTATCTGCATTTTTGCGGTGCGTGGGTTTATCGACCGCTTTTTAATTATATCGTTCAGCCACCCCTCGCTCCGCACCACTACCTCGCCCTTTATGAGCCGCAAAGGATTCGTGACCGTTTTATTCCTTTGAGTATATTCGGCTATGTTTTTACAAAACGTAAAATTCATTCAGTATCTCCTTACAGGAGTATCCCCTCTTTGACAGCATCAATGCCGAATAAACGCTCATTCCGCTGTTACAGCCGTCACCTCTTATCTCAAAGCTGTAAAGGCGCTGTGTATAGCTCATTTCAAACGCAGGCGAGCGTATGTCGAACAGCCGTCTGAACTCCTCGCAGGACATATCTATCCCACACACATTCAGCCTGAGTGCGTTTCCGTCTGCATCACGGCGGATGTCGCTTATCCACTTTGATTCATCGGGAGGGATTATAAGAGAGGGGTACGCTGTCAGCATTATCTCGGCTATTCCGTCTGCCGTAAGCTGACAGGTGCTGTGATAGTATTCAGCCGATTTGTCCTTTTCGCAATACAGCTTTTTGACAAGGGGATTTCCGCTGTCCTCAGGCGAGATAGTTATGCCCGATGATATGCGGCAGACGGGGAGAAAGGCTGTCCCTTCCTGTACGGTAAGGTTAAGCGATATGGCATATTCTGCGGAGCTTTCGGCGTATTTTCTGTATATGCCTGTCTCCGCTCCGAAGTGCTGTATGCTCTCCTTTTCATCCATATATTCAACATAAGGGCAGCCTCTGTCAAAAGACTTCCCTGCCCTATGCAGATACCTCAGCGAGCAGTCGAGCGCAACGGCTACGGCATTTATACCCTCGCTTTCATCGTCCGCAGGCGGTTCGTCAAGCGTTTTAAGACAGCTGAGCACGCAACCGGTAAGAAATTCCTTATACGCATATTCGGTGTTGCTGTAAATTACTGTGACGGGTCTTTGCGGTTCGTTTGCCGAAGAAAAGCACACAAGGATAATTACAGGCAGTACAGCCGCTACGGTCAGCATAGCTATTAACAGATACAGATGCTTCTTTTTCATTTTGTCTGCTTTTCCTTTCTTGACTTATTGCCGGAAATAGAGTATAATATTAAAGAATAGACACTTCGGTAAACCGGTTCGTCCGTAATTCATTATATTCACCGCTTTTGCGGTATAGAATTCAGGAGGCTATTAAAACACATAGGAAAGGAATAATAATTATATGAACGAGCGATTTCAGAAGCTATGCCGTGACTATAAAATCCAGACGGCAATCGACCCGAGATTATATGACAAATATAACGTAAAAAGAGGACTTCGTAACAACGACGGAAGCGGTGTTGTTGTAGGTCTTACAAATATATGCTGTGTACACGGCTATGTTATCGACGAAGGCGAAAAGCGTCCCGCTCCCGGTCAGCTTATATACAGGGGCTATGATATATGCGACCTTATAAGCGGCGTGGAAAAGGACGGAAGATACGGCTTTGAGGAAACGGCATATCTTCTTCTTTTCGGTAATCTTCCCGACAAGGAGCATCTTGAGGACTTCAAGAAGATAGTTACCCACTACCGTACCCTGCCCCCTTATTTTGCAGAGGACGTGCTTATGCGCTGTCCGTCATCTAACATAATGAACAAGATGGCGCAGTCGGTGCTGGCACTTTACACATACGATAAAGAGCCTGAGAACAAGAGCATGGAAAGCGAGATGCTCAAGGCTATCTCGGTTATTGCAAGACTTCCTGCAATAATGGTAGGCGCATATCAGGTAATGCGCCGCTATCTGTATAACTCAAGCATGGTAATGCACCCGATAAACCTTGACGAGAGCCTTGCGGAGAGCATTCTGTCTACACTTCGTGACAACCGTGAGTACACAAAGGAGGAGGCAAAGCTCCTCGACCTTTGTCTTATGCTCCACGCAGAGCACGGCGGCGGTAACAACTCGACATTTACCTGCCGCTGTGTAACCTCGACCGGCACAGACGCTTATGCGGCTTACGCTTCGGCTATATCGGCACTTAAGGGTCCCCGTCACGGCGGTGCAAATATTAAGGTTATGGAGATGCTTAACTGCATCGAAAACGGCGTAAAGAACTGGGAAAACGAGGGCGAGGTCGCTGACTTCCTCACAAAGATACTGAACAAGGAAGAAAACGACCGCAGCGGACTTATATACGGTATGGGTCACGCTGTTTACACGCTGTCAGACCCCAGAGCCGTACAGCTCAAGAAGTCGGCGCTCAAGCTGGCTAAGGGTACAGAGGTAGAAGCCGAATTCAGACTTCTCGATACTATCGAGCGTCTTACTCCCCAGCTTTTTGCAAAGAACAAGGGCGATGTAAAGACGATGTGTGCAAACGTGGATATGTACTCGGGACTTGTATACAAGCTACTCGGAATACCGGTAGAAATGTATACCGCACTGTTTGCGTGTGCAAGAATGCCCGGCTGGTGCGCTCACAGAATGGAAGAAATAGAAAACGGCAAGCGTATCATGCGACCTGCCTACAGAACGCTTATCAAGAACAGGGATTATATTGCTCTTGACGAACGTTGATCATATCTCAGGAACAATTGAAAGGCGTAATAATGAAAGATTTTCTTTCCGATAAAAAAGCTGTCCTTGCGGGAGCGGTTTCGGCTGTTGTCCTCACTGTAATGAGGATCGTACAGCTTATATCCTGCACAGAATATCCTTCACTTCTGTATGCGCAGGGGTGCGAGGTTTTCAACACTATGTTTTCCGTCATGCTTGTATTGTCCGCAGTTGTCATAAGCATTTGTGCCTACTTCGACGCTAAAAATGCAAATATAAGCTATGCCGCAGACCTATCGGCAAAAAGCTGCAATGTATTCGGCGTAGTAATGATAATCGCAGGTGCGGTGTGGATATTACCGGTAATAAATGATTTTTCGTACGGAAGCGTAGGATTTACCACCATAACCTCGCTTGCCTGCTGTATCGCATATCTCATAGGCGGTATGAGTATGATGGCATCCGCAAAGATTGTTCCGGCTCATTGCATAAGCGCAATCTTCATAATAATCAACTATCTTATAGTTGCAGTAAAATTCTATCTTTCAAGCCCGATAATCACGAGTATGCCGCAGAAGCTGATGATGATGTTGTTTTACGTTCTTACCGTGCTTTTCTGGATCAATGCGGGAAGATTCTTATGCGGCGCAGAAAAGAAGCTCACAAGAACGACTCTTATCGCATCGGGCTATTTCTGCTCTGCAAGCGCAGTGGCATATATTATAAGCTGTTATGTGCTTCTTGCGGTCGACAGCGAAAAATGGGCGGTCATCGCTCAGAATTCTCCCGAAACCCTGCCCGATCTTGAAATAATGGTTACCGCTCTTGTACCGGCATTATTAGCGGCTGTAGTACAGTTTTCAAAAAAGAGAGAGGCAACGGGAGAACCGGAGCAGACCGCTTCGGAAAATATATCCGTAAGCACGACGGCGGAAAGCACTGACACCGAGGACACGGAAAACGGCACAGAATCAAATGAAACACAGGACGATATGCAAGACGACACTCAAGACTGACAATCGTAACATCTTAGGAGAAAAAATGAAAAGCATCACTGTATTACGTCTTAATAAAATACTCCGGAACGCATCGGCACTTATGGCAGTGCTGTGCCTTGTTACTATGCTCTGCGGCTGTTCTTCGGGCTTTTTCTCCGGAGATCTGCTGACATCGCCCAGACTTACAGACGAACAGACAGAAATATACAACGCCCTGACCGCAAGTGCGGGCAGGGTTGATTTGCGTTATCCGCATACAGGCTCGTACCGCAGTGCGTTTGTTATACGCAATATAGACAATGAACCGACCGACGAGGCGATAGTCTTTTACGAGCAGAACAAGACGGATGCAGCGAAAGAGCCTGCGCAGAATGATACGGCGGTAGGAAACCTGCGTATCAGCTTTCTTGACAAGGACGAAAACGGAAACTGGAAAGCGACTTATGAGCTTCCTGCGGCAGGAACGGAGATAGAAAGCGTCGCCTTTTCCAAACTCGGCTCCGATGAGGAAAAGCTGATAGTAAGCTACTCCGTACTCGGCTCGTCCGACAAGATACTGTCGGTCATTGATTACAAGAACGGAGTTGCCAAACAGCTCGGTACAATAGGCTATTCATCTTACATCTTCCTGAACGGTATTGACGGAAAGGGCGAATATCTTGCCTGCTTTGGCCGCAACGGTGCAAAAAAGAGCGGAAGCATGACCGTTTACAGCTGCAACAACGATTCCGATTTCGGAATGGCTTTTCCCGCCGTTTCATTCGGCGAAGGTGTTACCGAATTTGACAAGATAACAATAGCACGCTGTCTTATACTTGAGAAGGAAAAGCCGTGTATAACGGTCGATTATCTGACAGCCGAAAACCAGTATAATACGGCGGTGCTTTACTATAAGGGAAGCTCGTTTGCAACGGCAGATACGATAGTAATGGACTCAAGCAATATAAGCTACTCAAGAAGGACGAACAACTACACGCCCAAGGTACAGTCGCAGGATATTGACGGCGACGGTATTATAGATGTTCCGGCTACCTCCGCACTTCCGGGATATGAAAACCTCACCTTCCCTGAACAGCTTAATGCTGTGCTGTGGTACAGACAAAACTGCAATAAGATTGAGCTTACGGCATATACGTTTATAGATCCGGGGCTTAACTATATGCTTGTTTTCCCGGGAAGATGGATAGGTATGGTGACGGCTACAATAAACTCATCGGATAATTCCGTTACATTCTGGAAGCACGAGGGCGAACTCAAGGAAAACGAATACGCTTTGCTGACTATAAGGACGGTGCTTAAAAATAACAGCACCTCTGCACAAAGCGCAACGGCTACGACAGACGCAAGCCGTGACGGCTACAGGCTGTTCTATGAGGACAGCGAAAAGGCTGTTTACTGCAAGAGCATAGTGTATGAGGGGCTTTCTCTTACCGGTGACGAAATAGAGGCGGCGCTTAAAGTCCGTCCCGAAGGAAACGGAAGTCCTGTACTGTTTACGGCAAGCAACCGATAAAAAATTATAATAAGAAAGGCAGGTCCGGGCATGAAAAGAATACTTGTTTGCGAGGACGAGGACGCTATAAGAGATTTTGTCGTTATAAATCTGAAGCGCAGCGGATATGATGTTATAGATGTCAGCAATGCGGCACAGGCGATGGACGCTTATGTGCATTACGGCGGTCTTATAGATGTTGCACTGCTTGATATAATGATGCCGGGTATGGACGGCAGTGAGCTTTGCAGGTGGCTAAGGCAGAAAAGCGATACGATGGGCATAATCATGCTCTCCGCAAAAAGCCAGGAGGTAGACAAGATACGCTGTCTTACGCAGGGTGCGGACGACTATGTGACAAAACCGTTCTCACCGTCGGAGCTTGTCGCAAGGGTCGATGCGGTATACCGCAGGGTAAGCCTCAGCGTTGCAAGGCCTCCTGAAGACGAGGGAAGAACGCTTATCTCCGGTCCGTTCTCGATAAACACCAAGAGCCGTATTTTCACAAAGAACGGAACAGGCATAGAGATAACGCAGGTGGAATATCAGCTGCTGGAATATTTCATGGAAAACAGCGGCTCGGCGCTTGACCGCAGGAGCATTCTTACTCATATATGGGGCAGTGACTATTACGGCGATGATAAAATAGTCGATGTCAACATAAGGCGGCTGAGAATGAAGATAGAGGAAGATCCGTCAAATCCGAGATACATAACTACTATATGGGGCTACGGCTATAAGTGGTGTGTGGATGAGCTTGCCGCCGCAGGCGAGTTCAGCAGGTAGACAAACGGGGGTAAAAGGCTTTGGCAAGACGCACGACGATAGCTAACCGATGGTTTCTGAAGAGCTTCAGTGCGGTGGTTATAGTTCTGGTACTGCTTGATATAGTCCTGTACTGCGTGTTCAGGTCGTATTTCTACAGTACCGTTGAACAGACGCTCCGCAGTGAGCTGAACGTTATATCGACCGTACTTACACGGTACTACAACAGCAGTTCAACGGGAAGCGGAACAAACTATTCAAACGAAGTGAGAAACACGGTCGAGAGCTTCACCAAAAAAGACCGCATGGAGCTTATGATGATAAACTCCGAGGGCAAAGTCGTTATTACGTCAAGCGGTTTTGAGCCCAGCAACTCCTATGATATGCCCGACTATTACAATGCCGTAAAGGACGCAGGAGGAATAGGCACATACAGCGGTTATCAGAGCAACGGCGAAAAGGTAATGGCTGTCACGAGCCTGCTCGAAACGGGCAATACAAATTACAATGCGGTAAGGGTCATAACCTCGCTTTCGAAGGTCGATAAACAGCTTGGCATAATAATGATATTCATTATAGCGATAAGCGGAGCGATCATAATACTGATGCTGGTTCTCGGGCTTTATTTCATACAGTCGATAGTAATGCCGTTAAGGCAGATAAGCGTCAACGCACGAAAGATAGCAAAGGGCGACTTCGGTGTGCATATCGAAGAAAAGACCGACGACGAACTGGGTGAACTGTGCCGTGTATTCAACTATATGGCTGACGAACTTGAAAACTCGGAGAAGATAAAAAACGACTTTATCTCATCGGTATCCCACGAACTGAGGACACCTCTTACGGCTATCAAGGGCTGGAGCGAAACTATCGCCACAAGTCCCGGCGACAAAGAAGTCACCAAAAAAGGAATGAAGGTAATTTCGGAAGAATCGGAAAGGCTTTCAAACATGGTTGAGGAACTTCTTGACTTCTCAAGGATACAGGGCGGAAGATTCAACCTGAACAAAGCAAATATGGACGTGTTTGCGGAGCTTACCGACGCTGTTATAATATATTCCGAAAAGGCAAGACAGGAAAACAAGACACTGCTTTATGACGAGCCGCAGGAGATAGTTACTATATTCGGCGACAGAAACCGTATAAGGCAGGTGTTTATAAATATAATAGACAACGCTATAAAATACTCCGCCGCATACGGTCATATAATCGTTGCGACGGCGGTAACGGACAAGGCTGTAATAATTACGGTCGAGGATGACGGATGCGGCATTGCGTCGTCCGACTTAACAAAGGTCAAAGCGAAGTTCTACAAGGCGAACAGCACCGTCAGAGGCTCGGGAATAGGGCTTGCGGTCGCTGACGAAATAGTAGCCGCACACGACGGAACGCTGAATATAGAAAGTGAGCTTGGACGGTACACAAGAGTGGTCATCACACTGCCTATAGCGAAAAAGGACGAACAATAAGGGCAATACCTCACAATTATTGTCGTGCGATTGCTTAGTCAGATTTTTCGTCAGATTGTATAAATTAAGTGCAGGCAGGCTGACGCCTGTCAAGCGAAATTTGTGCAAGATGGCGGAAAATATGCAAGCTTAGCGTGCGGCAAAGGCGATAGCCGTTAATTGTGCGGTGTTGCCTAAGAAAGGTTTAACATGAGCGAACAGAAGAAAGAAGTTATAAAAACGAAGGTCGGCGGTCAGGCTCTCATAGAGGGCGTTATGATGCTGGGGCCGAAAAAAGGCTGTATGGCTGTACGTCAGCCCGACAGGGAGATATACACGGAGGTGTGGGACAGGAAAACTCCGAAGTGGTATAACAAAGCGCCGTTTATCAGAGGCTGTATAAATTTCGTTTCACAGCTGGCAGACGGTTACAAGTACCTTAATAAGTCGGGCGAAGTCAGCGGAATGTTCGATGAAGAAGAGGACGAAAAGGACAAGAAGAAAAAAGAAAAAGAGCAGGACAAACCGGCAGATAATGTAAGCGAAGAAAAACCGAAAGATAAAAAGGACGAAAAGAAGGACAGCGATAGTGCCGCTCTGACAACGGCTGTTGCGGTCATATCGGGCATTCTCGGCGTAGGGCTTGCGGTCGCACTGTTTATGATACTGCCTACGCTTATATTCACAGGGATACAGACGCTGTTCGGCGATACGGATATATCCGCATTCCGCTCACTGACGGAGGGTATCATAAAGATAGCGCTTTTTGTAGGCTATCTGTGGCTGACCTCTCTTATGAAAACGATGAAAAGGCTGTATCAGTATCACGGTGCGGAGCATAAGACGATATTCTGCTATGAACACGGCGAGGAACTGACTGTGGAGAATGTCAGAAAGTACAAGCGTTTCCACCCCAGATGCGGTACCAGCTTTATATTCCTGACGCTTGCGATAAGCATACTGGTATATACCCTGCTCCCGATAAACAGCGAGCTGTTCATTGAAGCGTTCGGCGTATCAAAGCTTATCGGCGATATGCTGAGAGTGTGCTGTAAGATAATTTTCCTGCCGATAGTCGTAGGTATCTCATACGAACTTATCCGTATCGCAGGAAAGTATGACAATGTGCTAACAAAGATAATTTCCGCTCCGGGACTTGCTATACAGCGTCTTACCACAAAGGAGCCTGCCGATGAGATGATAGAGGTGGCTATTGCATCAATGAAGCCTGTTCTCCCCGAAAATGCGGAGGACGCAAAGTGGTGATAAGGCAGGCGGTACGGCTTATAAGCGATATGCTTGAAAGCGTTACCGACGATGCGTATTTTGAGGCAAGGCAGATAGTAAGCGAAATCAGCGGCGGTAAAATGCCGTTTGAGGAAATCACCGATGCACAGCTTGCCGAGTGTGAGGATAAGGCGAAAAGACGTAAAACGGGCGAGCCGCTGCAATATATTTTAGGAAACTGGGAATTTTACGGCAGAAAATATTTTGTCGGGGAGGGAGTGCTTATCCCCCGTCCCGAAACGGAGCTTCTGTGCGATATAGCAAAGGCTCATCTTAAAAATACGGGCGGTACGGCGGTGGACTTATGCTCGGGGAGCGGATGTATTGCTGTCACTGTTGCGCTTGAGGCGAATGTAAAAGCTGTGGGGATCGAAATCTCCGACAAGGCATACGGGTATTTTCTGAAAAATATAGAGCAGAACAAAGCCGAAAGGTCGGTCACTGCGATAAACGGAGATATTTTCGATAAGGATATACTCGGACGGTTCGAAGATGATTCGCTTTACGCTGTGCTGTCAAATCCGCCGTATATCTCCTCTGCGGATATGAAAACTCTGCAAAAGGAAGTAACGTTCGAACCTGAACTTGCGCTTTTCGGCGGTGAGGACGGTCTGGATTTTTATCGCAGGCTGATACCGATGTGGGCAGGAAAGCTCAGAAGCGGAGGACTTTTTGCAGTTGAAATCGGAGAAGAACAGGGACAGGCTGTAAGCAGGATATTCGAAGGTGCGGGATTCGTTCCGGAAATCATCAGGGATTACAGCAGTCACGACAGAATAGTCTGCTCTATAAAGCGATGAAAAGTAATTATTGTACGTTTTATTGTACACGTTTGATGATAGAATATAGTCACAGGATAAAACCGAACACAGAAAGGACGGGTAAAATAATATGGCAAAGGCAAACACAAAAAAAGCGACACCTACCGTAAATCATCCTACCACTCCGGAGGAGAAGAAAAAGGCTCTTGATACCGCTATGGAGCAGATAATCAAGAACTACGGTCAGGGTGCTGTAATGTTCCTCGGCGGAGAGGGAAATAAAAAGCTGGATGTTGAAAGCGTGCCGACAGGCTCTATAGGTCTTGACTATGCGCTCGGTATAGGCGGTCTGCCGAAGGGCAGAATTATTGAGATATACGGTCCGGAGTCGGGCGGTAAGACAACGGTTACGCTCCACGCTATCGCAGAAACGCAGAAGCTCGGCGGAATGGCGGCATTCATAGACGTTGAGCACGCACTCGATCCCGTTTACGCAAAGTCGCTCGGCGTTGATATTGACCACCTTATCGTATCTCAGCCCGATACGGGCGAGCAGGCGCTTGAAATTATGGAAACGCTTGCACGCTCGGGTGCTATTGATATTGTCGTACTTGACTCGGTTGCCGCTATGGTCACAAAGGCAGAGATCGACGGCGAGATAGGCGACAGCTTTGTGGGCGTTCAGGCAAGACTTATGTCGGCGGCTATGAGAAAGCTGACAAGCGTTATATCAAAGTCGAATACTGTCGCTATCTTCATAAACCAGGTGCGTGAAAAGATAGGCGTTATGTACGGAAATCCCGAAACTACTCCGGGCGGCCGTGCGCTCAAGTTCTATGCGAGTGTGCGTATAGAGGTCCGCAAGGGTGAAAAGATAGTTGACGATGGCGAGATAATAGGTTATACTACTAAGTGCAAAGTCGTAAAGAACAAGGTCGCACCGCCTTTCAAGGAAACGCAGTTCGATATGATATTCGGCGAGGGTATATCAAGGCTCGGCGAAATCATAACCATGGGCGAGGAGCTTGGATTTATAAAGAAAAGCGGCGCATGGTACAGCTATAACGGAGAGAGGCTCGGACAGGGCAAGGAAAAGACCAAGAAGTTCCTTAAAGAAAATGACGATCTGCGCCTTGAAATCGAGGGCAAGATAAAAGAGAATATGTCAAAACTCGATATGTCGGCAAGCGAGGACGGAGAAGGCACGGACAATGCCGACACTTCAGAATCGGCGGCAGAAAACGAGCTTAAGGAAATCGGTGATGAGGCCGCAAAGGCAGACGCTCCCGCACCTGCTCCCGCTCCCAAGAAAAAGGGTGCGGCAAAGAAGAGCGTTGTTGTGGAGGCAGACAGCGACTTCGAGGAATTTTCGCCTGAGGATCTCGGCTGATGTCATATACGGATGACGAAAGAATAAGGGCAAAACGCAGAGCGCTGTACATACTCGCTCAGCGTGACCACTCCAAAAAAGAGCTTTATGACAAGCTGATAAAAAACTATCCTCCCGATCTGTGCGAGATGGTAGTCGGGCTTATGTGCGAGCATGACCTCATAAATGAGGAAAAGTATACGGAAAAGCTATACAGGGCATATATAAACAAGGGTTGGGGTAAGTCCAAGATCCGCTTTGAACTGCGGAGAAAGGGCTTACCCGACAGCCTTATATCGCAACAGGAAGAAGAATACGACACGGAGGATTTTATCGACGAGATCATTCATCTTGTAGATAAGAAATACGCAAGCAAGCTGGATTTTTCGGACTATAAAAGCGTACAACGTGTTACTGCGGCGCTTGCTCGCAGAGGCTTTGCGTATGATGATATAAAGCTTGCATTATCCCGCATAAAAGACGGGGATTATGACGAATATGACGAAAATGAGGAATATGACGAATAGGACGTAATATTCAGAGTATAAGGAAAACGGAAAGGTAAGGAAAAATAATGGCAGAAACGATAAAGGTCGGAATGGTATCTCTCGGATGTCCGAAAAACCAGTGCGACGCTGAGCTTATGCTTGCAAAGATAGCGAAAGCAGGCTTCAAGATAGTAAACGAGGCAGGTCTTGCGGATGTTGTTATTATCAACACCTGCGGTTTTATACAAAGCGCAAAGGAAGAAGCCATCGAGGAGATAATGGAGGCAATAAGCCGTAAAAATGACGGTATCAACAAGAAGATAATCGTAACGGGCTGTCTTGCCGAGCGTTATCAGAAGCAGATGGACGAAGAATTCCCCGAAATAGACGCAGTGGTAGGTATTGCAAAGAACGATGATATAGTTGAAATCATAAACTCTGTAATGCTGGACAGGAGAGTCATTACCTTCGGCGATAAGTTGTGTCACAATATGGAGGGCGACAAGCTGCAGTCTACTCTGCCCCACTATGCATATCTGAGAATTGCAGACGGCTGTTCAAACAAATGTTCTTACTGCGCAATACCGCTTATAAGAGGTAAAATGCGTTCCAGAAAGATGGAGAACATAATAGAGGAAGCAAAGAAATTTGCCGAAAACGGCGTAAAGGAACTTGTTATAGTAGCACAGGACGTTACGGCATACGGCATTGACCTTTATAAGAAATACGCTCTGCCGGATCTGCTTAAGCAGTTGTGTAAGATAGACGGCATAAAGTGGATAAGACTTCTTTACTGCTATCCCGAAAGAATGACGGACGAACTTATCGAAACAATAAAGACAGAGGACAAGGTGCTGAATTATATTGATATTCCGATACAGCACTGCAACAAGGAAATTCTCCGCAATATGTACCGTGGCGGCGACGAGCAGAGCCTGCGTGAGCTGTTTGCGAAGCTCCGCCGTGAAATTCCCGGTGTGGTGCTGAGAACAACGCTTATCACGGGCTTCCCCGGTGAAACGGAGGAGCAGTTCAGCGAACTTGCCGAATTTGTAAACGATATAAAGTTTGAGCGTCTTGGCTGCTTTGCCTATTCTGCGGAAGAAGATACTCCCGCCGCCGAAATGCCCGACCAGGTAGACGAGGGCGAAAGACAACGCAGAGCGGATATAATCACAGGCGAACAGGAAATACGCATGGGCGAATATTACGCAGGTATGATAGGCAACACCTACGAGGTAGTCTGTGAGGGCTTTGACCGCTACTCCGATATGTATTTCGGCAGAAGTATGCACTTCGCTCCCGAAATTGACGGAATGATATACTTCACATCGGCAAAAGATAAAGGCCCGCTTACGATTGGCGACTTTGTAAATGTCAAGATCACCGATGTTCTGGAAAACAATCTGCTCGGTGAGCGGGTATAAAGCTGAAAGGACAGAGGTATGAATCTAGCTAATAAGCTCACACTGCTTCGGGTGATACTTGTTCCGTTCTTTGCGTTCTTTATGCTCGCAGGCGATATTGTTCCATACAGCTATCTGTGGGCGGCTGTAATCTTTGCCGTTGCCAGCATAACCGACACGGCAGACGGTAAAATTGCAAGAAAATACAATATGGTGACAAACTTCGGCAAGTTTTTAGATCCGCTTGCCGACAAGGTGCTTGTCGTTACGGCGCTCATCTGCTTTGTTGAACTTGGCTGGGCAAGCGCATGGGTAACGGCTATAATAGTCGCCCGTGAATTCGTGGTATCGGGAATACGGCTTATCGCCGCAGGAAGCGAGAAAAAGACGGTTATTGCGGCAAGTATATGGGGCAAGCTGAAAACAGCATCTACAATGGTTGCGATATGCGTTATCATAATACTGCATATTCTTGTCGATTTCGGCACTGTCACTGCGGAAACCTTCCCTGTACAGATTATCAGCGATATACTTATGTACATATCCTGCATACTTACGACGGTTTCGGGAATCAAATATCTGTGGGATTACAGAGAGGTTCTGAAAACCGATGCGTAAATGCGGTATTACCTTAAAAATTTCAACAACCCGGAGGAACTATGGGAAGAGATAAACTCGGCAGCCGTCTTGGCTTTATACTGCTCAGCGCAGGCTGTGCAATAGGAATAGGAAACGTATGGAAGTTTCCTTATGTGGTAGGTCAAAACGGCGGCGGTCTTTTCGTCCTTATATATCTGTTCTTCCTTGTAATACTCGGCATACCCGTGCTTACTATGGAGTTTTCCATAGGCAGAGCGGCTCAGAAAAGCCCTGCGAAAATGTACGAACAGCTTGAACCGAAAGGCAGTAAATGGCATCTGCACGGAAAGGTTTCGCTTATAGGCTGTTATCTGCTGATGATGTTCTATACAACGGTGGCAGGCTGGATGCTGAAGTTCTTTGTTTCGACCGCATCCGGAGAGATCGTCGGAATGGATACTGCGGCTGTAGAGAACCATTTCAACGTTGACGTTCTGGGCGACCCTGTTTCGCTTATAGTATATATGGGCATAGTCGTTGCGATAGGCGTTGCCGTCTGCCTTATAGGCGTGCAGAACGGGCTTGAAAAGGTCACTAAGGTGATGATGCTCGCCCTGCTCGCAATTATGGTGGTGCTTGCGATAAACAGCTTTACAATGCCCGGCGGAGCGGAAGGGCTTTCGTTCTATCTGCTGCCCGATTTCAGTGCTATAGAAAAGGTCGGTATAACAAATATCCTTGTAAGCGCAATGAATCAGGCGTTCTTCACATTGAGCATCGGTATGGGAAGTATGGCTATATTCGGCAGTTATATCGGCAAGGACAGGTCGCTTCTCGGAGAATCGGTAAATGTAGCAATGCTTGACACGTTTGTTGCGGTAGCGTCCGGACTTATTATTTTTCCTGCCTGCTCGGCATACGGAGTGGACGTTACAAGCGGTCCGAAGCTGTTATTCATAACTCTGCCGAACATTTTCAACAATATTCCTCTCGGCAGGCTGTGGGGAAGTCTTTTCTTCGTATTCTTGTCATTTGCGGCGCTGTCAACGGTGCTTGCCGTGTTTGAATGTATAATAGCGAACACAATGGACCTATGGGGGCTTAGCAGGAAGAAGGCGTGCATTATTAACGGCATACTGCTGTTTTTACTCTCTGTTCCCTGCTGTCTGGGATTCAACATTCTCAGCGGTTTTCAGCCGCTTGGCGCAGGAAGCACGATACTTGACCTTGAGGATACTGCAGTCAGCAACTTCATTCTTCCACTCGGCTCACTTGTATTCATTCTGTTCTGTGTGACGAAAAAGGGCTGGGGCTGGGATAACTTCGTAAATGAAGCCAATACCGGCAAGGGTCTTAAGATAAAGAGGTTTATGAAGGGCTATATGACGTATGTTCTGCCGGTACTTGTGATGTTTGTGTTTATTATGGGTATCGTGGGGATTGTTAATGGGTAAGCAAGATAGGAAAAGGCGGTACTCGTATAATGAGTACCGCCTTTCAGTTTATGTGGAAAAGTCGTTTTTATGTGCTTCTGTTATATCATTCAGCTTTGACTATGATGATAAGCTACCGATAGTTCTTTTTGTCGGACAGCACTTCTCGGGTTCGCTATTCGAAT